>Ga0214473_10007610_pt1 | contig 12830 bp, 9 predicted proteins | sample RVTome_7_FD_203509 | JGI IMG/M metagenome (GOLD analysis project Ga0214473, IMG submission 203509) | Soil microbial communities from uranium-contaminated site in the Upper Colorado River Basin, Wyoming, United States - RVT98D197 | ecosystem: Environmental > Terrestrial > Soil > Contaminated >...
TTCCGTTTCCCTTCGCCACGCCCGCGGGTCCGCTTTGTAGATCCAGGCCACCTGTAGCGAGGCCCATACCACCCTTTGTTCCAGCGTTTCTGCGTTTCAGCGGCTCAATGTTTGGCCGTTCTCCCGTCCCAGTGTTTCTGTGTTTCTGCATTTCCGCGTTTCTGGTAAGCGATTCCTCCACGATCGCGTTCATGACGCCCGCGCCGAGCGCGAGCGCCTGCTCGACGCTGTCCGTCAATCGAGAGGCCTTTACCTGATGGACGACCACCCGATCGACCACCAACTCCACGCGATGTCGGCGCCGCGCCTCCACAGGAACGGGTCCGTTGAGCGAAAACACATGACCGTCGACGCGAACGCGGGCGTATCCGTTCGCCCGTTCTCGACGAAAGAGTTGTTCATAGGATTCCCCGGCTCCCGGCTCAATCGGCGCGGTCAGCAGCACGTGCGCACCTTCGCCCATCGCCAGCAGCTTCGCGACAATCTCGTCGCTCGTTTGTGTGCCAATGGAAATCCGGCACGCGGGGCAATAGGGTTGACCGATCCGCGCCCACAACACGCGCAGGTAATCGTAGATTTCCGTGATCGTTCCCACCGTTGAGCGCGGCGATCGGCTGGTGGTTTTCTGCTCGATGCAGATCGACGGCGACAAACCATAGACGTGATCCACCTTCGGCGGCTGCAAGCGGCTCAGGAATTGCCGCGCGTAGGCGCTCAGCGATTCCACGTACCGCCGCTGACCCTCGGAATAGACCGTGTCGATGGCGAAGCTGCTCTTCCCGCTGCCGCTGGGGCCGCAGCAGACCGTCGTCTTCCCCCGCGGGAACGACACCGTGATGTCCTTGAGATTGTGCTGTTTCGCTCCGACAACCGTGATCGTCGATTGAAGATTGGCGAACGTCGATTGACGATGGTCGGAGCGTGACGAAGGTTCCGGCAGCCCGGGGCCGATGGACGATGGGCGATGGGCGGCTTGACCGTTTCGTTGTCCCTTCTTGGTAACTGGTAATGGGTAATTCGTAATGCCTGTTTGCCTCGTTGCCCCGTTGCCTGGTTGCCTGCCCGGTTCGATGTTGAGCACACCGCGAAGCGCATCGCCGGTATACGAAAGTTGGCAGCGCGCCACGTCTTCCGGCGTTCCCTCCACCACGATGCGCCCGCCGGCCTCTCCGCCTTCGGGTCCCAGATCGATGACCCAGTCCGCCGTTTTGATGACATCGAGGTTGTGCTCGATGACCACGACCGAATGGCCCTCATCGACAAAACGGTGCAGGACGGCCAGCAGCCGCTTGATGTCCGCGAAGTGCAACCCCGTCGTCGGCTCATCCAGCAGATACAGCGTTCGCCCCGTGGATTTCTTGACTAATTCGCGGGCCAGCTTGATGCGCTGCGCTTCTCCCCCCGACAGCGTCGGCGATGGCTGACCCAGTTTGAGATAATCCAGCCCCACATTGTGCAGCGTGCGGAGCATGGCCGCGATCTGCGGGACGGCCTCGAAGTGATCCAGGGCCTCCTGCACATCCATGTCCAGCACGTCGGCGATGGACTTGCCTTTGAAGAGGATGTGCAGGGTCTCCCGCGTGAAGCGGCGGCCTTCGCAAACCGGGCAGGTCACCCACACGTCCGCGAGGAAATCCATCTCGATGCGGTTGCTGCCGTTGCCCTCGCAGGCCTCGCACCGCCCGCCGCCCGCCGCTCCGCACGACACGTTGAAGCTGAACCGTCCCGGCTTGTAACCGCGGACCTTGGAGTCCGGCAGCTTGGTGTAGAGCGTTCGGATTTCGTCGAAGACCTTGATGTACGTCGCCGGGTTGGAGCGCGGCGTCCGCCCGATCGGCGATTGGTCGATGTCAATGACCTTGTCGAGATGCTCGAGACCTTCGATTCGCTCGTGCCTGCCGGGGTTGACGTTTTCCGCCCCGTTGAGGTCGCGGGCGAGGGCTTCGCGGAGTATGTCGTTGACCAACGAGCTCTTGCCCGATCCCGAAACGCCGGTCACGCAGACAAACCGCGAGAGGGGAATGTCAACGTCGATGGTCTTAAGGTTGTTGTGCCGCGCGCCGACCACGCGCAGCCACGCAGGCTCGGTGCGTGACGTGGATTTCGCGTTTCGATGTCGAGCCTTTGGTTGTCGTTTTCGCTTGCCCATGTCCCCTCCGATGGTAGCGTATTCGCGCCGCCATCCAATCTCAAGCCTGGCACAGGGAGGGCCTTTCAAGTATCGCATGAGTGCGGAGACGGGTTCCGCTGGCCGCTTGTCCGCCGGTGCCGCAATCCGATCAAATGACCGGGAAAACGACCACGGAAAAACCCTGTCCAAATAGGTACGAAACATGCGGAGTAGCGCCGTTCAAGGTATCATGCCACTCGCGCATGAACCTGAACATCCTTCAAGTTGACGGCGTGGTGATTCGCCATGGGCGAGTCATCGATCCGTCCTGCGGAAGGGATGAGATCGCCGATGTTTTCATCAACCGGGGCGTCATTACCACCTCTCCGCCGTCCAAGGCGGTGCAGCTCGACGCAACCGGCCTCATCATTTGTCCGGGTCTGTCCGACATGCACGTCCACCTCCGCGAACCGGGACAGACCCACAAGGAGACGATCGAAACGGGGAGCGCGGCCGCCGCCGCGGGCGGTTTCACTTTCCTCGCCTGCATGCCGAATACGTCCCCGCCCTTGGACCAACCGGACAGGGTTCGCTTCGTGCTCGATCGCGCAAAACAGGTCGATCTTTGCGAGGTCGGCGTCGTGGCCTGCATCACCAGGGACCGGGCGGGTCGGGAAGTCGTCGATCTCGAGCCGCTTTTGGAGGCCGGCGCCGTCGCCTTCTCCGACGACGGCAACGGCGTCGAGGATGACGACGTGATGCGCGAGGCCTTCGTTCGCGCGGCGGCGGTCGACGCCCTCATCATTCAGCACTGCGAGTACAAGAAGATTTCCGCCGGCGGCGTAATGCACCTGGGAGACGTGTCCCGCCGCCTCAACCTCCCCGGCCTCGATCCGCGTTCCGAAGAGGCCATGATCGAGCGCGATCTTCAGCTCGCCCGCGAAACCGGGGCCCGATATCACGTCGCCCATATCTCGACCGCAAAGGCCGTGGACAGGGTGCGACGGGCCAAGGCGGAAGGAGTCCGCGTGAGCGCTGAAGTCTGCACGCATCATCTTCTGTTGACGGACGAGGCGTGTGCGGGCGGCGAACCAAACACCAAGATGCACCCCCCGTTAAGACCCCAAACTGACGTGGACGCCTGCCGCCAAGGCCTCCTTGACGGAACCATCGACTGTATCGTAACCGATCACGCGCCCCATACGGCGGACGAGAAGGCCTTGGGCTTCCTGAGAGCTCCCGCCGGGATCGTCGGGCTGGAGACGGCGGTGGGGGTGGCTGCAAAAGCCATGGGGGATGCCGGGCTTGCCGATTGGGCGAGGATTGTTGACTGGATGACAACTGGTTCGGAACGAATTCTGCGACGAAATCTTCCCGGTTTAGCGCCGGAGAAAAGGGCAAACGTAAGCCTGGTTGATCCGAAAACGCGTTATGTCGTTGACCCACAAAGATTTCGGTCACAGAGTCGTAACAGTCCTTTTTCTGGGTGCGAATTGCCAGCGAGAGCGGTAGGGACAATTCGGGGAACAAAAGTGGTACTGTTACCGGAATCGGAACTTCAGATGAAAGGTCGATAACCCGACAAAAAACGACAAGCTGCGGAATGACTGTGAAAAATACTTGACGAAATCGCGATTCCGCCTAGAGTGATGGGTATTCCCTGATCTCCTTTGTACCTTAAATCGCCGAATGGGGGATGCCGCCATGTTGAGCACAACGATTTCAACCAAGAACATCACGCTGGAGCCGCGCCGCCGCGGTGACGTTGCCGTTAGTGACAGAAGGTTGTCACCTCGTTTGTCCGCCCAGCCGACGCTTCACGTGTCGCCGCTGGGGACGCCGCGGGCGGTTTCGTGTTCCGCGGAAAACGTCAGCGAGGGCGGGCTGTTCGTCCTGCTTTCCCCTGACGCCAAGCTCCAGGTCGGCGAGCGCTGCGAGGTGGCTTTTGCAGGCGATCCGGCGGCGGGCGGCGAAATGAATGGCCCGGCCTCCTTGTCCGGGATGACCTGCTACGCAACGGTGGTGCGAACGGTGTCACAATCGACCACCCATGGCCTCACCATCGGGGCCGGTCTTCGTTTCGATCATCCCCTTTTCCTTTGATCACACGTTCTTCGTTGATCGAACCCGCCGCAAATCCCTGTTCACCGGGTAACGTCCCTTGTTCGCGCCGCCAGCGAGCGTTGGGCGTCATGGGTCACCGTGCCAGGCAGTCGGACGATCGCCCTCTTTCGCGTTTTCATTCTTGATCGAACTGCTTAGGCCGGTGCGCGCCGCAGAACCGACGGCGACATACAACGATAAATGTGCATGGCGTTGCCCGCATCCTTTTTCGCATTTCAGCCGGTTTCAACGGCCCCTCCTTTCCCTGGCAATTCCGACGCCGGCGCGTTGGTCCTGGATGACCCGACGGAAGTAGGCCTCGGCCTCAAGAAAAGCGGCGACCGTTTAAGTACTTATCCGCAGCACTCCGCATCGTACGCCTAGCAATTTCCATTTCCCGGGTTTTCAGTCGGAGAGGGCGGACTCCCATGGCTCAACGAATTCGGCGTGAGCATGGGGCCGGACGGATATCGTAGATTCTTTAGACTATGCTGACTTCACGATTTCGATTCGGGCGCAGGCGGCGACGGGCGTCGGCGGGGTTGGTGCTTTTGATCGTGCTGCCGCTGATCGGGTACGATTATGTGCGCAGCGATCTCCAAGAACGGCAGGAGTGGAGCGGGACGGTCATTCGCGTCTATTCGCAGCGGAGCTTTCCGGGGAGTCGCTCCTTTGAGCACTATTGGGATGTGCGCACCGTGGCGGGCGAGGTTCGTTCCCCGCGCATTCGTCCGAAGTCCCTGTGGAGCCATGGCCGGGTCGGCGATCAGGTCGTCAAGCGAGCCGGTGATTTCAATCCCATGACCATCGGTCGACGTTGAAGCGGTCGGTACATCCGTGGCGTTTCGATCCCATTCGCGCACAGTCCGAACCCCAAGCGCCAGTGCGAGGTCGCACCGCAATGGGCCTACGATCGCCCGAAAAATAAGCACGCGAGGACCATACCGGGACACAAAGAGGCGACAAGCTTCCTGCCGTCGGTGACGGCATTGGATCCCACGGTCGGGAATGCCGTCCGCAACGTGGTTATGGCGGCCGCCGCCGATCGATCAGACATATGGATTGACCATACACGCATTAAACTTTAGTGGCCGCATTCCCCATCCACTTCGCCGGCGCTCGAAGTCGTCTTCGCATTCCCGCCCATGTCTGCGGAACAGAATGCCGCTCGACCATGACGGCACTTCGACACTTCCATAGCCCGACTGTCCCACAGTCCAGCGGTTGGTATGATCGGGATTTTACCGAATTTGCTTGCGTTTCAGTATCATTCCCCATAGTCTACCGTCTTTGGGAAATCACTGACCTTGTTGGGAGACAGACAAATGGCCAAAGGATCGTTCAGGTGCTCGAGGTGTGACCGGGCGTTTTCGATGAAGGCGCACCTCGCCAGGCATATGTACGCCCTTCACGGGGCGAAAAGAAAGGCGGCGACCGGGCGCGCGCGCGGCAAACGAAGAGGCCCCGGACGGCCTCGCGGATCGTTCGGCCGCAAGCAGATTTTCGCGCCCACGATCATGGGATCGGCCTCCTCGTCGGCGGCCGGATTGCTCGGCAACATGCAGAACTACCAGGCGGAGTTGATGGAGCAAAAAAGCGCCATCGATAGGCAGATTGAGGCCGTGGCCCAGGCCATCGAGGTGATGGGTTCGGCGTCAGGTTCGGCGCCGCGTATCGGTCGTCCGCGAATGGGCCGTCCACGGGGACGCGGGCGGGGACGCCCGAAGAACGCCGGGGCCGGCCGCGCGGGTTCCTTGAAGGACTACATTGTGCGGGTGCTGAATCACACCACTCAGCCGCTGTCCCCTCGGGACATCGGTCAGCGCGTCAAGCAGGCCGGGTTCAGCACCAAGTCGAAGGATCTGACCAAGGCGGTGAGCAATACGCTCCCTGATCTTCGCCGGGTGAAGCGCGTCGGCTTCGGTCGCTACCGGCTCGGCTAAGCGTCGTCGATCACCGTCCGTCAACCATGCGGCACGGGCCTGGGGTCCGTGCCGTGTGCTTCTTCAGAAGCCGTTTTACGCACCCGTCCGGGTAGTCGAAAGGGCGGACGGGCAGCGCCGGAAAAACGCGCCCTTCGCCCAAAAGCACCGCCCGGCGGACCACCGCCGTGCCGTAGGGAGGGGAATACTCCCTCCTTCTCGTTACGCTTATGATCCTGATTGCCGATGCGCCGCGGAATCCTCCGAATGGCGATGGAAGGGACGCCTGTAGAGGGCTACGATTCAACGGGGCTATTCTCGGCCCTTCCTCAACGACGAGTGCCGCACACGTTTCGTGACGGGACTCCCCGGCCGAGTCCCGCGGCGTTTCGAGCTCCGGGGAATTCGATCCGGTGGAAGCGAGGGTAGACGCACACGGGGAACTCCTGCGTTTGGCGGCAACAACCGTTCCGCCGGGGAAAATGTCTATGACGGGCAAAACCATAAATCCTGTTTCCACTCTCGGTGGACTCCACAGGATCGCCGTGTGTTCGGGTGTAATGCTGATCGCCGTTTCCTTGGCGATGGCCCAGACCCCGGACCGTGACGCAGGTCGTACCTCGGATAAGAATCGAAATGTCCGTTCCCTCACTCGATCGACGCCAATTGATCCATCTCCCGTTCCCACGTTGCGCGTCACGACCAACGGACGAATCCAGGAATACCGACTGCCCGACGGCCAGGCCGGCGGGGTCGCCGGGGCTGAGATTTGCGGACCGCGAACGTATACTGATCCGAACAACTTTACGGCCACGACGCCCATTGAAGTCAACCTCCAGACGGGCATGGTGGACGGCGAAGGCGGCGCCATTTCCTTCCCCATCGATCCGGCACTGTTCCCGCTCAAGTTTGAATCCGCGGAGTGTTTGTTCGCCCAGAGTCATTTCACCCCCACGCTGACCAAGTGGTCCATGACCTTGTGGGACGGCCCGCCGAAACCGGGACAGGGTCTTCCCGTACATACGGTGATTTCCGATGGTTCTGTCGTTCCTCATATCTCCATGCCCGGTCCGGGCAGTGCCAGGGCGATCAATCTGAAAGTCGAGGTCGATCCCAGCGACCCCGAGCAGGTTTTCCTGTTCAACGACAGCGGCGAGAACATGATCTCCGTCAGTTTCAAAATCGAGGAACTCAACAATTCGCCGAATGATCCTTGTTCGAACCCGCCCGACGAGGACACCAACGCCTTTATGGTGACCGATACGGACTCCACCAGCGCGTCGGACACGCAGAACAACTGGTTGATCGCGCTGGCATGTGGCGGTTTGTGCGACGGAACCAACCGTTTTGCGGATTTGTTACCGATTTTTTGCCAACCGACCGGTGACTGGATCATGCGCCTCACGTTTTCCTGTACCCTCACCGGCGCCTGCTGCGACGTAGACGGCCTCTGTCAGAACGAAGCGACCGACCGCGATTGCGCCGATCAACGCGGGACTTTCATGGGTGATAACGCGGTTTGCAACGAAGTGGTCTGCCCCCCGCCCGTCGGCGCCTGCTGCTTCAACGACGGATGCCTCGAGGATGTCGAGCCAAGCCTCTGCAATGCGCTGGCCACCGCCTTTTACATGGGCAACGGCAGCCTCTGCCAGGAAGTGGATTGCTCGCTGGGCGCGTGCTGCTTTCCCGACGGAAGTTGTCAAAACTTGATTGACGTGCAGTGTACCGATGGCGGCGGCGTCTTTCACGCCGGGGCGAGCTGTTCAAACTTTTCCTGCCCGCAGCCGCGCGGGGCGTGCTGCATCGGCGAATCCTGCGTTCCCAACCAGGCCCGGAATGTTTGTCTGGATGTGGGCGGTGAATTCGCCGGCATCAACGTCCCCTGTTCACCCAATCTCTGTACCACCGGCGCTTGTCCGAACACCACAATCCTTCAGGCCTCTCCGCCGTCGGGCACGGTGGACGCGCGGCAACCGAGCGCGGTTGCGTCCGCGCTGCCTCGATTGGGGATTGGTTCGCAGGATGAGCCGATCCGCCTGACCCTGGGCGAAAGCGGCGCGGCGGCGGATTGCTTTACCTTGTGCGAAACGATGGTCGATCCGCTGGCCGGCGTCAACGGCATCGCCTCGGTAAGTGACCTCGGCGGCGGCATCCACGAAATCAGGCTGACGCACGCGATTGCGGCGGGCGGGACGACGATGATTCGTTACTTCAACGATCCCAATCCGGTTTCCTATACCTCGCACCCTGGGAACGCCAACGCCGATTCGGCCTCCGCGCCGTCGGATATTCTGTTTCTCATTGACATGCTCAACGGAGTCTCCGCGGCCCCCCACGGCCTGTACAGCACGGACATCGACCGCAGCGGGGTGGCCGGTCCGCCGGATATTCTGCGGCTGATCGACCTGCTCAACGGGGCTTCAGCGTTTGATTCCTGGCTCAATTCGTCCAAGCCCGCCGGCGCTTGCCCGTAATAACATCTGGTCCATTGTTCGGATAACCAAACCAGAATTCTTCTAGTTATGCGTCGCGTACACTCGACGGTAGTATGTCACCGCGCTGTGGACACGTTGTGCGTATATTGGGACGACCGCTCAGGGAATAAGCCCCATGGACAATCTGACTACGCTTACCGTTGATGAGTTTCTCACGCGAACCGCGGCGCGCACGCCTACGCCCGGCGGCGGGACCGTTACGGGCGTCGCCGGGGCGCTCTCGTGTGCACTTGCGCGGATGGTGGCCGAATACTCGATCAGCAAGAAAACTGACGACCCCACCCGCCAATCCCTCAATGCCCTCATCGAACGCTTGTCGCAAAGCCAGCGAATGCTCCGCGAACTCATCAACGAGGATGCCCGCGCCTATCAAACGATGACTGATGCCGCCAAGGCCGCCCGCGCGCCCGACGCCTCTCCCGACACCGGACGAACTTTTCAAAGCGCGGTCCTGACCGCCGCCGCGATTCCGTTGCAGATGGCTGCCGTGGCGGCGGACGTGCTCACCACCCTCGATCATCACAAGACGCAACTGAGCCGCTATTTGATCAGCGATCTGGGCGTGGCCGCGGCGTTGGCCGAGGTCGTGGTGCGCTGCGCGCGCTACACGGTCTGGGCCAATCTGCCGGAACTGACCGACGAGGCCTCGCAAGGCAAGCTCCGTTCGGACGCCGAAGCTGTCGTCGCCCACGCCGCGTCCGCCTATATGTCGATTCACCGCTTCGTGCAACAAGCGTTTGCCTGACGGCGGGGTCCGATCGATTCAGGGTTCGTGCACCCCGCCACGTCGCCCTGGAACGTAACCGGCGAGACTTGTCATCGCGAGCGAGGCCCGAAGGCCGAGCGTGGCGATCTCTTGATCCCATCGAGATTGCCACGGCCTCCCTATGAATCGGCAAGCCTCGCAATGACAGTTCAGGATCTGCGAGTTACACGTGTCGATTGCAGAACCCCGATTTGCTTTTCCGATATCCGGGGCATGGAGGATTCGCCGCCCTATCGTCTGGAGATTCGCAGCCTGTCGGACGAAGACGCCGCGGACGGCCGCGCATCGCGGTCGAAGGATCGTCCCTGGCTGGGCATTTACTTCGAGTGCTGCGGGACTTACACGCGCATCTACCGCAATCACGACGAATCGGCCTACGCCGGGTGCTGTCCGCACTGCGGCGGACGGGTGCGCATTCCCATCGGCCCCGGCGGCACTCGCGCCCGCTTCTTCACCGCCAGTTGACTCCGCGCTCCACGTCAGAGACTTTCATCATGAGGCCGGTTCTCCAACGGACACCCCGCGCATCGCGCCTTGGATCGACAATGCCGTTTTCCCAGTTCGACGAACAGGGCGTGGAATTCGTTGAACAGCTTCGCGTCCCGCGGCAGGGTTTCGTGAAACAGGCTGCGTACGGATTCGTAATCGGCGCACTCGTCGATGACGAAATGCCGCCGCAGAATGCGCTGGGTATAAGCGTCCACCACGAACGTCGGACGATCGCCTGCATAGAGCAGAATCGCATCGGCGCTTTCCGGTCCGATGCCGGGTATGGATAGAAGACGCCGTCGCACCTCGTCCACATCACCCTCCAACATCGACTTCAAGGATCCGTGATGACGCCCCCACAACTCATCCACGAACGCCTTCAAGCGCCGCGCCTTCACCCGATAGGTCCCCGACGGCTGAATGAGCTTTTCCAGCCGCGCGATCGGAACATCGCGCAACGCCGCAAAAGAAAGCAACCGTTCGCGGCGCAAATTGGCGATCGCCCGCCGAACGTTGCTCCAGGCCGTGTTCTGCGTCAGAATCGCCCCGGCCACGATCTCCGTTTTTGTTATCCCGGGCCACCAATGTTGCGGGCCGTAGACCGCGAACAACTCGTCGAACATCATGCGCAGATTCACCACGTCCGCCTTGCCGCCTTCCCGTTCCGAACGCCAAGGCCGCTGCCTGCTGGTCATGATGATCGCGTTGCTTTTTCGGCCCGGGTCTTGGCTTGTCACGATTCCACGCGAGCGCATTCCCATTCCGCTCTTGCACGACCCTCATCCCCCCGGCACGATACGCACGCCATGGCCAAAGCTCAACGACCCAAGACCACGTCCGCCCGGCGCGGACTCCTCGCCCGCCCGCTGGATTCCCTGGTCTTCCTCCTCCCCCTGATACTCTTCTACGAAATCGTCTCCATGACCCGCCCCAGCCGCGTGATCGCCTTCGTCCTGTTGCAACGATTCTTCGAGCTTTTCGGCCGGGTCGGCGTCTGGGCGCCGGGACTCGCCGTGGTCGTCATCCTCCTCGCCACCCACGTCGCGTCGGGACAACCGTGGCGAATTCACTGGCGCCGCGTCGGGTTGATGTACGTCGAGGCCGTTGCCCTGGCCATCCCGTTGTTGACCCTCAACTGGGCCGTCCCGATCTACGCCCCGGCTACCCTCAGCGCCGCGCCCGGTACGGACGAGCTTCTCGGCCAGGTCGCCATCGGCATCGGCGCGGGCATTTACGAAGAACTGGTGTTTCGCCTGTTGATGATTTCGCTGCTGGTCATGATCGGCATCGACTTCTTCAAGCTCAACGCCACCTGGGTGACGATCGCCGCGGTCGTGGTGGGCTCCCTGGCCTTTGCGGCCCACCACCATCGACCGATAGGCCTCGATCCCTTCGCCCTCACGCCCTTCCTCTTCCGTTCCATGGCCGGAGCGTATCTGGCGGTGGTATTCTGGTATCGCGGCTACGGACCCGCCGCCGGTTGTCACGCGGCCTACAATACCGTGCTCACCTTGATCAATGCCCGTATCATCTAGGAATCGGACAAAACCGAATCCGGTTGTTTACGGTTCGCGCTGGAACACAATCCGTCCGTCGACCATGGTGTAATCCACCCGCACCCCGGCCAATTGATCTTTTGAAATCATCAACGGATCATCCGCGAGAATCAGCATATCGGCGTACTTGCCGACCTCGATCGATCCCAACCGATCATCGCGATGAATCGCCTTTGCCGGCCAGAGTGTATACGAGCGCAGCGCCTCCTCCACCGTCAACGAATGCGACGGCAGCCACACCTGGCCCGCCAGCGTTTTCGCATTCACCGCCGAATCCACCCCCGCAAAGGGATTCAGCGTCACCACCGGCCAATCGCTGCCGAACACGACCAACGCCCCCGCGTCCACGAGCTGTCGAAACGCATAAGAGCCTTTCAATCGCTCCGTCCCCAGCGCCTTTTCCGCGTACCGCCCGTCGTCGCCCTTGTGGAACGGCTGCATCGACGCCACCACCCCCAGCTTGGCGAATCGCGGAATATCCTCGACAAGTAGATGTTGCGCATGTTCGACGCGGTGTTGGGCGTTGTGTTCGCCGTTTTGCTTGCCCGCGTGTTCATAAGCATTGAGCAACAGGTGAATCGCCTCGTCTCCGATGGCGTGGACCGCAATCTGAAACCCCAACTTGTCCGCTTCCGCCACCCGCTCCGCGAACGACTCCCACGGATCGGCAAAAGCGGTGAGTTGCCCCCGCGGATAAGGCGTCTCCGGCGTCGCGTCGGCGTAAGGCTCGCGCATGTACGCCGTGCGACTGCCCAGCGATCCGTCCATATATCCCTTGAACCCCGCGACACGCACCCAATCGCTTTCCGTTCCGGTCCTTGGTAAACGATCCGCATCGATCGCCCAGTGGCTTGTGCTCGCGTTGACTCGGCTGCGAACGGAATCAGCGTAGCCGGTCCAGTCACTGGTGCTCAGATACGCGGTGACGCGGACGCTGATCGCCCCCTCTCTTTCCGCGCGGCGAAAAACCTCCACATCGTCCGGATCGCACATGTCCTGAACCGACGTAATTCCCAGCGCGTTCGCATGTTTCATGGCCCGCAACAAGGCCTCATAGCGCTCGTTCTCCGTCGCATCGGGAATGAACCGGCTGACCAGTCCCATCGCCGACTCTTTCAGAATTCCCGTCGGCTCCCCCGTCTTCGGGTCGCGCTCAATCTCGCCTCCCTTGGGATCGACCGGCCCGGTCGCATCGATGCCCGCCAACTTGAGCGCCGCCGTATTGACCAGCGCCTGATGCCCGTCCATCCTCGAAAGAAACGCGGGCGTATCGCCCGTTACCGGATCGAGCCAGAAGCGCGTCGGCGATTCCGGGCGCTCCCAGCTCTCCACACTCCATCGCCCGCCTAACACCCATTGCCCGGCAAGTTTCTCCTTGGCCTCCCGGCC
>Ga0214473_10007611_pt1 | contig 12829 bp, 17 predicted proteins | sample RVTome_7_FD_203509 | JGI IMG/M metagenome (GOLD analysis project Ga0214473, IMG submission 203509) | Soil microbial communities from uranium-contaminated site in the Upper Colorado River Basin, Wyoming, United States - RVT98D197 | ecosystem: Environmental > Terrestrial > Soil > Contaminated >...
AGTCTCGCCTTCTCATCTCGAAGCCTGCTTCTCATGCCAAGTAGGGGGATTAGGAACACCGAGATCGCCAGGAGCGCTATCCCGACAAGAAAGAGAAGGTTGAGTTCCGTGAAGGTGGATGCTTCGGCGATCGCGAAGAACAACATGAACAACGTCAGACCAATGCCTGCGCTCGCACAAAACGTCGCCAGAGCGTGCACCGGCCCGAGCTGAAACAGGTCAATCCCGCTCGCCCTCCGATGGAGTTCGGTGACAAGGCGTAATTGCCGGATGGTCTGGATGACCACTACGGATAGGCACGCCATACTTACCGCGGTATTGAAATGCTGGTAGATGCGCGGGAGGGGGGTCAACGCCACGTCCACACCGAATGCTTGAGGGTTGTCCGCAATGAGGACGGGCGCGAAACTCGCGCCCAGGAGGAGCGCCAGCCATCCGAGCCTTCGAGGCAGCGTGGAAAGTCGGTATTCCATGCCTCGAGCCTCGATATCATCTGCCGGAAGGAGTGGCCGAAATCGCTGGAAGCTCCGGCTTGCGACGAGACGCAGGTTGTCGTAGACCGCGATGAACAACACAATGTAAACGGAGTCGGTGAGCCTAGTCCGATGGAAAGCTCCAAGCGACAGCGACCCGTCGAGCCAGAAGACAGCATTATTTGCGAATGCAAGAGCAATCATGAGAACGACGTAGAACAGCCACGCGGGAACGGGCAATCGACCGATCCCCCGGACAAGCCAATCCATCCAGCTTCCGCGATAGGGCAGCTCCGTAGTGCCTTCGGCATGACGCATCTAGCCACCTCCACACCCGCTCATTTGTTCCGAGGGCGATCACCGATTGTACGCGTCGGTCGGCCGTGATTCAAGAGTATTGGAGAAGACTCCGAAGACCGCGTTGCCCCTCTTTCTCTCCGATTCCGCCCAACAACTCGCTGGAGCCGACCCGCCTAGATGCCGAAAATGGACGCTTGCCTTGCCCGCAAGGCTGACATAAAGTGAAGGAAACGGCGCCCGCGTCGGCGGGCGGCTCAGCTCGAGGCCGTTGGGCCGCCGAGGCATGATCCAGAATCAGGTCGGTCACTGATGGGACAGACGATCGCCAAAACAGCAAAGGGTCCAATTGAATACCGGCTCGAGGGCCGCGGACCAACGGTGATGATCTTGAATGGTGGGCATTGCAGCCGCGAGACTCGACTTTCACACGAGCAGCTGACGGCAGAAGGCTTCTCAGTTCTGACCCCATCCCGGCCTGGCTACGACGACACGCCGTCCGACGTCGGCCGAACTGCCCATGAAGCGGCTGACGGACTCGCCGCCTTGCTTGACACCCTTGAGATACCGGTGGTGGATGTGATCGGCATTTCCGCCGCAGGCCCGACCGCGCTGGCGTTCGTGCAGCGGCATCCGGGCCGGACACGCAGACTGGTCCTGGAGTCGGCCATGGCGACGGACTGGGACGAGCACACCAAAAGGGGCGCCCGCGTGGCATTTGGGCGCGCCGAAAAGGTCACATGGGCCGCCATGCGCATGATGTTGAAACTCTTCCCGACCGTGGTGATCAAAGCCTTGCTTCACGATTTGACCATTCTCGATGTCGACGAGGTCGTCAAGCAGATGAGCCCAGGCGACCTGGACTTCATCAAGCGCCTGATCCAGACCTCGCGGTCGGGAACAGGGTTCATGAACGATATTGAACACCATGTGGACAACCTGGCGACCATTACCAAGCCGGTCTTGGTTATGTATTCGCCCAATGACAAAACCGTTTCGCCGAAGAATGCCCGGCGCGTGGCCGACGAACTGCCGACGTCCGAACCTTACGAAGTCCCTTCCGATACACACCTGATATGGATTGGCAAGGCGGCGAAGGATGTGTGGCAAAAACGACTATCGTTCCTCAGGACACAACCTGGCTACGCCCCCGAGCATCCCGGCTTCTTCCATCCGGACCTGCCGCCGTACTCCCGGCGGCCCAACAACTCGATGGAGCCGACCCGGCCAGATGCGGCCTAGGCTCATCCAGGAGTATCCTTGAGCTGGCCGGGCGGCTCATCTCGAGGCCGTTAGGCTGCTGCTGTGCTTTGAGGCTGGTAGGCTGTGCGTTTTGGCTCTCGCCCATGTGGAGCAGGAATGCGCCGGATCTTGGCCGCACATGCCGCTCGATACCCCCATTGGGCCATCGACGATCTCTACAAGCTTCTCCACCAGGCTGCACTCGGCAGCGAACACGCCGTCAGTGACGTAGCACGTGCCCGCGATTGGCTCACCCAGGAGCTTGGACGTCTCGGTCCGGGCCCTGAAGAGCCGCTCATCGACCCCATCTCCCCAGCTGGCGAAGTGGTCAGGGTCCACCTTCGCCCCTTCTTCCGGCGTCACCTTGAAGGGGAGCTGCTGTTGGGGGCATTCACACGAACGGCAAGGCATTTCCAGGGATCGGCTCACTGTATCGTCGAGTATGGTGAGACCGCGGCTGGTCTTGCGCGAGAAGGCCTTCTACGATTTGCCGAAGATGAAGTCGCCGAGTTCGTTTCGAGGATGAAAGATGCGGGATTCCCTGCAGTCCACCATTCGCCAGGGTTCAAGGCCGAATATCGTCCCGCCTATCGGGTAGTTGCCCATCACGAGCTCCCTCTGGAGATCATCGCAGCAGCCTAACAACTCGATGGAGCCGACCCGGCCTGCTGCGGCAAAACGAGTTTGATGTAGTATCGAAGAGCTGGCCGGGCGGCTCATCTCGAGGCCGTTGGGCAGCCTTCATTAGAGAACGGGTTCCAAAGTCCGTTCCCCTACCACTAGAGGTATTTGCATATGGAGTCGTGCCCGCCTGCGCCAAATGAATCAAGGCTTCCGTCCAGCCCGCGCGCGGAATTACGTGACGGTGAAGGAAAGGAGAATCAGCCATGAACTTGCATCTTCTCAAGTTGTCCGTTGGCCTGCTCACCCTGGCAGAACTCTTGTCGGCGTGCGGAGGGGCCCCGACTACGCCGCCGGCCGTCCAGCAGGAAATTGAGACACACACAACGCCCGTTGAGGCCGTGGCTCCCGAAATAGCCGCCACTCTCGCTCCCGGGCCGGTTCCTCACGGGTGGGTCGCCACGGCCGGCGGTGATAACACTGCCAGGGTCTGGGACGCTGCCAGCGGGGAGACCGTCGCCGTCCTTCAAGGACACACGGAGGACGTGCTCACCGCGGCGTTCAGCCCGGATGGCAAGTGGGTTGTGACCTCCAGCAACGACAAGACGGCGCGGGTTTGGGAAGCCGCGACGGGCAGGAGTGTTGCTGTTCTGAGTGGACACGAGATTCAGGTGGTGGATGCGGTATTCAGCCCTGACGGGAAGCTAATCGCGACCAGTGGCGGGGACCGCACCCTTCGGATTTGGGATGCCGCAACCGGCAATGCAGTCCTGGTGCTTGGAACCGTGGCGGGCGGCGGGACCGATCCCCACCCGGTCACCACGGCATCTTTCAGCCCAGATGGCAAGTTGGTGGCAGCGGCACCGTCGTCTCTAGGTCCTGTGACTGTATGGGACGTGGCCACCGGCGCGGTAACAGCCGAATATCAACTAAGAGGGGGCATTTGGCTCGATGGTGCGGCTTTTAGCCCGAACGGCCAGTTCATCGTCATTGCCACCGGTTGGCCGGGGCCGGACTTTGTTACGACCGGAAGGACTGCCTACGTATGGGAACCTCAGACTGGGACGACTATCACTGAATTCGCCGGTCATTCAGACGCGGTAAACGAGGCGGCTTTCAGCCCCGATAGCCAGTGGGTCGTTACGGCCAGTGCGGATCGCACCGCGCAGGTTTGGGAGGCGGCCACCGGGAAGGTTATTGCCGTCCTGAGCGGACATGCTGGCGGTGTCTATACGGCGGTCTTCAGCCCTGATGGCAAGTGGATCGTGACGGCCAGTTCGGATAACACGGCGCGCGTCTGGGAGGCCGCCACCGGGAAGGTGGTTTCCGTTCTCGAGGGCCATACAGGCTTTGTGTTTTCGGCATACTTCAGTCCGGACGGCAAGTTTGTGGTCACCGCAAGCGGGGATAACACGGCGCGCGTGTGGGACGCCGCAACCGGAACGATGCTCACCGAATTAGCTGGACACGAGGCGCCCGTAAACCAGGCTGTCTTCAGCCCAGATCAGAAGCGAGAATGACCGTGTCCCGTTGCATAGTGCTCTAAGCGAACCTCTAGCGGAAGCCTTCCACTGACCAATCGCCGCGGCCCAGGAGTAGGGGCCTCTGGACGCGCGCCAGCGTGGGAGGGCTGCCCAACAACTCGATGGAGCCGACCCGGCCAGCTGCGGCCTGGCCTTATCCAGTAGTATCCTAGATCTGGTCGGGCGGCTCAGCTCGAGGCCGTTGGGCCGCTGGTCGTCAGTGGTTCAACTGCTACGCGTTCGCTCTGAGTAGGTCCTCAGCGCCGGAAGGGTAGTATGCTCAAGTTGGCTGCTTTCGCTGGACTCTCAGCTGCCCTTGTCTACATTTCCAGGACCTCACTACGTGCGCCCCGCTCGCATGGGTTCTACCGCTTCTTTGCCTGGGAGTTCATCGTTGCCCTGTTCCTGCTCAACGTCGACGTCTGGTTCCGCGATCCGCTTTCCTGGCACCAGCTTGCCTCGTGGTTCTTTCTCACTGTCTCCATCGTGCCGTTTGCCCTCGGGGTTCGCTCGTTGACCACACAAGGGAAACCACTGAAACACCGAGAGGATGACAGTCAGCTTCTGGCCTTTGAGAAGACCAGCACCCTGGTCACCACCGGTATCTACCACTACATTCGCCACCCACTCTACTGTTCACTCCTGTTGTTGGCCTGGGGACTGTTCTTCAAAACCCCGACGGTGTCAGGCATCCTGTTTGTGCTGGCGGCGACGCTCTTTCTGGTCGCCACGGCCAAGGCGGACGAGGCGGAGTGCATTCGCTTCTTTGGATCATCGTATCAGGAGTATATGAAACGGACCAAGATGTTCATGCCCTTCCTGGTCTGACGAGTCTCATAGTTAGGGATATTGCTGCTTTGCACTCCTCCATTCGCTTGCCACAGACCCCTAGGGGCAGTCAGCCGAGGAAGATGATCTAGTTTGCCAGCGGCCCAACAACTCGATGGAGCCGACCCGGCCAGCTGCGGCCTAGGCTCATCTAGGAGTATCCCTGAGCTGGCCGGGCGGCTCATCTCGAGGCCGTTGGGCAGCCATAGTGGCCTTTTCACAAGTGTGACGATTCCCCCAGAAGCGCGAATAGATTAGTAGGATGAATGCGGCCGACACTGCCGAAAGAGCTCGCGCCTCCTCCGTCTCGGAGGTGGATTGGGTCTCAGCCTACTCTGAATTGCTTCCACGCGTGTACCACTACTTCTGCCTGCGAACAGGCGATCCCTCAGAAGCGGAAGACCTGACCGCCACGGTCTTCGAGCGAGCCTGGCGAGGCAGAAGTCGGTTCCGGCATGACCTCGGTACCTTCTCGGCATGGCTATTTGGCATCGCCCGCCACGTGGTCGTCGAACATTACCGCCAATCGAAGACCAATACCTCCAACTTCGGCAACCAGGACGTCGGCCATTCCCGTCCAACCGAGGATGCCGCAGAGCAGCGAGAGGCCTTCGCAAGGTTGGCCTCCCGGCTTGCGGTCCTTCCTAAGCGCCAACGCGAGTTATTCGCCTTGAAGTACGGCGCACGGCTAAGCAACCGAGCGATCGCATCCGCCCTCAATATGACTGAAACGAACGTCAGTACGGTACTGCACCGACTGGTAACAAGGATCAGAGAGGAGATGGGAGCCAAATGAACGAGGAGTTCATCATCAAGGTGCTACCCCCTGTTCCGCCAAGGTTCGCCAAAGCTCTCTACGACCGACTCGCCGCTGATCATTCGAGGGCAAGCCTCAAGATGTTTCTGCGCCATCTCACTATCCGCGAGCGATGGCAAGCCACAGCGATAGTGCTCACCATTCTGCTCACCGCAGCCTGCACACAGATCATTCTGCGCTCCCGTTATGTTCGGATCGGCGACCTCTTCCTCGTTGAAATCAGCCGCCTCACAGAGCTGGTCAATCCTGGCGGAGCCGCCCCTGCAATCCCGACGCCCGGGCAGCTTCCCATCAATGAGTACGGATGGACAGTGTGGGAGTTCAGTCCTGGTAGCCCCAAGTGGATCCCAGACGGTTTCTCTTCAATCGACATACCGTCCGAGATGACCGCCTACGAACAGACCATTGGCCTATGGTCGAACATGTCCAACGAGCGTATCCGCCTTTACATAGTTCCACAGGCAGAGGGCATGCATCCGTTCGCTCCGCCCGGTGAGTACGAGGAGGTATCGGTCAGTGGAAATCCGGCAATCCTGATCCATGGGCGATACACCCCCACATCGTCCGAGAGTCCACAGTCCGAGCGACCTTGGAGCGAGGACCTCGGTTTCCAATTGTCATGGCCGAGCCATGGATCCATGTATACCCTTGAGACCTTCGGCACCTATCTGGCGCAAGCCGAACTCATCAGAATGGCAGAATCAGTTGCGCCCCCAGAGAGGCCCTTCTCGCAATAGCGAATGTCAAGCTCCGCCTAAAGACCTCTGGCTGCCCAACAACTCGATGGAGCCGACCCGGCCAGCTGCGGCGAATCGGGTCTAAGATAGGTTCGAAGCGCTGGCCGGGCGGCTCATCTCGAGGCCGTTAGGCGGACGAGTGGGCGATCTGGGCAGGGCGGTCTACCGAGACCTGCGCTTCCAAGAACTACGTTGACCAAGGAGGCCGAATGACCGTCAAGCCTAACACCCGCCAACAGGGCCTCCCCCACCGATGGAGGCGGGCTCTGTATGGCGCCGCCATTTCGTTGGTAGTCTTCGCCTTGGCCCGATACTTGGGAAGCGTCGTGTCTCCCATCGACCGCAATTGGTTCGCGAACCAGATATTCTTCATGGGCAGCCCTTTTCTCGCCCTGGCGTTTCTACTCCCAGGTTTCTCCTCGCTTGGGCTTGGGGGTGCTCTAGACGCCATCAACGCTACATTCTGGACCCTGTTAGGGGCCACAATTGGACTGCTCGTGCGAAGACCACTAATCGCTGTTGCTGTGTGGCTATTCGTCGCTACCGTTGGGTCGGCCTCCGTCTTCGTACTCTTCATCCTTGGCATGGCGTCAGGAGGTCCGTAGCGCAGCACTTGTGCCATTCGAGGATTTGCTCCTCGGATCGACCCCTCCACCGACGCCTCGCGGCCCCTCCACGTCCGCCTAACAACTCGATGGAGCCGACCCGGCCAGCTGCGGCCAGGGCTTATCCAGTAGTATCCTAGGGCTGGCCGGGCGGCTCATCTCGAGGCCGTTCGGCAGCCTCGCTCCATTCCTACAAATCCCTTTATTCTCAAACCCGCTGCCCGCCTCATCACATCGCAGGGGATCTTCTCTGACGGGAGGCACCTCGCCTGAGCTCGCACCCTTAATGGCGCTTGGCGGGCATTCCCCTCACTCGGGTTTCAACGGCCCGCCTGAGATCGCATTCCTTCCGCATCCAGTCTGCAGTTGGTGTCCCGAAGTCCGCGGCGCTGGCTCATCTCCCCAGCCAGGTATCGCCCGCCAACGTGCCCGGGCTGCGCCCTGCGCATCCCCAGTGGCTGCCGAACAACTCGCTGGAGCCGACCCGCATGGCTGGCTTGGCCTGTGCAGTTGAAGCTTCTTGACTCACAGGCTTAAGTGGAAGATAGTCTTCAAGAGAAGTATGTTCGCCTGAGCATGTCCGAGTTGGCGAGGCGAGGCCCAGGCGCCGAGGGCTCATTGCCCGGGCCGCCCGGCTCCGCCGGAATGAGGGCATGCCCTGGCCAGGGCATGCCCTGGCCCTGCGGGCGGCTCAGCTCGAGGCCGTTGGGCCGCCCGAGCTTGGTCCGTTGCGATAGGGGTATAATCCCAAAGAGGTAGACGCAAATGGCAACACCCCGTGAGAAGTTCATCCTGGACAAGAAGGGCAAGAAGAAGGGCGTTGTCCTTTCGTTGCGCCGGTATCGCAGGCTGATGGCCGATCTCCATGACCTCGCGGTCGTTGCGGAGCGCAGGCGCGAGAAGCCAGTCTCCCTTCCCGAACTGACCCGCCGCCTTCGCCAAGATGGCGTCCTATAGCCTGCTCCTCAAGCCATCTGTCGAGAAGGATCTCCGACCACTCCCCTCATCTGTTGTCCAGCGGGTCCTCCGCAAGATCGAAGCCCTCGCCTCCGAGCCCAACCCACCCAAGTCGGTCAAGCTGACAGGCGCGGAGAACCTCTATCGTGTCCGCGTCGGTGACTACCGCATCATCTACGGCGTCGACCACGAGGCGAAAGTCATCACGGTCCACTACGTCCGGCATCGCAAGGAGGCCTACCGTGGGCTCTAGTCGCTCCCTCTTCGGGCGGCCCAACAACTCGATGGAGCCGACCCGGCCAGCTGCGGCGAATCGGGTCTAAGATAGGTCTGAAGAGCTGGCCGGGCGGCTCATCTCGAGGCCGTTCGGCGCCATCCCCGATTGGCACTTGTAGGCTGGTCACGAAGGTCACAGATTGGCGATGAACGCACCGCAGACGATATTCTTACCTTGGCTCCTCACTGCAAGCTTCCTTCTTGCTTCCTGCTCGGCTTCGTCACCGCTGCCCCAAGGCGCCTTGGACGAACTCAAAGAGCAATGGCATGCACTATCTATGGACGACCGCCCCGCGCTTCACATCGTTCGCGCGTGGCCTAGCGAAGTTTCCGCTGAGCAGTTGGCCCCTGCGCCCCCCTCCATGGAGACCTGGTGCGTCGAAGTGGAGCTCTCCCAGGGAAACGACGCGTCAAGAGAGCCTTCGCCGATGATCTGGCTTGTCACAAGGGCGGACCAAGACGCCTCATGGTTTGCCGCTCCACTGATGACCATGTCGTCGCTATGGCCCTACGAGGCTTGTGGGATCATCCCTTGATCTCAACCACCCAAGTCGTGCTCTTTGGGATGGCGCCTAACAACTCGATGGAGCCGACCCGGCCAGCTGCGGCAAAACGGGTTAGAGTAGTATCGAAGAGCTGGCCGGGCGGCTCATCTCGAGTCCGTTCGGCAGCCGAGGGTTCCTTGCATGGACATCTGGAACTTCTACGACATCACCCATCGACACCAAGTCATCTGCAACCCGATCAGCCCGGAAAGGCTCGATATCCTGGTTGAGTTGCTTCGACTTCCTTCAGGCGCGGCAGTGCTCGATATCGCCAGTGGTAAGGGAGAATTCCTCGTGCGCTTGGCGGAGGCGTATGGCGTGTCTGGATTCGGAATCGACGCCTCTCCGCACTTCGTTCGTGACGCCAGGGAAAGGCTCAAGGCCCGGGTCCCGCAGTCCGCACTCATCTTCCAGGAAATGGACGGAGCTGCTTTTGTGCCAGATGCGCCACGGAGCTTCGCGCTCGCATCGTGTATCGGGGCAAGCTGGGTCTTCGGGGGTCATGGTGCAACTCTCGACGCTCTGAGCCGTTTCGTCGCTCCAGGCGGGTGGATCATCGTAGGCGAACCGTTCTGGCTCCAAGAGCCGGCGGAGGAGTACCTCAAGGCATCCGACACCGCGCGTACTAGCTTCGCAACTCACGCGGAGAATGCCGCCGCCGGAGAGGCGCGAGGACTTGAACTCGCATACAGTCTTGTGAGCAGCAAGGATGACTGGGACCGATACGAGGGTCTCCAGTGGTACTCTGTTTCTGAGTACGCCCGCACCCACCCCAAAGATCCGGATCTGCCGGAGATCGTTGAGCGGATCCACAAGGAACGGTCTCTTTATCTGCGCTGGGGACGCGAAACGCTAGGGTGGGCAATCTACGCCTTCAGGCAGCGGATCTCAGGCCTCGGCACCTCGGCTGCCTAACAACTCGCTGAAGCTGACCCGGCGGGCGGCGCTTTCGGGGCCACTTGTTCTGCCCGCCGGCGAGGCGCACAATCCTACGGGGCCTGCCCGCTTCCGCCGGGCAGCTTAGCTCGAGGCCGTTAGGCGTGCGCTGCCTCTAGGCATAGACTGTGGAAATTAAGAGGGCCACGCGGGAAGATTGCGACCAGGAGCACGATACCGTCGTTGCGATCGACGTCCTCCGTGCTTTCACGACCGCAGCCTATGCCTTCGCAGGCGGAGTAACAGAGATCATCCTCGCCGCACTCGTCCAGGAGGCTTTCCTTCTCAGAACCAGATTTCCGGGAGCGCTCATCGCTGGAGAGGTCGATGGATACCAAGTCCAAGGGTTCGACCTCCCCAATTCCCCCTCGGTTATCATCCGCGAGGACCTCGCCGGAAGGACGCTAATCCTCCGGAGCACTACCGGAACGCAGGCAGTCCACCGCTCGACGAGTGCGGCACGCATCTTCGCCACAGGGCTCACCAATGCCTCAGCGACGGCTCGCGCTGTGCTGGCGTCGACACCCTCCTCAGTGACTCTTGTTCAGAGTGGGCTTGGCCAAGGCGGATGGGGAGATGAAGACGTCGCTTGCGCAGATCTTGTTGAAGACGCTCTCGTAGGCAGGCCCATTCAGCTGGAGTCCATCTTAGAGCGCACCCGAGCCTCAAGGTCAGGCCTACACTATCTGGATCCAGCGCATCCCATATTTCCCTCTCAGGACCTCGAACTCTCTATGGATATCGACCGGTTTGACTTCGGTATGGTTGTGAGCAGAAGCAATGGTCTTCTTATCATGAGACCGGAAGGAAAGGCGCACGCCTAACAACTCGCTGGAGCCGACCCGCCTGGCTGCAGAAAATGGACACTTGTCTTCCCCCCAGGCTGGCATACAGTGAAGGCAAGCTTGCCCGCGTCGGCGGGCGGCTCATCTCGAGGCCGTTAGGCGGCGAAGTCAGCGCCCGTGGTGGGTACCAAGTGTCAAACGATTCATCCTCGCGTTCGGCCGCAACATTTATGATGCCTTAGACGGTGCGGGGGCGCCAAGGCTCGTGCTCGTGCGCGAGCCACACCAGCTCGGGGTCGAGCCCGCGCACCCGCAGCTGGCCTTCTGTGTGCGGCTCATCGAGCTCGCCCAACCAGACCGCCACATCGCCGCCAACAACGACCCGGAGGTCGCCAGTTTCGACGACGAGCACCTGCATGCCGCGTGTGTGCCCGGCGCCGGGACGAGCCGCAGCCCGGGAAGCAGCTCGAACTCGCCGTCAACCGGCACGTACCGCACACCCGGCGCCTCGACCCACTCGCGGACAGTGTAGTCGTCCTCGTTGCGCGCGTCGTCGAGCTCCCGACGCTGGACGTAGATCGGCCTGCCGGCGAAGAGGTGGTTGCCGCCGCAGTGGTCGAAGTGCAGGTGCGTGTTGACGACGATGTCGATGCCGGCGAGGTCAAAGTTCTTCTTGCTCAGTGGACGGAGGCGGGGATCGAGGTCGGCCACCGCCGGGTCCAGCTCCGTCATGCCGGTGTCGACCAGTACGCGCGCATCAGGATGGTCGATTACGTGCACGTAGACCGGCATTCGCTCGCCCTCGGCAAGCAGGTCGGCAACGTGGACTGGCGTGATGGTGATGGGGGCGGTCGACGACTTCATGACCGTCCCACGCTCGCGCCCAGGGTGACGAGAAGCTCGTCCAGTTGCTCGAACGTCTCTCCCATCGCATCCGCCGCCCCGGTGCCGGCGGCGTCGAGAGCTTCCTTCGAGGGATAAAGCTCGTGCATGACCAGCAACGTCTTGCCGCCCTTTTCCGCGAAGGTCACCGTCGTGACGGAACCCTCGTCACTTTCCTCATTGGTCCAGACGAGGCGCGAGTGCGGTGTTACTTCCTTGTACGTGCCGAAGAACGCCAACTGTGAGTCCCCGTGTGCGAACTCCAAACGGTACCTGCCCCCGACACGAACATCCATTTCGCAGGAAAGCAGGGACATTCCCATCGACTTCGGCACCCACCACTGCCTGAACAGCTCGGCCTTGGTCCACGCCTCGAACACGAGGCGCGCCGGGCCGTTGAAAGTTCGCGTGACGACGAGCTCACGCTCGGACTTCCGCTCCACCGTCGTACGGTTCTTCATGGGGGCAACCTCACTCTCGCTTCTTGCGTCCATCGACCTTCTCCTTCCGTTTCAATTCCTCGACAACTTTGTCCAGCTCGTCGAAGCGTGCGTCCCAGAGCTGGCGGTATCTCTCGATCCATGCAGCTTCCTCCTCCAGTCGGCGCGGGCCGGGCTTGCAGGTCCGAACGCGCCCGACCTTCTCGGTGGTGACGAGCCCAGCCTCCTCCAGGACGCCGACGTGCTTCCTCATGCCCGTGAGGGTCATGTGGAACTTCTCGGCAAGGTCCGAGATCGAAGCGTCGGAACGTCCGAGCTGCTCCAGAACGCCGCGCCGGTTGCCATCCGAGATTGCGGCGAACGAGTCATCGAGGCGGGCTTGGGTATACTGAACCACATGGTTCAGTATACAACGCACGGGGCGGCATGTCAAGGGGAGCCCGAGCCCGGTGGATTTCTCTCCATCCCTTGCGCCGTAGTTTCGCCAGCCCGCGATGAGTGCCTTCAGGGCGCCCGGCGAACAGCCGTAACCTGTCGCCTAACCATTCGCTCCGGCGGACCGCAGGGCGGCGCCCAGAAGATCTCTTCCATTTCGCATCCTGCAATCCGAGCCGCTCTCCAATGCTTTCTCATCGAGCCCAGGGAAGGAACACGAAGAGAAACCTGGCTTCCTTCTAGGCCCCCAAGTGTAGGATCGTCGCGGACATCCACCAGCGTAACGTCGGAATTGCCTTCTGCGCGGACTACAATCCAGCCCATGGTCACCTTTGTGGTCTAGTCTTCCTCACCGTCGACTACAGCATCGGAGACCGAGGGGGTTGGTATTCCACTCTCGAGGCTCTGTATCACGACATCGGCTTCTTAC
>Ga0214473_10007612_pt1 | contig 12829 bp, 11 predicted proteins | sample RVTome_7_FD_203509 | JGI IMG/M metagenome (GOLD analysis project Ga0214473, IMG submission 203509) | Soil microbial communities from uranium-contaminated site in the Upper Colorado River Basin, Wyoming, United States - RVT98D197 | ecosystem: Environmental > Terrestrial > Soil > Contaminated >...
ACCAGGAGTTAAGCGAACACACCGCACCGTTCGATGCTCTGGTTCATGTTCTGGATGGTCGTGCTGAGATCAGGATTTCAGGCAGAGGCTTTGACTTGAAAGCAGGCGACGCGATCATCATGCCAGCCGATGAACCCCACGCGCTGAAGGCAATAACCCCTTTCAAAATGTTGCTGACGATGATACGTAAGTAATTACATGCTCCGTCATTGCGAGCGAAGCGAAGCGATCTCCACCAAAATCGGGCATCTACAAGCTGGATCGAGATTGATTCGTCAGGCTGGGTCTCAATACGTGGCACCATTGGCGTCACTACTCGACCATCAGCCCTCCTCGCAATGACGGAAGAGTCAATCTGCGGGAAGATTTATTTTAACCGGTGCGGGTTTCTTTCTCATCCACAGCAATGACATGGACAGAGGAATAAACGCCAATACCCCGGCCACCATGGCGATGACTGTGTAATTCGAGGCGGCAAAAATGAAGCCGCTCCCCAAACTGCCTGTCGCGGAGGCAAGCCCGACCAGCAGGTCGTTCGTGCCTTGCGTGCGGGAGCGTTCAACAGGCGAGAGTTGATCTGCCAATAATGCCGAGCCGCCCACAAAACAAAAGTTCCAGCCCAGACCCAGCAGGAATAGCGCGACTGCCAGTGGAAAAACATTCGGCGACAGGGGCGCAGTGATACAGGCCAACAGAAGAGTGAATGCGCCGATCAGGATCACCCGCTCGCGTCCCCACCGGTCTGAGAGGCGTCCCGAAACGACAGAAAAAGCAAACATTCCCAGCGTGTGCGAAGAGATAACGGCGGATATGTCTCTCAGATTATGTTGATGGTCACGCATGTGCAGCGAGGTAATAACCATGATGGCAACCATCACTACTTGTCCCAGCACCATGGCGGTGACTGCCACCAGCGCAGCAGGCTGGCGAAAGATCTCGAGAACGGGCCGCGCCTCACCAGTGGAGGTGATGAAGGCGGGATCCGGGTGTTCCGTCGCAATTTGTTTGCCGAGGTCGCGGGGGTCAGGGCGAAGCCCGGCAAAGACAACAACTGCTGAAATCGCAAACAAAATCAGTGTGGCAAGATACGCGCCTGAAAGCTCATCCATTCCCAGCGTCCGGACGAAATTTCCCATGGGTCCCACCAAAAGCGGGCCCACGATCGCGCCGAAGGTCCCGCCGAGCACAACATTCGAGATCGCCGCGCCGCGTCTCGCAGGCGGATTCACCTCTGCTGCGGCAAAACGTCCCAACACGACGGCCGCGTTGGTAATGCCCATCAACACCATCCCAAGCAGGAACAATTGGAAGGATGAAACGCTAATCGAATACAGAACCAGCGCATTGCCCACTACACCAATGATCAGGCCGCTGACGATCCCATTTCGCCGTCCGATGCGGTCCATGAGATAGCCCCAGCCTGAAGCGGCAAAAGCCGCGCCCAAAAGATAAACGGCGGAGGGCACCCCGGCAAATGAAGGGTTCCCGCCCAGTTCGGCCCCGATGATGGAGTTGATGGTTGCAGAGGCGATGAACCCCGCAGAGGCCAGGCTTTGATTTGCAAACAACACCCAGGTGATCTTACGCGCCAGTTTTGATGAATCTCTCATAAGTTGGTCCTTCCGACCCGCAGATTATACGATGGATGCGGGTAGAATGTAACAATAGGAAATCTTATGGACTTCGACATCAAACCCGCTTCAGACTACCCGCTGCCTGATCTCGTTGAATTGTTGAATCGTGGCTTCGAGAATTACTTCGTTCCCATCGAATTGAACGTGTCGTCATTCCTGGCGATGCTCCGCAAAGATGGCATAGACTTGACCGCCAGCCCCGTATTGCTAATCGGTGAACGACCAGCAGGTATCGCCTTGATCGCCCGCCGCGGCTGGACCAGTCGACTCGCGGCGATGGGCATCTCACAGGAGATGCGCGGGGTAGGCGCCGGCTCGTGGCTGATGGAAAAACTCATCCATGAAGCACGCCAACGCGGTGACTGTGAAATGGTTCTTGAAGTGATCGAACAAAATGATCCTGCTGTAAGGTTGTATCAAAAGTACGGTTTTCAAACTGTCAGAAGGTTGATCGGTTTGACCCGCAGGGGTAAGGATGCAGAGGAGGAACATTTGGACAATCTGCACGAAATGGATCTGCGCGAGATGGGACGAATGATCTCGCAATATGGGCTGCCAGACCTCCCCTGGCAACTCTCTGCTGAAAGCATCGCGCAGATGAATCCGCCTGCACGTGCGTCCTGCAAAGACCAGGCCTATGCTGCGATCTCGAATCCCGATGCAGAACATATCGTGATCTGGTCTTTGCTGGTTGAACCGAGTGCACGCGGAAAGAATCTTGGCATGGAGATGCTCAAAAGCCTGATCGCAACTCACGCAGGCAAGACCTGGCATATCCCCGCGATCTTTCCTGAAGGGTTGGGAAAAGTATTCGAGAGGGCTGGCTTCGAGAGAGAGGAGTTATCCCAGTGGCAGATGAGGTTGGTGCTCGTTCCTACATCCTGAGCGGAGTGGCGCCCTGGCGCCAGGCAGTCGAAGGACGGAATTTTGTCATTGTTTTGTTTTACGGCAAATACAGATTGGGTATATAATTTTTTCCTATCATCCAGGAGGCCGCGGTCAATGCCGTCTGCACTAAAACAAACCTCACAACGTAAGACAATCGGCGTGTTCGCCTCGCAAGTGGGCCGTGCATGGGGCGCGGAGTTCATCGCGGGGATCACGGACGCGGCTGAGCAACATAATGTGAACCTCGTCCATTTCATTGGGGGAAAATTAACAGCACTCACCATCTCCGAAACAAGCAAACCCTCCTTTGGATTGTATGACCTTGCCAAGCCCAATCAATTGGATGGGTTGTTGTTGACCGCTGATGTTGCATACGGCACGAGTGAGCAGGAGCTCAGGGCGTTCTTTAAATTTTTCGGCTCGATGCACATCGTTACACAATCGGTGGACCTGGATGGCGCTTCGATCTTCATCCCCAACAACAAAGAGGGCATGCGCGCCGTGATCCGTCATTTGATCGAAGAACATGGCTATAAGCGGATTGCTTTCATCCGCGGCCTCAACGGTCAGATTGACGCGGAACAACGTTTTCAGGCATACAAAGAGGAACTCAACGCCCATGACCTGCGTTTTGACGAAGACCTGGTTGTGGAGGGCGACTACACCGCCGAGAGCGGCGGCGCTGCCATCCGCACACTGCTGGATGAGCGCAAGCTGCGTTTTCAGGCAGTTGCCGCAGCGAATGACAGCATGGCATTTGGCGCGTTGGAAACGCTCAAGGAGCGTGGCGTTCGTGTTCCGGATGATGTCGCGGTTACCGGTTTCGACGATCTGCGCGAGGCCCAGGCGACCGGCGTACCATTGACGACTGTCCGGCAATCCTTTTACACGGCGGGCAAACACGCGTTGGAGACACTGCTCAAGCGCATTAATGGAGACACAGTCCCGCGGATGACAGTCACACCTACGCAATTGCTCGTCCGCTGGTCATGTGGCTGTTTACCGGAGAATGTCCGTCAGGCTGCGGTGGCGCTGCGTGACGTAGCCAAGACCGGCAAACTGGAGAACAAACGCGAAGCGGCTCTGCGTGCCCTCCTGAATTCGGCAGGCATTACTGACCAGGATCCAAGCCTCCCGCAATTCAAGGATGCCTTCGGCCGCACCTGGGATGGCTTCCTGTTTGCATTGGACGAAAAATCCCCCAGTGATGATTTTCTGAAGACGATCAATGCCATGATCGAGCTGATGCAAAAGCATGGGCTCAGCCCGTCCGTATGGCATAACGTGATCTCGATGATGCGTCGCTACGCGTTAGGCGGCATCACCAGTCATACGATCATGCTGCAAGCGGAGAACCTGTTCCAGCAGGCGCGTTTGCTGGCAGGCGAGCTTTCACAACGATCGCAAGCCTATCGCCGACTCGTACTTGAACAACAGGAAAATGTGTTGCAGGGATTCAGTTTCTCGATGGCACCCGCAATGAGCATGGAAGAGATTGGTAATGCCATCTCAGAACATTTCCCCACTATGGGCATCAAACGCTGGTATGTGATGTTTTACAGCGATGTGACGGCGCCGCAATCCGTGTCTGCAGCTCCGCCTGAAAGCTATAACCTGTTATTCCAATATGAAGGCGCCCGCTTCGAAATCCCGCGCAAACGCACGTCCATTGGGACCGGCCAACTCCTCCCGCGCGGCAAAACACCCGAGGATCATCGTTATACCGCGGTGGTCATGCCACTCTCTCTGGCGCGCAATCGATTTGGTTTCATGTGGGTCGAGATGGGGCCGCGCGACTGGGAAATATATGTCCGCATACGCAATCTGGTCAGCAGCGCGCTACTACGTGTCATGCTTGTCCAGCAAAAGGAACAGGCACAAAAGGAAGTGGAACGTCTGCTCACAGAAGCGCGTGATCGCGCTGTCGAACTGGACATCGCCAAGGAATTCGCGGAAAGAACCGCGGCAGAGAATGCAAATCTGTATTCCAGCGAGCAGGCCCGTCGCCAGGCGGCCGAAGCGCTGACCAAGTCGGCGCGCCAGCTTTCCTCGCTGGGGACGGTCGCCGAGGTGCCTCAGCAAATCGTGGAGCAGTTAGCACAGATTGTTCAGCATGAGCGCTCTGCCTTATTTCTTGAAGATGTGAATGGCCTCCCGCGTCTTTCCGCCCAGCGGGGTTTTCCAAAAGACGCGCCGGTTGAAGAGCTGAAATACAGAGTGCGGGATAACAACGTGTATCACATGATCGCGCAGCAATCCGAGCCAATGGTGATTGGGGATGTGCAAAACATGCAGAGCTGGAATCAGCCCGAATGGCTCCCGAAAGATCGCTCGTGGCTGGGCATCCCGCTTTATTCCAAGAATAAAGTCATTGGCATGTTAACGCTCAGCCGAGGCGCACCTGCTTCCTTTAATCAGGATGACGTTCTGCTTGCCAGCACATTCGCCATCCAGGCCTCCATTGCGCTCGAGAACGCGCGTCTCTATGATGACCTGAACCGCTTCAATCAGATGATGGAACGCATGGTGGAACAGCGCGTGGACGAGTTGAGCGAAGCGCATAACACACTTAAGAAGCTCGACAAGAACAAAAGCGACTTCATCCAGGTGGCCGCGCACGAACTGCGCACACCGCTCACCGTCATCAAGGGCTATATGGGAATGATGAAGGCGGCCCCCGCCTTGCAAAGCAATGCAACCCTCACACCAGCCATGGACGGTGTGATCCAGGGCACGAACCGCCTGCACCAGATCGTCAACAGTATGTTGGACGTTGCACGACTCGAGAACCAGGTACTGTCTCCCCATCTTGAAAGTGTGACTCTCGGTCCAATCTTGCGCCTGATCCAGAAGGATTATCTGGACGACTTAGAGGCGCGTCAGATGACGCTCGAGCTGGATCCCGCTATCAATTCCGTGCCCTCCTTGCTGGCAGATCCCGAACTCCTGCAGAAGGCGCTCGAAAACGTAATCCTCAATGCCATCAAGTTCACTCCGGACGGCGGTTCGATCTTCGTCAGCGCCCAGCCCATCAGCGTGAATGGACGCGGTGAATATTGTGAGATCCGAGTCCGCGATACGGGCATCGGCATTGATCCCACCAATCATAAGATTATTTTCGAGAAACTATATCAACTTGGCAAAGTGGAGTTTCATTCCTCGGGGCGCACCAAATTCAAGGGCGGTGGGCCAGGCCTCGGCCTGGCAATCGCGGCGGGCATTGTCAAATCGCATCAGGGCAAGATCTGGGTGGAAAGCCCCGGATACGACGAAGAGAAATTGCCCGGCAGTACCTTCGTCATCCAAATCCCGGTGGCAAAATAAGAGCAGTACGATCGTAGACTAGTACACAGGTAAACACGTGTCTACCTGTGTACTTACTTTCCCTTCTACGCTCACTTCAATCCTGTGTGCGGATGACCTTGCTGTTCCTGTCGAAATAATTGGTGAGTCGGGTTCGCAAAGGTGTGAGCAAGCCAATATGTGCCAGCATCAGATATGCCAACCCCCCCATTACAAGAAAAAATAGCAGATCTCCCCATAGATAACTTGGATTTGCCGTTGTCGTAAAAACATAACGAAAGACAATCAATCCCAACTGGATCATGCAGATGACAAGCAATGGGATCGAAAGCGGTCTTAAGTCATGATCTTCGATGATCAAATGAAGTCCAACCATCGCTCCAAGTCCGGCCGCCACGATAATCAGATAAGCCCAATAGCGGAACGGGTCATATTCTTGCATGTATAACCTTTGCAAGATCAACACATACAGAGCGCATACCCCAATCAAACAGCCCCAAATAAAAAATTTAATAACAAACGGCAGAACCAAATTTCCATAGACACGTATGGCAATCATGGCGGTCACCCAACCAACTGCATAGGCCAGCCCAACGACCACTGCCTTTGTACTCAGGCCATCGAGAGAATTCATCAGACCGACACTGAAAATATCCAGGACTAACTTCGAGCCGCCAAGCAGAGCGAATGTCAACGCTCCAATACTAGCCAAGAGCATCAGGATGCTGAACATCCCCCGCTGAGAAAGTCTATTTCCATATCGCGGGTGTGTGGGCGATGGCCCCCGCGGGGTGGTATTTGGAGAACTATTCATAGTGCCTCCTGCCCAATTGTGATAAATAACACGCAGTCAACAGGACTGGGCTAATATTATACCCATAAGACTCATTTTAGCCGCTTGGAGTTCCCCCTACCTGGAATACTGGATGAAGACCCGCCTCCCTCGCCGCTCCAGCCTGATCCCATTTCTCGACTACTTCCCCCTGACGCGTTTCCCGCTATCTCGCCAGCCGCAAATAGACCGCTCCGCGCGCATCCAAATAGACCGCCTCCGGCGTTTGCACGATACGCAGCACCACGCTCTCACAAGCTGAACAACGAAGCACGATCCCCGGTCCCTGCGTGAATGCCCGCAACGTACCAACCTCGCCTTCATTGCCGCAGTTGGCGCATTCGGTGGGCGAGGCAGTCATTTCGACGCCGAAGATTTCATAAAGCAACCCCGCCGTCGCGTTTGCATCCAGCATAAGCTCACGATTGATATCTGTTATCTCTTCCATATCATCCTCCTGTCGGCCCAAACCGTTCGGTCCGGATTTGATCTGATTTGACCCCAATCTTAACCAGCGTGTTCGCGGCCGCTTCGACCAAGAGCGTCGGCCCGCAGATATACGCTTGGACCGACTTTCCCAATGGCCCGGCAACGTCTTTCAGCATATCCTGATCGATGCGCCGTGCATAACCTTTCCAACCCGCGGGCTGGGAGCGCGTCAGCGTGTGAAATATTTGCAGGCCGCTGTTTGTTTTCCGTAGTTGTTCCAATTCATTGTAATAAATAATGTCTTCAAATGTGCGTGAGCTATAAAGCAGGGTTGTGGGGTTCCTCCCGCCTGCCGCGGCGCGGTGACGGATCATGGACATCAAAGGTACGACTCCTGACCCACCCGCGATCAACAACAATGGCCCCGTCATGGTCGCCTCCCAAACGAAGTAACCGCCGATCGGTCCGCGTGCTTCGATGCGGTCGCCAGGGAGGAGCACATCGTGCATGTACATTGAAACTTCGCCATCATTGATGCGCTCAACAGTGAGGTCAACCTCACCTTCGCGCTCCGGTTCAGATGCAATGGAATAGCTGCGTTGGGCCTGATAGCCATCCTCCGCGGTGAGGCGGATGTCGTAATGCTGTCCCGCGCGGTGGCGCATCCACGCGGGAAGCTTCAGCGTGAATGACTTCACTTTAACGGTTTCCGGCCTGATGTTCGTCACTGAAGCGATCTGCCAGTTGAGGGTTTGTTTCATGGTCTCTCCAACACGTCATTGCGAGCCGCGAAGCGGCGAAGCAATCCCCGACACCGCAAAGAGATTGCTTCTCGAAGACTCGCAATGACGGGGGCGTTAATCATTCCAATATCTCTGTTCCTTCCACGGATCGCCGCGGTTGTGATACCCGGCGGATTCCCAGAAGCCGGGCTTGTCTTTTTCCATCAGTCGGATGCCGCGAATCCATTTGGCGCTCTTCCAGAAATACAAATGCGGCACGACCATGCGCGCGGGCCCCCCGTGTTCAGGCGCAAGTGACTTGTCATCGTATTTCAAGGCGATGAAAGATTGACCATTGAGGATGTCAGTGAGAGGCATGTTGGTGGTATAACCGCCGTCACTGTAGGCCGTGACAAACATCGCTTTGCGATCCAATTCCGCGTGTTCGAGCAGGGTATCGAGACTGACGCCTTCCCACTTCATGTCGAGGTGTGTCCACTTGGTGACGCAGGAAATATCCACCACATAACCCTGCATAGGAAGTTTGAGGAATTCTTGCCACGTCCAGGAAACCTTTTCTTTCACGAGACCCTCAATTGTGAATGTCCATTTATCGAGGGGAGTGTATGGGGTTGGGCCTGCGGAGAGGACGGGGAAATCATTGGTGAGATATTGGCCCGGCGGGATGCGATCCTTTTTCTCCCCTCCCCGCCGCTTGCCGACGAAGCCGCGCGAGACAAATCGTTCCTCTGTCATGAGGCCTCCTGTAACAATAAGAACTTGATACGATTACTACTACTGACAGTGTATAACGCGACAAGGTCGCCGTCAAGCATGAATTGCTGAGAAAAAAGCCTCCGAAACGTTTGATCGTCCCGGAGGCTTTCAAGAAACTGTTTGGACCGACATCAGCCTTTCCCCGGTTTAGGCCTTCATCCATAGCTTGTTCAATTCAACGTTTCCCAAACGGAATGTGCAAGGTACACAAGGAAGCTGCCAAGCGATTCCTGATTGTTGATCGCATCCCACTTCGTGTTCAACTCAGCGTTGCCGGTCGCGGCGATCCTAGCTTCCATGTCCTCCAGGCTGACAGAATCATCGAAGAGGCCATTGAGCACATCCACGTTCAGCCTGGCCATCTGGATCGTTTGCTCAAGCTTCTGGTTCTGCTCGTTCGCCGTCTTCAGTTCGCCTTCGATGGAAGCAATCCGGCTATTGGCCACTTCGAGATCGTTCTTAGCCTGATCATATTGACTGTTCAGGGCTGCATGATCGGCTTTGAGCTGATCATGATCCTTCTGAAGCGCCTGAAGTTGGGCCTGGGTCGCCAGCAGGGTATTATCCTTCTCATGAGCATAGGAACTCAGGCTTGCTACGGATGTGAGGGCAGCCACGGAGATGAGCACACCAATGAAATAGTATACAATTCGAGCTTTCATTTCTTCCTCCATAATAGAAGTGGATTGATTTTTTTACTGCAACATTTTTTCGGATATGCTGGGCTGGCCAACTATCCATCCAGTCCAACCACGACCGCATGCACGACTTCGAACGGTTGCCCGCTGACGCCGCTTGTATCAGAGATGGATTGGATTAAATAACTCATCAGTTCGACAAAAGCATCCCATGATTGAGCTTCACCCAAAGATTCGTAAAGCTTTTTGAGCTGCTCATCATCTGAGCCGTCGACCCTGCTTGCAAAAGCTGAGTCGCTGGTAAACCAGAAAGCATTCAACACGGCAACCTTGCTCTGTATGTCAGATATTTTGTTTTTCAACGCCTTGTTCTCAGCCTGGGACTGTTCGAGATTGCCTTCCAGCCTTTTGATCTGAGCCCGCGCCTCTTCCAGGTCAGCCTGCGCCTTGGCAGAGCTCGACTCATAATCAGCTTTGGCCTGGGCGTATTCAGAGTCAAGTTCCTCGTAGTTGCTTTTGAGCGACTGGTAATCAGCCTGGGACTGTTCCAGCTGGTTGTCGAGATTGTAGGTCCACACGCCCAATCCCGCTGAACCGAGGAGCGCAACACTTAAGAATAAACCGCCAGCGATGTAAAAGATTTTCACTAACATGTCAACCTCCAGAAATTGAACCATTACCTGTTGTCATCATTCCCTGAACCATTATGTCTTGATCCAGAAAAGCACCATTATTAATTGTGGCACCCAACGTCACGAGAAGTAGCCAGGCAGGATTGTTTTTTGCATATTTGTCTCCTTTTCTAAATTCAGAATGGTGATCGTGACTCTGTAAAACGAAGTGGTGGTGAGAAAATTCTGGTCACGAGAGGGTTCAATCAGATTTTGTTATTCTCAGTTTATTTCGGGTGGACTGCCAAAACCAGAGAAAAAACTGCCAGAAACCGCCATATTCAAAACCAACAGCCCTGCGATCTCTCGCAGGGCTATCTACAGAAGCAGGTTTTAAGAACTTGCTAAATATGTATCGGGCTTCCCTCCGCCGCATTAGATCATTAGCTCTCCCTTGAGCACAGTCACTGCCGCGCCGCCAACTTTGACCGTTTGAATGTCGTCTCGTGGACCCACCACTTGAACATAGGCTTCACCGGGTCGAGACATCCAATGTCCCTGTTCGGCAATGAAGACGGGACTCTCGATCAGTCCATAATGCCAGAGATACGCCGCCATGCCGCCCGTGGCTGAACCGGTGAACGGATCTTCCAGGGTATCAGGTGGCAAGCCAAAGTCGCGGGCGAAGGTCGCGCCGTGTTCAATCCCTTGCAGACAGAACAGGTGTGGGCTGAAAAAGTCGCTTACCTTTCGCAGAGCAGCATATTTTTCTATGTCAAGTGTAGCTCTGCGAAGCGAATCTTGATCCTTGAGCAGGATCATCAACTGCGGCGTCCCTGTGCTGATAGTTTGTATGACTGCGTCTGGAAACAGGTTGGTTTCGTCAAGTCCGAAAGCAGGCAAAACGTCCATCGGCCGATACGTTGATAGGAATTGTGGTTTGCGCTGGGACATCACGATGCGTTCCACCTTGTTATCCGTGGCGAGGATTTCAATGTCAACGGGTCCATCGCGCAACACGAGCGGAAGCTTGAGATAATCACCATCCAGTTTAAGTCGTCCCGAGTCGACCAGCGCATAAATGGTCGCCACGGTGGGATGGCCAGCCAGCGGGATTTCCTCAGCGGGCGTAAAGTAACGGGCGCGAAAACGCCCGTCGGCCATGCGCCAGACGAAAGAGGTTTCAGAGAGATTCATTTCCCTGGCAATTGCCAGCATCGTGCTATCGTCGAGGTCGGCACAATCGAAAACCACCGCGCACGGATTCCCGCTGAGCGGCCGGGTGGTAAAAGCATCAACTTGATAGAGGGAGTAAGCAGGCATAGCTCATTTCAGAAGGACAGCAGAATCATGTATGGTTCATAAACCTGACCGCCATCGCCTGACCCGATGGCAGTATGCTTCATACTCTTGCCCGAAGGTTCGCCGCAGAGTAGGCTCCTCATACCGTACTACGAAGAGATGAGTGACAAGAAAGAAGATGACAGCATAGCTCAGAAGTGGCAATGACTCATAGAAGAGCGCCGCACCTGCTAGGGCAAGTCCTGCACCAATATACATGGGATTGCGCACAAAACGATAGGGACCCTGAATCACCAGGCGGCGAGGCGGGTCGAAAGGTGCTGGAGTACCTCTTCCAACAGACGCAAACGTAAGTATGCACCATAGCGCAACCGCCCCGCCAACAGTCCCAATGACCATACCGAGGATTTGCTGAATTTCAATTGCCGCGGGATAGACAATCCCAGACCAGGACAAGAGGCGCGCCGGTACATAGATGAGCACAAGCCAATAAAGAGCACTGCATAAGTGATCGCGCGGAAAAAAACAGACATGTTTACCTCTGGCGCGTCGAGACGCCTAGTTACATATGTATCGGGCCCGCGTTGCATTAACCAACCTCCTGCCCTGATTTGTGATGATCATTTTATCACTTCACGGCGATAGGTAAGTTTAAACGATGAACGTTGCAAAAAAGCCAATATCATCAAGATACCTGTCAATAGTATGATTACTGCTAAAATACAGGCAAACAAAGTCCGATTTTAATTATCATGGAAAAATGATGGAATTCAAACGCAATCGACCGACGATTGGAATTCTGCCGGGATATTCCATCCTTGAAGGCAAAACTCCCGACCATTACAGGTGGTCGGTATTAAAAGGCATCCAGTCGGCCGCGCGCACCAGAGAGTGCAACCTGTTGATCGCATGGGGTCTGGGGCGTGCAATCGATTCCGGCGAGATGCACCCGGCCTGGCCCACTGTTTCCTCTGACTCAGATTTTGTTCCCGTCGGTCCCTGGAATACCGATGGATTGATTGTCTTTTCGCCGTTGCAGAATGAGGCGCGTTCGCAGTATCTTCAGGAATTGAGGGAACAAGGATTTCCGATTCTCATGATCGCAACAGGAGAGCAGGGTCCTGTAATCTCGGTTGACAATAAGACAGGGATCCACCAGGCTGTTGAACATCTGGTGAAGGTTCACGGCCATCACCATATCGCCTTTATTGCAGGTCATCCCAACGATAAAGGGGATAGCGAAACCCGCCTGCAGGCGTTTCGTTCCGCGGTGGCTGATTACGGGCTGGACACCGATCCCAGATTGATCGCCGAAGGTTTACATAGTACCCCCGGGGGTTATGATGCGGTGCAGAGAATCCTCAATACAGGAGTCAAATTCAGCGCACTGGTCGCAAGTAATGATACATCTGCGATTGGAGCCATGCGGGCGATCCGCGATACAACCTCCCTGCAGATTCCTCACGACATCGCCTTGATCGGTTTTGATGATCAGCCCAGCGCAGTAGCGCAGGTGCCGTCGCTTGCAAGCATTCATACTCCTCTGATGGAGATGGGCCAGCAGGCAGTGATACTTATGTCAGATCATCTAACGGGTCGCCATAGTCTCGAATCGATTCAACTACCAACCCGGCTAATCCCTCGCCAATCCTGCGGTTGTCTGCCGCAAGTTGTGTTCTCGGCGGCTGAAGAA
>Ga0214473_10007613_pt1 | contig 12828 bp, 10 predicted proteins | sample RVTome_7_FD_203509 | JGI IMG/M metagenome (GOLD analysis project Ga0214473, IMG submission 203509) | Soil microbial communities from uranium-contaminated site in the Upper Colorado River Basin, Wyoming, United States - RVT98D197 | ecosystem: Environmental > Terrestrial > Soil > Contaminated >...
CTTTCGCCGACTCCTCCGCATTGGCAGCGTTCTGCTGTACAACCCGGTCCATCTCGCTCATAGCGATGTTGATCTGCTCAATTCCCTGCGCCTGTTCGCGACTGGCGGCCGCAATCTCCCCCACCAAGCCCCCTACCTTTTTAGCGCCAGCGGCCACTTTCCCGAAGTCTTCATTTGTTTGGGCGACCAGGTCTGAACCGCTCTTGATCTTCTTCACCGTACCCTCGAGCAGGCTGGCGGTATTCTTGGCCGCCTCAGCCGCACGCATTGCCAAATTTCTGACTTCACCGGCCACCACCGCAAATCCAGCTCCCGCCTCTCCCGCCCTGGCTGCCTCTACCGCTGCATTCAGGGCCAACAGGTTGGTCTGAAAAGCAATCTCGTCGATGGTCTTGATGATCTTCGCCGTCTGCTCACTGGCGACGGAAATTTCTTTCATAGAGGCGTTCAGTTCGGTCATGGATTGATTGGCTTGGGTGACAATCCCGCTGGTTTCCTCCATCAGGACATTGGCCTGATGGGCATTGTCGGCATTCTGCTTGGTCATCGAAGCCATTTCCTCGATGGAGGCGGATGTCTCCTGCAGTCCGGCAGCTTGCTTGGACGATCCGTCTGCCAGGGACTGACTGGCCGATGAAACCTCCGCGGAGGCTAAGGCCACTTGCTGGGAGCTGGTTGTTAGGCCCTTGATCACTTTGGCAATTGGGGAGGTAATGCGTTTGGCGATCCCGATACTTATCAGCAAGGATAACAGGATGGCCGTAACCAGCACGATGATAAAGATCTTTAATACCGTTTCTAAACTCTGCGAAGAAGAATCATATTGTTCTTTGGCCAATTTGTTTTCAAGCTCGATTAACCCATGTAAATTCTTATTGAGATCTTGAAATTTGTCATCTGCTGTCCCCATATACATTGTGGCAATATTCAAATCTGACGACACTACATCCAGCACTCCCAAAGCCGCCTTCTGGTATTCGAGTAATTTTCCCAGCGATACTTGGAATCTCTGTTTTTCCTCTGGGGTGATGTCATTTGACTCCAAAACCATCTTCATGAATGCAATGGCTTGTTCCATGGCGGCAACCTGCTCCTGGGCTAACTGGGCGATTCTCTTTTCACTGAACTTGGCATTGGTCCAGCTGATAACCCGATAAAGATTGGTATGAACATTGGAAATATCAATGAGAATCCTCGAACTGCTCTGGGAGCCTTTGAACCTCTTATTAAAAATGTCCTCAAGGGCAATTTTCTGGTTGCCCAGGCCCCGATAGGAGATAAACGCCAAAGCGCCCAGGAACAGGATTACCACTAGGGGAGATATAAGTAGCTTTTTGGACATGCCCAGCTTCTCAAAAGACATATTCACTCTTTCTCCCTTTTTCTCCCTTGGTTATGGGCCCAATAGAAACCTATTTATATATCCCGCAACCGAGGAAATACTCATCAACTTTTTGAATATAGGTGGACTTTGGCTCTATTTTCTTGGTCACTGGATTTACCCACTTATAATCCACCCACCCGGTTCCTTTGGTTTTAGCCACCTCAATGAATTTTTTTATAAAAAATTCTCCGTCTGCGTCCTTTAATTCGAGCATATTTTTGCCTACCAGTTTGGCATTCCCTCCATGCGCTAAGGTTAATCCATTGAATTCGACGATAAAGATATACAAATCTCGGTCGACGAATTTCCCGCTGGGATTGCTAAACTCAGCAAACGCTTTCTCTTTTCCCTCGGCCTTTATATACGCGCCCGCCTTTTCCACCAGGCTTTTGGCCTCATTGGCCGTCCCTCCGGCAAAAGCAAAGTTCACCCATAAAAGACTGATCAAAATCACCCCGAACAATTTTTTCATATTTTCCTCCTCCAATAGATTTGCTTGGCTCGGATTCCAAGAACCGGCCATTTTTATGTATCGTATTCCTTCTTTCTTCGCTGCCAGAACCTTTACTCATTTAATCCCTTTTCGAATCTATATAACCACCTCTTCATCTCTATTTGCCGGCCGAATGGTTCCTCCAAAGCCCCCTCAACTGCTCCGCCCCATCATTCATTTCCTCGGCCGACAAAGTTGATCCTTCCTGAAACAGACCCAAATTTTTCGGGTTGAGCTGAAAGATATCTTACTTCCGTATCCCCTTTGAAATTTAAACGGGTTGGTCCAGAGCGGGCATTTCCGCCCCCCCTAATACTTTATCGATGTCGAGCAAAATCTTCACCCCACCACCGATTTTGGCCATCCCCAGAATGTAGTCAGCACTCAAATTGGCCCCGAAGGCAGGGGTTTCCTCGATCTCGGAGCGCTTGATGTTCAATACCTCAGAAACTGAATCCACCACTATTCCCATCTGGATCGTTCCCGTTCCGTTGGCAATTTCCACTACAATGATGCAAGTTCGCTCAGTGTGATCCACCGTCCCCATTTCAAATTTAAGTCGCAGATCCACCACCGGGATCACCTTCCCCCGAAGATTAATCACCCCCTTGATAAACCCGGGAGTCCGGGGCACGCTCGTGATCGGCATCATTCCATTAATTTCCCGCACCTTCAGAATTCCGATACCGTACTCTTCTTTTCCCAAAGAAAAGGTTAAATATTTTCCCTCCTTTCCGGCTAATAATTTTCCATCTTTTTCGTTAGCTTTTTGTAACTCCGTCATCCTCATCACTCCATTTTCTGTTTTCGTCTTATGGTTGTTTCTTCGTGAATATCTTTCAGGATTTCATCAAGATAAAATGTCCCCATTCACGGCCAGGGCCATGAATTTATTCGAGTAATCTAAAATTTCCCCGGTATTTGCATAAATTTATCGGCCTGAACTTCTGCCCTGTACCAAAGTGATCGGCATTATGAGGAAAAACTTTAAGCGCGATAGGTAGCATCGATGGGATAAAAAGGGAAAAGGGCCTTGAGGATACCAAAGAGAGAAGAATGATTAAGAAGAACGAAAATGGACTAATTTAATAACCTGGAGAGGCGGGGAGGAAAAATAATTAATTTATGGAAATTTTACTTACTTTTCAATAAAAAGGAAGGACTCTAAGGGACGTAATAGAATGAAATCTATGGGGGAAGCCCAACTTCTAATAAAACCTGGGCTTTCTTTCCAGGATCTATATCTCGACAAAAATCAAAACTTTTATTTTTTATCTATTTGCTGGTCTGACAAGGCGGGCTTCTCCTCTAAACAAATCTCATCAGCCAGGATAAATGAGAGGGACTTTCCGTCCCAGTCAGCAACCTTAACATACTGGGTTTTTTTATCGAGCATGGCATTCACAACCTTGCGATTAGTTTTTTTCGTTTCTGACATTTCTCTTTCACCTCCTTCGTCTACTGTAAGGGAAAAGCATATGCTATGCCAACCGAGTTAAGGAAGGCTAAAAAAATAATAATATCATGAAATTATTAATTAAAATTAATATTCAAATGATTCAGCGAGCAGGGTATAGGGGAGACAGGGGGAGTCAAAAAAATGGAATTTTTTGCCTACTACCGGAAAATACGAGGTATTAGAAACCGGTAACCAGAGCAGCGAGTTACAATTTCTCTTGTTGATCCAATGCAAGGGATCATCGGGCACTTTGGGGGAGAGCATCCAACAGATCGCGAACTTTGCCCTCCAAAGCACTTAGGGTAAAAGGCTTCTGGAGAAATGAAGTGCCGGCGCCCAAAACGCCATGGTGGACAATGGCATTGTCCGGATATCCAGACATGAACAGTACCCTTAATTCCGGGCGTAAAGATGTCAGGCGTTCAGCTAATTCGCTACCGCTCATGTGTGGCATTATCACGTCGGTAACCATCAAGTGGATGGGCCCCTGATGGTCCTTGCAGATCCGCAGTGCCTCGTGGCCATGATGCGCTTCCAGTACGGTGTATCCCTTATTCTGGAGGATCTTGCTTACGATTGCCCGGACTGCTTCTTCGTCTTCCACCAACAGGATTGTTTCCGATCCTCCGGGTGCCACGGTGGGGGCCAATTTCGGTTTATACCTTTTGACGGTTTCCTCGACCCGGGGGAGGTATATCTTGAATGTCGTCCCCAGCCCCGATTCGCTATAGGCCCAGATATTTCCTCCACTTTGCTTGACAATTCCGTATACTGTGGACAAGCCTAACCCTGTCCCTTCCCCCTTTGCCTTCGTGGTGAAGAATGGCTCAAAGAGGTGGGACTGGGTTTCTTTATCCATCCCGCAACCATTGTCGGTCACCGCCAGCATCACGCAGGGACCGGGCTTGACGGACACGTGTCGCCGGGCATAGTTCTCATCCAAAATGAGGTTGGCTGTCTCAATTGTGAGTTTGCCCCCTCCGCGCATGGCATCCCGGGCATTGACCGCCAAGTTCATAATGACCTGTTCAATTTGTCCAGGGTCGACTTTCACGGGCCAAAGCTCCGGATCGAGAACAGTGAGCAGCTGGATATCTTCACCGATCAATCGTTGGAGCATCCGGTCCATGTTGGCCACAACTTCATTCAGATCCAACACTTGCGGCTGCAGTACCTGCCGACGGCCGAAAGCCAAGAGCTGGCGAGTCAAAGCGGTGGCTCGTTCTGCGGCTTTACGGATCTCTTCCACTTCTTCACGTCGGGAATCGCCCGAGTCGAGTTCTCCGAGGAGAAGTTCACTGCACCCCTTAATCGTCATCAACAGGTTGTTAAAATCATGCGCGACCCCCCCTGCCAGCCTTCCGATGGCCTCCACCCGCTGCCACTGCCGTAACTGTTCTTCACTTTTCCTCAGGGCCTCTTCTGCCCGCCTCCGCTCAGTAATATCCTCGATCATAGAACGGATGCCCGTAATCCGCCCTTTCTCGTCCGAGATGACTCGATCTTCGATCAAAACCGGCAGGGTTGTTCCATCTTTTCGGCGGTACGTGCGCTCAAAGGTCTCGTGGAAAGATACGTCACCGGCGATCTTGGCCATTATAACTTGCCGGGTCATCTCCTCCTCCACCACAAATTTCCATACCGGGTGACCCAGCAATTCCTGCTCGGTGTAGCCCAGCATTTCAAGTTCGCGGCGGTTAACCCGGATGACCCGCCCCTCTTTGTCAACCTCGTGGTATCCTACGGGGGCTTCGTCATAAACCTGCCGGAATCTCTCTTCGATTTCACGAAGTGCCTCTGCAGCTCGTCTGCGCTCATCCTCGATGGTCTCCAATTCCTGAACCCGATGCCGCAGTTCTTTCACTTCATTCTGGAGGTGCTCTTTCGTCTTATCAGCAGCTTTCATTCTTGCTACCCCTGCTCCTTACCAACAGCGCCGTAGACTTGAACCATGTCGTTCATCACTTGAGAACGAGGGAAGGGTTGTAATTTCTCTTGTTCATTCCCGGCCAGACATCAAAAAGAGGAAATGATCATGGGGGATACCCGCGCCGGTGGTACTGGTTTTTTCAACCCGATAAGCCATAGTTCCAAAGCAAAACCGAGAACTTTATGAATTTAGATAACAGTATAGCGAAAGGAGTCCAAGGAGGTCAATAACCCTTTTGATCCCTCCTTGTTCGACCCATCCGACTATGATATATTTGATTCATTATCGGCAGAATCTCTGGAAATTGTAAACCTTGTGGGCCTGGAATTGCCATGACTTCTGATCGAAAACGGCAGGGTGGTCGGATGAGAGTCGCCTCGATAATTTTCGGATTGGGGGTTGCCTTGCTCCTGGTACCCGCAGTCCATGCCCAGAACCCGGATGCCGTCGCCGGAAAATGGTGGAACCAGGAAAAGGAAGCCCAAATTGAAATTTATGCCTGCGAGGGCAAGTACTGCGGAAAAATAGTATGGCTCAAAGAACCCGATTATCCGGCCAATGATCCGAAAGGCATGGGCGGGAAATCAAAGGTAGACCGGGAAAACCCGGATCCTTCCAACCGGGAGAGGCCCATCCTGGGAATGAATCTCCTGTCGGGTTTTACCCATGCGGGAGGAAATTTATGGGAAGGCGGTCAAATATACGATCCCCGAGAAGGCAAGACCTATAAGTGTAAAATGACCCTGGAAACTCCCGATCATCTAAAGGTCAGGGGATTCGTCGGCATCTCCCTTTTCGGAAAAACGAATGATTGGACCCGGGTGAAGTAATCCCCCCCAAGAGGATCATCCCCCAAAGGCTTCTTCTGCTTCCCCGTACAGGAGGTGGGCTTCCTTTTCGTATCTGGGAGAAAAATGAAATACCCGCAATTTTTTAACCTTCGCCCGACGGGCCAATTCACCAGCCTGGCGGGCCGTGAGATGGGCTCTCTGCTCAGCCCTTTCACGGTCCTTATCCAAGAAGGCCGCCTCGCAGAAGAATAAATCCGCCCCGGCAGCTAACTCGATGATCTTTTCCCCGTTCTCCTCCGTGTAACGACAGTCCGAGACATAGGCGATTTTTTGCCCGGGTGTGATGGTCAAGCACTCTCGCAAGGTTTCTAAGGAGATTTCCTGCTGCGAAATATTTCCCTTTTCCCCCACGGGAACCTTCAGGTGGAACTCTTTCCCCTCTCCCCTCCAGAGCGCACTCTTCAGATCCTTTAGCCACGGACCAACGGAAAGGCCGATTTGAGCCAGGCGTTCCTTATCTACGTTGATATGAAAACGTTCCTGAACAGCGAAGGCCAAGGAGGGGATGAGATGATCAAGGTGGGTGATGGAAATCCGCATTTGGGGGTCTTCATCCAGGACCCCGTTAAAGGCTTCCTCCTTCTCCCCGCTCGGCTTAAAGCGCTCCTGGCAACGAAAGACCTGGGTTCGGATTCTCCCGGGATGGACTTCAACCGCTTGCACGGCGAAGGGATATTCCGCGGTGAGATTCCAGGTATAGCCGGCCAGCTTGCCTTGTACGTTGGAAAGAAACCCGGGGGGCCCGAAGACTTTCAAGATCTTCTCCCGGTTCAGCAAGAGCCGCAAGAGGGCATCGAACCCGATGAAGTGGTCAATGTGCGTATGGGAAATAAAGGCATGAGAAACCTTCATGAGTTTGGCTGGGCGAATATCGCCAAGCTCACCCATATCGAAGAGTAAGGCACGGCGCTCCCAGAGGATTTCGATAAATAATCCCGGGTCTCCGAAGGGCGCATTCAGAAGTTGAGCGTGAAGAAGTGGTTTCAAATTCCTCCACTCGTTGGGACTGATGAGAAGACATAGAAATCTTACGAAAAGGGGAAAAGCCCGTCAATATTTAAATTTTCCTTCAGAAAACCCCGGAACTATGTTATGGAAAAAGAATGGGGGGAGACCGGAACCGTTTCCATTACGCCTGGATAATCCTTTTTGCCGGTTTTATGGGGGTGATCGGGGCACTCGGGTTTGGGCGATTTGCTTACACACCCATCCTGCCCGCGATGAAAAATGCCCTTTCCCTGACCTATGCCCAGATGGGCTGGATTGGAACGGGGAACCTTATCGGCTACCTGGCTTTCTCGCTGCTGGGAGGATACTGGGCTACCCGGATCGGTTCTCGACAGATCATTTCGATCTCTCTGGCCGTCGTGGCCATAGGCCTCATCCTTACAGGATTATCGAATTCCTTTGAGTTCGCCCTCTTGATGCGCTGTCTCACGGGTGCCGGCAGTGCAGGTTCGAATGTCCCCATTATGGCGTTGGCCTCCGCTTGGTTCGCCTCGAATCATCGGGGGTTGGCCGCGGGCATTCTGGTCAGCGGTTGCAGCGTCGGTTTGCTCTTATTGGGACCCTTAATTCCCCACATTCTGGAGAAGTTTCCCGCTTCCGGGTGGAGCGTCTGTTGGTATACGTTGGGGGGGCTGACCCTGTTGATCGCCCTGCTTAATTATCTCTTGATCCGGGATCGTCCGGAAGATCGGAACCTGCGGCCCATTGGAAATTTTTCTGCCGCACAAACCCCTAATTTTTCTTTTTCCTGGCGGAGTCTCTACGCCTCCCGGAGTCTCTGGCATCTGGCGGGTGTTTTCTTCGCCTTTGGCTTCTCCTACATCATCTATATTCAATACTTCTCCGCCTACCTAATCAATGAAGCGAGAATAAGCCTGGAAAAAGCCGGGGGCTATCTGATGCTATTGGGTATATTGAGCATCTTCTGCGGCCCTTTCTGGGGAGCTGTGTCCGACCGTATCGGCCGAAAGTACGGACTGGCCCTGGTGCTCTTGATTCAGGGGACATCTTACCTCATCTTCGGCCTGGTGAAAGCAGACTCCGGGTACCTTCTTTCCGCCGTTCTCTTTGGTTTGACGGCTTGGGCCGTTCCTTCCATCGTTACCGCGGCAGTCGGAGATTTGGTCCATTCTCGGATGGCTCCAGCCGCACTGGGCTTTACGATCCTGATTTTCGGCACGGGACAAGCTCTCGCTCCGCCGATTGCCGGGAAAATCGCCGACCTGACCGGCTCTTTTTCCACCGCCTTTATCCTCTCGGCAGCCGTCGCCTTCACGGGCATGGTTGGAGCCCTGCTGATCCGGCAACCCGGGCAAAATATTTCATCGTAGAATTTTCAGCCTCCCGTGCAGATTTATTTTCTATGGGATAGCGAAAATTGATGACCCGGGATGAACGCCGACATCACCCCCGATGAAACTTGCAGGAGGTTTTCGAACCTTCCCCGGGCCTCCGAGGATGTTTTTGAATTCTTAGCCAGAATTCCGGGCGATAGCCGATCCAAGGCGATGAGGTTTAGGATCTGGAGATCACGATGGGGAGATCTTTCATGGTGAGCAGCCCCGGTTCCGCTTCGATGACCCGGGAGGCGGCATTGACTACGATGGCTGCGGTGGCGATGTCTCCGTGGGTTCCTCCCTTGATCACGACTTCCATATTGGGGACACCATCTATGTAAACAGCGTCGTAGGACTCGGGGGCCCCCAGAGATGCCTCAAACTCCAGGGTGATTACTTCCTCCTTTCCCCGGAGCCCCTTGCCGACCTGCCGGACTCCAGAGGCCTGTCCGGGGTTAACTGTGATATAGGAGCTTTGCACGTGTTCCTGGGCGATTATCGGTTCGATGCTTTCGGCGATTTCGTCGAGTCTCCAGCCCAGGCCATCGGCGATCATCGCAATCGACTCCGTGAGTCCGACGTGCCTCAACGTGCCGGCCTCTACCAATTTTTGAAACTGCTCGGGGGTGCAACCGGCGCCAATCTTCTTCTGAAATGGTAGCCGTCGAGACCTGGCGTCTTGCACCCTTACGGCTTTGACCTTCCTGACCTCCTGGCAGACAGCGGTCATAAAGAGAATCCAGCTGTCCATCACAAAACCGGGGTTGACGCCGGTACCCAAGACGGTTGCCCGATTGGCCCTGGCCACCTTGTCAATTTCTGCGGCCAACTCCGGGTGGGTCATAAAGGGAAAAGCCAGCTCTTCGGTCGTGGAGACGATATTAACGCCGAATCCCAGGAGATGGATCAGCTCCGGGGCCACCTTTTTTAAGGAGGAGCTCGTTTGATGAAAGACGATGTCCACTTTTGTTTTGGCAAAGAGGCCATCGATATCCTTGGTGATGGGAATGCCCAGATTCTTCCCGGCCCCCATAATTTCACCCAGGTCCCGGCCGATCTTGTTCGGGTCGATATCCACCGCTCCGACCAGCTCTATATTTGACCGCTGGAGCGCCAGTTTGGCCACAGCGCAGCCGATGGGTCCACATCCAAATTGAACAGCCCGAAATCGATCTTTCATGGAGTATACCTTTGGACCCCTTGAATGCCCCGGATCCTTCCCAAGGGATCCCAGGGAAGCTTTGATAAAAGTTTTAACGGGCGTTTGCGCTCATCTCCTGGGCCACCCTCTCAGTGGCAGCGATGACCCGCCCGATATCCTCATCGGTATGTGCCGCAGAAACACCTCCCCCGCCATGCATTACAAACACGCCATGATTCAGCATACGGACCTTGAATTCGTGATCCAGTTTTTCCAGATCGGTGAGCTGCTGCATCTCCGTCGGGTTCCGGACAATGGTTTCAGGCTTGTAGGGAAAGTAGGCCCCGCAGAGAGAACCTACGCCAGTCGACCTTCCGGCGATCCCATTTTTTTTAAACGCGTCGGCCATCCCTTCTCTGAGCTTCTTCCCCAGCTGATCGATCCTGGGATACAAATCTTGGGCATGATCCTTCAGGTATTCGACCACTCGGCAGCCCACAATCATCGAGAGGGGAGAGCAGGAAAAGGTGCCCCCGCCCACGACTACACTTTCGCCTTTTTCGCGTTTTATGGTGGGATCACAGAGAGAAAGGATGTCGGCTCTGCCGGCAATCACCCCCAGGTTCGCTCCCCCGCCGCAAACTTTTCCCAAAGTTGCCAGGTCGGGGGTGATTCCATAAACCTCCTGGGCCCCACCCAGGGAAAGCCGATATCCGGTAATGATCTCATCGAACATGAGCAGCGCGCCGCATTTGCGGGTTTCCCGCCGCAACATCTCCAGATATCCCTTATCCGCAGGGATCAGCCCTCCCGAACCCACGACAGGTTCAACGATAATCCCCGCCAAATCATCCTTTACTTCGCCAATCGTCTCCAGAGTTGATTCCATTTCATTGAAATCGATGGGTTGAGTGTATTTACCGATTTCGGGTATCAGCCCCGCGCTTTCGGGTTTATCAAGGGGTCTCCGAATCGCCCGCAGGAGCTCATTGTTTGCGCCATGCCATCCGCCGGAGATCTTCAGGATGACCCGTTTCTGGGTGAATCCCCTGGCCAGACGCACGGCGTGCATGGTCGCCTCTGTCCCCGAGACGCCGAAGATTATTTTTTCCGCGCATGGCACCGTCTGCTGGATGAGTTCGGCAAAGCGGACTTGATACTCGTGGACGATGCCCCAATGGAGGCCGACCTCCGCCACTTCCTCTAAAGCGCTTTTTACGATCCCGGCTTTGTGGCCGAGAATAAGCGCATAATGCCCCATCCATAGGTCCACATATTCATGACCGTCCACATCCCAGATCCTGGCCCCATCAGCCCTTTTAACAAAAATCGGATAGGGGGGATGGTAACGAATTCTGTGGCTGACACCCCCCGGCATAACCTTTTGCGACCGTTCAAAAAGCTTCTGGGAAGCGGGTGTTCTGGCGATATATTGCTTTATATAATCATTCTCTCCCATGAAATCTTCCCCCACTGTTTCGATCGAAGGCTCACCGCTTTGCCCTGGAAGCGTATGCAACTCTTCTTGTTGTCCATTAACACACGGCCAAAATCATGTCAATGAGGAATGAAGCCCCCGATTCGTCACTTTAACAGGTCGCGGAAGGACTCGTTTCCGGTCTTAGGATGTTATTCCCGCGAAATTTTCCATGACGGGTTCGACACCCGCGAACGCAGAACGATGGTTTCGATGTAGGGGCGTCCTGCGGACGCCCATGTCCGGGCGAGCGCAGCTCGCCCCTACAATGCAAGGCGCGTAAAAACTGAGGAGGGAAGCGTACTTACGCGTACGCTGCAACGACGAAGTTGAAGCGCAATCCCGCTCAGAGCGGGACAGATGGACTTTTTACGAAACCATCAGCTTTCATGCCTTCTGCATCCCAACTCCCTTGCGGGGGGCGGCCACCCATAGGCATACACAGGCCAGGGCAATCGAAACGATACTCAGGATAAAGCCGCTGATGTAGGTCCCGGAGATGTCGAATAGATACCCGCCCAACCAGGGGCCGATCGCTCCGCCGGCTCCCATCCCGGTTAGCAAGAGACCGACAACGGCGCCGAAATGCCTTCCGTGGAAGATGTCCGCGGCCCCGGCGAACATGGTTGGCGTTAAAAGCCCGCCTCCAAATCCGAAACAAATGGAGAAGGTGTACAAAAGCCAAGGCTGGGAAGTATTGCGGACGGAAAGCAGCGCCAGCAAGGCGATAATGGATAGGGTCGCTGCCAGGGTTCCCGTTTTCTCCCGGCCCAGCCAGTCGGAAAGGAATCCGGAGAGCTGGCCGACAAACAAGGTAACGCCAAAAAGCGCGAAGATGGAAACGCTGAACATAATGCTGTATCCAGCATCTTCCGCAAATTTTACCTGGTGGGCCAATACCAGATAGCATCCCATTCCCCAATAAAGAGCATAGGCGACAACCAAAAACCACAACCGGTGATTGCGCAGGACTTGGCCCAGCGTCCATTCGCGGCCCGGGAGAGTCTTCACGGACGCTCCACCCCCCTTCGCCCCCCGGTCAGCCGGGACTTCGGCAGATCCATAGGGCCTAAGGTTTTTTTCTTGCGGACGATAGTAGAAAAGGAAGAGGGTCAGGGGGAGAAGAAGAAAAACCAAAATGCCGGCCAGGAGCCAATACGTGCTCCGCCATCCCCATCTCAGGATGGCCAATTCAATGAAAATGCTGTACACAAAACTGAGGCCTCCGCCCATCTGGCCGAGGCCCAAGACCAATCCCCTCCTTCTTGTGAACCAATTCATGAGGGCGGGGCCAAAGATGGGCCACCCGCTGAAGGCGCTCCCCAGCGGCATCAAGACTCCAAAAAGGAAATAAAAGTGCCAAAGCTCCCGGCTAAAACCACAACCCATCGTTGCCAGGCCCAGAATCACGATTCCAAAAGACATTACCCTCCGAGCCCTCCAGCGGTCGGCAAGGGCGCCGGCGAAGGGGGCCAGGAGGCCATAGACCAAAATGTTCAAGGACAACATGGCGGCAATGCTGCCGCGGCTCCACCCGAATTCATGGAGAATGGGGGAAAAGAAAACCGAGAATGAGTGCCGGATCCCGTATATGAGGATCATGCTGACCACACAAATGCCCACCATGACCCACCCATAAAAAAAAGACCCCTCTTTGGTCATTCTTATCCCTTCTGCACTGATTTTCCTTACAGGTTTACTCAATAGGTGCATAAGAATTTTCTGAAAAATTACTTGCGCCCTTGCAG
>Ga0214473_10007614_pt1 | contig 12827 bp, 9 predicted proteins | sample RVTome_7_FD_203509 | JGI IMG/M metagenome (GOLD analysis project Ga0214473, IMG submission 203509) | Soil microbial communities from uranium-contaminated site in the Upper Colorado River Basin, Wyoming, United States - RVT98D197 | ecosystem: Environmental > Terrestrial > Soil > Contaminated >...
GGGCTTCGCCTCCTCGGCCCGGGCCGCGACGAGGGGAAGCGCGAGACACAAGAGCAGCGTGACGGGGGTGCGGAAGCGCATGGGGATCCAACTCCTCGGACCCGAGCGGGCCCCGATCGAAACGAGGCAAATAAGTTTAGCACGACGGGTGCCGGCCCCCCCCGCGCCGCAACGACAGCGGTCGCGGCCCCCCGGACGGACCCGTGAAGCTCAGCCGCCGCAGGCGTCTCCGACCCCGTCGCCGTCCGCGTCCGCCTGATCGGGGTCGGCGCGCGAGGGACAGACGTCGAAGCCGTCCGCGATCCCATCTCCGTCCGAATCGCTCGCGAGGCACGGCAAGGGCGCCCCCGCCGACTCCCGCTCGAAGCGGCGTGCGAGGGCAGCACAGACGCGGGATGCGCCACGGGGGTGGGGGGCATCGCAGTCCAGGGCCACGCAGTAGGCCTGGCAGAGTCCGCGGGACGGTCCCTTCGCGAGGACGTCGACGCAGGCCCCGCCCACCCGCTCGAAGCGCAGCACGAGAGTCGGCGCCAGCGTCGGGGCGCCCGCTTCTCGCGACGCGAAGCGCTTCACGGTCGAGGGCCGGGTCTCGTCTCCGACGAGGATCCACCCGAAGTCGTCGCCCGGGCGGTCGAGCCAGGACTGGACGTCGGCTGCGAGCCGCGCCGACTCGAACCGGTAGGGTCCCGGCTCGGCCACGCTCGCCGCGGCGCTCGGCTCGCCCGCGAAGTCGCCACCCGCGATGGCCCAGAAGCGATCGGGGTTCACGGCGTGGAGCCAGGTGGAATCCCCCGGTCGCGCCGCTGCGCCACCGCCCCCGGCCGCGGACGACGGGCCTTCTGCCCAGTCCGCGAGAACGCGATAGACGCCGATCCATGCCGGCTCGGGGTTGCTCGGCGTGAGCTCGAGGACGAGCTCCGCAGCGACGATGCGGGCCCCGGCCGGGACCGCGCTCGCGACGTCGAAGGCGAGCAACGCGCGGCGGCGCGCATCCGCGGTCTGGCCCGTGCGCCCCGCGAAGATCGCGGGGCCCGATCCGTTCGCGAGCGCGCCGGTCGCAGACTCCACGAGCGTCGCGTCCCGTGCGGCCGGGACGACGATCACCTCCTCGGCCCCCGCAGGGATCGCGGCCGCCATGACGATCGCGAGCAAGGCGCGCGTCACCCGACTCGCCGAACGGAACCGAGAACTCGTGCGCAGCTACGACCTCCGCCCGTAAAGTGCCAGTCCATCCTTGATAGCGCATGCGATCCGAGCGCAGTGTCGCTCGACCGACACTGTCGGCTGGGCGATAGACGGCGTTCGGGGCGCGCGCTAGAGACTCGTCGACGAGCTACTGAGGGGAGGGTGGGACGTGCGCGGCATCGCTTCCCTGGCCCCGTGGTTGGCCGCCGTTCCGGCGCTCGTCGCCTTCGCGCCTTCCGCGCGAGCGGACGTCGTGACGATCGGCGCGAGCAAGGACAACACGCTCTACGAACCCATTGCGCAGGACGGCTACGCCGACGTGAGCGACGGCGGGGGCCCCACGATGTTCGCGGGCAAGGTCAAGGATGCGCAGAATCAGGCGGGTCAGGTCGCGGTCCGGCGCTCGGTGATCGAGTTCGACATCGCGGGCAACATCCCTGCCGGCTCGACCATCGACAGCGTCCAGCTGACCCTGGTCTGCGACAAGGTGGCGCAGAACACGAACTTCAACGTGAGCCTGCACCGCTCGCTCTCGGAGTGGGGTGAAGGCACGTCGAACACCGGGAACTCCCAGCAGGGCCGCGGCGAGCCGGCGACGGCGAACGACGCAACCTGGCGGCACACCTTCTACCCCTCCCAGTTCTGGAGCACCCCGGGAGGCGACTACGCGTCGACCGCGAGTGCCACGAGGGCCGTGGGACCGACGGGAAGCTATACGTGGGGCTCGACCTCGGGGATCGTTGCGGACGTACAGGCCTGGCTCGACGACGACCCTCAGAACCACGGCTGGATCGTCATCGCCAGCGAATCCCAGCTTCAGACGACGAAGCGCTTCGCCACCAGCGAGAACTCGACGGTCAACAACCGACCGAGGTTGGTCGTCAACTACACGCCCGCGATCCTCACCGGCGCGTGCTGCGACGGCTCGTCGTGCTCCCTGACCGAGCCCGGGGCGTGCGCGCTGCCCGGGGTCTACCAGGGAGACGGCACGACCTGCACGCCGAATCCATGCGTCGTGCTGACCGGGGCCTGCTGCGCCGACGACGGCACGTGTTCCGAGGTCACGCAGGCTTCCTGTGAGAGCGGCGGGGGAAGCTATCTCGGAGACGGCAACAGCTGCGCGGCGACCGATTGCCCGGTCGTGCTCACGCAGTACCTGGATCCGCTCCCGATCCCGCCCGTCGCCCAACCGGTGAGCGGCGTGGCGGGAGGAGTCGCGACCTACGATCTGGCGATGAAGGAGTCGAAGGCCTCGTTGCATAGCGAGCTCCCGCTGACGACCGTGTGGGGCTTCGACGACGGCACGCACGGCGCAGGATTCCTCGGGCCCACCATCGAGGCGCACTCGAACCTGCCCGTGACGGTGAACTGGACCAACGACCTCCGCGTGTTCGAGACGGGACAGCTGCGGACTTCCCACTATCTGCCCGTGGACACCTGCGTTCCGGACGCGTTGGACGACGCGCAGACCGTCTTCCACCTCCACGGCGGGCACGTTCCCGCGGCGGTCGACGGCTACCCCGAGAACACGTTCCGGCCCGGCGACCCGCCGATCAGCTACCTGTATCCCAACATCCAGCAGGCGGGCTTCCTCTGGTACCACGATCACTCGCTCGGCGTGACCCGGCTCAACGTCCAGATGGGTCTCGCGGGTCTCTACTACCTGCGCGACAGCGTCGAAGACGCGCTGAATCTCCCGGTCGGAGAGTTCGAGGTTCCCCTGATCCTCCAGGACCGCAGGTTCAACTCGGACGGCTCGTTCCGCTATCCGGCCACCGGAAACGATCACTTCTTCGGCGACAAGATCATGGTAAACGGAAAGGTGTGGCCCTACTTCGACGTCATGAAGGGGAAGTACCGCTTCCGGATCGTGAACGGCTCGGGCTCGCGCGTTTATACCCTGGCGCTCTCGCCCCCGAGCAGCGTGCTGAATTTCACGGTGATCGGAACCGAGTTGGGTCTGCTCGAGGCACCGGTCAACGGCGTCGGCCAGCTGACCATCGGCCCGGGCGAGCGCTACGACGTCGTCGTGAACTTCGCCGGCCTGAACACCGCCGACGAGGTCCTGCTGGAGAACTCCGCCGGCGCTCCGTTCCCGAACGGCACGCTGGACGTCACTGAGGTGATGAAGTTCCGCGTCACGAGCCTCGCCGGCGACACCGATCCGCTACCGACCACGCTTCGCGACATCACCCCGCTGGACCCCGCCAGCGCCGTCGTCACCCGCGACTTCGTCTTGAAGCGCTCGGGGCTCGACGCCTGCGGGCGTCAGAGCTGGAGGATCAACGACCTCGGCTGGCACGACATCTCCGAGTTCCCCGAGCTCGGGACGGTCGAGATCTGGCGCTTCATCAACGACTCCGGCGTGGCGCACCCGATGCACATGCACCTGGTCGGGTTCCAGGTCCTGGATCGGGACGGCTTCACCAAGGGCCCCGGGGGGGAGATCATCCCCAACGGCAATCCACAGGCACCGCCCGCCGAGGAGAGCGGCTGGAAGGACACGGCGATCGTCGGACCGAACCAGATCCTGCGGGTGATCGCCCGGTTCGAGGACTACAAGGGAAAGTACGCCTACCATTGCCACATCCTCGAGCACGAGGACAACGAGATGATGCGGCAGTTCGAGTCCGTCCTCTGCGGCGATGGGGATCTCGACGCGACCGAGCAATGCGACGACGGCAATCTGGTCTCCGGCGACGGCTGCTACGCGAGCTGCGACCTCGAGGAGTCGCTCACGCTCTACGGCCTGGCGCAGGGCGGGAGCGTCTCGGTGACGGTGGAGGGCGTGCTCGTGACGGTCGCCACGACCGCGGGGCAGACGCCGGCGGACGTCGTCCTGGCCCTCGCCGCCGCGATCGGAGCCGATCCCACCCTCTCGGCGGAGGGAATCTCCGCGGTCGCGATCGGCGATCGGCTGGTCACGAACGGCATGCTCGGGGCGACGAACGTCGCGGACCCGGGCCTGTCCACGCAGCCGCCGCCGGTGCCGTCGATCTCGGGCTGGGGCCTCGCGCTCGCGGCGCTCGTGATGCTGCTCGCCGCGCGCCGCTCGTGGGCGAAGCGCACGGCCTGACCGAGCGCTCAGGCCCCGGCGGATTCGCGGGCGCGGCGTGAGCCCCCCGGCGCGCGAGCGCGGCCGCTTCGCGCCGAGCCCCTCGGGCCCCGCGCACCCCGGGACGCTCCTCGCGGGGCTGCTCGCCTGGCTCGACGCGCGCAGCCGCGGGGCCGGCTTCGGCCTGCGCCTCGAGGACGTCGACGCGGAGCGGTGTAGTCCGGCCCTGGCCCGCGAGATGCGGGAGGCGCTCGTCTGGCTGGGCCTCGACTGGGACGCGGAGTCGGTGCAGAGCGAGCGGCGGGCCGCGCACGAGGCCGCACTCGATGCGCTCGGCGAGGCCGGCCTGCTGTATCCCTGCCGCTGTAGCCGCGCCGACCTTCGCCGCCGCGGAGCCCCGGCTGCGGACGGCGGGCACCGCTACCAGGGCACCTGCCGCGGGCGGGCCCTCCCGGCCGGGGGCTGGCGGGCCGTCCCCGAGGCGATCCGGCTGCGGCTGCCCGAGGGTCGCGTGGCACCGGCCGACGAGGGCGGGACCCTTCTCGCGCAGGATCCCGCCCTCGAAATGGGCGATCCCGTGCTGCGCCGGCGCGACGGGGCGATCGCCTACCACCTCGCGGTGGTGGTCGACGACGCGGCCGAGGGGGTGACTCGCGTCGTGCGCGGCCGCGACCTCGCGCCCTGCACCGCGATCCACTGCGTGCTCCAGCGCGCGCTCGGCCTCCCCACCCCGAGCTACCGGCACCACCTGCTGCTCCTCGAGGAGCGCGGGGCGAAGCTCGCAAAGCTCCACGGCGCCGTCGGCTGGCAGGCGCTGCGGGCGCACACCTCGCCCGAGGCGCTCTGCGGCTGGCTCGCGTGGGTGGCGGGCCTCGAGGCAGAGCCCCGGCCGCGGAGACCTATCGACCTGCTCCCGGGCTTCGACTGGGGCCGCGTGCGCCGCGACGACCCGATCGTGCGCTGGACGGGCCGCGAGCTGGTGCGGATCGGGCCCTGAGCGCGGGGCCGGGGGCGACGCGCCCCCGACTCGCGCGCGCCGGCGCCCTCCGGCACACTTCGGACGTGGTCCCCTGGGTCTTCCTCGCCGTCAGCGTATGGGGCGCCCTCTTCACGTGGGTCGCGATCCGGCCCCCGCAGCGCCCGCGCTGGGCGAATCTCGTCGTCTTCTTCGCAGGCTGGCTCACGGGAGAGCTCGCGATCCACCACATCGCGTGGCAAGCGTTGGCCACGCTCGGCTTCGTGTGGGCGGGGGCCCTCTCGGCCTGGCCGGGGTGGCTCGGGCTCGGGATCACGCTCGCGTCGTGGGCGGGGCTCCTCCGCTCGCTGCGTGCGGCGCACGGCACGCCCGCGGTGGTGGAGCGCTCGCTCACCGAGGCCCTCGGTCCGGACTACGCCGATCGCCTGCACCCGGAGGTGGCGAAGCGCCATGCCGAGCCGCCTCCTCCTCGCGTACTGCGCGTGAACCCCTTCGCCTTCCGCGACCCCGAGGTGCGCGTGATCCGCGACGTCGCATACGCGCCGGAGCACGGCAAGCGCGGGCTCCTCGACGTCTACGCGCCGAAGTCCGGGGTTCGGAACGCCCCCGTCCTGCTCCAGATCCACGGCGGCGGCTGGATGATCGGCCGGAAGGAGCAGCAGGCGCAGCCGCTCCTGGTGCACCTCGCGCGGCGCGGCTGGGTGTGCATCGCCGCCAACTACCGGCTCTCGCCCAAGGCCACCTTCCCCGACCACATCGTCGACTGCAAGCGCGCCCTGCGCTGGGTCCGCGATCACGTCGAGGAGTACGGGGGCGATCCCGAGTTCGTCGCGGCCACCGGCGGATCGGCCGGCGGACACCTCTCGTCCCTCCTCGCACTCACCGCGGGCGATCCGGCGTTCCAGCCCGGTTTCGAGTCCGCCGACACGCGCGTCGAGGCCTGCGTTCCCTTCTACGGCGTCTACGACTTCACCAACGCCTACGGGACGCAGCCGGACGACGGGATCCTCCAGGTGCTCGAGCGCTTCATCATGAAGAAGCCCTTCGCGGCGCACCGGGCCGAGTACGAGAAGGCGTCCCCGATGCATCGCATCCACCCGGGCGCCCCGCCCTTCCTCGTGATCCACGGGACGCACGACTCGCTCGCACCGGTCGCCGAGGCGCGGCTCTTCGTGGACCTGCTGCGCAAGACGTCGCGCGCCACCGTCGGTTATGTCGAGCTCCCCGAGGCGCAGCACGCCTTCGAGGTCTTCCACTCGCCCCGCACGAGCCACGTGATCGGCGCGGTCGACCGCTTCCTCGCCTCGGTCTACACGCAGTATCTGTACGCTCGGAGCTGACGCCGACCGAGGGCACGCCGAGGGCTGCCCGGCGGCTCAGCCCTCCGGCAGGACCGGCGACCCGGCAGCGGTGCGACCGGCGAGCCGGCCGAAGAAGGTGCAGTCGCCGAGCGACATGCCGGAGCTGTAGCCCTCGGCCCAGCGCGGGAGCCCACAGCAGTTGCGCCCCGCCGCATACAGGCCGCGCACGCTCTCGCCGTCGGCGGTGAGGGCCTGCCCGGTCGGCAGCGTGCGGAGTCCGCCCAGGGTGAAATAGGGGTAGAAGGCCTGGCCGAGATGGCAGGCCAGCGCGGCGAAGGGCGGCTCGTCGAGCGGCTTCAGCCACTTCGCGCCCTTGTGGAACAGGGGGTCTTCGCCCTTGGCGGCGTGGCGATTGTGGACCTGGACGGTGTGGACCAGCGTCCCCTCCACCATGCCGAGGTCGCGCTCGACCTCCTCCCAGCTCTCTCCGACGGCCGCGACCTCGATGCGCGAGAGCGCGGTCGGCTGCTCGAAGATGGCGTGGTCCACCAGCAGGTAGATCCGGTCGCCGATCTGGCGCATGCAGTAGATGGCGATGCGCCCGGGATAGGCGTCCTCGTTGATGAAGCGCTGCCCCTGCTCGTTCACCAGGATGCCCTTCACGTGGGATTCCGGCGGATAGATCGGCAGCGTCGCGAAGAGCTCGTCCATGTGGATGGCGGCGGCGCCGACGCTCTGTCCCATGCGGATTCCGGAGCCATCGTCGTGCCCGGCGCTGAGCCCGTCGGCTGCGAGCCGCGCAACCTGGGGAGCGTAGTGCCGCAGCATCTCCTGATTGAGCGCAAAGCCCCCGGCGCACAGGATCACGCCCTTGCGCGCGCGGGCGAAGCGCTGCCGATCGTCGATGCGCACCACCACGCCGTGCACGCGCTGCGCGTCGTCGGCGACGAGCGCCGCGACCCGGGCGTCGAAGTGCACCCGGGCGCCTCTCTCGAGGGCCCGCCGCGCCAGGGTGTCGACGAGCCGCCTCCCCCCCATCTCGCCCACCACCTCGGGTAGATGGCCGCGCGGGCAGGGCTTCGCCGCCCGGTTGAAGGGCCAGGCGTCCTCGCTGCCGGACCAGATCAGACAGTCGCCCGTCCCCGGAGCCTGCCGCTTGCCGGGCAGGTAGGTCGTCCGGTAGGGAACCCCCTGCTCTTCGAGCCAGCGGTAGTGGTCGAGCGCGTTGTCGGCGTAGAGGCGGACCCTGGCCTCGTCGGCGTCGGGCCCCCCCGCCAGCATCATGTAGCGGAAGAAGTCCTCGGTTGTGTCCTCGAAGCCGTTCGCGCGCTGCGCCGGGGTCCCGCCGTTGCCGCCGAGGTAGATGTCGCCACCGGCCATCGCGCTGGTGCCGCCGCTGCCCGAGGCGACCTCGAAGACGGTCACGCGCGCGCCGGCCGCGGCGGCCTCGATGGCCGCGGACGCCCCCGCGGCTCCGAACCCGACCACGATCACATCCGTCTCGAAGTCCCAGCTCGTCACGTCGCCGAGGCGGCAGGGTCGACTGGGGGAGTAGCGCTGGGTCGCCAATGCTTCTCCAGCCTCCTAGGTCCCGTGGCCCTCGGTGTCGGCGACCACGACCATCACGACCCAACGCCCCCACGGCTCGCCGGGCTCCTCGCGCTGCGAGATCGCGAGCGCGAGCCCGAGGGTGGGGCGCGTCAAGTACTCTTCGGGGAAGGAGAGCTCGTCGAGGTCGCGGACCTCGGCGATCCAGCCGGTGGCCGGCTGCTGGAGGATCTCGACCGTCTCGCCGAGGAGGTCGCGCATCACGTCGCGAGGCGTCTCGCCGGACGCCACTCGGCTCGCCGCCTCGCTGCACAGCGGACCCACCTCGTCGATGGAGCGCGGCGGGCCGAGACCGCGCCGAGCGCGCTCGCTGCCGAGCTTCTCCATCACGGCGTTCACGCTCGCCGTGTGATCCTCCTCGGAGAAGAGCGCGTAGCTGCCGAAGATTGCCGCCATCGACTCGTGACCCAGGGCGGTGTCGAGCAGGGTTCCCACCGCGATCCGGTCGATCTGGGCGGCGAGCAGCGTCTCGCGTCCGCCCGGCTCCTCGAGCGCCGCGGCGAGCAGGCGCTGGAGGTCGTTGCTGCGCAGCACCCAGGACGCGGTGAAGTGGCCCGACTGCACGATCCCGTCGACGCCCCACCCCGCGAGCATGCCGAGGATCACCATCTCGGCGTTGTACTCCGGGGATCGCCCGAAGATCGAGGCAAAGAAGGGCGGCGCGAGCTCCGTGGCCGTCTCGCTCTGACCCGGATCGAGGACCACCGGAGCGAGGCCGGCGAGGCGCCGCACGGCGTTCAGCAGCTCGACGAAGTCTTCCGCCGCCGAGTCCGGATCGACGATGGGGTGCGAGGCGCCGTAGGAAGCGACGCGGTACACGTTCTCGAGCCCCCCCTCCGGTCGGGCGAGCACGTGCAGCACGTTGCTCGAGAGGAGCCTCTCCGGCGGCGTCACGCTGAGCGAGATCAGCGCCGACGGATCGCGGGGATCCACCTCGCAGACGAACGCGAAGCGCGTCGGAACGGCGTCGCGTGCGCTGTCACAGGGCGACACGCCGAAGCGACCGCGATTCACGAGGGCGCGGACGTTGGCGGCCGGGGTCAGGAGCTCGCCCCGGATCTCGATCCTGCCGTCCGCCGCGGGAACCGGGGAGAAGGGCTCGACGTGGATCTCCCGGTACCCGAAGGCCTGCATCACGACCGCGTGGTCGCCCTCGCGCCCGAACCAGATTCCGGCGGTCCGCGGGCCGCCGACGAGCCTCGACTCGAGGCTCTTGCGCACGGGATCGCGCCAGTGACCGTAGACCTGTACGTCGCTGCGGTGGAGCGAGACCGGGCCGTCCACGTACCCGATCGCCACCCGCGCCTCGGTGGCGTGGCAGCGCGCCGTGATGTAGCGGCGCAGACCCTCCGACGGCTGGGCGTGCGTGGCGAGAAAGAAACGCCCGATCTCCCGCGCGACGCAGTACATGGCCTCGGTCGGAAGCACGAGCCCGGGGCGGCGCCGGGCGGCGTCGTCGACGAGCGCGGCCCAGGGGCCTGCCTCGGTGTAGGGAACGGCCTCGATCCGCTGCGGAAAGGGACCCGCGAGCTGCCAGCTCTCGAGGTCGCGGACGTCGAGGTCGAAGAGGTTCTCCGGGACCGGCGCCTCGCCGAGCTGGGCGAGCTCCTTCGGGCTCGGGAACGCGGCGCCCTCTGCCGCCGGCTTCGCCTCGACCGCGGTCTCGGGCTCCGCGCCGCTGTCCGTGCGCGGCGGGTTGGGCGAAGCAGCGGCAGCCGCGGCTGCGGGATCCCCGGCCGCCCCGTGGACACCGGTGCCGGAGGCTCCCCCGAGACAGGCCGAGAGCGACGCGCTCGCGACGAGCGCGAGCCCTGCCCGACCCCACCTCCCGCGTGCCCGCTCGGCGCGCACACCATGACCTTAGACGATCGCAGCGCGCGCCGATAGCGGATTGCTCCCCACACGCGTCGACGTCACCCCCGGGTCAGGCATTCACTTCGGGCACGCAGGGCCCGTCGGCCGAACCCTAGCCTGATGATCTTCGCTCGCCTGCGGCTCGCTGCGCGCTTCGCTTGCGCTCGTCGGCCTCCTAGCCGGGTGCGACCTCGGCGAGCAGGTCGAGAACCTCGCGCTCGATGCGGTCGCGCACGCCGCGGAAGTCGGCCGGCGACATGTCGCGCGGGTCGGGGATCTGCCAGTCGAGACGGCGCCTCGCGGCGACGAGGGGGCAGGCGTCTCCGCAGCCCATCGTGACCACGGCGTCGAACTCGACGGACGCCAGGTCGTCGAGGGACTTCGAGGCATGCGCCGAGAGGTCGTAGCCGAGCTCCCGCATCGCCTCGATCGCGCGGGGATTCACCCGACCCGAAGGGCGCGACCCGGCGCTATGGGCCTCGACCCGCCCCCCGCCGTGGATGCGCGCGAAGGCCTCGGCCATCTGGCTCCGGTTCGAGTTCTCGATGCAGACGAAGAGGAGTCGCTTGGGGGAGCCGCGGGGCGACACGAGGCCGGAGCATAGCCAGCCCCCGACGCGCGCGCCGGCTCTTGTCGTGCGCGCGGGCCGCGTGGTCTAATCGGCGCCGGGGAACGAACCGGGACGGGTGGACATGGGCCCGAGCCGAGTTGCGCAGCTCGACTCCCTGCGGGCGCTGGCCGTCGGCGGGGTGCTCTACGCACACTTCGTTCCCGCCGGGCACCCGCTCGCGGCCCTGCACGTGCTGCCCTGGGGCGCCCTCGGCGTCCAGCTCTTCTTCGTGCTGAGCGGGTACCTGATCACGGGGATCCTGCTCGCCTGCAAGAGCGGGATCGAGAGCGGCCGGCAGTCGCTCGGCTTCTCGCTGCGGCGCTTCTACGCGCGCCGGACCCTCCGCATCTTCCCCGCCTACTACCTGACGCTCGCGCTCACGGCCACGACCCTCTGGCCGGTCGTGCGCGAGACGCTCCCCTGGCACCTCGCCTACGCCTCGAACTTCTACCTCGCGAGCCTCGGCAGCTGGCGCGAGCCGATCTCGCCCCTCTGGACGCTCTCCGTCGAGGAGCAGTTCTACCTGCTCTGGCCGCCCGTGGTGCTGCTCGTGCCGCGCCGGTGGCTCCCGCGCGTCGTGCTGGGAGTCGTCGCGACGGCACCGCTCTTCCGGATGGCCACCTGGCTGGCCGGCGCGCCCGACCTCTGGCGCGTGGTGCTGCTCCCGAGCTGCATGGACGCACTCGGGCTCGGCGCGTTCCTCGCCTGCCTGCGGGACGACCCGGCGCGCGACGGCACGCGGAGGGCGCTCGCGCGCACCGGACTCTTCGCGGCTCTCCCTCTCTACGCGCTGCTCGTCCAGCTCGGCGCGGCCCGCGGCGGCGCACCGCTCGACGCGCGCGTCGCCGAGGGGACGCTCTCGGCGCTCGCCTGCCTCTGGGCCGTGGACGCTGCCACGCGCGGGCTCGGCGGCCTCGCGGGTCGCGCGCTCGACGCCCGGGCCCTCCGCTCGGTGGGCCGTATCAGCTACGGCATCTACCTCTTCCACCCCTTCGCGCCGCGCCTGCTCGGCGAGACCGTAGGGCCCGATCTCCTCGAGCCCGGAAGCCACGCGGCGATCGTCGCGCAGGTCGCGCTCACCCTGGCGCTCGCCGCCGTCTCGTGGCGCTATCTTGAGAGGCCGATCAACGCGCTGAAGGAGCGCTTCCCCTACCAAGGCGCAGGAGTCCCGACCCCGCCGGGTCGGCTCGGTGCCGCGAGCCCTGGAGGACCGCCATGAACTACGGCGTCACGATCTTCATCACCGACACCTCGATCCAACCGGCCGAGCTCGGGCGCGAGCTCGAGGCGCGGGGCTTCGAGTCGCTGTGGGTGCCCGAGCACTCGCACATCCCCGTGTCGCGGCGCTCGCCGTGGCCCGGCGGCCCCGAGCTCCCGAAGATGTACTACGACGTCTACGAGCCCTTCGTGGCGCTGGCGGCCGCCGCGGCCGTGACGACGACGCTCAAGGTCGCGACGGGGATCTGCCTCGTGGTGCAGCGCGACCCGATCCAGACCGCGAAGGACGTGGCGACCCTCGACCGCGTCTCGCAGGGCCGTGCCCTCTTCGGGGTCGGCGCCGGCTGGAACGCCGAGGAGATGGCGAACCACGGCACGCGCGACTTCGCGCGGCGCTTCGCGCTGATGCGCGAGCGGGTCGAGGCGATCAAGGCAATCTGGACCAGTAGCAAGGCCGAGTACCACGGCGAGTTCGTCGACTTCGAGCCGATCTACGCCTGGCCGAAGCCCGTCCAGAAGCCCCACCCGCCCGTCCACGTCGGCGGAGGCTTCCCGGGTGGCGCGCGCCGCGCGGCGCGCTGGGGCGACGGCTGGATGCCGATCCACGGGCGCGACGACATCGCCGGCTCCCTGCCGGCCTTCCGCGAGCTCGCGGCGAAGGAGGGGCGCGACCCGGCGGCGCTCGAGGTGAGCGTCTTCGGCATGGTCCCCGACGCGAGCGCCCTCGAGCGCTACGCGAAGGCCGGCGTCACGCGCGCCGTCTTCGGCCTCCCGCCCGTGCCGCGCGACGAGGCCCTGCCGCTCCTCGACCGCTTCGCCGAGCTCGCGCGCCGCATCGGCTGAAGCAAGCGAAACGCGCAGCGAGCCGCAGGTGAGCGAAGGCCGGAGCGCGAGCGCAAGGCCGCGAAGCGGCCGCGCAGCGAGGCGAAGCCGAGCGGAGTCGGCTGCCAGCGCTCGGATCGGAGCATCGTCCTTGGGCCGGCGAGCGCGAGGCCCGGCTGAGTCAGCCGCGCTCGCGCA
>Ga0214473_10007615_pt1 | contig 12827 bp, 12 predicted proteins | sample RVTome_7_FD_203509 | JGI IMG/M metagenome (GOLD analysis project Ga0214473, IMG submission 203509) | Soil microbial communities from uranium-contaminated site in the Upper Colorado River Basin, Wyoming, United States - RVT98D197 | ecosystem: Environmental > Terrestrial > Soil > Contaminated >...
GGGCGTGGCGACACAGGGTGTTTGCGAGGCCGCGCAGGGAGGGAAGCATGAAGACACGCAGGCTCGTCCTGGCCCTGGGTTTCGTGGGGCTCGCCGCGGCCGCATCGCCCGCTGACAACCCGTTCGCGACGACGCCAGTGGACGGACTGATCCCGCCACTGCCTGCCAGCACGCTCGTGCTCCCGAATCCACCGATCGCGTTCACAGGCTCCGCGTTCGTCCACGAGGGGCGCGCCACGTGGGGCCCGGACCTGGTCGACCCGGGCACGACCAGCCCCGAGGCCTGGAGGAACTTCTTCGTCCCCGTCGTGGGGACCCCGCTGCGGTTCACGGCATCCCCCGCATTCCCCGTCCGCGTCGAGCAGGCCTGGAACGCCGCAAAGGGGCACCTGACCGCGCTCGACCCCGGGACGCTGGGCGACGTGTTCGCGCTGTTCGAGAAGCTCGGAGACTACCAGCCGGGCGCGAGCGCCACGGTGACGGCCCCCGATACGCCGAACAGCTTCTTCTTCGGGTACCGGCCGGTTCGGGCGCGCTGGCTGCGCAGCCAGTGGGGCCGACCGGGCCCGCTGCTCTACCAGCCCGAGAAGAAGTACTTCTACTCGGACTACTCGGCCTTCCGGGACGTCCGCTTGCGGGGCGCCCGCCTCTACTGCGCCGCGCGCCGCGCCCAGAAGGAGCAGGCCGGCCTGCCGACCTCGCTCGGCGAGCGCGTGGGCTTCTCGGTCGAGCTGCTGGGCAAGACGATCGACTTCCTGGTGATCGAGCCCACGCTCGCGCTCGACGGGCCCGAGCGCTTCACCGGCGCCGCCGGCGATCTCACGCGGGCCTTCACCGTTCCCTTCCAGCTGGGCACCCGCGTGACGCCGATCCGGGGCCTGGGCCTGCCCGGCTTCGGCGAGATCCGGGTCCCGCTCGAGCTCGTGACCGGCGACACGGAGGTGAGCACGCTCGCCGAGAAGCGGCCGGTGTTCGTGGGCTACGTCTTCCAGTGCCCGCCGTGCACGGTGTCGCCGCAGTTCGTCACCCAGCACAGCAAGGACTACCAGACCGTCACCCACGCGGACGCCGTCTCGAGCGCGGGCTTCGCGGGAGCGAACCAGTTCCACGCCGATGCGGAGTTCACGCTCTTCTACCTGGGCCCGCTGAAGGTGCTCGGCACCCTCAACCTCGGCTTCGAGATAGGGGCCTTCGAGCACAAGGACAACCGGGTCCTGGCCGGCTTCCCGCTGCCACCGGCTCGCGAGGGGTTCCTGCTCCAGAACCCGCTGGGCGGGGTGCGCTACCACGACGGGCCCTGGCTCCTCGCCCGCCGCGGGACCCTCTCCTACTTCGAGTGGCAGGTCCAGCCCGAGGGCCTGACCGACCCGTTCTGGACGCGGCCGATCCTGCCCGTCTTCAGCCCGGCCGACATCCGGGCGGTGACGAACGACGATCACCTCACCGAGAGCAGCACGGGCCTGTCGCTCTCGCTCGGCCTCGCCGGCCAGCTCGGCGCTTCGGGGGGACCCTTCGACATCACGCTGACGGTCTCGGGCTCGGTCACGGGCAACGTGACCCAGCGCTTCGTCCTGCGCGACGCCCTGATGGCGCAGGACCCGCTCGAGCCGGGGTTCCTGCCGCGGATGCGACCGATCACCGCCGTTTCCGTACGGCCGCAGCAGTCCGCGGGCGTCACCTTCAACGGACTGCTGGCGAAGCTCCACTTCTACCTCGATCTCGGGTTCTTCGGTGAGATCGAGTTCGACAAGACGTTCTTCAACATCGGGGCCCAGTCGCTCGCCCACTACGACAGCGACGACTCGCTCAGCCCCGACGACGAGGCGTTCGTCTTCCGGCTGGGAACCGGATCGACCGCCGGCCAGCCGCTCAAGAAGCCGCGCGTGCTCTCGCACCTGCCGCAGCGGGTCCACTTCGAGAGCTTCGACGAGGACGTCGACGCCTGTCTCGCCGACGAGACGCCGCTGCCGGAGCTCCCGCCACCGTGCGAGGCGGAGCTGGACGGGGGCAGCGCGCCCCAGGTCGAGATCTGCATGTACGGGCCCGGATCCGGGTTCCTGTCGGACTTCGTTCCGAACATCCCGCCGGGTATCTGCGGCCACGTCGCCGGGTGGGTGGGCGGGCTTCCCGGGCTCGGCGACGAGCAGAAAGAATGCCTGGAGCGCTACCTGAACTTCCTCTGCGCGCCCGTCTCCAAGGAGCAGTCCTGGGCCGGCGACCAGGTGATCAGCCGGATCTGGAACTTCGACCTGGCGATGAAGGACGAGCTCCACTCGATCGTCAGCCAGTGCGCGGGCGCCTTCATCGCGAGCGACGACCCGGACAAGAAGGCGAAGGCGCAGGCGCTCGCGGAGAATCTCGTCTCCCTCGGCGCCTGCAAGGCGGACGCAACGCTGCTCCCGGACGGCGACATCCTGAAGGTCGTCAACCCCAACCAGGCGCCGAAGGCCACACCCGGCTCCTGCGGGAGCTGAAGCACCCGGGCTCGAGCGACGTGCCCGACGGCCGGACGATCACCGTGCGCAGGCCCGCGAGAACAACCTGAGGGCATCAACGCGTCGTTCCCCCTCGGCCTCTTCGTCTGCGTCACCGGCGTCTCCGGGGCGGGCAAGAGCACGCTCGTGAACGACATGGTCATCGACATCGACCAGAACCCGATCGGGCGGACCCCGCGCTCGAAGCGTCAGGCTTGGCGGGGTGCGCCTTTGTCTATTGCACGGCCGAGGGATCGCCAGCCAGGAGCGCATCCACGGCCGCCTCGAGCTTCTCGAAGGGCTCGTCGTGGCCCGGCGCCGGCTGCAGTTGCCCCGCGCGATCGATGAGGAAGTTCGCCGGGTAGCGCTCGATGGTGCGATACATGTCGGGCACGTCACCCTTGATGGTGAGAAGCGGGTAGCTGACCGATATCTGCTGTTCGACGAACTTGCGCTGCACGTCTGCCTCCTCGGTTGACAGCCCGAACACGATGAAGCCTCGGTCCTTGCGGTCCCGGTAGAGCCAGTCGAGCTTCGGCAGCTCCGTCCTGCAGGGGGGGCACCACGTGCCCCAGGCGTTGATCAGCACGACCTTGCCAGCGTGATCTCCGAGGCGGTGCGACTTGCCAAAGACGTCCAGCGTGTCGAAGCGCGGGGCCGGCACATCCTGCCGGGCGAGGTTTCGGGCCTGCTTCATGCGGCCGATCAGGCCTTGCAGGGGAAACCACGTCAGCGCCAGCGACAGGACCGCGAGCGTGAGGCCCACTTTGCCGGACGTCGTCAAGGCGTGGCGCCGCCGGTCCGCGAGGGCGAGAGCGAGCGTCAAGGCGAACGGCACGGCCATTGCGAGCGTCGTCATGGAGAGGCGAAAGACGAAAGTCTTGTCGAGCTGGGTGCTGGCTCTGGTGAGGGACGTGTAGGTGAACAGCCCGAACGCTGCGGCCGCCAGCGGCGAGAGAAGACCGACCATCAGGACACGGTACGTCGACAGCTTGGCCATGACGATCGCTCCTTGGCGTCTTGTCTCGCGACGAGGATGGCTGGGACGCCCACCCGCCAAGGGCCTTCGTTCACTGCCGCCGTCGACTTTCCACGCCACCCGAGACATCCCCGGCCCTGCTCGGGGTTACGTTCCAGATCTCCTTCACGACTTTCCATGAGCGGCCAGATCTCTTGTGAACCACGATGTGTTTCCCGGTTTCCGTGAATGGAGTAGTGCCATCCTTTGGTTCAAAGGTCTGGAAATACTCCGCTTGCTCGACCGCCAGGTTTCCAGAGAGCAGAATATCGACGATCCTCGTCTCGTGAAAGGACGAGTAATTCTCAAAGAACCACTCGAAATCGGCCCGGATTGCCTCCTTGCCGACGAGCGCTGGGAAGCCAGGGGGCATAGAGACAGCACCCTCGGCGTAATGCTCCATGAGTTGGTCCAGGTCAGCGGAGTTGAACGCTTCATCCCACGCTGCGCTGGCTTCTCTGACTTGGCGCTCCCAGCCGGTATCCGCAGAAACAACCGGCGTTGTTGGCAAGACGTGGGAAACGAGAGCAAGAGCTGCCACCACCAGGAGCACCAGAATTGAAGAGAATCCAGTAGTTCTGCGCATTCCCGCCTCCTTTGGGAAACCCAAACACACTCCGACGGCTCCGACGCTACCCCTATTTGTCGATAGTCCTTTCCCCACAGCTGCTTCGCTGCTCTTGTCCTTGTAGACGGTAACGGGGCCACAACCGAACGCTCGGAGACCCTCGGCGCTTGTGGCTCGAGGGACCACTCGCCCTGTGGTACAGCCCGTCGCCTCGTGTGGATCGAGATCAGGCCCGCGGGGAAGGTCGCCGGCCATCGTTGCTCGCGACCACCTCGTCCACGAACGAGAGGCGGACCCTCCGCCTACGCGGCTCGGCCAGAGAGGCTAGGCCGGGTGGAGGTGCCGCTTCGTCCGCAGCCCCTCATTGCCCACGCGGGCGGCGACTCAAGGACCTGAACTTCCGATGCAGCGCGGCGAAGCGGGGATCGGAGCGGATCGGCTCCAGCCAGGGCTCGGCCTCGAACCAAACCATGCATTCGCACCGCTCATTGATGCCCCTGTCGAACCACTTGAAGGCCTCGTCGTGCTGGCCGAGCAACGCCTCGACGCTAGCCACCTCGTAGGCGCACACATATCGCGTCCGGGCGGCCTCCTTCACCTTCGCCAGCTGGGCGCGGGCCTCCGCGGGGCTGCCGGCAAGAGCATGGCCCAGGGCCAGAAAGCCCCGCTCGACGGGCCCATCTTCGAGGCTCACCGCGGTCTCGAGGGTCCGCACCGCCCCGGCGCGATGGCCGTTCAACACCTCCGCGAGCCCGAGGATCGAGTGGCCCAGCGCGTAATCGGTGTCGAAGGAGATGGCGCGCCTGCCCTCGATGAGCGCTTCGGGATACCGGCGGGCGGTGAGCAGCGCCCAGACCTTGTCGAAGTGATAGACCACGGAGCGCGGCTCCAAGGTCTGTGCGCGTTGGATGGACCTCAGAGCCTCGTCGGGCCTGCCGAGGGAGATGAGGTAGTTCCCGTACAGGCTGTGGGCCGCCGCGAGCCGAGGATTCAGCTCGAGCGCCCGCTGGAGGGACTTCTCGGCCTCGATCCAGTCCCAATCGTAGTAGAGGGCCGCCGCGGCGAGCACCACGTGCGCTTCGGCCAGCTTCGGCTCCCGCGCCAACGCCTCCTGCGCCGACGCGCGCGCGCGTGGCATTGCCTCGAGGGGGGGCTCCTGGAAGCTGGAGAGCTGGAGCCACGACCGGGCCCGGCCCAGGTAGGCGGCCGCAAACGACGGCTCGAGGGCGATCGCCCGTTCAAAGTGACGGATGCTCCCGCGTAGCCCTTCAGACGTGAGCTTGCGCGCTTCGAGGCTTCCCCGCAGGTACGCGTCGAGCGCCGCGGGTGAAGCCGCCCACGAGGCCGCGAGGGGATCCTCGTCGGGAAGGCGGACAGGCGCGTTCCGCCACGCCGGTTGGTACGCGAGAGCACCCGCGAGCAGCAGCCCGACACCGGATGCGGTAACGAGGAGCCTCCTGCGTCCCGCTGCTGCTGCCGTCGTGGGCGCCGCCTTCCCGGACGCGATCCCCTCCAGGTCCACCACGAGATCCGTGGTCCTTTGATAGCGATCCGCCGGGTCCTTGGCGAGGCATTTGTCGAGGACACGCTGCAGCCTCGAAAGCGTATCCGCGGCAATGTCACGCCGCGAGGCCGATAAGCATGGAGCCGCTTCGCCCAGAATCGCGGCACGAGTCTCCGCCCATGTCCCGCGCGTGAAGGGGTTCTTTCCGGTGAGCATCTCCTGGAACAGGACGCCGAAGCTGAAGATGTCCGTGCGCTGGTCGACCGGCACTCCTTGCGCCTGCTCGGGGCTCATGTAGGCGGCCGTGCCGAGGACGAGCCCGGTCACGGTCTGCTCGAAACTCCGCGCGATCGTTTCCGGGGCTGGGGAGGCCTCGCGCGCATCGCCGGCCTCGACGAACGCGTGGGCGCCAAAGGTCTTTCCCAACCCGAAATCCAGCAGCTTGACGGTGCCGTCGGGCGTGGCCTTGACGTTGGCGGGCTTGAGGTCGCGGTGAACGATGCCCTTGGCGTGGGCGGCTTCGAGGGCCAGGGCGATCTGCCGGAAGAGGAGCAGTGCCTCCTCGACCGGCAGCGGTCCCCGCGCGGCCCGCTCCTGGAGGGTCTCCCCGGGGACCAGCTCCAGGACCAGGAATAGCACGCCGTCCGCCCGTTCCAGGCCGTGGATGGCGGCGATGTTGCGGTGATCGAGGGTGGCGAGGATCCGCGCCTCGCGCTCGAACCGCGTGCGTCGCTCGGGGTTCCTGGCGAGGAGGGGCGGCAGCACCTTGACCGCCACCTCTCGGCCCAGGTCCTTGTCCAACGCCCGGTAGACGTCGCCCATGCCTCCGGCCCCGAGCTTCTCGTGAATTTCGTAGCGGCCGAGCGTCCTGCCCGAGAGCGGCTGGAGCTCGCGGCCCAGCGCGTCGTCGATCCTCTGGAAGGCCAGGACGCGTTCGCGGAGGGCTTCCGCCACCTCGGCGTCGCCCGCCGCCAGCTCCTCGAGGTCCAGGGGGGCCCCGTTCACGAAGAGGTGCTCGACGTAACGCGCGAACAGAGCGTCGACCTGCTCCTCGTTCATCGCACACTCGCTCTCGCGCCCTGGCGGGCACGAGCCGGTCAGTTCTGTGGGGTCAGCGACGCCGATTGTGATAGAAGCAGCACCCTGAGTCCAGGATCGAGGCCCCTGGCGCCAAGAGCGTTCGATTGGGCGCCGTCCTGCCGTCTTCATGGATGGATGCGTTAGAGTGGCTTTCCCGACACCTTCTGGAGTTCCGGTCGTGGATCCTCGCGACAGTTCCGTGCTCTTGCGCCGGGCCCGGGAAGGCTCGCGGGAGGCGCTCGACACGGTGCTCGGAGACTGCGGCGAGCGGCTGCTGGCCTTCATCCGCCTGCGGCTAGGCCCGGCGCTCCGAGGTCAGCTGGAGTCCCGCGACATCTTCCAGGTCACCCTGATGCAGGCCTTCCAGCACATCGACCAGTTCGAGGGGCAGAGCCGGAAGACCCTGATGGCCTGGCTCGTGGGAATCGCCCAGAACGCCATCCGCGACGAAGCCGACTACCAGCACCGCCAGCGCCGCGATGTGAGCCGGACGTTGCCGCTCGACGAGGCCGGCGACGGGGCGACGGCCGAGGTGCGCTCCGAGGTGAGCCGCCTGATCCTCAAAGAGGAGGCGATGCGGCTGGAGACGGCGCTGGAGTCGCTCGACCCCGACCACCGCGAGGTGATTCTGCTGCGGAAATACGAGGAGCTCAGCTTCGAGGAGATCGGCGGGCGGCTGGGCCGCAGCCCGGACGCCTGTCGCATGCTCCTGGCGCGGGCGATGACGGCGCTCACCGACAAGGTGCGCGCGATGCCCTGACGTTCTCCACCTGCTCGAGACCTTCACGTTGCCGTGGACGGGCCCTTCGAGTGGGGCTACTCGACGCTCGGGTCGCGGGCCATGGGGTTCGTCGCCTCGCGGGCGAGGATGCGGCGGAAGAGGAGGGCCATGCCTCCGAGCACCACGACGCTCACGGCCACGGCGGCGGTCGGGAAGCCTGGCAGGTGGCCGGCCGCGGGGGCCACGAGCAGGTAGCTGTCGAGCCAGCGCCCCAGCAGCACCAGGGTCGCCACCGGCGCGAGCGTCGGCGCGTGGTGTTTCGTGCCGGCGGGGAGCCAGTTCAGGATCGGGTTCACGTTGAAGAGCATCGACCAGCCGCCGGAGAGCCGCGCGGCGTAGTGGCCCGTCTCCTCCGGGCGCTTGGCGTTTGGGGCTCAATACTTCTTCTCGAGACTCGACCCGGGCAGGGCGACGGTCGCAGCGACGTTCGAGAGGCTTCGACGCGGCTGATTGCCGTTGCTCGCGTGCGTGTTGATGTTGACTGAATACTGCACGATCTTGATGTCCAAGCCCGTGTATAGCGAGGTGCTGGGCCGCATGCGCTACGTTTCGGTCGCACCCGTGGGCGTAATCGGCGAATCGGGCCGGTGGCAGAAGCTGATCCTGAAGGGAAAGAAAGGCACGCTCACGTTCAACAGCTTGAAACGAGAGCGCCCCGGCGACACGTTCTCCAATATGACGCTTGGTTTCCACAATCTCTTCTGGAACGTGAGAGCAGAAGCCGCGGATCGTCGGAAAGTCGTGAAAGAGATCCTCAAGGAGCTCAAGTAGTGGGGGCTCTGTCGGACCAGCTCGCACGATCGGCCAGGGAAATCGGCCAGAGCATTCCGCAGATCATCGCCCGATTTCGACTGCGTCTGGAGTCTGGGAGTCGAAGCGACTCAGCGCTGGACGAAGCGGATTTCTGGCTGTTCTCCGTTAGCGCGAAAGACCATGTTGAGGGAGTCATGGGGCTCTCGCTATTGGACCCGGAGTTCGAGATAGCCGACCAACGTCCAGTACTGGGAAAGGTGATCGACTGGGCGATCGAGGCGAGCCGGTCGATTCCACGGGATTCGGATGAAGCCAAGCTTGGTGTCCTCGAAAACCTGCTCGACGCGGCGGCTTCGGGCGCGATTCTGCTGGAGGGTCGCGAGTCGTTTCGGGGGAAGCGCCTCTTCGAAGCGGGACTGAGAGTTCGGCAGGGTGACGAAGCGTCTTCGACCTTGTGGAAGCCCGACGACGACGAAGAAGCGATCTGCCGCGCTCTGCTCCGCTTGTTTCATCTGGGTCGATACGAAGACGTTCTCGTCGCGTTCGAAGATCACCTGCAGAAGGATACCGGCGTCTTCCATGAAGATCCCGCAATCCAGATGGCGGTCACCCTGTACCTTCGTTCTGCAACGAAATGCGAACGGGGGAAGTCGGTCGAGAACGCCGAATTCGGATCCAAGGTCTGGCGGGATCTCACCGTTTTCTGGTGGCTTGCCGCAAAGTCCAGGGTGGAATACTCACTCCAGAGCTATCGTCTCTACGCGCTCCTGGCGGCGTTCGACGACCAAGCGGACCGCCGGCCCCTCATCATCCTGGACGAGCTGATCGGTCGGATGGAGCGCGACGCAAAACGGTTCCTCAAGTAGGTGGCGGTCGGGTCAGCGGAGCTGCCAACCCCCTCAATCCCGTTGCCAGGATCTCGCGCCCCGCGTCGTCGACCGGCACCTGGACCCGCTCGTGGGGCGGCGGTAGCTCTTGCTGCGGCGGCGGACTGAGGCCGAGATGGTCGAGGATGCGCGTGATGGACAACTCTCGCGCTCCTCGTCGGTGGGAGGGCCGAAGGCGTGGGTGTCCAGGCCGCGGGCGTCCAGCCACTCGAGCACGCGCTTCACCGTCTCGCCCTTACCCACGCCGTCGGCGCCGGCCAGGAGCACGATGACGGGCACCCCCGCCTTCCGCAGCTTCGGCACCTCCGCCTCGGACTCCTCCTTGCCAACGCTGCGGCCGAGCTCCGCGGTCTCGAACACTCCGGCATTCTAATCTCTCACCCAATGATCACCATTCGCTCAGGCGGAGGGGCAGGATCGGGAGGATCTTCTGCGGAGACGCGGATCGGACCGAGGGGCATACTTCAAGAGACGGAGGAGTCATGACGACACAACGGTTGCTGGCAATCGCGTTCATCTTCCTGTGTACGGCCGTGGCATGGGCGATCCTGGGGACCACGGTGGTCGGACGGACAGGAGAGCTGGACGGCCGGCTGTCGCAGGAGGTGGCACAGCTGTGGGGCGGCCACCACGTGCAGGTGGCGCCCCAGGCATCTGTCCGTCGGCCGCGGGAGGTCACAGAGGAGATCAAGGAGCAGGACGCCAAGAGCGGAACGGTGGTCCGCACCGTGAAGCGCACGGTGATCGAGGAAGTGCCGTTCCCGGCGGCGTCGAGCCGCGTGCGGGTCGACCTCGACCTCGACCACCGGCGCAAGGGCCTGCTGTGGTACGACACCTACACGGTGACCTTCGAGGCGGACTACCGCTTCGTCTGCCCGGATCCAGTGGAGCGCGAGGTGGTCGTGCGGTTCGACTTCCCCTCGAAGGAGGCCACCTACGACGCCTTCCGCGTCAACCTGAACGGGCGCGAGGCGTCTCCCACCACGGACTTCTCGCACGGCGTGACGTTTGCCGAGCGGGTGGCTCCCGGCGAGGACCTGGTCCTGCGTGTGGCCTACAGGTCACGAGGCCTGGGCGATTGGGCCTACGCCTTCGTCGAGCAGGGTGTGGCGCAGGTGCGGGACTTCGCTCTCACGATGACCACCGACTTCGAGGGCTTCGACTTCCCTGCCGGCACGATCTCGCCCACCGAGAAGGCGCGCTCCGGCAAGGGCTGGACTCTGAAGTGGGTCTTCGAAAGCCTCGCGGCGGGCAAGCGCATCGGGATCGACCCTCCGAATCGGCTCAACCCCGGGCCGGTCACCGCACGCATCACCTTCTTCGCCCCGGTCTCACTGCTCTTCTTCCTGACGGTCATGGTCCTTCTGGGCGTCCTCAGCGGACGCAGCCTGCACCCGATGAACTACTTCTTCCTGGCCGCGGCCTTCTTCGCCTTCCATCTCCTCCTGGCCTACCTGGTCGACCACATGGAGATGAACGCGGCCTTTGCCATCTCCGCCACCGTCAGCGTCTTCCTGGTCGTGAGCTACCTCAGGATCGTGGCGGGGATGCGTACCGCACTCGTCCAGGCCGGGCTCGCACAGCTCGTCTTCCTGGTGCTCTTCAGCTACGCCTTCTTCTTCGAGGGCTACACCGGGCTCACGGTCACGCTCGGCGCGGTCCTCACGCTGTTCGTCCTCATGCAGCTCACGGCGCGCGTGGACTGGGGGGCGGTCTTCGCGAAGCGATAGTCCCGGGGAGCGATCCTGGGCCCCCGGATCTCCATCTCGTGTGATCACCGCCACGTGCCTTCCCGCAGGGCCCGGGCGGCGCACCGGACTAAAGCCACGGCGTGACGTCAGTGTCGGCGACGAGCCGCGCGCCGCGTCTTGCGCCAAGCATCGATGCGGATGCTTGGTCCGCGCAAGCTCGTCCGGCCTCTTCCAGCCGCTAGCTCGCGGGGTCCATCGCCTCGCGGGCGAGGACGCGGCGGAAGAGGAGAGCCATGCCTCCGAGCACCGCGACGCTCGCGGCCACGGCCGCGGTCGGGAAGCCCGGCAGCGGGCCGGCCGCGGGGGCCACGAGCAGGTAGCAGTCGAGCCAGCGCCCGAGCAGCACCAGGGTCGCCACCGGCGCGAGCGTCGGCGCGTGGCGCTTCGTGCCGGCGGGGAGCAGGACCACGAGCGGCACGACCCAGTTCAGGATCGGGTTCATGTAGAAGAGCATCGACCAGCCGCCGGAGAGCCGCGCGGCGTAGTGGCCCGTCTCCTCCGGGAGATTGGCGTACCAGATCAGCATGTACTGGCAGAACCAGATGTAGGCCCAGAAGGTCGCGAAGGCGAACAGCAGCTTCCCGAGGTCGTGGAGGGCCGCGGGCTTTAGCCGCGTCGCGAGCTGCCCGCCCCTCTCCAGCGTCAGCACCAGCAGCGCGACCGCCGCGATCCCGCCGAGGAACGTCCCGGCGAAGACGTACACGGCGTACATCGTGCTGAACCACTCGGGTTCGAGCGACATGCCCCAGTCCCAGGAGGCGACCGCGTTGGTGATCGCGTAGAGGACGAGGAAGCCCACGCCGGCGCGGCCGAGCGCTTTCCCATTCGCCGTCGAGGCCTCGAGCGAGAAGGCGGCGAAGCGCCGGTGCAGCGTACCGATCAGCCAGAACCAGACGACGAGCACCACCAGCGCGCGCGCGAGGAACAGCGGCTCGTTGAGCCACGCCGCCTTCGCCTGCAGCAGGTGGCTCGCCTCGATCGCACCCGGTCGCGCCCAGGGGTAGAGGGGCTGGAGCCCGAAGAGGAAGCACAGCGCGAGCGCTACTGCGGGCACGGGCAGGGTGCGCGCCAGCGCCAGCGGCAGCGTGCCGATCGGCAGCCACCAGCGCGCGCTCGCGGCGGCCTGGATCGCGACGAAGAGAGCGCCGCCCAGGGCCAGCGTCGTCCCGAAGAGCGCGGCGGTCAGGATCCCGGGCCAGGCTTGCGCCGGCTGCAGGGCCAGGCTGAGGACCGTGAGGGTGGTTCCGCCAACCACGGCTGCCCACGCCAGGCTCAGGCGCGGCTCGACGGTACGCACGAGGGAGTGGCCGGCGCCTGTCGTGCTCATGGCGCGCCCTGGAGCTGGCGCAGATAGAGGATCGCGCGCCAGCGGTCGTCGGGCAGGACCTGGGCCGCGTGGGACGGCATGATGCCCTGGCCGCGGGAGATGATGTGGAAGACCTGGCCGTCGGGGAGGCCCTTGGCGCGGGCCGCGAGCAGGCTCGGCGGGTTCGGGAAGCGGCCGATGATCGGCCCGTCGCCCTGGCCCTGCGGTCCGTGGCACACGATGCAGGTGGTCTCGTAGACCTTGCGGCCGCGTTTCAGGTGGGCCGCCGTGGGCTCGATCGGGTTTGTGAGCTCACGGCCGGCGCGCAGCGCCTCGTCGGGCCCGGGCCCGTAGGGGAACGCGGCCTGTTCCATCGGCACGGCACCTTCGGGCGGGAGCTGCAGCGTCTGGCCACGCGCGAGGATCGGGTTCGGGTCGTACGCCTTGTACGAGAGCGACGCGAACATGTCGGGGAACAAGACGCGGGTCGGGCGCTCCCCCGAGGCGCGGCAGCCGGCGAGGACCGCGAGCGCGAGGCCCGCTCCGGCGACACACCGCAGCCGCGGGCTCATGCGTCAGCCCTCCACGCCTCGATCACCTCCTGTGCGCCGAGCGTCGACGAGAGCGAGCGAAACCGCCCGGGTGAGAACGCCCCGTCGTGCTCCATCACCAGGACCACGAAGCGGTCGTCGGTGACACCGGGGT
>Ga0214473_10007616_pt1 | contig 12826 bp, 8 predicted proteins | sample RVTome_7_FD_203509 | JGI IMG/M metagenome (GOLD analysis project Ga0214473, IMG submission 203509) | Soil microbial communities from uranium-contaminated site in the Upper Colorado River Basin, Wyoming, United States - RVT98D197 | ecosystem: Environmental > Terrestrial > Soil > Contaminated >...
ACCTGCTGCGGCTCATCCTGCTGACCCGCGAAGTCGCGCTACTGCGCCTCCGGACGACGGAACTGGACCCCGCGCTGCTCACCCGCGACCCGAAGCCGGTGCTGGAGATGCTCCGGAGCGAGGAGACGCCGCGGGCCTTCGCGCGGGCCGAAGTGCGGGACCGCCTTCGGATCCCGGCCGACACCATGCTCGACATTCAGCGGAGTCTCGAGGGGCGCGACCTGGGCGGCGCCCTGGACCTGTTCGCGCCCTTCGCGGATGCGGCGACCGAGCGCGTCTGGGAAGGCGTGCCCCTCAGCGGCTCGTACCGGTATGCCGGGATCATTCCGCCCGGCGGCCTGCAGGTCCTGCTGGAGTTCCCCGCGGAGCTGGAGACCGTCCATTCCGTCCGGCGGGCCATGGCCACGTCTCTGCGGCTCGAGTCTCGGCGCTGGGGGCCGCTGGCGGCCGCAGACCTCTCGACCGCCGCACGCGGCCTGGGCCGCACCGAGTTCCCCGACGACGCCGCCCTCTAACCGCCAAGACGCCGGGTTGGCCACGGGCGATCCGTCCAGCCCGCGGCATCTTGGCGAGCCCGGCGTCCTGGCGGTTTCCCGGTCGCTCAGGAACTCAAGAACGTGTGGACGGCGGCGTTGAAGAGGTCGGGTGTCTCCAGGTGGGGGAAGTGGCCGGCGCCGGGGATGACCGCCTTGGTGGCCGTGAGGACTTTCGCGGCGACGGCGTCCACGAAGGGGGCGGCGGCATCCTCCGCGCCGGCCAGGGCGAGCGTACGGCACTTCAGCTCGCCCAGGCGCGCCACCAGGTCCGGCATGGTGACGATGGCGTTGATGGCCCCCGCGTAGCCTTCGGGGCGGTTCTTCAGGAAACCCGCCTTGAAGGAGCCCAGGAGGACGGCGTTCTCCTTCAGCAGGCGGGGGAGGCGCGCCTGGTACTTGTCCAGCGCCCACACGGCTTCCATCCCCTGCTTCCTGGCCACCTCGGAGAACAGATCGAACGCGGCGCGAAGGTCCCCGCCGGGTGCGCTGCCACCTGCTCCGTTCAGGATGAGACGGTCCACGCGATCCGGGTGGTCCATGGCGAAGAGGAGGACCGTCCGCCCGCCCATGGAATGGCCCATGAGGCTGGCGCGCTGGATGCCCAGGTGATCCATCAGGCCGCGCATGTCCTCCTTGAGCTGCGGGAGGGTGAAGGGTCTCGCCCCGTCGCTGGTCCGGCCGTGCCCGCGCTGATCGTAGGCGATCACGCGATAACCCAGATCCAGCAGGGTCTGCATGGCGGGCTGCCACTGCTCCAGCGAGCCGGCCAGCCCGTGGTGGAGCACGATGGGCTTCCCCTCGCCCTTCACCTCGTAGTAGATCGTCAGGTCCCCCACCTGCGCCGTCGGCATGGCTCCCCTCCTGTGGCGGCTGCCCGTATCCCGGTGTCCCACGACTAGGACGTACATCTATCACGGCGGCCCTTCCCCCGTCGAGCCCCGCGACTCTCTGTGGCGCTCCCTGCCGTCCCGCCAGACCTCGATCCCGTTCACCCGCCTCTCTTGACGAGGAACGTCCGAAGGATCGAACTGTCGAACGATCGAACGCACTTCGTGTGCGGGGGCGGGCATTTCCCTTGGAGGGGTATGACCGCTATGGTATCATTTTCGGGCACTTCGACGCGCCGGGAGCCAATGAGTGGCCAAACCTGAATCCGAAGTTGAGAGCGAACTGCGGCGGCGGCTGAAGGGCGAAGTCCGGTTCGACCGGTTCACGCGCTACCTTTACAGCACCGACGCCAGCATCCACCAGATCCAGCCCATCGGGGTGGTCTTTCCCAGGGACGAGGAGGACGTGGCCGCCGCCATCGCGGTGGCGCGCGAGGCGGGAGTGCCCATCCTGCCGCGCGGCGGGGGCACCAGCCTGGCGGGTCAGTCGGTGGGCCACGCCATCCACCTCGACTTCTCCCGGCACATGGACCGCCTCCTGGAGGTCAACGTCGAGGAACGGTGGGCGCGCGTGCAGCCAGGCATGGTGGTGGACGAGCTGAACGCGCTGCTCAAGCCCCACAGGCTCAAGTACGCCGTGGATGTCTCGCCCAGTAACCGGGCCACGCTGGGCGGGAACATGGGGACCAACGCCTCGGGCGCCCACTCGGTGCTCTACGGCAAGACCATCGACCACGTGATCGAGCAGACGGCCCTGCTGGCCAACGGCGAGCGCGTGGTGGCCCGCGCCGTGGACGAGGGCGGCTACCGGGCCAAGGGGGCCCAGGGCACGCGGGAGGGCGAGATCTACCGCACCCTCCGCCGCCTGGGCACGGAGCTGGCGGACGAGATCGAGCGGCGCTACCCCAAGATCCTGCGCCGCGTCGGCGGCTACAACCTGGACGCGTTCACCCCCGGCAAGCCCTTCAACCTGGCCCACATGCTGGTCGGATCCGAAGGGACGCTGGCCGCCGTGGTGGAGGCCCGGCTAAAGCTCGAGCCGGTGCCGCCGCTCGTCGGGCTCTGCATCATCCACTTCCGGGACCTCATCGAGTCGCTGGCGTCCACGCCGACGATCCTGGAGTGCGGGCCGTGCGCGGTCGAGCTGATCGACCGGATGATCCTGGATCTCACCAAGCAGTCGGCCGGCATGGCGCGCTTCATGGATTTCGTGGTGGGCGAGCCCGAGGCCCTCCTGATGGTGGAGTTCTACGGCGAGACGCGGGAGGAGCTGGACGCCCGGCTCGACGGGCTCCTCGCCCACGTCCGGCCGAAGCTCCAGGCGTATCATTACTGGCGCTCCACGGACCCCGCCGTCCTGTCCAACGTGTGGAAGGTCCGGAAGGCCGGGGTGGGCATCCTGCAGGCCATGCGGGGCGACGCCAAGGCCGTGGCCTTCGTGGAGGACACGGCCGTGTCCCCCGGGCGGCTGGCCGAGTACATCCGCCGGTTCCGCCAGATCGTCACGGACCACGGGACCACGGCCGGCTACTACGCCCACGCCAGCGTGGGGCTGCTGCACATCCGGCCGGTGCTGAGCCTCAAGGACCCCGCCGGGGTCCGGCGCATGGTGTCCATCTCGGAACAGGTCCGCGACCTGGTGCTGGAGTACGGCGGCGCCGTCAGCGGCGAGCACGGGGACGGCCTCTCCCGGTCCTGCTACAACGAGAAGATGTTCGGCCCCATGCTCTACAAGGCGTTCCAGGAGGTGAAGGCCGCCTTCGACCCGCAGGGCCTGATGAACCCCGGCAAGGTGGTGGATGCGCCGCACCTGGCCGCCAATCTGCGCTACGGTGGGGCGTACCGGGCCGCGCTGAACATCCAGACCCACCTCGACTTCAGCCGCGAGGGCGGGTTCGATGGGGCCATCGAGCAGTGCAACGGCCAGGGGGACTGCCGCAAGACGCTGGAGGGCACCATGTGCCCCTCGTACATGGTGACGAAGGACGAGGAGCATTCCACCCGCGGGCGGGCCAACGCCCTGCGGGGGGTGCTCTCGGGGGGGCTGCCGTCCGAGGAGTTCACCTCGGCCCGGATGTACGAGGTGATGGATCTCTGCCTGGAATGCAAGGGGTGCAAGGCCGAGTGCCCGTCCAACGTGGACATGGCCAAGCTGAAGTACGAGTTCCTGGCCCACTACTACGAGCGGCACGGCCTGCCCCTGCGCAACCGCATCGTGGGCAACATCCACCGGCTCAACCGCCTCGGGGCCGTCGTGGGGCCGCTGGCCAACTGGGCCATGGGCCTCGGTCTCGGCAAGTGGCTGCTGGAGGCGGTGGCGGGGCTGGACCGGCGGCGCGTGTTCCCGCCGCTGGCGGCCGAGACCTTCGAGGCCTGGTTCGCCCGGCGGGGGAACGGAGGCGCCCGCCGCCCCGCGAAATACGGGCCGGTGGTCCTGTTCCATGACACCTACATCACCTATAACTACCCCGAGGTCGGGCGGGCGGCCGTGCGGCTGCTGGAGGCGGCCGGATACGAGCCGGTGCTGGCCGATCGCGTGTGCTGCGGCCGCCCCATGATCTCGAAGGGGATGGTGGAGCGGGCGCGGGCGAACGCCCGGATCAACGTGGAGCGCCTGGCCCCCTACGCGGCCAAGGGCATCCCCATCGTGGGCTTCGAGCCCAGCTGCCTCCTCAGCTTCCGCGACGAGTACCCCGACCTGCTGAATGGGGAGGACGTGCTGCGGGTGGCGGCCAACGCCTTTTTGTTCGAGGAGTTCGTGGCGCAGGCGCGCGAGGCGGGCCGGTTCGACGCGCGGTTTGCCGAAGGGCCGCAGAAGGTCCTCCTGCACGGCCACTGCCACCAGAAGGCCGCCGTGGGCGTGGCCCCGTCCGTGGCCGCGCTGAAGCTGCTGCCGGGGGTCACCGTTGAGGTCGTGGATTCGGGGTGCTGCGGCATGGCCGGGTCCTTCGGCTACGAGAAGGAGCACTACGAGATCTCCATGGCCGTCGGCGCGCGCCGTCTGTTCCCCGCGGTGCAGGCGCAGCCGTCGGACGCGCTCATCGCCGCGGCCGGCGTCTCGTGCCGCGCCCAGATCGCCCACGGCACCGGCCGCAGCGCCCTGCACCCCGTGGAGATCCTGGCGGCCGCCCTCGTTGAGGAGCCGGCAGGGGGGCCTCGTGGCTAGCCGGGACGAGCGCATCGCCGCCCTCCGCGAGTTCCTGCGCGGGCGCATCCTCGTGGTGGACGGGGCCATGGGCACGCAGCTCCAGGCGGCCGGGCTCACCGCCGACGACTTCGGCGGCCCCGAGCTGGAAGGGTGCAACGAAAACCTGGTCCGCACCCGGCCCGACGTGATCCTGGACATTCATCGAGGCTACCTGGACGCCGGGGCCGACATCCTGGAGACCAACACCTTCGGCGCCACGCGCATCGTCCTGGCCGAGTACGGCCTGCAGGACCGCGCAGGCGAGATCAACGCCGCCGCCGCCCGCCTGGCGCGCAAGGCGGCGGACGAGTTCGCCGCCCCCGGGGCGCTCCGCTTCGTGGCGGGGTCCATGGGGCCGACCACCAAGGCGATCTCCGTCACCGGCGGCATCACCTTCGCCGGGCTGGTAGCGGCCTTCCGCGAGCAGGCGCTGGGCCTGCTGGAGGGCGGCGTGGACCTGCTGCTGCTGGAGACGGCGCAGGACACCCGCAATGTGAAGGCCGGCCTCATCGGGATCCACGAGGCCTTCGAGGCGTTCGGCGCCCAGGTTCCGATCATGGTCTCCGGCACCATCGAGCAGATGGGCACGATGCTGGCGGGGCAGAACACCGAGGCCTTCGCCGCCTCGCTGAGTCACGCCAACCTCCTCTCCATCGGCCTGAACTGCGCCACCGGCCCCGCCTTCATGACGGATCACATCCGCACCCTGGCCGCCCGCACCCCCTTCCACGTCTCGTGCATCCCCAACGCCGGCCTCCCGGACGAGAACGGGCGGTACCTGGAGACACCGGCGATGCTGGCCCGCGCCCTCGAACGGTTCGTGGACGAGGGGTGGGTGAACGTGCTGGGCGGCTGTTGCGGCACCACGCCGGCGCACATCCGCCTGATCGCCCAGATGGTCCGGGGGAAGCGCCCCCGCGTCCCGGCTACGGCCCGCCGGAGCATTTACAGCGGGATCGATTTCGTGGAGGCGGCGGAGGACACGCGGCCCCTCATCGTGGGTGAGCGGACCAACGTGATCGGGTCGCGCCTCTTCAAGGTGCTTATCGCGGAGGAGAAGTTCGAGGAGGCCAGCGAGATCGCGCGGCGCCAGGTGCGCGGCGGGGCCCACATCGTGGACGTGTGCCTCCAGGACGCCGACCGGGACGAGGTGCTGGACATCGAGCGCTTTTTCGAGCACCTGATCCGCAAGGTGAAGGTGCCCCTGATGATCGATACCACGGACCCCGTGGCCATCGAGCGGGCGCTCACCTACTGCCAGGGCAAGTCCATCATCAACTCCATCAACCTGGAGGACGGGGAGGAGAAGTTCCAGCGGGTGGTTCCGCTGGCGCGGAAGTACGGGGCCGCCCTGGTGGTGGGCTGCATCGATGAGGATACAGTGCAGGCGCAGGCGATCACGCGGGAGCGCAAGCTCGAGATCGCCACGCGTTCCCACGAGCTGCTCACGAAGAAGTACGGCATTCCCTCCGAGGACATCATCTTCGACACGTTGGTCTTCCCGTGCGCCACCGGCGATCTGAACTACGTGGGCAGCGCCGTGGAGACCATCGAGGGGATCCGCCTCATCAGGGCCGCCCTGCCCGGCGTCAAGACCATCCTCGGGATCAGCAATGTGTCCTTCGGGCTACCGCCCCGCGGCCGAGAGGTCCTGAACGCGGTCTTCCTGTACCACTGCACCAAGGCGGGACTGGACCTGGCCATCGTGAACGCGGAGAAGCTGGAGCGGTACGCCAGCATCCCCGAGGTGGAGCGCCGCCTCGCCGAGGACCTGCTGTGGAATCGGGGCGCGGATCCCATCGCCGCGTACGCCGCCCACTTCCGGGGCGCGCCGGCAGCCAAGCCCAAGGCAGCGGACCTGCCGCTGGACGTGCGGCTGGCCAACTACATCATCGAGGGGAGCAAGGACGGGCTCATCGAGGACCTGGACCGCAAGCGCCAAGAGGCGCGGCCGCTGGAGATCATCAACGGGCCCCTGATGACCGGCATGGACGAGGTGGGGCGCCTCTTCAACAACAACGAGCTGATTGTGGCCGAGGTGTTGCAGAGCGCCGAGGCCATGAAGGCCGCCGTCTCCTACCTGGAGCAGTTCATGGAGAAGGCGGACGCCCAAAGTCGCGGCACCATGATCCTGGCCACGGTGAAGGGCGACGTGCACGACATCGGGAAGAACCTGGTGGAGATCATCCTGGCCAACAACGGCTACCGGGTGGTGAACCTGGGCATCAAGGTGCCGCCCGAGGCCCTCATCGAAGCGGTCCACGCGCATACGCCGGATGCCATCGGCCTCTCGGGGCTCCTGGTGAAGTCGGCCCAGCAGATGGTCGTTACGGCAGCGGACCTGCGGGCGGCGGGCATCGCGCTCCCGCTCCTGGTGGGGGGTGCCGCCCTCTCGGATCGGTTCACGCGCTCCCAAATCGCCCCGGCCTTCGGTGGCCTGGTATGCTACGCCAGGGACGCCATGACGGGCCTGGCCCTCATGAACCGCGTGATGGACCCGGAGGCCCGCGAGGCCCTGGCCGCCGAACGCGCGACGCCCCTCCTGGACGCGGCGCGGGAGGACCAGAGGGCGCCGGCGGTGGAGGTCGAAACGCGCAGCCCGGGGGTCCGCCTGGACGTGCTTATCCCGCCGGCCCCGGACCTGGACCTGCACGTCGAGGAGTCGGTGGATCTGGACGAGGTGTGGGCCTACGTGAACCCGCAGATGCTCTACGGCAAGCACCTGGGCTTCAAGGGGAACTTCGAGGCGGTGCTGGCCGGGGGGGATGCGAAAGCGCAGCGCCTGCGGGAGGCCGTGGAGGCCGTGAAGGCCCAGGGCCGCGCGGGGGCCATGCGCGTGCGCGTCGTATGGCGCTTCTTCGAGGCCGAAGCCGAGGGCAACGCCATCCACCTCTTCGAGGGTCGGCAGTGCGCCGGTCCGGTGCACACGTTCCGCTTCCCGCGGCAACGGAAGGGGGATGGGCTGTGCCTCAGCGATCTCGTGCTTCCGCCCCGCGAGGGCCGGCGGGACCACGTGGTGCTGTTCGTCACGGGAGCCGGCGAGGGGATCCGGGTGCGGGCCGAGGATGCCAAGGCCCGGGGGGAATTCCTGCGGTCCCACATCGTGCAGGCGCTGGCCCTGGAGACGGCCGAGGCCGCGGCCGAGTGGCTACACGCCCGCCTGCGCGCGCTGTGGGGATTTCCGGATCCGCCCGGGGTGACCATGGCGGACCGGTTTCGAGCGCGGTACCGCGGCAAGCGCTACTCCTTCGGCTATCCCGCGTGCCCGAACTTGGAAGATCAGGCCGGCCTGTTCACGATGCTGCGGCCGGAGCGCATCGGCGTCTCCCTGACCGACGGCTTCATGATGGATCCCGAGGCCAGCGTCTCGGCCCTGGTCTTCCATCACCCCGACGCGCGCTACTTCACCGCGCCCTGATCCCTGCTTCGCAGGGGGTTCACGGTTCACCGTTCACGGTTCCCGGTTGGTCTGACGACCGGAGGGTTGGCCAAGCCAAGAAGAGAAAGGATCGGCGGCAGGGATGGACCCCACGGGAGCGATCAACCGCGAACCGGGAACCGCGAACAGCGGACCGCGCCCGCGCAGCGTGGCGTTGTTCGGCACGTGCCTCATGGACATGTTCTTCCCCGAGGTGGGGGAGGCCATGGTCAAGTTGCTGCGGCGGTACGGCTGCCGCGTGACCTATCCCATGGATCAGACGTGCTGCGGGCTGCCGCTTCTGAACAACGGGTACAGAGAGGAAGCCGCGCGCGTGGCCCGCGCCAACATCCCCCTGTTCGAGGACGCCGAGGCCATCGTGGTGCCTTCGGGGTCCTGCGGGTGGATGCTGAAGAAGGAGTTTCCCGGCCTGTTCCCGGCCGACGCGGCCCTGCGGGCCCGCGCCGAGGCCTTCGCCGCCAAGGTGTACGAGTTCTCTCAGTTCCTGGTGGAGGTGCTCAAGGTCACGGAGGTCGATTCGGGGTTCCACGGCACGGTCACCTACCACGATTCCTGCCACCTGCTGCGCGGCCTCGGCGTGGCCACGGCCCCCCGAACGCTCCTGAAGATGGTGCGGAGGGCCACGCTGGTGGAGATGGCGGGATCGGATCACTGCTGCGGGTTCGGCGGGAGCTTCGCCGTGAAGTTCCCCGAGGTCTCCAACGCCATCCTGGGCCAGAAGCTGGCCAACGCCCAGGCCGGCGGGGCGCACGTGGTGGTGGCCAACGACGCGGGGTGCATCCTGCACATGCGCGGCGGGGCCGAGCGGAGCGCCCCCGGCCTGCGCGTGATGCACCTGGCCGAGGTCCTGGCGGCCGACTGACCCCTGCCGTTCCCGGTTCTCGGTGGCCGGTTCCCGTTGCGGGGCCCGGCAACCGGGAACTGTGAACGGGGAACCGAAAACGAGGGTGTGGGTATGCCGAGCGCCGTGGAGGCCTTCCTGGAACGCTCGCGGGCCGCCGTGCGGGATACCTTCCTGCAGACGGCCCTGGATCGTGCCACGTCCCGCCTGATGACGGCCCGGGCCAACGGCTTCGCCTCGCTGCCCGACGCGGACGCGATGCGGGACCGGGCCAAGGCCATCAAGGAAGAGACCGTGGCGCGCCTGGACCACTACCTGGCGCGCCTGGCCGAGAGCGTGGAGGGGGCCGGGGGGCACGTCCACTGGGCCGCGGACGCCGACGAGACCCGGCAGATCGTGCTGCGCCTGGCGCGCGAGAAGGGCGTGCGGTCCATCGTGAAGTCGAAATCCATGGCGTCAGAGGAAATCCACCTGAACGCGGCCCTGGAGGCGGCGGGCTTCCGCGTGGTGGAGACGGACCTGGGCGAATACATCGTCCAGATCGCCCAGGAGCCGCCATCCCACATCATCGCCCCGGCCATCCACAAGACCAAGGAGCAGATCGCCGAGCTGTTCTCGGGGGTGGCCGGCCGCGCGCTGCCGGCGGACCCGGACCAGTTGACGGCCTGGGCCCGGGCCAAGCTCCGTGAGGAGTTCATCCAGGCGGACATGGGGATCAGCGGCGCCAATTTCGCCGTGGCCGAGACGGGCACCATCGTGCTGGTCACCAACGAGGGGAACGGGCGCCTGGTCACCACCATGCCCCGCATCCACGTGGCCGTCATGGGGATGGAGAAGGTCATCCCCGCCTTGGCGGACCTGCCGGTGTTCCTGGAGGTGCTGGCGCGCAGCGCCACGGGCCAGAAGATGTCCGTCTACACCACGCTGGTGCGCGGGCCCCGGCGCGCCGGCGAGGTGGACGGCCCGGACGAGTTCCACCTGGTGATCATGGACAACGGGCGGCGGAGCGCGCTGGGGACCCACCTGGAGGAGTCGCTGCAGTGCCTGCGGTGCGGGTCGTGCCTCAACGTGTGCCCCGTGTACGGGGAGGTTGGGGGGCACGCCTACGGGACGGTGTATCCCGGGCCCATCGGCATCATCGTCAGCAACTACATCGGCGGCCACGGCCACACGCAGAACCTGGGCGCGGCCTCCACCCTGTGCAGCGCGTGCCTGGACGCCTGCCCGGTCCGCATCGACATCCCACGCATGCTGCTGGGCCTGCGCGAGGAGGCCCAGGCGAAGAGCGAGGTGCCCTGGGCCGAGCGGATGGCCTTCCGCATGATGGCGAAGGTGATGGCCAGCCCCAGCCTGTATCGGATGGCCGTGGCGGCCGGGCGGAAGCTTCTCCTCCCCTTCGTGCGAAACGGCCGCGTGGAATCGCTCCCCGGAAAACTGGGGGGATGGACGCGCTTTCGGACCCTGCCACCCATCGCCAAGAAGACCTTCCGCGAACGCTGGCGGGAGATGGAGAAGGACCCTCACCGTGACTGATCTCGCCACGTTCCTGGGGAGGGTGAGGGACGCCCTGGGTACGACGCGGCGACGCGGCGACGCGGCGACGCGGCGAGCTGATGGGTACCGCTTCCAGGTGGACGCCATGCGCCAGCGGGCGGCGGCCCAGTGGCAGGAGCTGTGGGCGCGGTTCGCCAAGGAACTGGAGGCGGTGGGCGGGCAGGGCCACCGGGCGGCAGACGCCGATGGGGCCGCCGCGACCATCGCGGCGTTGGCCTCCCAGCGCGCCGCCAGCAAGCTCGTGACGTGGGACCTCGCCGCCCTCGGTCTTGGTTCGGTGGCCGAAAGCCTGCGCGGCCAGGGTTTCGAAGTGCAGACCACTTCGCCGCCCCGGGCCGACGCGGCGGACCCGGCGGCGCGGGCGCGGATCCGGGCCGCGCTGGCCGAGGCGGACCTGGGGATCACGGGCGCCGACTACGCCGTGGCCGAGACCGGGTCGCTGCTGCTCATCTCGGGCGAGGGGCGCAGCCGCCTGGTCTCCCTGCTGCCGCGGGTGCACGTGGCCCTCATCCGCCCGGAACACCTGGTGCCGGCCATACGGGACCTGGGGGCCATCCTGGAGGTGGAGCACCGCGAGGGCCGCGCGGCGGACGCCAGTTGCCTGAACCTCATCACCGGGCCCAGCCGCAGCGCGGACATCGAGTTTGTCCTGGCGCGCGGCGTCCACGGCCCCGGCGAAGTCCACGTCATCCTGATCGGATGACGGGGGCACGGGGCCGGGGGAACAACCGACCCCTGGCCCCCGAGCTGACAACTGAATGCTGATTGCTGACAGCTCAAAGAGGGAGAGGACATGGATCTGCGATTTGCCCAAGGGCGGGTGTATGCGCTGCGGCTGCTGGACCCCATGACGCAGGCGCGCGAAGAAGCGCAGCGGTGGAAGGATCTGGTGGGCGCGCTGGACGAGGCCGGGATCTATGCGTTCCTGGAGGGGCGCCGCCTGAAGCCCGAGGACGCCAAGCGCCTGGAGTACATCAAGCAGGCGAAGGCCATGGGGGACCGGTGCGACGAGCTGGGCAAGGAGATCCCCCTGAAGCACGAGGAACTCCAGAAGGCCTACGCCGAGCTCCGGGAACTCACCGCCAAGGTGGAGGAACTTTCCCTGCACCAATTGCACGTGACCTGATCGGCGCCGGCTCCCCGGCCTGATGGAGGGCGAGGTGCCGGTGGCCGAACTGGTGTGGGCGTCGGAGGGACACACGGCGCTTGAGGACCTGTGGAGGCGGTGGGTGCTGGAGCATCGGGCCAAGCCGGTCCTTGTCGAGGAAGGGTCCCACGCCCCACTGGTGTTCGTGTTCAGGGGCCCGCGGTTCCTCAACGCCGTGAGCCTGCCGACGGAGGACGGCCGGTCCGTCCTCGCCGACGTGTGGGAGGCCGTGGAGCTATTGGAGGGGGAAGCGTGCATCTTCGTGCGCGTCGGCCGCCCCCACAGTGCGGAGAGGCCCTGCTGGTGGCCCTCGAGCACCCCAAGGGCCGGAGGCTCCCCTGCGCCCCCTTCACCCGCGGCGAGGACATCATCTTCGGGGAGACGTAGGCGTGGGAAGGGCCGGAGTTCGGCGACGGCTGGGAAGAGGCGCTATGGCAATAGGATGGCGACGCTGCGGGATCGTCTCCCCGTCACGGCTTCGCCTCGGCAGGGGGGCGGAGGCCCAGCGCCGATGGGCCGGCTGGCCCGTCGAGAACCTTGAGGGGCGAAATGAGAAGCCCGAAGCGCTCGGCGAGAGACTCGGAGCGGGCGAGCGGAGCGGGCGGGCGGGACACGCTCTCGGGTGTCACCGCGATTTCAACATCCGTCTCGGAATGGTTCTGCATGGTGAACCCCCCCCCAACGCATCTGCCTGAAACGCGCGGGCTCGGTCCAGCAATCCGTCCCCTGAATATCCACAAGTCTTCCCCAGCTCACGAGCACATCGCGGGTTGATAGAGATCGGATAGAAGAGCAAGAGAGGGGCCAAGATCCTTCGGCGGCTGTAACATCCGGAATCCGCTCGCACATCTCCTGCCTGGGCCTCCGAGCCCCCGTGTCATCCGACCCACGGATTGTAAAGAGGTCTTACGTTTCCCGTGGCCATTTGCGGAAGGCGCTACCTTTCAACAAGTTACGCCTGGAAAGAACCTTTACACCGCGTGTAAAGGGTCTTTACGTTTGTGCGCCAGGCATGGCGCGTGACTTGGAGGTGCAAGTCCTCTGGAGGCCTTGGTGACAGGAACTCCTAGCTGAACGGCAACTGCGCCGCCGCGAGGCGACGTGGGAAGGAAGCCGGAGGCAAAGCCCTGGCCCGAGGAACACGAACCGCATAGGAGGCGTCCGCCGGGTGGGCGAGGGGGCCAACACACCTGAAGCCCGATGTCACCCGGACCGGGCGGGCGTAGATGCGGCGG
>Ga0214473_10007618_pt1 | contig 12820 bp, 10 predicted proteins | sample RVTome_7_FD_203509 | JGI IMG/M metagenome (GOLD analysis project Ga0214473, IMG submission 203509) | Soil microbial communities from uranium-contaminated site in the Upper Colorado River Basin, Wyoming, United States - RVT98D197 | ecosystem: Environmental > Terrestrial > Soil > Contaminated >...
GCTCGTGACCATCGCCAAAGTCGGTTTTCCCCTTTGCCTGCAAGGGCGCAAGTAATTTTTCAGAAAATTCTTATGCACCTATTGAGTTAAGGCTGCCCCAAAAAATGGACGATCCAGTTTCTGCTTGACAACCTCACAAAATTGTTTTGATATGAATCAGGCTGGAGGGTCTTGTTTGGTGGAGAAGGTCTTTATCGAAAAGATCAGGCTTGGGATCAGCACCTGTTTGCTGGGAGAGAAAGTGCGCTATGACGGCGGGCACAAATGGGATCATTACCTCACGGATACGCTGGGACAATATGTAGAATATATTCCCGTCTGCCCCGAGGTTGAATGTGGCTTCGGCATTCCTCGTGAACCCTTCCGCCTCGTGGGAGACGCCCGGAACCCGCGTCTGGTCACTTTACGGACAAACCAGGATCAAACCGAGCGAATGCTAAATTGGGCAAAAAGAAAAATAATGGAGCTTAGAAGAGAAAACCTGTGTGGTTTTATCTTTAAGAGCGGCTCCCCCAGCAGCGGTATGGAACGGGTGAAAGTTTATGGCCCAAACGGTATTCCCACAAAGAATGGAGTGGGGATATTTGCCCGGGTATTCATGGAGCATTTCCCACTGTTTCCCGTGGAAGATGAGGGGCGGCTGATCGACCCCAAACTCCGCGAAAATTTTGTCGAGCGCATCTTTACCCTCAAAAGGTGGAGAGGAACAGGGGAGGGCATGCGCAATCTGATCGCCTTTCATACCCGGCACAAACTCCTCATCCTTTCGCACAGCCCGAAACATTATCAAATGATGGGAAGGCTGGTGGCCTGGGCCAAAGAGATCTCCTGGAAAGATCTGTATAGGGAGTACGAGCGTCTGCTCCTGGAAGCGCTGTCGCTGAAAACGACGGCGAAAAAGAATTCTAACGTTTTAGAGCACGTAATGGGGTACTTCAAGGGACAACTGTCGGCGGATGAGAAAAAGGAATTGCGGGAGATTATCGACCTGTACCGGCAAGGCACGGTCCCGCTCATCGTGCCCATAACCCTCCTGAATCACTACGTGCGCAAGTATGACCAGCCCTGCCTTCAAGATCAATACTACCTGCACCCGCACCCCGTAGAGCTGCAATTACGGAACCCCGTATGACCGGGGCACGGAAGGAAGGAGTTATCCATGACCCAATTGAAAGCAGAGGATAAGGCACCGGACTTTAAACTGACGGATCAGCACGGCGGTAATGTGAAGCTTGGGGACTTTAAGGGGCGCAAACTTCTCTTATATTTCTACCCGAAGGCCGATACCCCAGGGTGAACCACCCAAGCCGAAAGCGTGCGCGATGCGCAGGCAGGTCTGGCGAAATCTGGAGTGACGGTCATCGGGATCAGCCCCGACCCGCCCGAAAAGCAAAAAAACTTTGACGGAAAACACCATTTGAATTTTCCGCTGCTCTCGGACACCGACCATGCGGTCGCCAAGGCCTATGGAGCCTGGGGTGAAAAGAGCATGTACGGCAAAAAATTTGAGGGGATCATCCGCTCGTCTTTTTTGATCGATGAACGGGGAAAGGTCATCCAGGCCTGGTACAAAATCAGCCCGCAAGATACGGTACCAAAAGCATACGAAGCCCTTGGCAGATGATCCTAATACAAACGAAGGAAGTATATTGACATTAGGCTCCCTCGCCCTTGATGGGAGAGGGAAACGAATTTAAGTCAAAGCGATTAATGCGTTCGTATGGGTTTTTATCGGGCTCAATTTTAGGCATTTTGGGCGCTGAGAAGTTAAGTTGCGTGCAACATGGCAACCAATGTCAGAAATCCCCCCTCGCCCCCCTTTGAAAAAGGGGGGTTGGGGGGATTTGGGAGGTCATTCAACGATCTGGGCTTTTTGCAGCTTGCCGCTGAAATCGATGAAAACCGACTTGATCTCCGTGAACTCATGGATGGCCTCGGTTCCTGCCTCCCGGGTGCCGTTTCCCGTATTCTTCATCCCGCCGAAGGGAAGGTGAACCTCCGCCCCAATCGTCGGGGCGTTGATGTAGGTTACCCCAGCCTCCAGGTCCTGCATGGCCCGGAAGGCGGTGTTGACGTTGCCCGTGTAGATGGAGGAGGAAAGACCATACTCAACGTCGTTGGCCACTTTCACCGCCTCTTCGTAATCCCGCACCTTCATCACCGATAGCACAGGGCCGAAGATTTCTTCCCGGGTGATCCTCATCCCGTGTTGGGCTTCAAAGATCGTGGGTGCGATAAAGAATCCCTTATCGTACGGCCCGCCTTTAAGTTTATTTCCCCCACAGATCAGTTTCGCACCCTCTTCGTTCCCTATTTGGATGTATTTCAATATTTTCGTTTCCTGTTCGGCGCTGGCGACCGGGCCGACGTCAACAGTGGAATCCAGGGGATTGCCCACCTTGAGGGCCCTGGTTCTGGCCAGTAAATTTTTCATCAGTTCCTCATACACTTTCTCCTGCACGATCAACCGGCTGGTGGCGGTGCAGCGCTGGCCGGCAGTTCCAAATGCCCCGAAGAGGACGCCCTCAACAGCCAAGTCCACGCGGGCGTCATCCATGACGATCTGGGGATTCTTGCCCCCCAATTCCAGCCCCACTCTTTTCAGCATTCGTGAGGCCTTCGCATAGATATCTTTGCCGGCAGCCACGCTCCCCGTGAAAGAGACCGCGCGGATGTTGGGATGTTGAACGATGGCCTCGCCCACAACCTCCGCAGGCCCGGTGACCATATTGAGGACGCCGGCAGGAAGGCCGGCCTGGTGGAAGATCTCCACCAGCGTGGCGGCGCAAAGCGGTGTCAAGGTGGCCGGTTTGTAAACTATCGTGTTCCCGGTGATCAGGGCCGCGCCCAATTTCCAGCAGGGGACGGCCATGGGGAAATTCCAGGGGGTGATGCAGCCTACAACGCCGATGGGTTGTTTCAGGGTCAGGCATAATTTATTGGGGAGTTCCGAAGGGGTCGTCTCCCCCAGCAGCCGCCTCCCTTCTCCTGAAATATACTCGAGGAAATCGATGGCCTCCTGCACGTCTCCTTTTCCTTCCGCGATGACCTTGCCCATCTCCTGGGTCACCATTTTCCCCAGTTCCTCTTTCCTCTCCCGCATAATGGCGGCGGCTTTTAGAAGGATCTCTCCTCTCCTGGGCGGCGGAAACTTCCGCCATTGAGGAGACGTTCTTTCGGCCGCCTCAACGGCCTTACGCACATCTTCCCGCGTACCCTCCTGGAAGACAGCCAGGGTTTGACCATCGGCAGGATTTTTTGTTTCGAACGTCTTTCCGCTTTGGGATTGAATCCATTCCCCGTTGATGAATAGACCGTAATTCTTCATGGCCGATCCTCCTTTTCGCTCTTTCCGTATTGCCAAAAGTTATCCCCCCTCTCCCCTTGGGGGAGAGGGACAGGGTGAGGGGTGCTCTTGGTACGCCGCTCAGCTCGTTCACCCCCACCCTTTCCCTCCCCCCTCAAGGGGGAGGGATTTGCTTGTCTTCCTTTGTCTTCCCGGATCGTTTTTCATAACTTTTTTGACATAACGGCTCTTTCTCCTTTTTGCCCTGTCTTTTCTGCGACCTCTGTGGTTTTATACTCCTCCCATTCCCTTTTTTTATTATAAGGCGGTTTCTGTGGAGTCATGAAGTAATTGAGGGTAATACCCTGGCCATAAATTTGGACACGCCCCGGTGGCGTTACCTGCGGCAGAGGGATGGGAAGCAAGCGGGCGAGTTTAAAGCTTTTCGATGAGGGGATACATGACTCGAAAGGCGGTCTGGCCGCTTTTTGACTCCAGCTCGACTTTTCCCCCCATCTGTTTGACCAGGCGGGTCGTGATATGCAGCCCTCTACCACTGGCCTCGCCGCGGAGGTAGCGGTCTTGATCCTCCTCCGGAATCTGCCCGGTATTGCGGATCTCGGCCACTGCCCAGGAATCCTTGCGGTAGGCTCGGATGGAGAGGTCTCCCCCTTGCTCCGGGATCGCCTTGGAGGCGTTCGTAAGAAGGTTGTCCAGAACTCTGTCGAGCATCAAAAGGGAACATCGAATCCGCAGGGGAGATTCCAGATCGAGTTTGATCAAGTGGATATTTACCCGTTTCAGCTCTTGCATCGCTTCCGCATTGATTAGAAATCGCCTCTCCAGTTTTTCCGTAAGGTCAAGGAGCTCTTCTCTTCCTTCCTCGTAGAGGGTGAGGGCTAATTCCTGGAGGCGGGTGGTTTCTTGCAGGACGATTTCCAGGGCCTGGTCGATCTTCTCCTTCTTGGATGAATAGTCTCCTTCGTCGAGAAGCCGCCGGACACGTCTGGCGAAGCCGGCGACGGCGATGGCCGGGGTTTTGAAGTCGTGCAGGATATCGTCCATTTTCTCCAGCCTCAGCCCTTTCATCAGCTCCTTGCCCAGGAAGGTAAAAATCTCAATCTTTTCGTCCGTAAACCGTCGATGGTAGGATTGGGCGTCGAAGACCAAGAAATAGTTGACGACTTCGTTCACCTTCAGCGGGATGTAAAGGACAGAGTGGATCTCCTGGTGTTTCAGAAATCCTTTGAGGTCGGGAGGGAGCAGAGAGCTCTCCGGGGGGTTGTGGATAAGAGTATACGTGGGATAGATCTTCTCGTTCGCGAACTCCCCAAAGGGCCCCCGCTGGTTAACGATGGCATCGATATAAGGTTCCTTGACAGAAAAAACCGCCCCAATCCCGTGCTTTTCCTCGGGAAAGCCGGCCTCCAAAACCACATGCTGCCGGTCTTCCATCACGGCAAAAAGAGAACACCTCTGGATCCGCATGATATCGACCAATTCAGGGATCACGAGGTTGAAGATCTCTTTCAGCTTGATCCCTTCCCGGCGGCCCAGTTTTAGAAAGATCTGCTCCACGATCTTGTCTTTGGTGACATTCAATTCCTGCAGGTCCAGAATCCGCTTGCGGGCGATGACGTAACTCACCCTTCTGGAAAAAGTCTCGGCGATCTTTGCTTCCAGGGGGGTAAAGGCCTTATTTTCTTCTTTGAAATAGATTTGCAGGACCCCTTCGATATCGACGCCCTTCAAAGAAAACCGGGGCAGGGAGATCGGAATGGCCATCAGGGAACGGATTCCATGCTTGACCATTTTCTCTTTATTCTCATATCTCTCCTCTTGGGCGATATTCGGCACAAAATAGCTTCGACGGGTTTTAACCACTTCTCCGGCAATCGAGTCTTGCAACGGGATAGCCTCTTCCCGGTCCTCTTCCAGGTTGGGGTAAGACCCGAAAGAGATCATCTTCTCCGTTGCCGGATCGTAGATCCGCACTGTGGCCCGCTCCGCTCCCAGATAATCTGCTGCGTTCCGGGCGACGGCCTGGAAGATTTCCCTTTCGCCGAGAGAGGGATTGATGTCGAGGATCGAATCGACCTGACTGATCAGGAGGTCTAAATAATGGAAGAACACTCCTTCTTTAATCTGGTCGATGGTGGCGGTCATTTCCTCCAATGAGAGGGTGCAGCCCGCGGCCTTTAATTTCGCCGCGACGGAATCGAGCAAGCCCTGGTCGACTTTGAGATCCATATTTATCCAGGCTCTAAAGATGAATGTCTTTATTATAGCCCTTCCAAACCCCAAAGAAAACGAAATTGTTTAGCCACAGAGGTCACAGCGCGGCGTAGCCGCAACCAAAGGAAATCACCCCCTCCCTACCCTCCCCCCTCGAGGGGGAGGGAGAGGGTGAGGGGGATTCTTTATAAAATTTAAAGAATTTGAACGTTAGTAGTACAGAGAGCACAGAGATATGGAAGCAGAAAATGGAAAAGAATTTGACCCTGCACGCTCAAAACAGATTCCGCAAGCGTTCGCCTTTTCGTTTTGGTTTTTGAACGCAAATCCCTCTGTGGCCTCGGTGATCACGCGCAGCGCGTGACAAATAAGGTTCTAATATTTTTGTCTTTTATTCTTTTTCCTTTTTTTGGCTAAACGGTTTCAATATTTATAAGGCTGACACTGGGGCAGGACGGAACCTTGGGGGATGGACAGGGTGAAGTTATAGTTGAACTTCTGCGATGGAGCGGTTAGAATGGAGAAGAATGTAGGCGCAAAGCACGAAACTTTTGCCGCAGAAAACGACAAGGAGTGATGGATGAATACGAGATTTGCCGGCGCTTCTAGATACGTGCTCGATCCCGAGCTGGCCAAGATTGTCAACATTTCCACGGAACTGGAGTTGCCCCTGCTGCTGAAGGGAGAGCCGGGTACGGGTAAAACCATGCTGGCTCATGCCATTGCCGAAGCCTTGAATATGTTCCTGATTGTGCTGAACGTGAAGTCCAGCATGAAACTGGTGGAGGCACTGTACCAGTACGATACCCTCACCCGTTTGAACGACAGCCGTTTCTGCGATTCCAAGCGCGATGTGAGCAATATCGAAGAGTATATCAAGATGGGAAAGATCGGGCAGGCTTTCGTCTCCGATACGCGGGTGGTCCTGCTCATCGATGAAATCGACAAGGCGGATACGGATTTCCAGGACGACATGCTGGACGTGCTGGACCAGATGAGCTTCGACATCGTGGAGGTCGACAAGACCATCAAGACCAAGCATCGCCCGGTGATCGTTATCACGAGTAATGCCAAGAAGGATCTTTCCGATCCTTTCCTGGGCCGGTGCAACTTTCACCACATCGCCTTCCCCACCCCGGAGATCATGCGGGAGATCATCGGTGTGCATTTTCCCCAACTGGAGCGGGACCTGGCCAAGGCCTGCATCGAAACCTTCTACCGCCTGCGGGAATTTCCGGGCGTCGAAAAGAAACCGGCCACCCGGGAGCTGATCAACTGGATTCGTGCCCTCCGCTGCGACCCGGATTTTCGGCCCGGGAGGCTGGGCAAAGGCGAGGTCCCTTACCTGGGTGTGCTCTTCAAGAAGAGCTCGGACTATATGGTGGCCGTCCAGAATGTTGCCCGCCTGACCAAGTAGGGGGAAACTTGTTCGTTGAGTTCTTCTATAAACTTCGGGACAAGGGGATTCCCGCGACCCCAACTTCCTTCTTGCGCCTGCAAAAAGCCCTGAGCCTGGGCCTGGTCGATTCCCTGGAGGATTTCTACACCGCGGCCCGCTCCATCCTCGTCAAAAGCGAGCGTTATTTCGATCTCTACGATCAGGTGTTTGCCTATTACTTCCGGGGAGCAGAGCTGGCCGATGCGGCAGGGGTTGACCTGGACGAAGCCGCCCGAATGCTGCTCGAAGAGTGGCTGCGCGATCCTCAAGGGGTAGCCCGGGCTTTGGGAGTCGAGGAAGAGGAACTCCTCCGACTGACCCCGCAGGAGTTGATCGAATATTTTTTAAAAAAGCTGAAAGAACAGACGGAGGCCCACCACGGCGGGAACAAATGGATCGGCACGGGTGGAACCTCTCCGGTGGGCCACTCCGGCCGTCACCCGGGAGGGATGCGCGTAGGGGGGAGGTCGCAAAATCAGAGCGCGGTAAAGGTGGCTCTGGACCGGAGGTACCGGGACTATTCTCAGGAGGGGCCCCTTACCCACTCTCAGATGAGCGAAGCCTTGAAACGGTTGCGGCACATGATCCCCGTGGGACCCAGGGACCAGGTCAACGTGGATAAGACCATCTACGAAACCATGCGCAACGCGGGCGAGATCGAGATTGTCTTCGACCGCCGCCTCAAGGACCGGCTGAAGGTGATCCTGATGATCGATAACGGCGGCTGGTCCATGGAGCCTTTTGTGGAGGTGGTCCAGGTCCTCTTCCATTACGCCCGGGACCAGTTCAAGGACCTGAAGACCTATTTTTTTCACAACACCATCTATGATTACGTATGGGCCGACCCGCCGCGCCGGCGCCAGCCCCTGAGAGTCGGAGAGCTTTCGCGTTTCGACCCGGAGACCCGGTTGATCATCGTCGGCGATGCCAGCATGGCGCCCTACGAGCTCATGGCCGTGGACGGGTCGATCCACATCGAAGAGCGCAGCAATTACTCCTCCGTAGATCGACTGCACCTGGTGGCCAAGATCTTCCGCCATGCCGCGTGGTTCAACCCCCGGTTCGAGCAGGAATGGAGGCATGTCCGCACCATTCAGGCGATCAAACAGATCTTTCCCATGTTCGAGCTAACCCTGGACGGCCTGGACAAAGCCGTGCGGCACCTGATGAAAAATAACTAAAAATTCATCGGCCAGAGTGCGGCGCAGCTGCAACCAATGGAAAGAACGACATGGTTCCGGGAAAAGACCCGTAGAGGGTTCTTACCAAACTTGATGATCTCGTAAAAAGTCGTCACTCCGGTGGAAACCGGAGTCCAGACGTCGTCCCGACGAAAGTCGGGAGCCATCTCAAAGTCTGGATCCCGGTTTTCACCGGGAACCCTGGATTCCGGCTTTCGCCGGAATGACGGGAAACGCCACCTTTCGACTTTTTACGAATTCATCAAAACTAAAGAATGTGGAATTTCTTGACCAAGCACACGCATTTCAGATTTTGTCCGCGCTGTGGCTGCCGGAAGATCGAAGTCTTCCATAAGAACGCAATCCAATGTGACGATTGCAGCTACGTTTATTTTCACAATTGTGCCTCTGCCGTCGCCGGGATCATCGAAACGATCGGCGGCGTTATCCTAACCCGGAGGCGCGTGCCGCCGAAACGGGGATATTATGATCTTCCCGGGGGGTTCGCCGACTATGGCGAATCGCTCGAAGCCGCCCTGAAGCGAGAAAGCAAGGAAGAATTGAATATGGATATTGCGGACCTCCGCTACTTCGCCTCATTCCCCAACACCTATCTTTACAAGAAGGTGACTTACTTTACTACTGATGCCTTTTTTATCTGCAAACCGGTCCATCCCGAGCTCATGCGTCCGAGTCGGGAGATTTCTGAAATCGCCATCATAAAACCCGACGAGATCGACCTGAAAAGGATTGCCTTCGAATCAATCAAACAGGCGCTCCAGAAGTACCGGGAAATAATTCCCCCATGACCCATGGGAAGAGGGGAGTCTGTTCCTTATCCGTCACGAACACCCGGAAGACTCAGCGGTTTGAGATTTATCAACGGGAGTCATAATTGATGAACTCGTAAAAAGGCAAAAAGTAAGGTTTCCCGTCATTCCGGCGAAAGCCGGACTCCAGTTATCTCATACACTTAAAAATTATCTGGACTCCGGTTTCCACCGGAGTGACGACTTTTTGCGATTCCATCATAATTCCGTACTCTGAAGATTCACGAAACGGAGATGATCTCTTGCCGTAGGCCTTCCAATTCCTCCCGCGTGAAGTGGTAGATCGACCGGCAGAATTCGCAGGTGACGTCGGTCTCCCCCTGCTCGCCGATGATCCCCTCTAATTCTTCCGTTCCCAGAGATATGAGAACTCTCTCGATCCGCTCCCGGCTGCAGGTACAACGGAGGGAGAGACTCCGTTTGCCCAGCATATGATACGGAACGCCCGAAAAAATCATACCCAGGATATCTTCGGGGGTTTTGCCCTCTCTGAGGAGGTCCGTGACGAAGGGCATTTTTCGGATGTTTTCGATGAACTGCCCGACCGTGCGCTCTTCCGAAGGGGGAAGGGACTGGATCAGGAAGCCGCCCGCGGCCGAAACTTTTCCGTCGGGTTTTACAAAAACCCCCAGTCCCACGGCGGAAGGGATCTGTTCCGATTCGGAAAAGTAATAAGCGATGTCTTCGGCGATCTCACCGGTCAGGAGCTTAACGATCCCCCGGTAAGGCTCCTTCAAACCCAGGTCCTTGAATACCGTGAGCGATCCTTCACGCCCCAGGGCGCCGGCCACATTTAATTTCTCATCGTTGAGAGGCACCTCCACGTCGGGCACCCCCACGAAACCCCGGACGGTGCCATCGTTATCTGCCTCCACGATGATTTTTTTCAGCGGCCCGCTGCCCTCGAATTTGAGGCCTACCCGCTGGCCGCGTTTCATGAGGGCACCCATAAGCAGGCCACCCGTGAGTGCTCTTCCCAGCGCGGCCGAGGCCGTGCGCGAGGTCCCATGGAGGGTCCTGGACTCATCCACCAAACCGGTCGTGATGCCGGCCAGACCGATGACGTTGAATTTCTCGCCCATAACCCGTAGAAGGTAATCCGCCATAAACAGCTCTCCGTATTGTAAATGTTATCCTCTAAGAGGTTATCCCATAAAAAATGATGATGGGAAAGGAAAAAGATGCGAGAAAAGGAGGGGGGAAGCATACAACTATAGTCAACAACTCAGGAAAGTTGACATTAGACGGCAAACCAGTGTCCTTTAAAAATGCGCCCGCAAAATCCCCCCTTGCCCCCCTTTGGCAAAGGGGGGGTGGGGGGATTTAGCAGGGGGATACCGGGCATACAATGCCAGCTTTCTTTTGACATTCACCATAATAATCGGCCAGGAAATAATGATCTGCACATTGCCCTCCTGTAGGATATCTGCTATTTTTAAAGAGTAAGTCAAAAAATTTCAGAAAGCGGGCTTTCAATACCATAAAGTCGGAGAAGATATGGAAAGGACCAGAACCGTTATCATGGGAGCGGCGGGGAGGGATTTTCACAACTTTCAGGTCTGCTACCGCGATGATCCTGCGGTAGAGGTGGTGGCCTTCACCGCTACTCAGATTCCAGGAATTGAAAACCGGATCTTTCCGCCGGAACTTTCAGGGTCTTTATATCCTTTGGGGATTCCCATCTTTCCCGAAGAAAAGCTTCCCGAGATCATTCGCAATCGAAGGATCCAACGGGTAGTCTTTGCGTACAGCGACCTTGCCCATGTGGAGGTCATGCATCGGGCTTCTCTGGCGTTATCTTTGGGGCCAGACTTTATCCTTCTGGGGCCGGACCGGACGATGCTGCGGGCTTCGGTCCCGGTCATCTCCGTATGTGCCGTCAGGACTGGGTGCGGCAAGAGCGGGGTTACGGAACGCATTTGGGAAATTTTTCAGGCGCGCTCGATTCGATCTGTTGTAATCCGGCATCCGATGCCTTACTGTGACTTGAACCGGATGCGAGTGGAGCGCTTCGCCACGATGGAGGACCTGGACAAGTATATCTGCACGGTGGAGGAGCGGGAGGAGTATGAACATCTGGTCAAAAAGGGAATCATAGTTTACGCCGGCGTCGATTATGGGGCGATCATGGAAGCAGCCCAGAAAGAGGCCCAGGTCCTCCTCTGGGACGGAGGGAACAATGACTTCTCCTTTATAAGGCCGGATTTGGAAATTGTGGTGATGGATCCTCACCGTCCGGGTCATGAGCGGCTCTACCACCCGGGGGAGGCGAATTTTCTGCGGGCGCAAGTCTTAGTCATCAACAAGATGGATACGGCAAGCAAAGAAAATGTAGAACAATTGGTGCGGGCGGCTGCTCAATTCAACCCCCAGGCTCTTTTGGTAAAGACCGCTTCCCGGATCTATGTGGATGGGGGAGAAAAGATTCGGGGGAAAAGGGTTCTGGTGGTGGAGGACGGCCCAACGGTTACCCATGGCGGAATGGCCTATGGGGCCGGAGCACTGGCCGCGGGACAATATGGTGCGACAGAGCTTGTAAACCCCAGGCCCTACGCTGTGGGCTCGTTAAAGGCTTGCTTTGACAGCTACCCGCACCTGAAAGAGGTATTGCCCGCGGAGGGGTATTCCCCCGAGCAGCTTCGGGACCTGGAGGCCACCATCCGGCAGGCTCCTTGCGAACTCGTCCTTATCGCGACCCCGATTGACCTGAGCCGTTTGATTGCGATCGACCATCCAGCCCTGCGGGTAACCTATCGGGTAGAAGACTGGGGTGAGCCGACGCTTGAACAAGGAGTGGAGAAATTTATCCAGCAGATGGGTTAATAGGTTAGGCGCTTAGAGGTTAGATTGTTGTCAGATTTGCAAGAAAGATTTTATCATGTCTGGAGAAGCACCAAGTACCAAACCCCAAATAACAAATAAGCTCCAATGATCAAATCCCAGATCGCAGGGAAAAATCGCCCGGGTCATTGGATATTGGAATTTATTTGGGCTTTGGGATTTGTCATTTGGAATTTATGATTGCAAGCCCTGTTTGGTTCCGGCTATGCCGGGTTGGGGGGGGTGAGCAATTCTTTTTACCCCTCTCCATGAAGGATAAAAACAGCCCTGCAGAAGGGATTGGGATATTTGGCCTTGATCTCCTTTGTGGCAATATCTCTTTGAGCCTTGGCCATTTCCCGGCGCATATTCACGGCCCTCGGAGGAGAGGAAGCGTAAGTAGTATGGAAGTGGCCTGGCGATTTTTATTGGGTCTTTCCCGGATCAGGAACCATTCATATCTTTTCCCGGCTTTGAGTAAAATACCAAAGCCTCTGCGAGTGCAGGAAATCTCACTTCACCACACCCAGGATGATCTGTCCGGTCATCTCTCCTTTTTTCATCGGATGCTGATCCTGACCCGTTGCCTGGGGGACTTTCATGGAAACATAACGATAGACTTCATCGATGGTGATCATCCCATCTTTATCCGTATCTCCATTGCCGCGTAGAGCCTCCAGGAGATAATAGGTAAAGACCCCATGCTTTAATTCGTCCTTCTCCACGCTCACTTCATTGGCATCGCTGGCGGTCAGAATGACACGGCCTTTGCCCTGGGAGAGGCGATCCAAAAACGTCCCCGAGACATTCGCCCGCACCACCCTGTTGTGATCCCTCGGGCAACTTGCGGGCCAGAAGGGTCTTGAATTTATTTCTCAAAAATACTACCCTGTGGCTAGCAAAAAAGGGCGAAAAGAGGGAGTGGCGAAAAAAGCGGCTCCAGAGATATTGTCTTGTAGCGGTGCGTGGTGCAACGGTTGACAGCCGGGGCGGTGAAGGGGTAAAAGTTACCTGAAGAGGCTTTGAGCGA
>Ga0214473_10007619_pt1 | contig 12820 bp, 15 predicted proteins | sample RVTome_7_FD_203509 | JGI IMG/M metagenome (GOLD analysis project Ga0214473, IMG submission 203509) | Soil microbial communities from uranium-contaminated site in the Upper Colorado River Basin, Wyoming, United States - RVT98D197 | ecosystem: Environmental > Terrestrial > Soil > Contaminated >...
CCAGGGCCCGTCCAAACTCGGACCAGCTCACCCCCAACACAGCGAGCAGGCGCTCGACGACCTCCCACGTCGGGTGGCGTTCCGCGCGCTCAATGCCGCCCACGTAGGCGCGGTCAACGCCCGCGAGGTTCGCGAGACGGTCCTGGGACAAGCCATGCGCTTTCCGGAACTGGCGGAGGACCGCGCCCAGCGTGCGGAGCGTTGGCCGCGAGCGTTTCGTCACCCTCCATGGGTAGGAAGTTGACAACCAATCGGCGACGGGCTAATCGTATCATTTGACTGAAGGTCGGTCCCACCTTTGGATCGGGTCCACGAATCGCTGATGACCACCCGCTGGGACATCGTAAAGCAGCTCGCTCGCCGGCGGCTCATGCTGCAGGGAGCTTCGGATGCTGTACTGCGGGCTCTGGAAGAGGCCTCCGAGGACGTGCTGATGGGGCTACCTGAGAATACGCTGCAAACGTGTGCCGAGTCCCTCGTGGTTCTCACGGCTCAGGGTCTCACCGAGGAGGAGGCGTTTCGACGGATCGAGCAGCACAGGTCTCAATTCGTTCCGGGCACTACGCTACCAAGACCGCTGACGTTGGCGACCTACGTACGGTATCGCCTCGACCTCGAGAGCGTGCCCGGTCCCCCAATCAGTGACGACTACCTTACCGAGGCAGCGAGTTACGCCCTGCGTGCGGCGCGTGCAGCATTCAGACGGTGACGCAGGCAGACACGATGCCCCTGGCGATTCCCCTGGCCGTGTGGCTGGGTGTTCTACAAGAAGCAGGATGGTCAAAGGAACGTCGCCGTTGAGCAGCTCGCCGGGGATCAGGGGGGGGGTGACCGGTGACTGAATCCGCTGCCACGGTCGCCAAGCGGGTGGCGCGGCGCGCCGTACGCACCCTGACCGAGATGCGCAAGGGTTACCTCCTGTCAGGCGATGACAGCGGCCTGGTCAACGTGTGGGAAGAAATTTGTGTCCAGGTCCAGCTTCAGGAGTCCGTTTTCTGGTATGCGTACGACCGAACGGTCTGGGACATGATCTACTGGGACGTCAAAAACCTTCCGCAGCCGGTCCTGACGACGCTGTGGCTTGAAACCATCCCCGGGGAGGACTGGTTGTGCGACCAAGACGAGCAGGTGGGTGCCGTTCCGTACTGCGTTGAGGACGTGGTGGAGCACGTTAAGGGCATCCTTTACTCGATGGCGGGCGACTGGAGCAACCGGCGGATCCAAGCGTACTTGGACCGCCGATGAGGAGGGAGGTGGACCTGGCGGAGATTCCTTTGCCCCGGTGATCCCGGCCGCGCTTGCCCGCGGAGCACGCGCAGGGAGCACCCCGTACGGCCGACTTGCTGCCCCTCGCCAACTTGTTGACCCAACGTTGATGTCGCTCTCGCACTGTTGATCCCGCGAGCATCGAACGGGGTGCAACATGCGAGACTCAGAATGGCCGCAGCCGCCAATTCGGTGGAAGGACCTGCCGGCGGTGCTGGAGCTGCTGGGCCCAGACGCCCAGAGGGTACTGCGTGCGTGGGTGGTAGTACCCGCGGGTTGGGTGCGCCCTCAGCGGCCCCGCGTGACGAGCAAGTAGGCCGCGTCCACCTCCAGGGCCTTCGCCAGCTTCTCCAGGGTCTCGAAGTCGACACCCTTCGTGTGGTGGTTCTCGATGGCGCTGAGCGTAGAGGGACGGAGACTAGCCCGCCGGGCCAGCTCTCCCAGCGACCACCCCCGGGCTTCCCGGAGCTCGCGGATCCTCAATGCAACTGGCGTCATGTGGCTGCGAATATCGGTATAGCGAACTCGTGAGTCAATGCTGCTTGGGGCGTTCACTTGACGTTCTAACGGTATACCGTTAGAGTACGGGCGTCCCCAGCCGTGGGCTTTCATGAAGATGAAGCGCCGGCAAGTCGCCTGTAAGAGTGCTGAACGCGCCTTCGAGGCAACGTTCGCTGTGGCAGCGTCAGCGTGACCAAGGACAGGCCGAAGCCAACGGGGCGATCGGCGACCTTGGTAGCCGCCGTCGGCTATTCGAGGGTCAGCACCAGTGAACAGGTCGAGGAGGGCCTGAGCCTCGATGCCCAAGAGGCTAGGGTTCGGGCGTACGCGCTCGCAAAGGACCTGGATCTGGTTGAAGTCGTCCGGGACGAAGGCCTGTCGGGCAAGGACCTGAGGCGCCCTGGGATCGACCGGCTGGTCGCCGTGTGCAAGGCTCGAGGGGTTGGCGCGGTCATCGTGATGAAGTTGGATCGCCTCACCAGGCGAACCCGCGACTTGCTCTACCTCGTTGAGGACGTGTTCGAGGCCAACGATGTCACCCTGCACTCGCTCCATGAGACGGTGGACACGTCGTCCGCCTCCGGGCGCTTCTTTCTCCGGATCATGGGTGCCCTGGCCGAGATGGAGCGGGAGCAGATCGGGGAGCGGACCCGGAGTGCCCTCGCCTTCAAACGCGAGAACGGGCAGCCAACCTCGCACCCACCTTTGGGGTTCCGCCCGAACGGCTCGAAGCGACACCGGATGATCCCCGTCCCGGAGGAGCTGGCGGTGGTGCAGCGGATCCTCGACCTGCACCAGCGGGGCCAGGGGTATCACGCGATCGCTGGGAAGCTCACCGAGGATGGGGTTCCTTCAAAGCGTGGCGGTCGCTGGCACGCTTTCACCGTCAAGAAGGTGTGTGACCGACGGGCCTGGTACCTGAGGGCTCTCAGCGCCTCGTAGAGGCTCCGGCGTCAACGTGGGACCGGGCGTTGACGGCGATACGCTGAGGTAATAGTCCGACCGACAGTACGCTCGTGGACTCGACCCCGTGCCCGCCCTCAACCGCATCCGTGGCGTTCAGGGTCGTCCCGCTGATCGGCGCCGGCCCGCCCACGGGCCGCCCGCAGCTCGCAGCCCGGGCTTGAATCGCCCCCTCCGGCCCCGCAGGCTAACTCCCGGTCGCCGGAGCCCCTGTCACGCTATGCCGGCCTTACTGCTACAGAACGGCCGCCTTCCCGCCTGAGGGCCCAGCTACACTGCCACTCCAGACGCGCGCCCGATCCATGGGTGCGGTCCCGACGGATCCCGGTCAGGTCGTGGGGTGCGCGGTGAGTGGCGGGAACGTGGATCCTGCCCTGCTCCGCCGGATTCTCTAGAAGCTGCCTCTCGCACGTCCTGCGCCCCAGGTCTATTTTCCGCTCGTCTCCAGATGGCCGAGTTCCAGGAACGCCTCCAGCGCGCCTTAGGTGACGCCTACCGACTCGAACGCGAGATCGGCGGCGGGGGGATGTCGCGGCTGTTTCTTGCGACAGAGGCCTCGCTCAACCGCCAGGTGGTTATCAAGCTCCTCCCGCCGGAGATGGCGAGCGACGTAAGCGCCGCGCGGTTCAACCAGGAAGTGGAGCTGGCGGCGCACCTGCAGCACCCCAACATCCTGCCGGTCCTCACCGCCGGCGCCACGGACGACCTGATCTACTACGTGATGCCGTTCGTGCCGGGCGAGTCGCTCCGCCAGCGACTCATCAGTCATGGCAAACTGCCGCTGGACGAAGCGACCGACATTCTCCGGGAAGTCGCGGACGCCCTGGCGTACGCCCATGCGCACGGTGTGGTGCATCGCGACATCAAGCCGGAGAACATTCTCCTCCAGCAGGGGCACGCGGTCCTCACCGATTTTGGCATTGCCCGGGCCGTGACCGAGGCGCGAAGCGGCGGCCGACTGACCGCCACGGGGATGGCGGTGGGCACACCGGGGTACATGTCCCCCGAGCAGGTCGCCGGCGAAAGACACCTCGACGCCCGGGCGGATGTGTACTCGTTGGCGGTCGTGGGCTACGAGATGCTAACCGGGCAACAGCCCTTCACCGGTCCCAGCATTCAGGCGGTCATGGCGGCGCATCTCACGGAAGAGGCGACGCCTCTGAGTCAGCTAAGGCCTGACACACCCCCACGTCTCCAGGCCGCCATCGCCAGGGCCCTCGCCAAGAAGCCGGAGGAGCGCCTCCAGACGGCGGCCGAGTTCCGTGACGCCGTCAAGCTGGCGACAGGACCCCACCCGACCACACCAGCTCTCACGCGAACGAGGTGGGCACTGGGTACCGGGGCAGCGGCCGTGGTGGTCCTCGTGGTGCTGCTGTGGCCGCGCGGGTGGCACGTCGAGGGCGACCCCCGACGCAGCATCATCGTCTTCCCGTTCGAGAACCGGACTGGCGATCCCTCGCAGGACTGGCTGAGTGAGGCCTCGATGAACCTCATGAGCCTTGGCCTGGCGCATTGGGAGGACCTCCGGGTCGTTGACGACGAACGCACCGCGTCGCTTCTCCGCCGCCGCAACCTGGCCGATGCCGCCGCGCTCGATCTGGACGACGCCATCGAGATGGCCCGGGAGGCCGGTGTCGGGACGCTGGTCCTCGGCGACTTGCGCCGCGAGAACGGCGAGTGGACCGTGGAATCCAAGGTGCACGACGTCGCCTCGGGCGATCGGATCATGACCGAGATCGTGCGCGGCGTGACGGACGACCCTCGCCTGCTGTTCGATTCGGTGGTCACCCGGCTCCTGAACCTGAGCGGGGCACCCGCCGGCAGCCGCCCGGACGTCGTGGCGCAGACGACCCGCTCGCTCGGAGCTTACCGGCAGTACCTGGCCGGCATACGAGCGCTGTTCCGGTTCCAGCTCGACGCCGCCGACTCCGCTTTCCACCGTGCCACAACCGTGGATTCGACGTTTGCACTGGCGTACATGCGTCAGAGCACGGTCGAGGGCTGGCGCGCGGGGGCCGGGGACCCCAACCGGCGCCGAGCGCTCAGCGCGCAGGCAGAACGCTACGGGGGCTCCCTCCCGTTGCGGGTGCGTTCGCTCATCGCGCTCCAGCTGGCCATCGACAATGAGCAGTGGGCCCGCGGCCGGTCGATCGCCGGACAGCTTATTGCCCGGGACTCCGGCGACGTAGAGGCCTGGTACCAGCTGGGAGAGACACACTTCCATCAGGGAGCAACCGCCTTCCCGCACCCCGACACGCTGGGCAATGAGGGGAAGGCGTTGCGCATATTCGAACGGGTCCTGGCCCTCGACTCGACCTACATGGTGGCATACCGCCATATCGTGGATGCACTGGGGTACTGCGCGCAGGCCACCGCGAACTACCTGTGCCTCGCCGACTCCGCGGTGTACGGGCCGTCCGCCGAACTGAGGGTGAAGTACGGGGCCACCAACGTCGACCGGCTGCGCCGCGACGCCGGCCAACAGCGCATCGAAGTGGCCTACGCCTGGGCGGCGGCAGCGCCGGAAAGTCCAGTGGTTCGGGAGTATCTGGTCCAGGTGCTGATCGGCGCAGGCCTGTACCGCGAAGCCGACGTGGAGACCGAGCGGCTGGCATCGCAGGGCTTGGGGGCACTCGCTGCTGTGCTTCGGGCACAAACCCTCCTGGGGCAAGCGCGGTTCCGAGAGGCCGGACGAGCGATGCAGGAGGCGCTCGGCGCCGCGTCAGATGGACAGATCGTGTCTCGCCACGAAGCGTACTGGGGCGCCGGCGTGACGCTCGCCGCCGCGGGGCTGGTGCATGAAGGCCTCCGCGCCGAGCGACGTGTCTGGGGCCTTTGGGGGGTGGCGAGACCCGGCTGGGCGGACGCGGACGGTAACCGGATCACCCTCCCCAAGAGCGTATGGCGGCCGGGCGTCGAGCTTGCCATCCTGAGTCAGGCCAGCGCAGACAGCGCAAGCGTCCGCGCGCTGGCCATGGAGTCGCTCGACAGCATTCGAGCGGCGTATGGGTACGATTCCGTCGCTTACGGAAAGGTCGTCGCCCGCCAGTCGGTCTACCTCGTGGCCTATCTGGCCTCGCGGGACACGGTGGTCTTGAAGCGATGGATCCACGACTCGCGCTCCCCGATGTGGCGCAGCTCCGAGGCGCACCTCGCCATGAAGCGCGGCGATCGCGCGCTCGCCCGAGAGCTTGCATCTCAGCACTTCAGGCCTGCCGAGCCGATCCGCACGGGTCCTTCCGCGACCATCAGCGAGGGCGTTGCCGACGCATACGCGTGGGCCGACCTCTTGGCCGAGCTCGGCGAGCTCGACCGCGCCGTGCAGGCGTACCAACGGCTCGACGCGGCGGCTTACGGCGTAGCCTTCTGGGGGGTGGGAAACTACTGGGGCCTCCTGGTCCGGTCGTACGCGGAACGGGGGGCCCTGTACCAGCAGCTCGGCAATCGTACCAAGGCGATCGAGATGTACCAGAAGTTCGTGGACGCGTGGAGCGAGGGCGACGAGGTGGTGCAGCCGGTGGTGGAGCGGGCCCGGCGGGCCCTGGCCGGGTTGCGCGGCGAGGTGGTGGACCCCGAAAAGCGCTAAAAACAATGAGGCCCGGCGAACGGTGCCCGGGTCTCGATGCACATCCGGCCAATCGCTCACTACTTGCCGTTGGGCTCGATCTGCACCCGCCGGGGTTTGGCGTTCTCCGCCTTGGGCAACGTGATCGTCAGGACGCCATCCTCGAACCGGGCCGTGATCTGGTCGGGATTGACCGTGGGCGGCAGCGCGAAGCTCCGCTCGAACCGACCGTAGCGGCGCTCAGAGAAGGTAGTAGTTCGCGTCCTCTTTGCCCTCCTGGAGCTCCTGCTTCTTCTCGCCGCTGATGGAGAGCACGCCGTTCTCCGGGGTCACGGTCACGTCCTCAGACTTCATGCCGGGCAGCTCCGCCGTCACATGGACCTCGTCGTGGGTCTCGCGCACATCCACCGCCGGCATCCACACCGTCTGGGTGCCCGCAGGCTGGTTGAAGAACCGATCGAAGACCCGGTCCACTTCCCGGCGCGCCGAGGACAAGTCCTCCCAGATCGACGGCGCGGCCGACGTACGCCAGAGCCCACCGTGGACGCCTACCGTCAGATGCTCCTGGTGAACCCGGATGGCGGCGCTGTCACTCAAGTAACGCGGAACGGAGGTGAGTACCCGACCTGGATACCATAACCCCTGAACATCACGTTGTTCTTGAACCGTCGCCTAGAAGGAGCGGAGCCGCCGAAATGCGAAAGCCCCAACGGGCGCTGACCCATTGAGGCTTCCCGCATGGCGCCGGAGGGATTCGAACCCCCGACACGCGGATTATGATTGCGTGCCGGACTCGGCACCGCTCGGCATCACTCGGGTTAACTCGGCACGGCTTGGCCCCTTCGGGGGTCAAGTTGTTTCGAGCGGCACAAGCTGTCCCGAGCGGTTCCGAGTGCAAGTCCCACGATCTGTCCCACGGTCTGTCCCACGGTCATGGATCACCCAGGGCGCGCTTAACGAGACCAAGGACCTTCTTCCAGCCGGGCTTCTGGGGGGGCCCGCGCGTGCCCGGCGTAGCATTCGCAGCTGTCTCCGGAGGGTAACTGCCGGAGGTAGCTCGAGGCCTAGCATTCCGTGGCTCGGCCCTGCGCCCCCGGGGGGCCAGCGCGGTTATGGGACCCCAGGACTGGGCGCTGGAGGCTACAGCGCGATCCGGCGAAGCTGAACCAGGATCGGGTCCCGTCGAAGCGGGCGGTCGCTGACACGCTTTCACGCTCAAGAAGGTGGTGGAGACCGGCGAGCCTGGTGCGGGGGCTCTGAGCGCCCCGTAGGGCTCTCGGTGTCAACGTGGGCACGGACGTTGACGGCTGGCGACCAGTGCGGCGCCGGCACCCGCACGGTGAGAAGCCGTCCACGACCTCCGGGACTGACCCGCGCCCCGGCCGGTTGTGCCTGCGCCGGCGTTGCTAGTCGATCTCCTCTGCAGCCCCTTGGGGTGCCTAGATACCACATAATCTAAGAGCTGCCCGAGCGGCCTTGAACCGTTGGCGCCCTTGAATCACGCTAGACCGGCGTGTGGGCGACCAAAGTAAGGAGCTGAGCCGAGGTAACCGGCCGATCCCCGCGACGGGTTGCGGACCTAGGCGGCCAAGCTCGCAGTTGTTTGACAGAGCGCGTAGTCCGGTCTTGAGACCCCTGAAGTCTTGACTCGCGCTGGCGTTAATCGCCTCTTAGATGGGTCGCGACCGATTCGGGGCTGCGAGGCTTGCAGGGGGCGTCGGCCGTCGAACGCAGCTTAATTGGCAACCCGGCATCTGAGGAGGTCGTTATGGCGATGGCCCGAAAGCAGGTCCCAATACCTGGTGTCGCTGCGATCGTGATCCTGGCCATCATAGTGGGCTGGCTTGTCGTTCGGCTTCTCACGTGAGCAGGTTCGTCCGGTGGCGGGGCCACGTCATCGTTGGCCTGACAACACTGGCCTTCGTTCTTGCCGTGGCAAACCTCGTCAAGGCGGACTACTTGACTTGGGACGCGCTTGCGGCCCGAAGGGATGCTCTGGCCGCGGCTGCCTCCATCGTCACCACGGCAGTTCTATTGACAGGTGCCGTTCTCTCATACTTCCGCTTTTTTCGCGGCCGTACCCTGTCCGTCCGAGCCGAGATTTCACTGATCGCTATTCCGCTGAATGCTCCGGATGGTCGATTTCTCCACACTCTGACGCTCCAACTCAAGAATGTAGGCTCGATGGCGATTTGGGATCCTGTCCCTCGTATTGCCATCCACGCGCACACGCACAGTGGTGTCGAAGACCGAGGCATCATCGAACACTGGTACGACCCCCTCGAGGCACCCGACGGTCGAAAGCGCATTGCCGTCGTGGATGCCGGGGAGACAGCGCAGTTCTTCACGCACCAGTCCTTTCCGCCCACGGACTGGGCGGTTACCTACATCGCGACCGTCACATGCGACACCGGCGACGTTTGGAAGTGTGCCAGCACCGTTGCGAACGGTGCGCCAGCTGGGCCTGCTCTGAATGATGGAGGAGATCGCTAGCGACACAGTCCGCGTACGTCGCCCACACCCCACCTCCCCTGAGCGTGTTCCCCGGGCCTCTGATGCGGGATCACGCTTGACTGGCGTGCGCCCACTCGCCACGGGTCAGAGCCCGGGGGAGTCTAGTCCGCCACCAGAGCGTCTGGCCCCGTCTGACCGATGGTTGTATGGTAGATTGCCTCTTGGGGCGGCTCTTGCATGAAGATCGCCTTAATCGCGATGAGCGGCGTGCGCGCGTACAACGAGGAGCTTACCCGCCTCGGCATGACATTGCCCGGCTTCGTCGAACGGTCCCGCACCATCGCCTCCCTGCCCAGCCTGTCGCTCCTGACCCTCGCCGCACTGACCGATCAACGCTTCGAGCTCGAGTACTTTGAGATCGCCGACATCAAACAGGCGCCGGCGCTGCCTGAGTGTGACCTGGCCGCGATCTCCAGCTACACCGCCCAGGTCAACGACGCCTACGCCGTGGCCGAGCAGTACCGGGAGGCTGGGGTCGCCACGGTCATGGGAGGGCTGCACGCCAGCGCGCTGCCGGACGAGGCGCTACAGCACTGCGATGCGGTCGTCGTGGGAGAGGGCGAACTGTCCTGGCCTGCGCTCCTGACGGACTTTGAGAATGGGTGCTTGCAACGGATCTATCGTCCCCACGGACGAGTCTTCGACCTCGGTGAGGCGCCGCTCCCTCGCTTCGATCTCCTCGACCCGGAGAAATACAACCGCCTCACCGTGCAAACCCAGCGGGGCTGCCCCTGGCAGTGCGACTTCTGCGCCAGCTCCGTGACGCTCACCCCGCGTTATCAGGTGAAGCCGGTGGCAAAGGTGGTCGAGGAGATCCGCGCCATCAAGCGACTCTGGGATCGGCCGTTCATTGAGTTCGCCGACGACAACAGCTTCGTGGATAAGAAGCACTCAAAAGAGCTCATGCGGGCGATCGCCGGCGACGGGGTCCGCTGGTTCAGCGAGACTGATATCTCGATCGCGACCGACGCGGAGCTGTTAACGCTGATGCGCGATGCCGGATGTATACAGGTCCTGGTCGGACTGGAGAGTCCAACCGCAAGGGGCGTAGAAGGGATCGAGCTCCACCGGAACTGGAAGCGCAAACAGGTAGACACCTACCAGGAATCGGTCGAGCGCATCCAGTCGCACGGCATCGCGGTCATCGGGTGCTTCGTGCTGGGGCTAGACGGCGACACCCCGGCGGTGTTCGACGAGATCTGGCGCTTCGTCGAGGCGAGCGGGCTGTTCCAGGTCCAGATCACGGTGCTGACGGCCTTCCCCGGCACACCCCTCTACGCGCGGTTGGCAAAGGAAGGCAGGCTGATTCGTCCGACGGCGTGGGAACTGTGCACCCTGTTCGACGTGAACTTTCAGCCGAAGCGGATGTCGGTATCGCAGCTCGAGCGCGGGCTCATCGATCTGGGCACGCGGCTGTACTCCGACGAGGCGACGCGGCGCCGGGCGGGCGCGTTCCGCCGGCAGGCACGCGGCGCGCTTGCTGGAACACCCAGTGGAGGGAACGGACATGGGCACGAGACTGGAGCTGGCGGATCCTAGCACCGTCAATCGCTACAAGGCCTTCTTCCTGACGGCCGCCCTCTACGATGTCATCCTGGGCGTGGTGTTCTTCTTCTTCTTCACCCCGGTCTTTCGACAGCTGAGCGTACCGCTTCCGGAAAACACGTCCTATCTCCACCTGAGCGCGGGATTTGTGTTCGTGCAGGGCGTGGGCTACTGGCTGGTCTCCCAGAACCTGCTGCGCAACGTCGATCTGGTGAAAGTCGGCGCCCTGTACAAGGCGATCTATACGCTGGTGGCCGTGTACTACTGGGCCATTGGGCAGTTGCCGCATGCCGTCTTCGCCTGGTTCGCGGTGTTCGACTTCCTGTTCATGCTGGGATTCATCCGGTTCCTCGTGCTGGCACGGCCGGCGGCGGAGGCCCGAGCGCAGGCGTAGGAGGTGGCGCCGGCGATCGAGCTGACCGGCGACCCGGCGTTCAGGCGCAGGGTCATTCGACTAGCCGCCACCAGCGCGGTGGCACTCGGGCTGATCTGGTGGCTCGCCCGGTCCACGCTGCGCGCGGGCCCGGCGGTCGAGGGTGTCCTGGTGCCGGGCTGGGTGCTCATGCCCGGGATCCTCACGGCGAGTCTCTGGTGGCCTCGACTCCGTTATGCACTCGTGGTGCCATCAGCATTGGTCACCGTCGCCCTCGTGGCGATCTGCCTCACGTCACTCCCAGTGGACCCGGTGCTCAGCGTGGGGTGGCTGCTGATTACCGCGGGTGTGCTGCTGGGTGGGGCCATGGGCCTGTGGTTCTGGTTCCGCTGGATGCCGGTTCCGCTCAAGCTGGCCGATCCGTTCTCGCCGGGTCGCTGGGCGATCATCAGGCTGCACGTGGGGCTGGTCGTGATTGGGATGGTGCTGGTCGGCCTCAGGCAGGCCCGTGGTTGATCTGCCTCGCGTCGCGCAGCGGGCTAGCCAGATACCTGGACCGACCTACCGTTCCGGGGCGGCCGCGCCGGGTGCCTTCCGCATTGCCGTTCTGGGCAGAGGCCGGATTGGCACACGCTGCGAGGGCGTGTGCCGGTTAGCGTGTCGGCAACGGATTGAGGAACCCCGGGGGACTGCGAAGGCCCGCTTGTTAGCGACCAGGCTCACCGCCAACGACGAGCCAGTTCGAGCATCTCCGTGACCACCTTGCGGCAGTCCTTCAGGTTGAAGCCGCGACCCGACGGATGGGGCACCGAGAACGCCAGAGCGGCGCGACGAGTCCCAGGTATCTCGTACGAGTGCGCTTCGACCCGCCGCCTACCGACTCGGACGGGTTCTCTGTTGCACACTGCGGGCGGTACCGAACTCCACAACTTCCTTCCCAAGAAGAGAACCACGTGGGGCTTTAAGCCCAGGCCGGGCGCGCGTCCGGGGTGGCATTGTAGCTGAGCCCTCAGGCGAAAAGACGGCTGTCTGGTAGCAGTAAGGCTGGCATAGCGTGGCACAACCCCCCAATGGGAGGCTCTGTGCTCTTGTAAGGTCCGGTTAAAAAGCGCTGGTGCCCCGGTGTCAACGTGGGGACGGGCGTTGACGGATGGTGCCAATACGGAGGCCCAGGCTTGACCACGGTGCTCAGGGTGAACCGGGCGACAGGCGCGGCAGCACCCTGCTCCGGGTCCCGGAGCTGGACGGCCCCGATCACCGCCACCGCCGCGCTGTACATCTCGGCGATGGGTCTGGAGTTCGGCCGGCGGGAGATCGCCCAGACCGGCGCCGTTCCCGGTGTGGGCGTTGCTCGCTCTCCCGGTAGCCTGGCTCTACATCCTCGCCCGCCAGCAGAAGGGGTTCCGCCAGCGGGAGGACAGCAAGGACGCGGTGTACATCTTCGTGGCGACCGCGGTGGGCCTGGCCGCGGCAGTGACGCCCCCGGTGGCCCTGGCCATCTCGCTGATCTACAACACCATCATCCTGCTCCTGTGGTACACCGATTTCGGCCGCACCTCGGCGGTGTTCGAGGGCGCGGTGGCCGAGCACCTCGACGTGATCGCCGAGCGGGCGCAGAGCGCCGCGGTCAGGCGGCCCCGGACGCCGAAAAGGCCGAGCCGGAGCCCGACTTCGAGGTTCTGCTCCGGGCGCGGACCCGCAACGCCGCCGAAGCGCGAGCGGCGGTGGAACCGGTGCTGAAGGCGCAGTAGCCCTGGACATGATTCCGCCGGCCCGGCGGTCCATCACTTAGTCCAGATGACGGGCCTCGGTAGATCTCGATGCCGGCGATCTCCTCGGGAATCAAGAAGTCGTCGAAGTCGCCGCTCGTTACCATGCCGCCGAGGAACACCTTCGGCGGGCATCGTCCGCCGGTCAGACGTCCCTGAGCCCTGATGACGAAGACCGCCTGCCTACCGAGACGCCCAGACGGTAGCACCGTGACGCCGGGTACGCCTCGGAGCGCATCCGAGACCAGTCGCGGATCTCGAGCACGGATGTTCTCTTCAGTGACAAAGTGTCCGAAGCCCAACCGGGCACGATCGTAGAAGCCC
>Ga0214473_10007620_pt1 | contig 12819 bp, 11 predicted proteins | sample RVTome_7_FD_203509 | JGI IMG/M metagenome (GOLD analysis project Ga0214473, IMG submission 203509) | Soil microbial communities from uranium-contaminated site in the Upper Colorado River Basin, Wyoming, United States - RVT98D197 | ecosystem: Environmental > Terrestrial > Soil > Contaminated >...
GATCTGGGCGAGAGAGAGCTTCGGTATGCTGGGCCGCTATCCCGACTTCTGCGCGGCCATGACCGTCGGATTCAACGACGTGCGCGATGAGCTCGGAAAGCTCGACAGGTCGTTCGCGGAGAACGTGTCGACGTATCACCGTACCGCCGCCGAGAACGATCTCTGCCTTTCCCATGGGCTCCACGATCCCGCCATGGACAAGTCGCTCCGGCCGGAGCAGGACCCGGACCGGTGCCTGCGGATCGTTAAGGAAACCGACGCCGGCTTCGTGGTCCGCGGCGCGCGCATGGTGACACTCGGCGCCTTATCGAACGAGATCCTGATCGCCCCGACCTACCCTCTGAACGAGCGCGAGGCCGACCACGCCATCTGGTTCGCGATTACCGCGGGAGCGCCGGGGCTCCGACAGATCTGCCGCGCCCCCTTCGCTCCGGGCCGCAACCGGTTCGACCATCCGGTATCGACGAGATTCGACGAGCCCGATACTCTCGCGCTCTTCGACGACGTGCTGGTGTCGTGGGACCGCGTATTCCTGGCGCGCCAGCCGATCGCGGCGGGGCAGCTCTTCCGCTCTCGCGTGATGGCCTGGGCGAGCTACGCGGCCGCGGTGCAGCTCCTCGCCAAGCTCGAGCTCTTCATCGGCGTAGGGCACATGATGGCCGAAACCTGCGGCATGGCCGACCGTCCGAACGTGCTCGCGGAGCTGGGCGAGCTCGTGACCTACGCGCAGGTCTTTCAGTCGATCGTCCGCGCGGCCGAAGTGGATTGCCAGAGGACCTCGGGAGGGCACATGGCTCCCGGGTCCCTCATTCACCAGCGCGCCTTCATTACCCTCGTTTCCGAACGGCTTATCAGCATCCTCGAGCACATCGGCACGAGCTCCCTCATCTTCGTCCCGACGTCGGAGGATTTCCAGATTCCAGAGCTCGAGCCCTTTCTCGGCCTTTATGGAAGGGGCAAGGGTTTCTCCTCGGTCGACCGGGCGAAGCTCTGCCGGCTGGCCTGGGAGTTGACGGGCGACTCCTTCGGGGGCCGCCAGCAGCTCTACGAGCGCCTGCATTCCGGCGACCCCGCGACCATCATCGCCGCCGTTTATCAACGGTACGACAAGACGAACGCCGTTGATATAGTGAAGCGCCTTCTGGAGTCGAGCGGCTCATGAACCCCCGAATCCCCGTCGCCGTCCTCATCGCCATTCTTCTCCCGGCTCACGCTCGAGCGGAAGACATGACGATCTGCTATCCGACCCGCAGCGGCGCTTCGTGGCCGATGTTCCTCGCGAAAGAGGGAGGCTACTACCAGAAGTACGGCTTGCACGTGAACGTCGTCTTCGGCGTCCACCCGGCCTGCGTTGCGATGCTCGTCGCCGGCGAGGCCCAGATGGCGAACTACGGGCTCGAGCCCTCGATGCTCGCGAGCTCCAAGGACGGATCACTCGTCGCCGTCGGAAGCTCGCTCAACAAGGGACTGTTTGCGCTCATGGGCGGCAAGGACATCGCGAGCGTCCGCGACCTCAAGGACAAGCGCCTGGGAGTGAGTCGGATCGGTGACACCCCGTACCACTACTCCGTCGCTGTCCTCGGCAAGTTCGGGTTGACCGCGCGCGACGTGCAGTGGATCCCCGTCGGCACAGACGTCAACGGGCGCGCGACGGCCCTCGCGGCGGGTCGAGTGGATGCGACCCTCCTCACTCCTCCGTCTTCTTTCAAGCTCGAGGACGAAGGCTACAAGAATCTCGCGAGCCTCGCCGACTACGACGACATCTACGTCACGACCGTCTACCTGTTCAAGAAGAGCGGGATCGAAGCGACCCCCACGCTCCCCGAGCGCGTCGTCAAGGCCCACGCCGAAGCCATCAAGCGGTTCTACGAGGACAAGGCCTTCGCCGTGAAGGCCTACGTGGCCAACGACCGGCAGGACCCCGCCGAGATCGAGCGGGTGTACGACCGCTACGTCGAGGTCCAAGCGTTCGAGCGAGTCCCGTACGTGCTCGCGGGCGCGGTCCAATCCGTCATCGATCAGGCGGACGCCTCGGTGGCGGCTCAGATGAAGACGTTCGACTTCCGGACGGTCGTCGATCGAAGCACCATCGATCGGCTGGTTCGCGCGGGATTCTTCGAGACGTTGTTCGGCCCTTCGGTCCGCGCGGAGCAGGAGAAGAAGGCCCAGCTGGCATTCGGGCGCTGAGCCGGTGCCGAAGCTCACCATCGACCGGGTCTCGAAGCGTTACCGGCTCGAGCGCGAGGCCCGCGACGTTCTCGCATTTTCCGAGGTCTCGCTCTCCGTCCAGGAAGGCGAGTTCGTGGCCATCGTCGGTCCGAGCGGATGCGGGAAAACGTCGCTTCTCAACGTCGTCGCCGGGCTCCTGCCTTTCGAGGAAGGAAGCGTCACCATCGACGGGAGGGCGGTGGCCGGACCCGGGGTCGACCGCGCGGTGGTTTTCCAGCACCCGAGCCTCCTTCCGTGGCGCACGGTCTCCGGAAACGTGAGATACGGAATGGAAATGCAGCAACGGTTCGACCGCGAGACGATGCGCGGTCGCGCCGAGCAGTTCGTGAAGCTCGTGGGCCTCGACGGATTCCAACGCCAGTATCCCTCGGAGCTTTCCGGCGGAATGCAGCAGCGCGTGAACCTCGCCCGCGCGCTCGCCTGCGACCCGTCGGTGCTCTTGATGGACGAGCCTTTCGCCGCGCTCGACGCCCAGACAAGGGAGCTCATGCAGGCGGAGCTCCTCAATATCTGGGCCGAATCGCGGAAGACCGTCCTCTTCATCACGCATCAAATCAACGAAGCCCTCTATCTGGCGGATCGCGTCATCGTCTTCGGCGCCCGTCCCGGCCGGGTGAAAGCGATCCTCGAGGTTCCCTTCGAGCGCCCGCGACCGCTGTCCCTGAAGCGAGACCCGCGCTTTCTCGCGCTCGAAGATCCCGTCTGGCGACTCCTCGAAGGAGAGCCCCGCACATGAGCTTCTTCCGCAGGCACGAGGCGGCGATCCTGGGTGGAGCCTCGGCCCTCGCCGTCGTCGCCGTCTGGGAGGCGGCATGGCGGGCGGGCTGGATCTCGCCGCTCTTCTTCAGCGGTCCCTCGGCCATCGCCGCTCGATTCCGAGAGGATGTGGTCGAGGGCACGCTCCTCGCGGACATGGCGTACAGCGGACGCAACTTCGCCCTCGGTTTCGGCCTGGCAACGGTGACGGGTGTGGTCCTCGGAATCCTCCTCGGCTGGTACCGCCGGCTCCGTCTCCTCGTGGACCCGTTCGTGAACGCCCTCTATGCGACGCCCCGCATCGCGATGGTACCGCTCATCATCCTGTGGTTCGGGATCGGCATCTGGTCGAAAGTGTTCGTCGTGTTCCTCTCGGCGTTCTTTCCGATTCTGGTGAATACCATTGCCGGGGTGAAGGCGCTCGACGCGGACCTGCTGCGGGCCGCGCGGGCGTTCTGCGCATCGGACCGCCAGATCTTCACCACGGTGGCGATCCCGGGATCGGTGCCGTTCATCTTGACGGGGGTCCGCCAGGGGGTGGCCCACGGCCTCATCGGCGTCGTCGTCGGCGAGATGTTCGCGGGAAGCCAGGGGATCGGATTCATGATCGCCTACGGAGGACAGACGTTCGCGACGGACACTCTTTTTGTCGGCGTCGCCATCGTCGCCTTCGCCGGGATCCTGCTGACCTGGATGGCGGAGCGCCTTCAGCAGCGCTTCTCGCGGTGGCGTCCTTCGAGGTGAAGTGGTGGCGGAGATCGTCTTGGGCGTCGCAACCTCGCACGGACCGATGCTGTCGACCCCCCCGGACCAGTGGGGTCTTCGAGCGGAGGCCGATCGCCGCAACCGGCAGCACATCTTTCGAGGGAAGCCGTACGACTACGAAGCGCTCCTTCGCGAGCGCGGACCGGCCTTCGAGAAAGAGATCGGCCCCGAGGTCTGGAGCTCCCGGCACGCGCAGTGCCAGCGGGCGCTCGACGTGCTCGCGGAGAAGCTCGAAGAAGCCGCGCCGGACGTCGCGATCGTCGTGGGAAACGACCAGCGCGAGATCTTCGGAGAGGACCTCACGCCGGCCATCACCCTCTATCGAGGAGACCGGCTCGAGAACGTTCCGTCCACTGCGGAAGAGCGCGCGCGGATGGGCCCGGGAATCGCCATCGCCGAAGAGGGCCACTGTCCGAACGAGGGGGCGACCTACGATGGCGCCCCCGAGTTCGCCTCCCATCTCATTCGCTTTCTCATGGAGGAGGAGTTCGACGTGGCGCAGGCGTCTTCCCTCGGAGGACGCGGAATTCCGCACGCCTACGGCTTCGTCTATCGCCGCCTCCTGTCGGACGCTCCGCCTCCGAGCGTTCCGGTCATCCTGAACGTGGGCTACCCGTTCAACCGCCCGACCCTCCGCCGCTGCCTCGCTCTCGGGCGCGCGCTCGGACGCGCGAGTGCGACCTGGGACGCTCCCGACCGCATCGCCCTCATCGCTTCCGGAGGGCTCAGCCACTTCGTGATCGACGAGGAGCTGGACCGTAAGGTTCTCGGAGCGATGGAGCGCGGGGACGAAGACGCACTCGCGGGATTGCCGGAGGAGCTCTTCCAGTCGGGAACGGCGGAGATCAAGAACTGGCTTCCAGTGGCATCCGCCATGAACGCACGCGGACGGCGCTTTCGCTTGATGGACTACGTTCCTTGCTATCGTTCCGAAGCGGGCACGGGAAATGCCATGGGGTTCGCCTGCTGGGAGTAGAAGGGCCTTCAGCGGCCCTGCGTCACGACATCCATCACCCAGATGTCGCCGACGTCTTCCCGCCAGGTGAAGTACAGGTAACGATCGTCGGTAGCGAAGGAGTATCCCAGGAATCCGCGCCTGCCGGAGAGTTTGGTAAGTCGAGAAACTACGCCCGTTTCGAGCGATACCTTCCATAGGTCGTAGTTCTCTCGCGGTCCGGTGACCACAGTGTAATAGATCGATTGGCCATCCGGCGAGAAGCGAGGCGTAAACGCCAGCTCACCCGGGAGGAGCACGGGCTCGCCGCCCTCTCTCGCTATACGATAGAGTCGATTCTGCCTCTCCACTACAAGCCAGCGTCCGTCGGGTGACCATTCGAAGTTGGAGCCCACGGCTGTAAGGAGACGCGGCTCGCCTCCCTTGGCATCCACGATCCAGGTAGCATCTTCCCCGGTCCTTCCCGAGATGAAGGCGATCTCTTGGCCATCGGGTGACCAGCTAGGCCACATATCCTGAGCCGGGTGTGAGGTGAGCTGGCGAGCCGGACCACCCCGGGCGGGCATCACCCAGATGTCCCGGTTTCCGCTCCGGAAGGAGTAAAAGACAATCTCGCTTCCGTCTGGAGACCACCGCGGGCGCCAGTCGGGCGCGGGATCCGTCGTGAGCTGGGTCAGCTCGCCGCTGTCGACGGAAAGGAGCCACAAGTCCTGGTTGCCGGTTCGGTCCGAGCTCAGGGCCAGCGTGCCGCTGTCGGGTGAAACATCGACGAACTCGATGAAGGCGTGCTCCGAGGTTACCTCTTCGACGTCGTCCCAGGTCGCGGGCCGATCCGGCCGAACGGGCGCCCGAAAGATGTTTGAGACCCACCGTCCCTTGGAGTACGCCAGTCTTCGGCCGTCGGGAGAGAAGACCGCGGAGCGGATGCCCAGCCCCTGAGTGACGGCGAGCGGCTCCCCGACCGGTGTTCCATCCTCGGAAAGCGCCTGTTGCCAGAGATCCATGCTCCCGCCACGGTTCGAGACGTAGAAGAGCTTCCTTCCATCCCTGGACCAGGTGGGGCTCCAGACATTGGTGAGCCCCTCCGTAAGGGGAACCGCCTCCCCTCCCGAGACCGGAATCGTCCAGAGTCGAGTGATCTCCGTAGATCCCGACCCTCCTTCGACATAGGCGAATCGACCACCGTCCGGAGAAACGCTCAAGTCCCAGCCGACATTCCCTTCGTGCTCGGGGAGAACAATGCGAGTGGTCTCCAAGGACTGGAGAGACAGCGCGATCACCACGTTCTCGCCGGCCTGGCGTACCGAGAGGAGAAGTTTGGTTCCGTCCCTCGACCACTGCGGTGCGCTCCAGTTGCCGACACCGATCCCCGGCAAGGAGAGGACGTTTCGCGGGTTCCCGCCGATGGCGGCCACGGTGTAGACGCCCCAGGCCCCGTCGCGATCCGAGAAGAACGCGATCTGGCGTCCGTCCGGGGACCAGCTCGGGAGCCGACTGCTACCCGGGTGGTCTTTCGTCAATTTCATCGGCTCCCCGCTCTCGATCTGCGCCACCCAGATCTCGTGGTCAAGGTAGGCATGGGTCCTGACTTCGTACGCAAGCCGCACGCCGTCGGGAGACCAGGTGGGGTGATCTTCGACTCCGAGCGCGGAGGTCACTTGAACGGCGTTCTGGAGACGGGGCACCGCGAGCGAGCTCGAATCGTCACGAGACCGGAACACCACGACGGCCGCTGCGATCCCGATGAGTGCGGCTGCGACGACAGACCACCGCATCCTCATCAACCGGCGCCCTTCGTGTGGCGGTGAAATGGCTTCACCGGAGTCAACGTCTTGCTTCGCCTGCTCGAGGTCGTTCCGAAGGTCGATGGCAGACTGGTACCGGTGCATCGGATCCTTGGTGAGGCATCGATGGATGAGTCGCTGAACGTCGCGCGGGATCGAGGGCGTAAGCTCGCTCACCGGTCGAGGGCTGTCCTTGAGAATGGAGGAAAGGACGGAGGTCGGAGTGTCTCCTTCGAAGGGCTGCTTTCCGGTCAGCATCTCGTAGAAGACGATTCCCAGCGAGAAAATGTCGGACCGGGAATCCACCGTCTTCCCCGCCGCTTGCTCCGGTGACATGTAGTGGATGGTTCCGACGACCCGTCCTTCCTGGGTCGCTGAAACGGTAGGAAACTCGCTCCCGGTCGCGGTGAGCTCCTGGCCCAGCTTGGCCAGCCCGAAGTCGAGCACTTTCACCTGGCCCGTCTCAGTCACCATGACGTTGTCGGGCTTCAGGTCGCGGTGGGTGATGCCTTCTTGATGGGCGGCCGCCACGGCGTCGGTGAGCGGGATCGCGATTCCGAAGAACCGGCTCAGCGGAAAGCCGTGCTTAGGAAGAAGCTCGGCGAGGCTCTTTCCACGCACGAGCTCCATGGTGATGAAACACACGCTCGAAGCTTCTTCCACCGAGTAGACGGTGACGATGTTGGGATGGTTGAGAGCCGCGAGGGCTTTCGCTTCGTGCGCGAACCGGGCGCGGCGGGCTTCGCTCTCCGCGAGCTCTGGAGGAAGAATTTTCAGAGCGACCTTGCGGCCGAGCTTTGTGTCCTCCGCCAGATAAACATCGCCCATACCACCCGAGCCGATCTTCTCCAGGATCTTGTAGTGGGCGAGGCTCTTGCCGACCATGGCGCCTGGGGGAGCGATTCTATTCGTGGCCGAGTCGGGTATCAAACTGCCAATTCGATGGCGAACTTCAAGAACTGCTCGAGGAAACGTTTCCGCCGAAACCCGATGCAGATACCTTCTGTCACAAGGCTGTTTGAGTCGGTTTGCGTCTCTCTAGAGCCAGGGCACCCGGCTCGACCGGGCCGGGGTCCCTTCCAGCCTTGTCTTAGCTAAGTTATTTAGCTAATGTAGTAGCCATGAAGGTTACGATACATACGGCGAAAACGACGCTCTCCAAGCTCATCGAGCGAGCGCATGCCGGGGAGGAGGTGGTCATCGCGCGGGGCGACGTGCCCGTGGCGCGGCTCGTACCGATCACCCTCCGAGCTCCCCGTCGCAAACCAGGAACGCTGCGAGGAGTCGTGAAGATTCCGGACTCTTTTTTCGAGCCTCTGCCAGCGGAGGATCTCGACGCGTGGGAGGGGAAGTCTTGAGGCTCCTGCTCGACACTCACGCGCTTCTCTGGTGGTCTACCTCCGATGCGAGATTGTCTCCGAAGGCCAAGAAAGCCATGGCGAGCGAAGACATCGATGTGTTCGTGAGCGCGGCATCGGCGTGGGAGATTGCGACCAAGGTCCGCGTGGGAAAGCTGGAATGGCCCGCGACTGCGGGAACGGTGAACGCCTACGTGCTCGAGCAGGGATTCCGGGCGCTTCCGATATCGTTGGAACACGCGGAGCGTGCGGGGCAGCTCGCGATCGCCCACCGCGATCCGTTCGATCGAATGCTCATGTCGCAAGCGTTGGCCGAGGACATGTGGCTCGCGACCAACGAGGATGTCTTCGAGAGAGCTGGCGTGAGGCGCTATTGGTAATTCGCGGAGACAGTCGAGCTCAACATAGAGGAGACGTTTCCGCGGAAACCTGAGGCATATATACTCCTTCTGCGTGTCGAGACGGGCAGAACCATGACGCCAACCAACCGGCTGGCGCGGCTCGACACCTGCGCCGTCTCCGACGCCCTCGATCGGCTCGGGTTGCCGGGGGTCGTCACGGGAATCCGGCCTTTGACAGGCTCCCACAAGATCGCGGGCCGGGCCGTGACGGTGAAGCTCGTTGCCGCCGAGGGCCGAACGTCGAAGCAGCACCTTGGGACCGCCGCCATCGAAGCCTCGGGACCGGGCGACGTTCTCGTCATCGAGCACCGCTCTCGGGAAGACTGCGCGGGATGGGGAGGAATCCTTTCCCGCGCCGCCAAGCTGAGGGGCATCGAGGGCACCCTCGTCGACGGTGCGGTGCGGGACGTCGACGAGAGCCGCGAGATCAGCTATCCAGTTTTCGCGCGCGCGGCGGTTCCGGCGACGGCAAGGGGGCGCGTCGTCGAGGAAGGCTGGAACGTTCCCGTCGACATCGGTGCTGTCGAGGTCCATCCCGGAGACTTCGTCATCGCCGACGGAAGCGGCGTGGTGTTCGTCGAGAAGGCGCGAATCGAGGAGGTACTCCTTGCCGCCGAGGAGGTCGCCGCTCGGGAGCGCGCCATGGCCGAAGCGGTCGAATCGGGAAAGCCGGTGAGCCGGGTCATGGGAGGGGACTACGAAGCCATGCTGGGAGGCGAACGCGATGGAGAGTCTCGCTGAGCTTTCGACCACTACCGTGAGCGATGCTCTGGACCGCCTCGGCATCGCCGGGCAGTGTCTGGGCATCAAGCCTCTCGATCACGGGTTTCGCCTGTGCGGGCGCGCTTTCACCATGCGCATGCTGCCCGTCGCAGCCGAGGGTGGCACCGTCGGCGACTACATCGACGACGTTCCTCCGGGGAGCATCGTCGTCATCGACAACGCGGGGCGTGCGGACATGACCGTGTGGGGCGACATCCTCACGTTCGTGGCTGCAAAACGCGGAATCGGGGGAACCGTCATCGACGGCATGTGCCGCGACGTCGGGAGAAGTCTCGAGCTTCGATACCCCCTCTTCAGCCGCGGCTGGTCGATGCGCACCGGGAAAGACCGGGTGCAGCTCGACGCGCTGAACGTGACGGTCTCGATCGGAGGCGCCCGCGTGAGCCCGGGGGACCTCGTCCTCGGCGATGCCGACGGCGTCGTGGTGGTGCCGAAGGAGAAAGAAAACGAGGTCATCGCCCATGCGAAAGCGATCGACGAGGCGGAGACCCGGATCCGCGAAGCCGTTGAGAAGGGGATGCGGCTCGATGAAGCCCGCCGGAAGTACAAGTACTTCAAGCTTCAGAGCCGGGACTCCTGACATGGATCGCGACCTGCTGCAGGAAGCCACGAGGCTCGGAACGGCGACCCTCCACGAGGCCTCGGGCCAAAGGGGCGCTCTTCCATCAGGCATCAAACCGATTGCTTCCACGATGCGGCTCGCCGGCCCGGCGTTCACCGTCGCGACTCCGCCCGGGAACAACCTCTGGATCCACCGCGCCCTCGCCTCTGCCGCGGGCGAGGTCCTCGTCGTCGTGACCTCGAAGCATTACGAAGCCGGATACTGGGGCGACATCATGACCGTGGCCGCTCTCGCGCGTGGGATCGCTGGTCTGGTCATCGACGGCTGCGTTCGAGACTCGGAAGCGATCGCGCGGCTCCAGTTTCCCGTTTTCGCGCGTGGACTCTCGATTCGAGGAGCGAGAAAGGACTCCACCGCCCTCGGTTTCTTACAGGCGCCCATCACCCTCGGCGACGTGACCGTCGAGCCGGGAGACCTCGTCGTGGGAGACGCCGACGGCGTCGTCGTCATTTCCCGAGCGAGCGTGACCGACGTGCTCGAGAAGGCGCGAGAGCGCGAGAGGCGCGAGGCCGAGGTGATCGAGCGCCTCCGCAAAGGCGAGACCACGCTCGACATCTACGGATGGAAGTGAAGATGCGTCTTCGTTTGACTTTGATCGCCGTTCTTGTCGTGGGCGGTCGCCATGCATGGACAGACGAGCCGACGCCGCTGTACCAATCGACCACCGCGGGTCGTCCTGCTTCTCCCGAACCGCTGACGCTTCGCGACGCCTCCCGCGACGACCGCTGGCTCGGCGTCGCCGTCCGCGACGTTCGGTGGAGCCCGGATGGGAAGTTCGTCTACTTTGGCTGGCATCCATCTCCTTCGCCCGAAGACCTGCCCGAGGCCGATCCCTGGTACCGGACGGACCGCTCGGGTGCGTCGGCTGGGCGCGTTCCCGAGGAGGAGATTCACTCGATTCCCGCGGATTCTCCGAGCTGGGCGGGAGACTTCAGCCGAGCCTGCTGGGCGCGAGAGGAAAGCCTGTACGTCTACGAGGCCCGGACGGGACAGACCGAGCAGGTGCTCTCGTTGTCGGCGCCCGTACTCGATGCGCGTCTTCTACCGGATGGCAGCGCCTGTGACTTCCTGCTCGAGGAAGAGCTCTACCGTTATGACGTCGCCACACGCAGCCTCCGGCAGCTCACGCGCAAATCGGTGAAGAGCGACAACGGGCCGACGGATTCCGACGGTTGGCGAGAAAGAGAAGAAGCGGCGCTCTTCGCGCGAACCCGAGACGCGAAAGATCGCGAGTCGAAAGCTGGGGCATACCGGCGGAGCGTCGAGCCTTCCGTGGCCCAGGTCATCGAGGTGCAGGCCGGCGTCACCCTCGAGAACGTCCACCTTTCCCCCGACGGTCGCTTCGTTACCTTTCGCTCCCGCAAAGCCCCTCAGGACCGGCGTGAGACGAAGTACGTGGACTACGTCACGCGAACCGGTGACTCCGAGGTTCGCGAGGCGCGGCCGAAGGTCGGCGACCGCGAGGACGAATCTCGCCTGGGCATCCTTCCGTTCGATCCGAAGAGCGACCCCAAGGAAGCCGCCATCACCTGGGTGGATGTCTCTTCTTTCACGCCCGAGCCGGCGATCGTCTATGGTCCCTACTGGAGCCTCGAGGGCGATCGAGCCCTCGTGCAGATCGTCTCGACCGGACACAAGGACCGATGGATCGCCGAGCTCGACGTTCCGAGCGGGCGTACGACAATCCTCGTTCACGACCACGACGACGCCTGGCTCGGAGGCCCGCCGCCGGTGGCGGGTTACCTCGAGCCCGCGCTCCTCGAGTGGCTGCCGGGGGGCGGGTTCGTGTTCGCGTCCGAGCGCAGCGGATGGTCTCACCTGTACCTGGTCGAGCCGGGGCGCGAGCCTCGCGCTCTGACCCAAGGCGAATGGGAAGTGCGCGACGCGACGCTCAGCCGCGACCGTACCCTGTGGCTCATCACCGCGAGCCGCGAGCACCCTTGTGACGACCATCTTTATTCCATGCCCGCAGCGGGGGGAGAGCTCACGAGGCTGACGTCGAAGCCCGGGCGCCACAACGGAACTCTGTCGCCCGACGGCGAAAGGCTCGCCGTCGTCCATAGCGAGTCGTTCCAGCTCCCCGATCTCTTCCTCCGCGATGCGTCGACTTTCTCCGCGGAGACCCGCGTGACGGTGAGCGGCACCGACAATTTCTACCGGCACGATTGGGTCGAGCCCGAGGTCGTGTCTTTCCCTCACCCCGACGGAAAGCCGGTCTGGGCCGCGCTCTACGAGCCCCGGGAGCCGGCTCCCGAGCGCCCGGCGGTCCTGCACATTCACGGGGGCGGCTATCGGCAGTTCAGCCATCGAGGTTACTCGGTCTACGGCTACGGCCTCCACCTCGGCCTCCTGCAGTACCTGGTTCAATCGGGCTACACCGTCCTCGATCTCGACTACCGCGGGAGCGCCGGCTTCGGCCGCGATTACCGGACCGACATCTACCGCAGGATGGGTGACAAAGACGTCGAGAGCGCGGTTGCCGGAGCGGAGTACCTCGCGCGGGAGCACGGAATCGACCGCTCGCGCATCGGAATCTACGGCGTCTCCTACGGGGGATTCCTCACGCTCATGAGCCAGTTCCGGCACCCCGGCGTCTTCGCCGCCGGAGTCGCGAACGCGGCCGTCACCGACTGGGCGCATTATGGCGATCGGTGGACGAGCCGCATCCTGAACCGCCCGCACCAGGATCCCGAGGCCTACCGTGCTTCGAGCCCCATCTACCACGCGGAGGGGCTCCGCGATCGGCTCCTCATCGTGCACGGGCTCATCGACGACAACGTGCACTTCCAGGACGCGGCGCGGCTCATCCAGAAGCTCATCGAGCTCGAAAAGTCCTTCGAGGTGATGGTCTATCCGACGGAGCGCCACACCATCGAGACCGAGTCGAGCCGCTACGACTACAACCGGCGGGTCGTGGATTTCTTCACGACCCACCTCCGAAGGCGACCGGCGTACTTCCAGGTCGAGGACGACTCCGGAAACGCTCAGATGATCCAGAGGTAGTCCACGAGGAAACGCCTCATCATCGACCGGCCCGAATGGCCGGGTTCGTGGAGAGGACGACATGGAAGTTTTCGGTAGTCTCGATTCTGGAGTCGTCCGTCATGTCCGGAAGGAACAGTCGGTTGAACACCTGAGCGTAGGAGCCGCTGACAAGCTCCGGCGA
>Ga0214473_10007621_pt1 | contig 12819 bp, 14 predicted proteins | sample RVTome_7_FD_203509 | JGI IMG/M metagenome (GOLD analysis project Ga0214473, IMG submission 203509) | Soil microbial communities from uranium-contaminated site in the Upper Colorado River Basin, Wyoming, United States - RVT98D197 | ecosystem: Environmental > Terrestrial > Soil > Contaminated >...
AAAGCCTGTACGCTGAGTGATGCGCATGAATCGAGGTTCCAACTGCACCTTCCCGGCGAGGCCACAAGTCGGTTCTTCTTCAACCGATTATTCATTGGGAAACAGACGGTTGACCCTTCCTCAACTCGCTTTGAGTCAGCCCTCGTCGACTTCACCGACCTTCGGGGGTGGATGCATCGTGACCCTTTCACGGAGCAGAGCAACTTAGGCGCTCCGGACAACCCATCATTAACGACAGCATACGCTATGCCTCCTCTGATCTCAGTCGATGTACCCGCCATCGCTGCCGCAATAGCCTTAGAACCAACGTTCAGCGCAAGCTGGTCCTATCAAAGACGCACGCTGGCGCATGGCGAGTCAATTCGAATCACTCCACGGGAGAGGCAGGACGCTAGCTGGTATCTCAATGCCATCGCCAAGTTCCAAATGCTCTTGAGTCTTTTTGTGGGAGAGCCCGTGAACTTCCTTGCCATGCGCCTGTGCACAGACGTGAAGCAGCCACCCGAACATGGGGGCAAGCCGCTTCGTGAATATGTTGAGTTCTGCTTTAGACAGGTTGGAAAGAAGAATACCAAGGAATTGCTTCCGCCAGAGATACCTTTCCCATACCCTTCACTCGCAGACGAGTTTCCGCAAGCGCTGAACAACTGGTATCGCAAGGCAGATGCATTAAGCACCATTTCTGGACTCTTCTTTGGCATTTCGGTCAACCGAGGTGTCCCCATAGAGTTTCAATTTCTCACACTGATCCAAGCTCTAGAATCGTACCATCGCACTCAGGGCATGGATAAATATGTGTCAGACGAGGAGTACCCGCCCATTCGCGACGCGTTGATCGCAGCTATTCCGAAAACTCTAGCGCAGGATTTCCGCGCTGCGCTCAAATCCCGCCTGAAATACGGAAACGAACATTCCCTCAGGAAGCGCCTTGAAATGACACTCGGCCTCGTGCCGACGAAATTGCGACAAGAGATCACTGAATCCAACCTGCTGTTCGTGGAGCAAATTGTCCAGACACGAAATTACCTCACACATCGTGACGAGTCACAGAAAGAACATGTTCTCAATCTCCGAGGTATGTTCAATGCGTCAAGTGCTCTGAGGTTACTCATAGCAGTCTTGCTGCTTTGCGAAGTAGGGTTACCGGCGGATCGGCTCGAAGATGTCATGTGTGGTCATGAGAAATACAAGAACAGGCCGAGGATCTTATAGAGGCCCAACACGCCAAAGGAGTCTACGTTGGTCAGCGGGAAGGTGTAGCCAAGCTCATGGTATCGTTACCCCCCCAACAGCTTCACAGAGGCACTATCCCATGAGCTGTCCCTCAATGCCAGCCCGCCACACGCTCATCGCGTTTTTGGCTTACATTCTCCTTCTCCTGCCCCCTGCCCACGCCGCCACCCCTCGCACCCTCCCCGCCAAGGTGGAGCGTGTTAGCGACGGGGACACGATCATCGCCCACACCAGCAACCAGACCAAGCTTCGCCTTCGCCTACTTGGCATCGACGCCCCCGAGGTCTCCCACGGGAAGAAGCCGGGCCAGCCGTACGGGGAGGAGGCCCGCGACTACCTGAATCATCTGATCGGCGGGAAGACGGTTCAAGTCGAGACCTACGGACCTGACCGATGGAAGAAACGGATCCTCGCTGTCATCTTCGATGAGCAGATCAACGTAAACCTGCTTATGGTGGCGATGGGATATGCCGAGGTTTACCGGGGGGCGCCGTGTCGGGTGTACTGCCGGGAGTTGAAGGACGCAGAGGCGAAGGCGAGGCGAGAGCGCGTGGGCATGTGGGCCCAGGCCGCAAACTACGAGGCGCCGGCCGCCTTTCGGAAACGGATGCGGATCCGGGGAGATTAGCTCGGAGGTACCATGGCCGAACGAATTCCGCCTGAGCAGCTGGTCAGCCTCCAAGAGCTGGCGCTCTCGAATGCCTTTGAGATCGCCGCGGTGATCGCCGTCTTGGAGCGGAAGGGAGTCCTGACCCACAAGGAGGTTTTGGACGAGATTGCCCGGCAAAAGAAGGGGCGCCTGCGTGGCAAGTGAATCTTCTGAGCTCATGGGTGCTTTCGAGTCCTGGCTCCTCCGCCACGTGGCCCAGGCCGTCGAGGCAGGTGAGGTTCCAGCGACTCTCCTGGGGGAACTCGAAGCAGAAATCAGGACAGCCAGAGAGAGGTCGCGAGAGGAGGGCCGCGCGGCCGCTGTCCGGCAAATTGCAGATCTCGCCGCGGTGAACCAGGAGAGGGTCGCTGGGGCCCTCGCATGCATTGAAGCCCAGCCCAAAGTGACCCGAGAACTACTGATGCGCCAGATCGCGGAGGCGTGGCTGGAAGGGCAGCGGAGGGCGCACAGAGGGTTCCAGTAATGGGGGACCCAGCCGTTTCTTCGGTGTCCAGGCGGGACCTTTCCTGTGGGTGACGCCAACGAGCGTCCTGCAATGGTTGCCTGGCCCCGTATCCCCGACCCCCGACTCCTGGCCCCCGCCGTCAAGAGGACGGGAATCGCCTTGACATACCTCGTAGCTCCGAGATAGCGTCTCGCTCAGTTGATCGGGGGTTCCCTGCGGGAGCACCGGGGGGCAGGGATGCCGGGATGATTTGGACGAACTAGTGGCCCTTTGGGGACAGACCTTCCCCGAGGGCCGTTTTCGTTCTGAACCGCAGAAGCCCTAGGTAACATGCGAGAAAATTAATCTACGCCCCCTTTTACGGCAGACTACCGGAGAAGGATGAAACTCTCGAGCAGATAACGTGAACGCTTCCAGCGACGAAATTCCTGGTCATCTCTCCAATCATTCCCACACGAAGGGAGCGCCCCGTGAGTTCAATTGTCATCGAGCTACAGCGAGATGCGTTAGACAGGAATATCCACGCATCCGATCTTTTGCGAAAGGCCCTCGTCGTGGCCAAGAAGCTCAAGGTCGGCGAATTCGAAGCATGGGCATCTCAGGAACTAAACGGCCATCCGAAGGTCGAAGATGTCCCTGAGTACCGCCAGATCAGGGGATACGTGCGGGCCTGGAATCCGTACCACGGCTGGCAGCCGGTGATGTTTGCGAGCCCCGATAAGGAAGAGATGTTATCTAAGCGCCCGTGCGTTCAGTCAATCGCCGAAATTGAAAGCCTCCTTGATGATCGATCTGGCTCCGGTACATTGGCAATGCCGTTCCCGTCCAAGACCGAAAAGCAGTTGAGGGAAGCCATAGAATTCGATACTGAGATCACATTGATTGTTCCGAGCACAGCGTTGGTGAGGATCGTTGATACGGTCCGAACGATCATCCTGAACTGGGCTCTAAAGCTGCAAGACGATGGAATCCTTGGAGAAGGGCTTTCCTTCAACGCGAAAGAACAGGAAGCCGCGAGCAAGACCTCCTACAACCTCGCCAACTTCTACGGTCCAGTCCAGAGCTCCCTTATTCAACAGGACACAGAGCACTCAATCCAGGTCTCCTCGGGACAACAGCCTGACATAAAGACCCTGCGCGAATTCTTCGAGGCACTTAAGAAGCAAATTGATTCAATTAGCCTGACGCCAGAGGCGAAGAGGGAGCTTGAAGCCGAGATCAAGACCGCAGAGGCACAGGTTAACTCTCCGAGACCCAGGCATCCAGCGATCAGAGAAACCTTAACTTCGATCAAACGCATCCTGGAGGGGGCTGGAGGCGGGATGGTAGCCCAACTACTGGTCCAGTTGGCCAAGCTACTCGGCTGGGGCTCTTAGGACCTGAGATGCGCTCCCGCCGCCTGCTTCCCCTCGGCCCTGACAACGAGGCTATATGGGTCCGCCTGTGCATCCGCAAGAATGCGTTGCAATCTTATTAGCCTTGTGAAGCGCTCCGGCTCGCCACGCCCCGTGGGCCGCGCCTGGGTGCCCTTCCGCTCTCCGTCCGGAACCTTCGGTCCCGCTCTTTGAGCGGGATCTACGACCGGCGTCCTCCACCACGTCATGCGGCGCGGAATCAAGCGCCGCGCCGCCGCCGAGCCCGCCGGGCGAAGCGGGATCGCTTGGTGCCGAAATAGTGTTGCTACTGTTGCATTGTCCCTCGTTCTACCCCATGCCTGCTGACCGAGTGAGTCGGTTTGCCAACTACCCCTTCCATCCTCAGCAGGAGACAGAAAGGATGGGGAGGATCTGTTTCGCATGCGAGAAACGCCAAGACCGCTAGACGGCTTTCTATGCCGATTGCCAAAGACGTTAGACATCTCCGGACCCGCATCCCGTGCCGCCCGCACCCCACGCAGCGGCGCACCTCTAATAATTCTCAATACTTGCTTTCCTCCTGCGTGACCCATACCTCTAGAGCAGCTCCCTGGTACTCGTCTTGCGTCAGTGCAAGCCGGACAGCATCCTCACCATAGCTAATGGAGTGAAAATTCCAGCCTAGTACGGAGGGATGCAAGACCACTAGAGCGGCAAGGTCCTATTATAAACGGGCGAATTGGAGGGTCGTTCGTGAGCAACTTGCGCCCCGCATCGGCGGTCCTCGAAAGTCCACACGCAATGGAGGGAGGAGAGCCATGGACGCGATTAAGGCCCTGAAGGAATCGGACGTTCTTCAGGTCAGCTCGTGGTGTCAGTACTTTGGACCTCCGGAGCTCGCATCTGTCTTCCCTGAGTCCGTGCTGCCGGCGGGGTGTGTTGAGAAACCGAGCGGGTCGCTCCACCTCACCCTCAACTCGGTCAAGGAACTCGGCCTCGCTCAGCCATTCAATTTCGACGTGGAGCTTTTCGGTACGGTGGAGAGTACTGGAACGCCATCGATGCCGGCCGTTGTCCGGTGGGACGTGAACCAGCTTATTGACAAAGACTTCGTCTCCGTCGACGGCCTCGCCGTTCATGTGACTCGGGTCGAAGGGGTCGTCCGCCCGGGGGTCGTTCTATGGTCTACTCCTCGTCAGGGGGTGGATTGCAGCGGCGCGAGCCGGACGTTCCCCGGATTCTTCGCCTGGCTGCGGGGGTTCGGGACACCACCGGTGATCGGGACGGATCTCACGTTCCACACTGTCATCGGCGGGGTGACGAAAACTGTTACGCTCAGCTGGAACCTTTTCCAGGCCCACTTCGGCAGCCCCGCGATGGGGCCACAGAAAATGCCCCTTGAGGCGATCGTCGTGCATATTCTGTTCGGAGGTCGCCTCGATACTGAGGGCGTCACCCTGGGTGGTGGCGTGATTCCTCCCGGACCGCTACCCTTTCGCGAAGCTCTGGACGACGCGCTCCTGGGGCTCGCGAACACCAGACTCGCCTGGGCCGTTCACGATCCTGGCGCACGTCGTCGGCTGCAGCAGGCGGGGCTTGAAGCCGTGCGGGCATCCGTGGACCGCATGTTGCGTGAGGGAAAAGAGGCGTAGGCAGCCTGTACTACGTTGTCAAATAGATCAACTACTGATTCGGTGACCCACGCTTTGATGGGGGACGTGATGGGGGACGACTGATGGGGGACGTTGCCTCCGGACGATCCCTGTGAGACGCTCCAGCTCGCGAGACCCTGTACAATGTAGGTTGACTTTGACCAAGTCGATTTCCGTTGGAGGGACGCTTGCTGACCCTACGGGATATGTGGTAGAGAGGACGCCAGGCAGGGATCTCTGATGAGATCGTTCTGGGTGATTGTCACGGTCGCGCATCCGACAGAGCCGGGGAGTTCGGCCCGGGTGGACCTGCTTGTGGATACGGGGGCGACGATCAGTTTCGTGCCCACCGAGGTGCTGGCGAACCTCGGGATCGCACCTCGCTGGCCGGAGCGCGAATTTGAGACGGCATCGGGTGCCGTCATCCGAAGACGTCTCGGCGTGGCCTCTCTCGCGGTGGATGGACACGAGACCATCACGCCGGTGGTCTTCGGGGAGCCGGGCGATGCGACGGTCCTGGGGGCGGTGGCCCTCGAATCCCTCGGGCTCATCGTCGATCCCATAGCCAGACGCCTCATCCCTCGTCGTTTCCTTGCCCTCCGGATCACTCAATAGGCAGCCAGCAAAACCCGTGCTCCGGTAATGGGTGACGTTCTCGCTTCCAACGCGTTGGGCTAGGCTGCCCGCCGCCTGGATGCCCCCGACCCCTGACATCTGCCCCCCGCCGTTAAGAGGGAGAATCGTCTTGACAGGTCCCGGCCTCAAGAGTAGGGTTTTACCCAATTGATCGGGGTTTCCCTCCGGGAGAACCGGGGGGGCCGGGATGCCGACCCGCACTGGCCGAAGAAATCGCGGCCCTCTGGGAACAGCCCCTCCCCGAGGGCCGTTTCCGTTCTGGGCCGAATACGCGGCAGGCGAAAAGTGAAATAAGTGAACTACGTCCCTCCTGACAAGGCGCCGAACGGACTCTGATGATGCTGACAGCTTCCATGCGTTCGCACCGGAGCCCTTCGCGCAAGGCTGAGGTCGCAGAGTATTCATTTATCCTCAGACCAGGCGATATTGCGGAAGAGCGCGCGCGCGAACCGACTACTCGCCTGCCCGCAGGCAAAACTTGGAGATTTGGAGTAAGAGAGGGACATGACTATGGCTCATCGGGAGATACGTTCCCCGAAGGTTTTCAAGTCGCCCGCTCCATTTTCACTGGCTACGCAAACCACAGGAAGCAGGATCTTGCACGTATCCGGTCAGGTCGCTCAGGGGCCCGATGGTCAAACCGTTGGTATGGGCGATATCGCAAAACAGACCCTCCAAGTTCTCGAGAACTTAAAGGCGCTGGTTGAAGAGGCTGGAGGCACCCTCGCCGACGTAGCACGGATTGTTGTATATCTGACCTCTCGCGACCACCTGCCGACGGTGATGGAGGTGCGCCGTCGCTACTTCAAGGAGCCGTACCCGGCGGCCACGGCAGTCGTCGTGGCGGGACTTGCGAATCCTGACTGGATGGTCGAGATCGAGGCAACGGCGGTGCTGGGGTAACATAACGCATCAGGAATGAGCTGGAACGACCGGCCACACACATGTGGCCGGACAGCAGCGAGGAGGAGGGGCAGCAATGATTAGCAAGAGGAGCAAGTACGGGGTGGCGGTTGCGGTTGGATGTCTTGTCCTGCTTTGTGTGGGGTTTGCGCGGGAGGCTCCCGCAGGTACGGCAATCTCCGAACCCACGATCCCAAACGTGACGGTGAGATTCGGGGTCTCCGGAACAGTGGATCACACCACCGTTGCCATCGGGCTAGCCCAGGGATGGTTCAAGGAGGTTGGCATCGACATAAGGGACAGAGTCGTCGTGGGCGCGGGTCGTCTCCCCGCTCTCGTGGGTGGTGGGTTAGACGTGCTTGATTACTATTCCCTCGCCGTGGTACCCACCCTCGAAGAGAATCCCAACGTCAGATGGTTTTTCTCGCAGGATATGTTCTATGGCTTCGCCCTCGTGGGGAAGCCAGAGTATAAGACCTACCAGGATTTCCTCAAAGAGGGAAACTCTCCCGAGGCGGCGATCAGGAAAGCTGTCAGTCAGATGAAGGGCAAGACCTTCCTGAGCGCAAATGTTCCTTCCACCAAAGGATTTGAGGAAATTCTCTTTGAGCGAGGTGGCACCTCCGTCAAGGATATGAAACTCATCGAACTTGACCAGGAAAAGCATATCGGCACGATGTTCGCTGGCCAGGCGGATTTCGAGGTTGGTAACGTGCCGACGAGAGTTACTCTGGAATCCAAGGGATTCAAGCCCATCGTGTCCACTCGGGATGTCATTGAGTATCTTCAGAGCAAAAGGGAACTCACGCCGGAGTCCAAAGAGTTGACCATGATGGGCTTTTCCGGGTGGATGTCGACAAAGAAATACTACGAGGAAAACCACGAGACTATCCTGAGATTGACGGGTGTCGGATTTCGAATAATGCAGATGATCAACGACAAACCAAAGGAGGCGTTGAAGTACCACCTTCCCTATACCAATAGGGTGGCTGGGACGAATCTGACCGAGGCAGAGGGGCTGATCGTTTACAATTCGCTCGATCCCTTCAGATCATTTGAGTACCAGAAACGCTGGTACTACGATGAGAAGGACTACGAGAATTGGAAATGGAGTCTGCTGGCAACGATCAGACTCTGGGAAAACAAGGGCGTACTCACGAAGGGCCGGTTTCCACCGGAGTCCTTCTCACGTTCCCAGGTCATCTACAACGAACTCATGTATCTCAGAGAAAAAGCCCAATCCTTGATCTGGGATGCAAGTGACACAGTGAGGATCGCGAGGGCAAAGGGCAAAGCAACAGGCTCCGTTGAGGAGACGATTAAGAAGGCTAGACATCACTTTGATATCTTCAACTATTACGATTCGTACCGATTTGCGCTGGCGGCCAAAGAGCAGGCAGATAAGCTGTGAGCTGACCAAGATAGACCTGCGGAGACCAAAGGACACCGTGGGTTGGTAGAGACACTGGTCTACCGCAGGGGAGGAACTTGTAGGCAGCGTTACGGTCAACTGCGGGCTTCCTCGTGCGTTAGGACTCCAATCCGGAGGACGATCGGTTACGAGGCTTGGGCCGTCGCAGATTGAGGAACCATGCCCTGAGAAGCCCTCATAGCAGGTGAGGGACCCATCCGCGCAGGGGCGATTGATGAAAGCCATCCAGTGACAAAGTGATGTCTCAGACGAAAAACCCGATCCGCCCTGGGAGGCCCGCAGCAGTCAACCGCAAAATCGCCATGTGGGAGTTTAATTGCAGCTAGCTAACAGCCAACGGGTGCGTTGTGTCCCTGGAGGAGGAAACAAATCAAACGCGATGAGAAGATTCGACTAGAGAATGTCTCTAAAGCTTACAAGAGGTCCGGGGAGGAGGACCTCGTCGTCTTTAACGATATCAATCTGGCCATTCTCAAGGATGAATTCGTATCCCTCATCGGACCCTCGGGCTGTGGTAAGACGACTCTCCTCTCCATCGTGGCGGGACTCACCCCGCCAACGTCCGGCACTGTCCTTCTCGACGGCAAGTCCATTAGCGGTCCAGGCAGGGAACGTGGTGTGGTCTTCCAGCAGGACGCCATATTCCCCTGGCGGAAAGTGATTGACAACGTGCGCTATGGGCTGCAAATGAAGGCTCTTGAAAAGGCCAAGCAATTTGAGATTGCAAACAAATTCATTAAGCTTGTCGGTCTCGAGAAATTCGCCAATTTCTACCCCAAGGAGCTCTCAGGCGGCATGAAAAAACGGGTGGCGATAGCGATGGTGTTCGCCAACGATCCGGAAGTCTACTTGATGGACGAGCCGTTTGGCTCCCTCGATTATTCCACCAAAGTTGAGCTGCAAAAGGAACTCCTGAAGATATGGCAACAAGAAAAGAAGACGACCCTCTTTGTGACCCATGATCTGGAAGAGGCAATCTTTCTTTCAGATCGGATCGTTGTCCTCGCGGATCAAACCGTCAAGGAGATCCTTGAGGTTCCCTTCTCAAGGCCGAGGCTCGACGCCTTGCGTACGGAGGCGGCGTTTCAAGACCTGAAAAGGAGCTTGTGGAAGTATCTGAAATGAAATCTGGTGTCGCCTGGATTCACGCACGAGTATCGCTCCGCGGAATGCGGGCCCTAAAACGGAGCCTTGGGGTCTTGCTGTTTCTGCTCCTCTGGGAGGTGGGAGCCTATCTCATCAAACTCAAGAATCCGCAATTTCACAGTAATATCTTTCCTTCCATCGCCTATATCTTTACTGAATCTCTGACCGGAATTGCGACCTTCGCCACGGTGGATCTGGTGAGAACTCAACAGTCCTCAGTTGTGCTAGCCTTGATTGTGCTGGCCCAGAACAGCGTTGTGACGCTGACTCGATTGCTAGGTGGGAGCTTCATCGGCATTGGTGTCGGAATTATGATTGGGATTGGGATCGGGATAAGCAAGTTGTTCCGCAGACTCTTTGGTCCGTTACTCAATGTGGTAAGAACGGTGCCATTGTTGGCCTTGATACCGCTATTCCTTGTATGGTTTGGGGGGGCGGAAATCGGTATTTACCTCTACATCATCTTTGGACTCGCCATGTTCATGCTGGTGTATACGGCAAATGCGGTTCAGAACGTTCAACCCATCTATATAGAGTTTGCCAAGACCTTGGGAGCAAGCAAGGGACAGGTTTTCCGCACGGTCATTCTTCCGGCAATCGTGCCCGAGTTGGCTGGCGGAACTCGCGTATGCCTGGGTATCGCGTGGGGGATAACGCTAGCCGGTGAATACCTAGCGGCTCAGGACGGTCTTGGGAGAATCCTGATCTGGTCCCAGATTTATATGTTTGCTGGCCGGATGGTCATTATCGTTTTACTTTTCATGATGTATGCGATCCTGATAAACACTGTCGTGCTTCGATTAAAAGAATACGCGGCTGGCTGGATGCCCTAACTAACTCGAAGGGACCCAAGGGCGGAACAGACCGTGCGGACGTGGATGGTGTTTCCAATGAAGAACGGGGGGGCAACGTGATAGGGGGCGCGTGGCTTGAATTGAGATCCAAAGTGATTAGCCTTCTCTGGGGAGCGGGAGGGATTGCTCTATTCGTCGTGTTTTGGTGGGCGATCTCGGTCGCCATCGGCCGGGAACGATTGCCTCCGCCGCCCGAGGTGATACGTCAGTTGTATGAGATTTTCATCGGATCGCCGATGCTGGCTTCCCGAGGTGGAGTGGGTACTGTTGTACCCCACCTGGTGAACTCTGTAGCGAAGTACCTCGTCGGCGTGGTTGTGGGAGTTACGCTGGGAATCGGGTTAGGGCTGCTGATGAAGTGTAGTGCAACCGTGCACGATATCGTCATCATACCGGTCGAGGGGATTCGCACGGTGCCGGCCTTGGCCTTTACACCCTTCCTGCTGTTGTGGTTTGGGCCAACAGCGTTGGCAGTGGTTTTCTTGGTTATAATCTATATTTCCTTGATGCTTGTAATAAGCACCGTGAATGCGATTGATAACGTGCCGCGGATCTACCTGGAATTTGCGAAGACACTTGGGACCACTGAAAGACAGTTGTTCAGGAGCGTTGTTCTACCGGCGATCCTGCCAGAGTTGAGAGGCGGCATTCGAGTTGCCATATCTCGGTCGTGGGGGCTTGTCATTGTGGCAGAACTAATGGGGAGCCCGCTTGGTCTTGGGAAAGCCCTGACCGTAGTCACTCCCTACTTCGCAATTTCAACGATTATAGCGCTTATCATTGTTACCACAGCCTTGGCCAATATAACTGATATCTGCTTTCTCGTCGCGACGCGACGGATCAGTCGCTGGGCACCGCAGTACGAGGAGCACTAAGAGGCTAGAGGTGGGGAGGCGGACAAATGGCACACACAAGCAATGTAGAGAACATTGATCTGCAAGCGTTGGAGCTGTTGCACGGGGCCGTTGATCTGCACGTGCATGCGAACCCGCATATCGCGCCGCAGAACCACATGCTTGATGCCATAGAGCTTGCGAGGATGGCGCGAGATGCAGGCATGGCCGGCATGGCGATAAAGGATGTGACGTTCCCCACTATTGGTACAGCGTATCTGGTCAATAAGGTCGTACCTGGGTTTCGGGTGTTCGGTTCGCTGGTTATGAACTTGGTTTGTGGGGGGGTTAATCCGCGGGCGGTCTTTGCGGCCGTTAACCATGCGGAGGGGGCGAAGCTCATATACTTCCCGACGGGAGATACCCTTCACCATACGATAGCCCGTGAGAGGATTAATTACACTGGCGTAAATCTGCCAACCAGCCGAGAACAGGCGATAACGATTGTCAAAGATGGAAAGTTGACGGATGAAACGAAGGACGTGCTGCGAATCATTGCGGCCGCAGACGTATGTCTGGTGACCGGGCATTTGTCGCCTGCAGAAACACTGATACTGGTGGCGGAGGCGGTAAGTTACGGCGTCAAGAAAATTCTTATCCTGCATCCCATGTGGCAAATGATTGGGTTCACTCGACAACAACTGGCGGAATTAAGGAAATTCCCTGTCTTTTTTGAATTTGAGTTCGGCCTGTGCCTGCCGATTATGCAGTTTATTCATTCCGAGAGTCAGGTGGATCCCAGGGAGATGCTTAAAACGATGCGGGAAATCGGTGTGGAGAAGTGCGTGATGACGACCGATACTGGTCAGGCTTACGCGCCGTCGCCGGTGGCGGCGATGAAATACTTCATAGCAGTAATGTTGAAATGCGGAGCGACGAAGGATGAAATAATTGCGATGACGCGGAAGAACCCTAGCGCATTGGTTGGATCATAGAGGGTGTCCGGCTTCACCGAGAACGATGACGCTCGGACGGGTAGTGATGGTCAAGGCGTTCGAGATTCTTCTTGACCGAGAGGGGTGATTCAGCCTAGGAGATCGCCACTCTCTTGGGAGAGCTGAGAGTTAAGGGGGATGGGCCGCAGGTCATGGCGTAGGTTTGATTGGGATTGAACCCTCTTAGACCCGAGTCGGAATCCGGGACGTTGCAACTTTATTAACCTTGTGAGACGCTCCAGTTCGCCATACCCCGCGGCCGCCACCCGGCGGCAGGCGGTGTGGAAGCAGTTGATGTGACTGCGAACGTCCCGCATTATTGACATCGAAAAAACGGCATGGTCCCCTATCACACATCCAGTGACCCCGGGCCGAAGGTTTCCAGGTGGAACTTGATCGCCGACTTCACATCGGTAAGGGCCGCCTCGTACGAATCGCCCTGGCCGACCACCACCCCCTTGATTCCTACCGGGTATGCCACGTAGCCGTCCTGATGTTTCTCGATGATGATTTTGACGTGCGTCATATGCGCTACCTCGTTTTGTCTGTACCCAAAACGGAGCGTGCTCCCATGGGGCCGATCCGGATCCTTTCGGGGACGCTCGCTTGGCAGCTCGCCGCTCTCTCGGGCACCATGTCCGGTAGCTCCCTATCCCCTCTAGGGT
>Ga0214473_10007622_pt1 | contig 12817 bp, 19 predicted proteins | sample RVTome_7_FD_203509 | JGI IMG/M metagenome (GOLD analysis project Ga0214473, IMG submission 203509) | Soil microbial communities from uranium-contaminated site in the Upper Colorado River Basin, Wyoming, United States - RVT98D197 | ecosystem: Environmental > Terrestrial > Soil > Contaminated >...
ATGAAGCTGAAGAATAGTGTCAGGATCGAGATGTGAATGGTCACCAGGGCCCCGCTGAGCAGCAGCGGAAGCTCCTGGAAGACCGGACGGAATTGAAAGACGTATCCGTACATACCGTGTCAGCCCCAACGGGATGGGGCGCCCCCCAGTCCGACCCGGGGGGCGCCGCTCGGGTTGCTTACCAGCTCGGCGAGACGCGGAACGGCTCCGCCCCGAACCACTTCTTGTACAGCTCCTTCATCTTGCCGCTCTGCTGCAACCGGTAGATGAAGAAGTTCGCGTAGTTCAGCCATTCCGGGTCGAACTTCCGGACTCCGAAGCAGTACGGCTGGAAGGCGAGGGGCTTGTTCAGATAGGCCAGATTCTTGTCCCGGCCGGCGTGGTACACCGTGTAGGTGTAGTCCTCAATCTGCGCGTCGGCCTTGTTTTGCTGGACGGCCAGGAGCGCAGTGGAGGCCTGGTCGAAGCGCAGCAGGGTGGCCTTGGGCGCCTGCTCCTTGATCAGAATCTCTCCGGTGGAGCCCGTCGTCACGGCCACGCGCTTCGTGCCCAAGTCTTTCCAGTCCTTGATGTTGGCCTCCTTCCGGAAGATGACCCCGATGCCGTCGATGACGTAGGGATTGCTGAAGGTGATGGCCTTGGACCGCTCCAGGGTCGCCGTGAAGTTCGAGATGGCCACGTCGATCTTCCCCGTGAGGAGGAAGTTGATCCGGTCCTGGGTGGTGGGCACCGCGACCAGGGTGAGCTTCACCTTCAGCTCCTTGGCCAGTTCGTTGGCGATATCCACGTCCATTCCCACGATGTTGTTCTGTGCATCCCGGAAGCCCCAGGGCGGGAAGAAGTCGAAGGTCCCGACAATCAACTCCCCTCGCTTGACGACCGTGTTCAGGGTGTCCTGCATCTGCGGCGCCTCGCCCGCCGGTGCCGCGTGGGCCCAAAGGAGTAGGCCCAGGAAGCCGACAGCCATCGCCACACCCAGAGATCTCCTCGTGATTCTCATAGCTCCTCCTCCTTGCGGCCTGGGTTCCTCCCAGGGCCCGCGTCAGTTATGGTCGGCCACGCCGGGATCTGACCCGCCCGCGGCCGCCACCCCACCGTTGGCTTTCCGACCCGCCCGGTACCTCAGAGCGTGGCAGCATCGGCCGCAGTCGGTCGGGACGCTCCATCGCATTCCTGGCTACCCCACCCGTCCGCCGGAGCCAGCCCTAGCGTCCCAGGCGCTCCGCCGCGAGGCGCCGTGCCTGCTTCGCCTGTCGCAAGGTCTCTGACCGACTCCGGTCCTTCGGCAGTTCCTTCGGGAGCACTTTCGTCAGGAAGAGGTCCAAGACCTCCCCCAGGTGTTCCGTCATCACGCGGCTGGCGCGCTGGGGATCCCGTCGCCGAAGGGCCTGTAGGATCGGCAAATGACCCTCCACCACCGACTTCATGTCCCGGTACATGAGGTTGGTGGCCGACAGGTACACCCGAATCTTGCGGTCCATGCCTGTCCAGGTTTCATAGAGCAAGCGGTGTCCGGAGGCCCGGATGATGTATTCATGGAACTGAAAATCCCACTCCACCATGCGAGGGAAATCTCCGCGACGCGCAGCCCCCAGCATCTCTCTCAGGATTGTCTCCAGTTGATCGAAGTCCTCCCGGGTGAGGCGCTTCACGGCCAGGCTGGCGGCAAATCCCTCCAGGACACTTCGCATGCTGGCCACCTCGCGCACCAACTCTTCTGTCAGCTCGGCGACGAAGGCCCCCCGGTTCGGGCGGCGGACTACCAGCCCCTCCCGTTCGAGCTGGATCAGGGCCTCCCGGAGGGGCGCCCGGCTGGTCCCCATCTCGCGGGAGATCTGCACTTCCAGCAGGCGGGTACCCGGGCGGAGTTTCCCGTCGGCGAAGGCCTGGCGCAGCGCGGTGGCGATCTGCTCCACGAGGTTTCGATAACGGACGGGAGGCAGGGAAAAGGCCTGGCCCGGGGGTGATGGGAGACGCGGGATCTCCTGTGAGGAATCCCGAGGCATGCGGGGCACGCTGACGCTCCAAGAGACTGCAGGGGGTTTGTTGACTGTCGACATCCAACCACAGGCCACCCGGCCGCGTCAATCGAAAAATTGACGTGTCACGGAAGGTGGTTCGGCGCAAAGCGATAGAGGGAATGAGCACCGCCCGTGACCGGGGCCAGATCCTCCAGGTCCGCTCGTGGGTTCATTGTCTTAGAGGATGCACGCCCCCTGAATTTGGGGTTGACCATCGCAGGTTGCCTTCGTAGAGTGGGTACCAAGACTGGACAGATCGAGACGGGAGGTCTCACCTTGAAGAAATTCCACCTCTGACCCTCCACCTGGCTGCTGCTCCTGGCAGGAGCAGGATTTTTGATCTATCGCTGGCTGTTCTGACCCGGATAATTCACGAAGGGATTCGTGAACCCTCCGGATCAAATGACCAATGATCACTTTCCAATTCCCAATGGTGGTCGCGCGTGGCGCGCGCGGTTACAGCCCGTCACGAGGAGCACGCGCATGACGACCTTGCCTCCCACTAGTAGATCCGATAGTCCGGCGGACGCAGGCGCGATCGCTCGCACGCCTGCGCCGCGGTGGCCCCTCGGCAAGATCGTCCGTACCGGTATTTGGGCCGCTGTGACGCTGCTGGCTCTCGCTGCCCTGATCCTCACTTTGCGAGAGCATCCGGACGGGATGCGTCAACCATTTGACGCGTGGTACGGTAACTGGCGGTCCGTCGCGCTGGCGAGCCTGCTCTTCCTCGCCTTCCTTTTCGGGTTCACCGCTCCCCGCCGCCGCGCCGAGTGGCGAAATGCCGGCCTCACCTCGGCGTTCTTCATCAGCCTCTTCACCGAGATGTTCGGCATTCCGCTGACAATCTATCTGCTGGCGCCGGCCCTTGGAATCCCCGCCTCGGCCTTTGGCCTCCAAGAGAGCCACCTGTGGGCGTATCTCCTGTCCCGCACGGGGCTCATCAGCCTGGGCCGGGGCGTGTACCTGGTCATGGCCGTGAGCATGGCCCTAGTCGGTCTGGGTGTCGTCCTTCTGGCGACGGGGTGGCGGCAGGTCCATACTGGTCGGGGCCATCTCGTCACGACAGGCGTCTACGGGCACATCCGGCATCCCCAGTACGTCGGGCTCATCCTGACCATCCTGGGGTTCAACATCCAGTGGCCGACGTTCCTGACCCTTCTCATGGCCCCCGTCCTCATCGTGATGTACCTTCGCCTGGCCCGGCAGGAGGATCGTGACTTGGAGGGGGAGTTCGGCGAGACATACCGGAAGTACGCCAGTGTGGTCAACGCCTTCGTGCCAGGGCGACGACGCCTGAAAGCCCTCTGAGTTCTGTCATGAAGGAGACGGTCTCAATTCGGCAGCCGTTCGGAAGGCTCCTGCTACTCACCGCCCTGGCTGGCATCCTCGGGACAGCAGTTTGGACCTGGCAAGGTTCCCGGCCCGGGAGAGGAGGAGAAGACCGGCCACTCGAGGGCTTACGGATCTTCGGAACGGTTCCAGACTTCTCGCTGATCCAGCGGGACGGGCGACGCGTCACGCTAGCCGACCTCCGGGGAAAAGTCTGGATCGCCAATTTCATCTACACCCACTGCACAGACACCTGCCCGTTGCAGAGCGCCCAGATGGCCCGGCTGCAAGAGGAGCTGAAAACCGAACCCGATTTCCGGTTGGTGTCCATCACGGTGGACCCGGAGCAGGATACGCCGGAGACCCTTACCGAATATGCGACCCGTTTCGGCGCGGACCGCGAGCGCTGGCTGTTCCTGACCGGGGAGAAGCGAGCCGTCTACACCCTGGCTGTGGTTGGATTTCGCTTGAGCGTGGCAGATCCGGAAGAATTGGATCAGGACCCTCGGAACAAGCGAGCCCCCTCAAGCCGCCCGCAGGCGCGTCAGGAAAACCCATTCGAACAGCCAGAGGGGAGAGTGGGGGCGGTCACACGCTTTCTGCAGACGGCCGGGAAGTCGCTGTTGGAACCTGCTCCGGCGCAGGCGCATCCCGGGCACCCGGGCAAGCCCTTCATTCACAGCTCGCGGTTTGTCGTGGTGGATGGCCAGGCGAGGATCCGAGGCTACTACCAGAGCAATGACGAGGAGGCTCTCGGACGACTTCGCCGGGATGTAAGAACCCTGCTCCGGGAGAATCGGCCATAATCCCATAGGCAGAAGGCCGTCAGAAAAGCCTTGACCTTCCCCTTCGCTGGAGGGTGTATCCTCTTCCCCGAAGGGAGGTGATGGCCATGGAGGTGAAGCAGAAGATTTCCCTTTGCCCGGAGTGCGGCGCCTGCCCGGAGGTGGAGATCCTCCAAGAAGAGGGGAGGCCGGTTGCAGTCCGGATCGCGGAGGGGGGAGAGCAGATTACCCTTCCCAGGACAGCCTGGAACACCCTGGTTCGATATGTCAGGGAGGGGATTCTGAATGCCCTGTAGCAGCATACGGGGGAGCCGGCTTCCCAGGTACGGCTCCCCCTACTTCGATAGTGGAGCGTCCAATGGGCCGGGAAAGGCTTTTCATCGGCAAGGTGGCGAAGCAGGCAGGGACCAATGCCAAGACAATTCGGTACTACGAAGCGATTGGCCTCCTGACCAAGCCCCAACGAGGCGAGAACCGATACCGGCTCTACCCGAAAGAGGTGGTCGAGCTACTTTACTTTATCAGGAAGGCGCAAGGATTAGGGCTTCGGCTATCCGAGATCAAGGTAATCGTCGATCTTCGCTTGAAGGGCCGCGAGCCCTGTGTTCACGTGCGGCCCCTCCTGGAGAGGAAGATTGCCGATCTCGATCAGAGGCTCAACGACCTGCTTACACTGAGGAGGAAGCTGAAACGGCTGTTGGCCGATTGGGAAGTGCCCGGGAGACAGGGGGGGAGCAAGACGATGGTCTGCCCCCATATCGAGGCCACTCCCATGGCGCCGAAAGCACGGCGCCTCCCGATGCAAGGCAATCGTCGTTTGTGGTCTCATTGAACTGAAGGTCCCTGTCGAAAAATGGTTTTGCTTGACCGGACAGTTGGCGTCCCATATCCTATCTCCGCCATGTTGAAGCGCGACAGACGAAGTCACAGGCTTGGACCGGCAGGGCTCGTGGCGACCATACTTGTCCTTGTACTCCCGCTCTGCCTCATTGGCGGGACCATGGCTTATCAGGATTCCTGTCAGGATCTGGGGTCGCCCCCTGGCCTCTGCAGCAAGGCGGCGACCCACACGGACCACCTTCTGGCTGTCCCCGCACCCCCGTTCTCCCTCGCCTCCGCACACGAGACCCCTGATCTCGTAACGGTCTACATTGAACAGGCTTTCCCCTCTCTGGGCCTTCTTTCAATTCCTGACGGCCGCGCACCCCCCCTCGTCTAAACCTTCCGCCTCTGCCGTTCAACTCCACCTGTCTCCTTGGACACCGTCCGAGCGGTCCGCGTCCTGACTGCCGAGATGGTCGGGCGAGAGTTGACTTTACCGAGAGTTTTCGATGGTAACTTCTAGGACGTTGAAGAATGGCTGACGAGAGGGCCGCGAAGGGTGCGCACGGGGGTGACCTCCCCGACCTGAACGCAACGTTGTGGGCGCGAAGGGACATCTTCTCCCTGGCGGGCTGGGCGGGGTTTACGGGCGTGGTGGGGGCTTCGCTCCTGGCGTTCACCCGGTTCATGTTCCCGCGCGTCCTGTTCGAACCCCCGGCGGTTTTCCTGGCGGACAAGCCGGAGAACTTCGTCCCCGCGGTGGTGGACGAGCGGTGGAAGAAAGGCCAGCGGGTCTGGATCGTGCGGAAGGAGGACGGCAGCTTCTACGCCCTCTTGGCCATCTGCACGCACCTGGGCTGCACGCCCAACTGGTTCGCCGCCGAGAACAAGTTCAAGTGCCCCTGTCATGGCAGTGGCTTCAAGCGGGACGGGACCAACTTCGAGGGGCCGGCACCGCGGCCGTTGGATCGGATCAAGATCGCTATGACCCCTGAGGGGCTCTTGCAGGTGGACAAGAGCGCTATCTTCCGCATGGCCCCCGGGAACCCCGAGGCCCAGCACCCGCAGAGCATTTTGAGACTGTAGGTTGGTGCCGATGTCTCTGACAGCGCGGATCTCTGGGAGCGTGGGAGCCATACTGCTGGCCATGGCCATCGCGTCGGTCGTGCCGCAGGCCAGGGCGAACGATCACTTCGCCACCGCCTTGGGCATCCAGAAGCCGAAGGAGCAAGTCGAGGCACCAAACGTTATTGGGACCGACCCGGATGGAAATACTATTCGCCTGACGGACTTCCAGGGCAAGGTGGTCTTCGTGAACTTCTGGGCGACGTGGTGCATCCCGTGCCGGCTCGAGATGCCGGCGATGGAACGCCTCTATCGAGAGTTCAAGGAACGAGATTTCGTCATACTGGCGGTGAATGTTCAAGAGGGACCGGAGGCCGTCCGCGCCTTTATCCGAGAACTGAAGCTGACGTTTCCTGTCGTCCTGGATCCGAAGGGTAGGGCAGCCATGGCGTACGTCGTCCGTGGTCTGCCAGCGACCTACCTGATCAACCGAAACCAGATTATTGTGGGGCGAGCCATTGGCGCCCGGGAGTGGGACAGCAAGGATGGTCGAGCCTATATCCGAACCCTTCTCGGCGAGCCCAGGTAATCCGGCCGTGGGGGCCAGCAGATCACGCCATCAGGAGTGAAAACCATGAGTGAGTGGGTTGCAGCGAACGAATGGAGCCGACGGGGGTTCCTGCGGGCCGCCGGCCTGGCCGCGGCGGGGACGGCCTTGGGTGCGGGCCGTGTTCTAGTGCCAGCGCGGACTACAGGCGCCGGTGGTGTTCGGGAGATCGAGCTCGTGGCGAGGGAGACCCGCTGGGAGCTGGCACCGGGCAAGGTCATCAAGACCATGACGTACAACGGCCGGGTTCCCGGTCCCGAGCTTCGCCTCCGCGAGGGGGAGCGGGTCCGGATCAGGCTCAAGAACGAGCTGGCGGAGCCGACGACTATCCACTGGCACGGCGTGGATGTGCCGAATCCCATGGACGGCGTCCCGGGGATCACGCAGAAGCCAGTTCAACCCGGCGAGACATTCGTCTACGAGTTCGAGGCCCGGCCCGCGGGCACGCGGTGGTACCACACGCACTTCCAGGAACACAAGCAAATGGACCTGGGGCTGGTGGCGCCTCTGATTATCGATCCAGCCGATCCCGAGCCGTTCGCATTCGATCGGGAGTACACCCTCGTCTTGGACGACTGGGCCACCGGGACGGGGCCCGCCCTCGCGAGAACGGCCGAGGGGATCGCTGGCGCCCGCGGCAGCATGGGTGGAATGATGAGTGGCACGATGGGAGGTGGAATGGGCCGGATGATGGAAGAGATGATGGGCGGGCGAGGAATGGGGGGCCAGACGCCCGCCTACGATACCATGACCATCAACGGGAAGGCGTACCCCGCCACCGAGCCGCTCCGCGTCCGAAAAGGGGAGAGGGTCCGGCTGCGCCTCATCAATGCCAGCGCCGACCACACCCACGTGATCCGCCTGGCTGGCCATCGGCTGAAGGTGACCCATACCGACGGGAACCCGCTGGTTCAGCCGGTGGAGGTGGATGCCGTCCCCATCGCTCCCAGCGAGCGGTACGACGTCTTTTTCGTGGCAGAGCACCCGGGGTCCTGGTTCCTCTACTGCGCCGAGGCGGGCCATCCCGGGGCCGGGGAGCAAGTGGCCGTGGTGTACGAGGGGCACGAAGGGAAAACCCCGGAGGCACCAATCGAGGGGATCACCGATCTGAGCCTGTGGCGGTACGGCATCGGACGTGGCCGTGACGTTCTGCACCCTCCCTCCGGGCGGGAGCGGACCTTCGACCTCACCCTGAGCGGGGGGATGATGGGCTCCGACGTCTGGACCATCAACGGCAAGCAGTATCCAAACACGGACCCCTTGCGACTCCGGAAGGGCGACCGCGTGCGCGTGCGCTTCAACAACGTGAGCATGGAGGCACACCCCATGCACCTGCACGGGCAGTCGTTCAAGGTGCTAGCCGTCAACGGACGCCGCCTGAACCAGCCCATCGTCAAGGACAGTGTGGACGTCGAGGCGCACATGGGCTCCGTGGAGATCGAGTTCACCGCGTACAACCCCGGCGACTGGTTCTTCCACTGCCACAAGCCCATGCACATGGAAGGCGGAATGATCACCCTGGCAAAGATCGGGTGATCCTTCCTGACCTCCGTGTCAGTCAACCGGTCAGTCTTGAGGAGGGAACATGAGACCAAAGCAATCACTAGCGACCGATCGTCGTGCCGCAATCACGAAGCTGCTGATGTATCCACGCTGGTCCCGCGCTCTGGCAATGGCGGGATTGGCCACAGCGATTGCCCTGGCCGTCTCGACCCTCGGCGAGACCGCCGGCCAACCGGACGACATCGGGCACCTCCACGCGCTGCTCATCAGCCCGACCGACGCCAGCCTGTGGATCGGGACCCACCATGGTCTGTACCGGAGCAGTGACGAGGGCAAGAGCTGGCAGCCCGTCAAGATCCCGGCTGACCTAGCGGCCATGGATTTCATGAGCTTCGCCCAGGACCCGGGCAACCCAAATGTCGTCTACGTCGGAACCCACAACCGCGGCATCTTGAAAACAAGCGACGGGGGGGTCACCTGGGCCCAGGTCCTGGGTATCGGCAACGCCGATGTCCACGCGCTGGCGGTGGACAGCTTCAATCCTGCCCAACCGAAACGATGGTATGCCTGGATTGTGGATAAGGGCCTGTTCCGGTCCTTGGGCGTTCTTGACGAGTGGAAGCGACAAGACGATGGGCCGGCAAATCCGGACGTTCGCACTCTCCAGTCGGCCAACATCCCGACGGGGATGGGTGGGATCTGGCTTTACGCAGGGACCGCCGACGGCCTTTTCCGGAGCCCGGACTGCTTCTGAGGCTGGAAACCGGTGGGCGGTCTGCCCACCAGCAAGACGGTGTACGCTTTCGCCGCCAGCGCCACGGATCCGAAGATCATGTTCGCCGGCCTCCGCGAGGGCGCCTTCAAGAGCACGGACGGCGGCGAGCGCTGGAAGAAATTGAATGCGGCGCCGAAAGACGTGGCCGCCATCGCCATCCACCCAGGGAGGCCTGAAGCTGTTTTCCTCGGGACGGCCGCCGGCAAGATCTTCAAAAGCATGGACCGCGGCCAGACCTGGCGCCGCCAGAACTGACGACCGACCCATCAGCACTAACCCGCCAAGGTCTCAGGAAGGCCCATCTTCCCCAGAACACCCACCCTTGCATTGGGGGCGTATCGGTAGGCACCTTCACGGGCAATTGGAGAGGCCGGGCCCGGGTCCCGGCCCCTGGCCCCGGTGGTCGTCCTACTTCTTGCTCACCAGCAGGCACCCGCAGCCGCAGTTGCTACTGGCTGACGGCAAGGGCGTCTTGGGCTTCTTGCTGAGCCGCTTGGCCATCTCCCTCACCTCCTTCCGGTCAGGTTTTTCCTCCTCGGCGGTCGCTTGACCAGAGCAGCCGTCTGGAGAATAGGAGTCTTGTGGGGTGCCCGATCCAGGCACGAGCAGTCCGCACCACTTCGCGGTGCTTGAGGCTGGCAGAGGGACGCATAGTGTCCCTGCAGTTCTCGCTGCAGCGCTCGGAGGTCCTTGATGCGGCTTTCGATCTCGCTGAGCTGGGCGGCGATCAGCTCTTTGAGGCGGGGGCGGAGGTGCTCACAGCTCCCGGTGTCCGCGAAGGTAGCAATCTGCCGGATGTTGGCAAGAGGGAGGCCGATCTGCTTGGCGCGGCGGATAAACCGGAGGCGCTGGAGGTCCCGATCCGAGTACATCCGGTGCCCCGAGGGCGCCCGTGCCGCCTTGGGCAGAAGGCCGAAGGCCTCGTAGAAACGGACAGTCCTGGGGTTGACATTACATTCGCGGGCAAGCTCGCCGATCCGCATGGGCTGCCTCCTGAGGGGGTCTTCTCATCGCCATCAACAATATAGGTCTTCCAGTCGACTGGAATTGCAAGGGATTTTTTTGCTTGGCGTGACTGCAAGGCCTGTGGGGGGATCTCGTGGAGACAAACGGTATCCGGCTGACTCAGAGCCGCCACCTGCTGAGTCGCTGACGCATGAACCCAGGGTCAAGTCGCGGCCGGCTATCCCCGGGTGGGAGCCGGACGCCACTCGATGATGCGCACGGCATTCACGACGACCAGCAGGGCGCTCGCCTCATGGATGATGGCCCCCAGGACGGGGGTCACGATCCCGACGCCAGCCAGGACCACGGCAAGGAAATTGATTGCGACAGAGAGGAGGACGTTCTCCCGGATGACCCGCAGGGCCCGGCGGGCCAAGGCCAGGACCTCGGGGACCCGAGCAAGGTCGCTGCTCATGAGGGCGATGTCGGCCGTCTCGATGGCCACGTCGGTTCCGGCGGCCCCCATGGCGATCCCGATATCGGCCGCGGCCAGGGCGGGGGCATCGTTCACCCCGTCCCCCACCACCGCCACGCGGAGGCCGCGGCCCTGCATCTCCCGGACAATCGCGAGCTTGTCCTCCGGCAGCAGGCCGGCCCGATACGCGTCCACACCGACCTCCCTGGCCACGGCCGCGGCCGCTCTCGGATTGTCCCCGGTGAGGAGCAGGATCTGGCTCACCCCCACCTGGCGGAGGGCCGAGATGACCTCGGCGACGCCGGGTCGCACGGCATCCCGGAGGGCGATCCAGCCCGCGAGATGCCCATCGATGGTCACCGGCAGGACGGTCTTTCCCTCCGCCTCCAAGGCCTCGATCCGCCCGCCGACGGTATCGAGCGGGCTGGCTCGTCCCGCCGTCCCGCCGGGCCGTCCGACGAAGATCCGCCGGCCGTCCACCAGGGCTTCGACGCCCACGCCGGGAATGATACGCGATTCGCGAGGGCCCGGGGGATCGACGCCACGGGCCGCTGCCTCCGCCACGATGGCGCGTCCCAAGGGGTGCTCGCTGAACTTTTCCGCCGCGGCCGCGAGGCACAACAGTTCGCGGTCGCCGTTCCCGGTTCCAGGTTCATAGGCGGGACCGGGCCCGTGAACCTTGGAAGTTGAAGGGGAGGCGATCACGTCGGTGACGACGGGCGCCCCCCGGGTCAGGGTCCCGGTCTTGTCGAAGAGCACCGCATTGACCCGGCCGGCAGCCTCGAGCTGGGCACCTCCCTTGATGAGAACCGTCCGCCTGGCCGCGTTCCCGATGCCCGCAATGACCGCCGTCGGCGTGGCCAGAACCAGGGCGCAGGGGCAGAAGACGATGAGCACGGTGATGGCCCGCAGGACATCGGCCGTGAGGAAATAGACGACGCCCGCGAGAGCGAAGGCGATGGGCGCGTAGAACTGGGCGTAGCGGTTGGCCAGGCGTTGCACGGGCGCGGTGCTGCGCTGGGCCTCCTCCACCAGCCGGATGATCTTCCCGAGGGTCGTGCCGCTCCCCACCTGGGTGGCCCGGACGTCGAGGGTCCCCGCCCGGTTGAGGGTCCCGGCGAAGACCCCGTGGCCCGGCATCTTCTCTACGGGGATGGACTCGCCGGTGATGGAGCTCTGGTCCACGGCGGCGGCCCCCTGGATGACCACGCCGTCCACGGGAACCATGCCGCCCGTCCGGACCCGGACGAGATCGCCCGGCCGGATCTCCTCCACGGAGACAGCAACCTCCGCATCCCCCCGGACGACCGTCGCCGTGGTGGGGACCCGAGCCAGGAGGGCCACGAGGGCCTGGCTGGCCCGCGCCACGGTCAACTGCTCCAACAGCCCGCCGCCGAGGAGCATCACGGCCACGATGGCGCCGGCCTGGTACTCCCCCACCACGAGGGCCGCGAGGATCGCCGTGGACACCAGGACGTCCACGGTGAAGTCCCGGGCCCACAGGCCCCGCGCCGTGCTCCACCAGATGGGCAGCCCGGCGATCACCGCGGCCAGGACGGCCAATCCCCGTTCGATGGCGGGAAATCCGAGCAGGAGAGCCCCCCAGCTTCCCAGGAGGATCCCCGTCCCCGCAAGGGTGGCGATTCCCTCAACGGACCAGAGGACGTCCCGGTACGTCTGGAAGAACGCCGCGGCGAGACGCGCGAAGCGGCGACAGCGGTCTCTGAACGGTCCGATCAAAGCCGACCTCCCTTACCGGAAGTAGCGTTCCAGGGCCGCTTCAAGGTCTGCGAGGGTCCGCCGGGCATCCCCCCGCCGGGCGGCATCCACGACGCAGTGGGCCAGGTGATCCGAAAGCACCAGCCGACCGACCTGGTCGAGGGCGGCCCGAACCGCGGCAAGCTGGGTCAGGACGTCGGGGCAGGGCCGATCCTCGAGCACCATGCTGCGGATGGCCGCCACATGTCCTTCGATGCGGGCCAGGCGGTTTGCGATCTGGCGGGTCTGTGTGTGCAGGGACTTCTTCATTGTCATATCCCCCGGGGGGGGATAATTACATGCTTGGGCAGGCCTGTCAACCTTCCGAGGGGAACGCTTCCGCAATCAACAGCTCTCGGATCCGCCGAGCCGTGGCACAGGCGGGCTGGCGGGCGCCCAGTGGCGACTGGCTGGAGACGCTGCCCCCAGGCCGGTTCCCCGCATATCTAAAGGATGCCACCCCCAAGGCCCGGGAGATGTACCGGTTTGCCGTGGCCAACGGCGAGACACTGCGGTATATTCCCTGCTACTGCGGGCGCGGCAACGAGCGTGTCGGCCACAAGAGCAATGCCGATTGCTATGTGGCCCAGCGGTTCCCCGACGCCAGGATCACATTCACCAGTCACGCTGCAGGGTGAGAGATTTGCGCTGAGGGCCGAACGGAGACTGCTCACTTGTCGGAGCGACGATCATGACGCACCTGGAATGCACCCGTTGTGGGACCACGCACTC
>Ga0214473_10007623_pt1 | contig 12815 bp, 10 predicted proteins | sample RVTome_7_FD_203509 | JGI IMG/M metagenome (GOLD analysis project Ga0214473, IMG submission 203509) | Soil microbial communities from uranium-contaminated site in the Upper Colorado River Basin, Wyoming, United States - RVT98D197 | ecosystem: Environmental > Terrestrial > Soil > Contaminated >...
CAACCCATCCATATTGAATCTATTTACGCATGTACATACATACAGCATCACCGATAGAGCATATTTAAATGACCCATATCTTTACATGTTGTTGTGGCAGGATGGAGTTCTTGATTCGACACCTCTGGCCCAGAGTATCTCCGATAGTTATTTCGATATCATTATGCTGCCATCGAGAATAAACCATACGAGTAAATTGATGGCCCCCCTCGATAAGATCGTCGCCAGGATTTTAGAGCGCTATAAGCCAGGCATAGCTGGTTCGGGATTCAACTATTACATCAGAAAGACCTAAGAAGGATTAACAAAGACGATCTGTAAGGATATTTCAAAAAGTCGAATGTCGAAATGCGGAACTCCGAAAGCAGAAAGAGAACAAAGCTGGAAGGCGGAATCCGAGGAGAAAGAAAAGCATCTCATTCCAGTTGTAAATGCTGTCTTTACCAATAAAATCTATTCGGTCGAAAGGCTCTGTTTCCATTGTCTTTAAGTCAAGTAAAGAAAGCGATTCTGGACCAACTTGAAAAGCATGGTTATGCCCGGGTGATTTTTGCCTTTTGTATTGTTTTATTGTTGAATTTTACCATAATCACACAGCCCCCGGTGTGGGACAGCGCAGCAAGTATCTTTCCAGCAGCGATCTATCTCTCAAATAACAACTTTAATTTTTTTGAACTCCTCCGCGAACCCGGATACGCCTCCGGCGGGCCGAATGTCCACGGACTTACTGTCGGGACCCTGATCACGGCGGTCATATTTAAAATCAGTGGCGGCGGCACTGCTGCACTTGTTTCATTGCATTTGATCCATTTCTTAATGGCCTCCTTAGCACTCGTATCGTTTTTTGGTCTCACGTCAGAGGCGCTCGGCAAGGTGAATTCTTTTTTGCTTTGTTTAGCCCTTCTCATTCACCCTGTCGTTCTGACTCAAACGCGTTACATGTATCTGGAAATCCCACTCCTTCTTTTTACGGTCAATGCAATCGGGTACTGGATCAGGCAAGAATTCGGAAAGGCCCTTGTCTTTGTTTTGCTTGCTTCAATAACAAAAGAAACAGGCTTTATCGTCGGTAGCTGTATAGCCTTTTACACGCTTTTTGAATCAGGGACTTTGTGGCGGCGGGTTATTCGGAGTGTGTCGGTCATTTTCCCCGTGCTTGTGCTTGTCGTGACTTATTTTCTGTATATCACTCCCCGGGCGATGCCGGAGTTTCTTGAAGGAAGCTCACTAAATGCGCTCCACTCCTTCCTGGATGTACCAAGAACGATTTCGCGCTGTGTGGTCTCGGCCTCAAATCGCTTCCTCATTATGGTCCCTGATGTTCTGGTTGCTATTGTGTCGGTATTCATCATTGGGGTTGTGAGGCTGAAGGCGGTCCTGTGGAGTTGTTTCGGTCCGACTAAAGAGAAATCAGAAAGGGCAAATAGCGGGTCAGCCAAGAATCGATTATTAGACCTGTCGATCTTGCTGGTGGTATTTTTTCATTTACTTCACTACGTGATCCTGCCGATATTCATTGACTTCTGCTGCCCGATGATTCGTTATCATGTCCAAATTATACCTTTTTTGGGATTTATCCTGTCATTTTTCGTTATAGAGAAAATCGGGCCAAGGGTTTTTCATATTTTAATAGTGCTAGCACTGATATGCTTCGTTATAAATCAAGACGGTGTGTTGTATCCGAACGAAGTGAATCGGGAGGGCTTGGGATCAAACTTCGGGGTCACCGAAAGGTCGGGGGCCTATCGACAACTTTTATCGGTTCAAAAAATGGGAATTGAGTTGTTGTCAAAGATTCCCTCCGAAATCCCCGTTTTTTATGAACATCACAACCACTATATTTTTCAATATCCCGAAATGGGTTATACCCGTCAGCCTTTGAAAAACGGGCATAATATATTCGTTGAAGAACCTTACCGTCACGGCCTTTTGAAGGACTATCCGCCCTGTTTTGTTATGTTTTATTTTTCTCCGTTCCTTGGCGGCAAAAATATGCTGCACGTTGTCAAGCAAACCGAATTGTTGCCGGAATGGAACAGCGAAGTGATTCAAACGATTGAAAACGGTCCCTATCTTGGATACCTCATAAAGGTCTGGAAAGAAGGGACACCCTGCCTGGAGGATATCAAATAAGAATCCGCGAAGCCGGGGTGCCGCCACGACAGGCCATACTTTGTGCTAAAGCGTTCCTCATAGCCCAAAGGAGGAAAGCTGAAGTAAGGATTTCACATTCCAAATTTGGCCTCCCAAATCCCAGGCGCCTCTATCCTCAAGCATGGCGCTCCTCGAACCTCCAACAGCGTAGCGCGAGGCTCAAGCTTTGGTCATGCTGACCAACCACAGAATGAAACAGAGGAAGGAAAACCCAAGCCAGAAAATACCCTTGCCGCCGCGGACCCCTCTCTGTCTGAATGTCACCATGATCAGACCGATGAGACTTCCGATCCACCCCAGAAATCCGGTCACCACCACGGCGCTCCAAAACGAAGAGGAATAGGGGCTTTCACCTGAAAAAGCATTCGTCTGTGGTGTCTCCCTATTTTCGGGTTGACCACGGCTGAGAGAGACAAGCTTGGAGTCTACTTTTCGGATCCAGTTTTTACCGGGTGTCACGAGATGAGTGGCACCGTAAAACCCGTTCCGTATCGATTCATAAGCGATCAAAGCAAGCCGCTTATCTCCCGCCTTCTCCGCCTGCTCCCCGATCTCCCAGAGTCTTTTCGCAGACCTTTCCACGTAAGGATTGAGCGGCGCGTACCAGTGAAGAGAACGATCAAAATACGTGATGGCTCTGATGGTCTGATTTTCCTTTAGAAGGGCTTCTCCGGTCTTGGAGTCCTCCATGGATCCGTAGAAGACTCTCACCCACAGGATGAGCAGGAGCAAAACGGCGACCGAAGCAGCCTTGACGATCACATTTGAGGCACTGTGTTTCACTGGCGAGGAGTTGTCCTGCATAACGGAAGACCGTGAAGGTTATATAAATTTATTGCTATTTTTAGCAAAATTCTATATAAATAGCTATAAAAATCTATAAAGAAGTTCTATCAAGTATGGGGAATTTTCAGGATTTCGCCGGCAAGAGCGTTCTCATCACCGGAGGGATGGGCTTCATCGGAAGTAATCTGGCCAGATCCCTGGCCGACCTGGGTGCCCGGGCAACGGTTGTAGACAGCCTTATCCCAGAGTACGGAGGTAATCTCTTTAATCTGAAGGGCTATGAAAGCCGGATTCACATCAACATTGCTGACATTCGGGATGAATTCAGCATGGCCTACCTGGTGCAGGGTCAGGATTACTTGTTCAACCTTGCCGGCCAGACAAGCCATCTCGACTCCATGAAAAATCCTTTTGTGGATCTCGACATCAATTGCCGGTCCCAGCTGTTCATCTTGGAAGCGTGTCGGAAACATAACCCCGCCATCCGGATCGTTTACGCCAGTACCCGACAGATTTATGGCAGACCGGACTTTCTTCCGGTTCACGAGGGGCATCTCCTTCATCCTACGGATGTGAACGGCATCAACAAAATGGCGGGGGAGTGGTACCACATCCTTTACAGCAACGTTTATGGCATCCAAACGTGTGCCCTGCGGCTCACCAACACCTATGGGCCGCGAATGCGAGTGAAAGACGCCCGCCAGACCTTCCTCGGTATCTGGATCCGGAACCTCACTCAGGGCAAGCCCATTGAGGTGTGGGGAGACGGGCTTCAGGTGAGGGATTTCAATTATGTTGACGATGTGACCGATGCCATGCTCACGGCGGCCTTGTCCGAGCAGAGCAACGGTCAGATTTACAATCTTGGCAGCCCCGAACGTGTCAACTTGAAAGACCTGGCGGCTCTCATGATCAAAGTTCACGGGAAAGGAGAGTATGGGGTCGTTCCTTTTCCTGACGATCGCAAGCCGATTGACATCGGGGACTATTACGCCGATTACAGTAAAATACGCGCCGCTCTGAATTGGAATCCTCGCCTCAGTCTAGAAGAAGGGCTCTCCAGAACTCTTCAGTACTATTATCAATTCATTCATGAATACTTATGATCCCTCAGACAAGTCCTCTTGCAAACTATTTGTCAAACCAAACGGCTCTTGATGAAGCTATTCATCGGGTTCTCAGCGCCGGGCGTTACATTCTGGGCGAAGAGACCAGCGCCTTTGAAAGGGAGTTCGCCGATTACATCGGCGTTCCCTACGCCGTGGCCGTGGGAAACGGAACAGAAGCCCTCCACCTCGCCCTACGAGGGCTGGGGATTGGTCCGGGCCATGAGGTGATCACCGTGTCCCACACGGCTGTGGCGACCGTGGCGGCCGTCGAGATGTGCGGAGCCACACCCGTCCTGGTGGACATTCACCGCGAATCCTACACCATGGATGTGGCGTCGCTTGAGAAAGCGAGATCAGACCGAAGCAAAGCGATTGTGCCTGTTCATCTCTACGGTCAACCGTGCGATCTTGAAGCAATCATGCGCTTTGCCCGGAAGTTCGGGCTCTATGTGATTGAGGATTGTGCGCAGTCCCACGGCGCCCTTTACCAGGGAGGTCGAACCGGCTCATGGGGGCATGCAGCTGCTTTTAGCTTCTATCCGACCAAAAACCTGGGATGTCTGGGAGATGGAGGAGCGATTACCACCCACGACCCTTCCCTCTATGAAAACCTGAGAGCGATCCGCCAGTACGGATGGGACGATCACCGCATCAGCCGGAGACCCGGATGGAACTCCAGGCTGGATGAGTTGCAGGCCGCCGTGCTCCGGGTGAAGCTGGCCCGTCTCGAAGAAGGCAACGAAAGGCGAATCCAGATTGCCCGCACCTACCGTGAGCTGCTCAGCCGGATTCCGGAACTCGCTCTACCCTCTCCGACCACCGGGACAACCCATGTGTATCACCAATACGTTGTCCGCTGCGCTGAGCCTTCCGTGCGGAACCGCTTGATGCCTTTTCTGTCCGAGCAGGGAATCCAGACCGCTGTGCACTACCCTGTTCCGGTTCACTTGCAGCCGGCTTACGCCCATCGTCTTTCCGGATCCCATTCGCTGCACGTGACGGAAGAGATGTGCCCAAAGATTCTGTCCCTCCCCCTGTTTCCCGAGCTGACGGATGAAGAGGTCGTCCGGGTGGCCAAGACGATTGAGACCTTCTTCTCAAGGAGCGTGTGAGCCGTGCTCTCCAGGATACCCATCCAGCTCTTAGAACGCTACAGACCCCTTTCGACCTGGGAGTCCTTCTATCTGAGGACGCGGTGGCGTCTCTGCCCCTTTGAGCTCGTTGAATCCCATGTTCCGAGAAAAGGAAGAGTTCTTGACTTCGGGTGCGGATACGGCATGCTTTCAAATTTTCTGGCTCTGAAAAGCCCGGATCGCCGGGTTCTCGGCATTGATCTAAACAGAGACAGATTCGAGGTGGCAAAGCGATCTTCGAAAGGGCATCCCGAGGTCTCTTTTCAACTCGGTGACGTCCGGGACTTCCGGAGGGTCCCTTTTGATGCGGTCGTCATGACCGATGTCCTTCACCACATAGACGACGAAAATGTCCGAGTGTTGCTCCGAATCATCCGCTCCTGTTTGAGCGATCACGGGACTTTGGTGGTCCTTGATGTGGACCGATCTCCCTTACGGAAATTCTACACCACCTACCTGATCGACCGTTTGCTGAACCTGACCCGGTCTCTTCATTACCGCTCCAGAGATCTCCTGATTCTCCTGCTGGGCCAGTCAGGCTTTTGGGTTCAGGAAGTGGTCCGTGCGGACCGGGACCTGCCGCTCTCGGATGTGATCTATCTCTGCAAGAAAGGGAAGAGCGAGCGTTCATCTTCCCCCTCCCCTACCCCTCCCGCCGAGGGAGGGGAAATTCTTGTCCAAGAGAGAACGTGCAAAGGCTGTGGACCCTAAAGAATACGAAATCATGTACCGGGCCGAACAATCTCACTGGTGGTACCAGGGGATGGCCGCGATCACCAGGAGTATCCTTGAGATCTTTTACGCGCCTGGCTCGGGTCTAGCCATCCTGGATGCGGGGTGCGGCACCGGTGCAGGACTTCTTTTCCTTTCTCAATATGGATCGGTCACCGGGCTGGACATCTCAGCCCATGCCCTTCGTTTCTGTGCCGATCGCGGATGCACAGAGATCGGGAGGGCTTCTGTCATGGCCCTGCCGTTCCGGGAGGAGACCTTTGATCTTGTGACCTCCTTTGACATTCTTTATTTTGAAGGCATTCACGATGAAATGGCGTTGCAGGAAACGGCAAGGGTTCTCCGTCCGGGTGGGAGATTGCTCATACGGGTTCCCGCCTTTGACTGGTTACGTGGAACGCATGACGCCAGAGTCTCCACGGCCCATCGTTACACCGCCAAGGAACTGGCGCAAAAACTTCTGAAGAGCGGATTCGCGATCGAATTCATGAGCTATGCCAACATGATTCTTTTTCCCCTTGCCCTGCTTAAGCGGTTCTCCGAAAGGTGGCGGCTCGCCCCTCAGCAGGACTCCGATCTTGCAGTGAACGTTGGAGCCTTTTCAGGCCTTCTGAGGAGCTGCCTAGTTCTCGAGTCACACTTAATCCGTCATCGGCGTTTTCCATTCGGCCTTTCCGTCATTGCTGTGGGCAAAAAAAACTCGCTCCGGAGGTCTTCCTAGAAGCGCATGAGAAAGCTGGACAGTATTTCGGCCTTTTTCCCGGCCTACAATGATGCGGCAACGATTTCGAGCATGGTGATCGCCACCCTGCTGACCCTTCCCAAGGTGACCGATGATTACGAAGTCATCGTGGTCAACGACGGCAGCCCGGATCATACCGGAGAACTGATCAAAGAACTGGCCCGAGTCTATCCCCAGGTGCGGATCATCGCCCATGCGAAGAACAGGGGTTACGGCGGAGCGCTGAGGAGCGGCTTTGCTGCCGCCACAAAGACCTGGATCTTTTACACGGACGGAGACGCGCAGTATGATCCTCGCGAACTGACGAGGCTGGTCGAGGCGGTCACAGAGGACTGCGACGTGGTCAACGGGTTCAAGATCGCCCGTTCCGACCCCTTGCATCGAATCCTGATCGGAAGGCTCTACCACACGATTGTCCGGCTTCTGTTCGGATTCCGCTTGCGGGATGTGGACTGCGACTACCGCCTCATGCGCCGGACCGTCTTCGACAAGGTGAATCTCACCTCCACCTCCGGCACCATCTGTCTCGAGATGGTGAAAAAGCTCCAGGATCTCGGATTTCGATTCAAGGAAGTGCCGGTTCACCATTACCATCGCGCCCACGGCAAGTCCCAGTTTTTCAATTTTCCGCGCCTCATCAAAACCGCGAAACAGCTCATGGGACTGTGGTGGGATCTGGTTGTAAAAAAGGTCCATCTTAAGAATTTGTGAGGCCTCTTGTCGGCTTATCCTGACAGCGGATATCCCAGGAACTCCTTTCAGGGAAATCCCTCCTTCACGCGGAGGGACCTGCTGGCGGTCTCTCTCCTCTTAGCCTTCTGCTGCTACCTTTTCAGGAACATCCTGGGAGGCCACATGCTCCTGGGCATCGACTTCATCGAGTTTTATCTCCCCATGAAGAAGTTCCTCTATGACGAAATCCATCTCCACCAAACGATCCCCTATTGGAATCCATACATTTTCGGCGGCATGCCTTACCTGGCCCATTTTGAATCGACCGTTTTCTACCCCTTGGGGTTTCTTTTCTGGCTCATGCCTCCGGAGAAAGCTTATGGGTACACCATGTTTCTCCACCTCTTTCTCGGTGGGATCTTTATGTACCTCCTCACGAGATCTTTCTCTATCAGCCGAATCGGGGCTTTTGTTTCGTCGGCGGTCTTTGCCTGCAATGGATTTGTAATGGCTATTCTGTACTTGGGACATATGAGCCCGATACAGAGCACCATCTGGTTGCCTCTGGTCCTCTATTTTCTGAACCGCTCCCTCTCTTCAAGGGAATTTCTGTTCAGCGCGTCGGTGGCAGGTGTCCTGTGGGGAGTGCAGATTCTGGCAGGCGCTCCACAGGATGCCTTTTACACCTTCCTGGCGTCCATCCTATTTCTCATCTGCTCAGTGTTTTCAGCCTACCCCTCTAAGAAATACCTTCTCAAGATCACCTCCATAACCTTTCTTTTGTTTTCCTTTGGCAGCGGCCTTTCAGCCGTTCAGATTCTGCCTGCCTTTGAACTCATCAAAGAATCCGTGCGTGCTTCTTTGGACACCTATGAGATGGTGACTATGGGTTCCTACCCTCTTCAGGGGGTGATCACCCTGCTCCTGCCTCAGTTTTTCGGAAGTTACGCGGACGGCACGGTGTGGGTCAGCAACGTTCCCTGGAGCATTCCCCAGCAGAACTTGTATACGGGTATCCTGCCGTTGGTGCTCCTTGGCTTTGTTTCCTTGGGGAGCAACGGGGGGAAGAGATTCGTCATCTTCGGAGGTCTGACGGCCATCCTGTCGCTCGTGCTGGCCTTCGGTCATCACACGCCCCTTTACAAACTGGTCTATCTCCTTCCGGGGTTTGACCGATTCAGAGCGCCCTCCAAGATCATGGTTCTCTGGGGGTTTTCTATCGCGCTCCTTGCTGGATTCGGCATGGACGGGCTCCTCCGCTATGCAAAAGAAAAACACACCCGCCGGTTATACCTCTTACTTTTCCTTGTGATTTCTCTGATTGTCCTGGATCTCGTCTTCCGTGCCGATCGGTCCTTGACCCTTCGCTTCTTCTCTCCTTTTGTTCTCAGCAGCGCTACCCCTGACAAAATGGCTGAGGCAACCGGAATCATGGCCTCCGAATTCCATCGACTGACGCTTCTCAGTTCATTCATCCTTTTGCTGGTCCTGCTGATGCGGCGGAATCTCTTGCCTGTCTCTCTTGGCGCTGCAGCTCTCTGCGCCGTGCTGCTCGTGGATTTGGGTTATGTCCATGGCAAGGCGGTGCGTCATGACGACACCCTCTATCAGACCATGGACAGGATCAAGCAGAGCCTGGACGCCAGTCTGGGCCAGGATAAGACTCCCTTTCGAGTCGGCAGCTTCAAAAACCCGCTCGGCGCAAATCTGGAGATGGTCTTGGGCTATCAGACGGTGGGAGGGTTCACCGCCCTTTTCCCGAGTCGATACTACGAGTACATGAACACGTACTCTGACAACCACTTACCCGAAGGCTGGGTGAATCTCTTCTATGGCACCACCCGGAACCCTGTTCTCATGGACTTGCTGAACGTCAAGTACGAGATTTCACACACGACGCACAGTTATGCCTTGCGCGAATCCTTTCTCCCACGGGCCTTCATGGTGACGGATTACCAAATCCTTGACCGGGAAAAAATTCTGGACTTCATGATCCGACCGTTTTTTGATCCTAAAAAGACCCTTCTTTTTGAAAAGGACGGTTTGCTTGAAAGCCCGCCTCGTTACCCTGCACGCCAGGGTAATGCTTCAGGATCCTTTGAACTGACGCTCTACCGGCCGGATGCGATGGTGATCGAAACCCAGACGAACGAACCAGGGTATGTGTTCGTGAGTGAAATTTTTTACCCCGGCTGGAAAGCCTTGGTCGATGGACACCCGCAGCGAATCCTACGAGGCAACTATCTCTTTCGGGTCGTTGAACTTCCTGAGGGGAGGCACAGGGTTGAGTTGATTTTTGATTCCTTTCCCGTGAAACTGGGGATGGCCGTCTCTTCTTTTGTGATGTTTCTGTTTCTGAGCTTTCTTTTTTATCACCTCTTCTTCAAAGGATCAACCTGTCCTTCTCTTCGATAAGTAGGGGTTTGATACGAGAGGAAAACCTTGAAGCCTTTGATCACCAGGGCAACGTTATCCAGTATAAAGAAGGACCTTCTCCTGTTGAGCATCCTGTTGGGGTTCATCCTGTTTCTCTTCAGGGATATTCTTCTCAGCAAACATTTTTTGTTTGGTTCGGATTTTGTTGCCTTCTACCTGGGGATCAAACAATTCCTGTTCAACGAGATCAACATCCACAAATCTCTCCCCTTCTGGAATCCATTCATCTACTCGGGAATGCCTTATTGGGCTCATTTTGAATCCACCATTTTTTACCCTTTGGGCGTCTTGTTCTGGCTTATTTCTCCTGAACGGGCATTCGGTTTTACCATACTCGTCCACATGATGCTCGGTTGTGTGCTCATATACATCCTGTCCAAATTGTTTTTCTCCAGCCCATGGGCAAGGTTTGTGGCGTCCGCCGTTTTCGTTCTAAACACGTTCCTCATGGCGACTCTCTATGACGGCCAAATGCACAGAATACTCTCCTACGTCTGGATCCCCCTCATCCTCTATCTTCTAAACAAGGCCTTGATCTCTCAAACCTCCTGCTTCTACGGATCCCTTGCAGGTGCCGCATGGGGCATCCAGATCTTGGCTGGTGCTCCTCAGGATGCCTTCTACACCTTTCTGGCTGCATCCCTCTTCCTGGCCTGGAACCTGAAGCACCCTCTGAAGGGCGCTCGTCATAATGCAAGAGTATTTATGATCCTGTGCCTCCTGCTGTTCGCGGGTTCCGGTATCGCCGCCATTCAACTCCTTCCTGCCTTTGAGTTTATAGGCCAGTCGGTTCGGGCCGCCCTTGGTCGGTATGACCTCATCACGCAAGGCTCCTATCCTCCGGAGGCTCTGATCACCGTGCTCATGCCCCGTTTTTTTGGGAATTACGTCAACGCGGACTACTGGGTCTCAGGAGTGCCATGGAGCGTTCCTTTATACAACCTCTATGTGGGCGTTCTTCCAATCTTCCTCCTCCTCTTTCTCACCCGTGATCGTTTGCACACCCCTAGGGTCCTAGGGTTTTCAGTAAGTCTTGCACTGATCACCCTTGTGCTGGCTCTGGGATCCCACACACCGGTCTACAAGTGGGTCGCCTTTCTCCCCGGCTTTGACAAGATACGGGCCCCTGCGAAAATCATCATGCTCTGGGCTTTGGCCATGGCGCTGCTCGCCGGTAAAGGGATGGACGACCTCCTCCATATAGGAGAGAAGTCCCTCCGGCGAAGAGCCTGGATTGCTCTCTGTTGCAGCCTTTTTCTCGCAGGCATGAGCCTCTTTCTTTTGTTCGACCCCTCTCTTGTTCTGCGCCTCTTTTCACCCTTCATTCTTGCTGAGGCTATTCCAAGCATGATGTCCCATGCGAGGGACATCATCCAGAGCGAGTTTCACCGCTTCGTTGTCATCAGCCTCGTCCTTGCCCTTCTCTCCTTTCTGCTGCTCCGTCTCCGCCATCACCGGAGTCAAAGCATCGTTTTTTTTCTTATGAGCAGCGTTCTTGTCCTGGACTTAGGATATGCAAACTGGGGAGCTGTCCGATACAAGGATGAGGTGTATGACTGGACTCTTCAGGCCAAGACAGGCTTGGACAGGACCATCGGGAAGGACAAGGAATTATTCAGGGTGGGAAGCTTTGAGTTTGGTATGGGACCCAACATCGAGATGGTGATGGGGTATCAGACCGTTGGAGGCTATACGCCGTTTTTCCTGCACCGGTACTACGAATACATCAATTTCTACACCGATGGGCATCTTCCGGAAGGCTGGGTTTATTTCTTTTATGGCCGCCACCCGAGAACGCGGCTCATGGATCTCCTTAATCTCAAATACGAAATCCTCTACGACCAAGGGAGTTATACAATCCGAAACACCTATCTGCCTCGGGCGTTCCTTGTTCCAGGTTATAACCTCGTTGAGCGATCAGAAGTGCTGAATCGGCTGAATCACCCGGACTTTGACCCGACGACAACGGTCTTGTTTGAAAAGGAGGATGAACCCCTTCGCCTTGGCCCGCAAGCCTCCCCGGAAGCCAGCCATCCGGGTCTTGTTCGTATCCTGTCCTATCGCCCGGACCGCTTGGTCATGGAGACCGATTCGCCCGCTTTCAGATATCTCTTCCTGAGTGAGATTTTCTATCCCGGCTGGAAAGCCTTTATCGACGGGCAACCGACAAGGATCTTGAGAGGGAATTACCTTTTCAGGGTTCTCGAAGTCCCTGAAGGCCGTCACCAAGTCCGCTTGGTATTCGATCCCTGGAGCATAAAGGCAGGAACAGGGATCACCCTTTTGACAGCCCTCCTGATCTTGGCAATGCTGGTCTTCCGGAGACTGAAAAGCAAGGCTCCACGCTCATGAGGAGCTTCCGTTTCTAACGGTGTCGATTCTCCCCCCCCGCAGGCTCTTTGCCGCATTCACCGACTCTTTGAACCTCGATGTAATCTTCCTTGCGCTCAAAACGAGGAGCAGGAGATTAAGAATGACCAGGGGGTAGACCCACCCTTTCGATGATGGAGCAATCATGGGTAAGGCCACGGGCCACCAAAACGGAATGGTCCGATTTCCCGCGACCCAAATAGGTGGATCCAGGCCGAAGTCCCCTAACGGAGTCCAGGGCGCATCGGACCACAGATCGTAGCTGAACACCATGTGCTTGAATAACCACCAGTTGCCGGTCACGTGGGAAAAGCGCGGACTGAAGTTGTTGAAGGTGTCTTCACAGTATGCGCCCGCATAGGTGAACACCATCGGGCTCAGATCGATGAGCTTGTTCACCACACCGGCTCGTGTCTGTATAAAGGCAAAGGGGTGCACGCTGACTCCGAGGATTTGCACCCAGAAAGAAAAGAGCAGCAACCCGAGCGTCACCCACTTGATGACACGGGATTTCATGGACCATGTTCCAAAGAACACACCCGCCGGTAAGATCAGGTAGGGTGTGATCACCAGAAGGAACCGGGGCCCCCATGCCCAGTCTCCTGCCCACAAGCACCACAGGGCATGGGGAAGCGTGTAGGCCGCCATGATTCCGAGGAAGAGAAGCGCTTCCTTCCGATT
>Ga0214473_10007624_pt1 | contig 12814 bp, 10 predicted proteins | sample RVTome_7_FD_203509 | JGI IMG/M metagenome (GOLD analysis project Ga0214473, IMG submission 203509) | Soil microbial communities from uranium-contaminated site in the Upper Colorado River Basin, Wyoming, United States - RVT98D197 | ecosystem: Environmental > Terrestrial > Soil > Contaminated >...
TATCGATGGGTTCAAGAGCCTCATTACACAGACACCCAGCAACGCCCTCCTGAAGAATATACTGATCCGTTTTTGCGTCGATCATGATCTTGAGTTGGACATGGCCGAAGAGATGCTTCGGCAAGCCTTAAAGAAGTCGCCAAAGGATCCCTCGTTCCTGCTCACGTTAGGGCGTTTCCAGATCGTTAAGCGCCAGTTTCGCCAGGCCGTCGAGAGTCTGGAGAAGAGCATCGAGCTCAGCACGCCGGGTTACGATGCCTACTATCACCTGGGTCTCGCCCGTCTCGGAATAGGCGAGACGGCCGAGGCCCGCCAAGCCTTTGAGCTCGCCATCCAAGCCGATCCCACCGGTGAGGGTGCGCGGGAGGAGCTTCAAAAGCTTGTCGATTCCCAGAACTTGTCCAGGGAGGAGGTCCAAACTCATGAGTAGATCTTTTTGTCTTGTCGTTTTCGCTGATGTTGGCGAGTGTTACCACGGCGCAGGGAGTCCAAGAACCTGTCGCCAGGCGGTCAGATCTTCTCGGAGATGGCCTTTGCTTGAGTGAAGAGCAATAGGTAGTCACGGCCACCCGCTTTCGAGTCCGTACCGGACATGTTGAACCCGCCGAAGGGATGAACCCCCACCAGCGCGCCGGTACACTTCCGATTGACGTAAAGGTTGCCCACGTGGAACCGCTGCTTCGCCCGTTCGATCTTGTCCCGGCTCTTCGTGTAGACGGCCCCGGTGAGACCATACTCGGTGTCGTTGGCAAGCTTTAGCGCCTCATCGAAATCCTTGGCTCGGTGGGCGGCCAAGACCGGCCCGAAAATCTCCTCGTGTGCGATGGTCGCTTTTGGCTCGACGTCGGCAATGATGGTTGGACGAACAAAGTAACCCTCCGCGTCCGGTATCGCACTTCCTCCCGTCAACAAACGTCCTCCCTCCGAGACTCCTTTCTCGATGTAGCCGAGGATGGACCGCATGGCCGAATGATTGATGACCGGGCCGACGGTATAGCGAGGATCGTCGGTGGGGCCCACCTGGAGCTTCTCGGTTCGATCCTGCAGCTTCCCGAGGAAAGGCTGGTAGAGCTTCTCGTCGATGATGACCCGCGAACAGGCCGAGCATTTCTGCCCGCTGTAACCGAAAGCAGCGGCCACTACGCCTTCCACCGCGGCATCGACGTCGGCGTCGGCATCCACGATGATGGCGTTCTTGCCGCCCATCTCGGCGATGACCCGTCGGATCCAAATCTGACCGGGCTCGGTGCGGGCAGCCTTTTCGTTGATCCCGAGCCCCACTTCCTTGGAACCGGTGAAGGCGATCATCCTAGTCTTGGGATGGGTAACCAACGTGTCACCCACCGTGGAGCCGGAGCCCGTGATGAAGTTCAAGACGCCCGGTGGCAGCCCCAGCTCTTCCATCACCTCGAAAAACTTCCACCCGATGGTGGGCGAGTCGGAGGATGGCTTCAAGACGACCGTGTTCCCAGCCACGATGGCCGCGCTGGCCATGCCGACCAGGATGGCGAGCGGAAAGTTCCAAGGCGGAATGACCACCGTCACTCCGAGGGGAATGTAGCGAAGCTCACTCCGCTCCGTCGGGATCTGCACTAAGGGTTGGGGGCCGGCGAGACGAAGGTTCTCCCGGGCGTAGAATTCGCAAAAGTCGATGGCCTCGGCCACGTCGGCATCGGCCTCTACCCAGCTCTTTCCTACCTCATAGACCATCCAGGCCGCGAGCTCATACTTCCGCCTTCGCATGACACTGGCCGCATCGATGAGATAGCGGGTGCGCTGGCTGGCGGGCACGAACTGCCAGCTCTGGAACTTCTCATGAGCCACCTCCACCGCCTTGGACGCGATCTCCGGGGTGGCTCGCTGGAAAATCCCGACCACTTCCGCGGGGTGAGCGGGATTGACCGATGACAACTTCTGAACGGTCTTGAGGCGTTCTCCTCCCACCACTAGATCGTGCTCCGCCCCCATCCTCTGCTTGACATAGGCCAGAGCCTCGCGCATGGCCTTCTGATTCTCTTCCCGACCGAAGTCGGTAAGAGGTTCGTTAACGAAAGGCTGAATCATCACGACTCCTTCACCAGTCTCTTGGTGGCGGAAACTATCACAACTTCCGAAAAGGATCGACTGCCGCTCCCTTGACGGTTCGGATGGAGTGGAAGGAGGGACGGCGACCCTCCGGCCTGGCCTGAACTAACCCGGCCGATCGGGAAGAAAGACAGACAGCCCGGAGAGGCCGGCCGCGTCGAAACCGCTACCGGAGGGCTCTACCTCGGCGGAGAGTCCTCCGGCGGGCTAGCGCTCGATAACGAAAGAACCCGGGTTACCTCTTCGGCGGAATAACCGCGTCTTTGCAGACCTTCGAAACGCGAAACTTCACCACCGTCTTCGCCGGAATCTGAAGCTCTTCGCCGGTCTGAGGATTGCGCCCCTTCCGAGCCTTACGGTTGGATTTCACGAGCTTGCCGATCCCGGGTATGACGAACTGCCCCGACCGCTTGGTCTCCTTGACCGCCAGATCCGCCAGCTCCTCCAGAATGCCGGCCGACTCTTTCTTGGTGATGTTGGCCCTTTCCGCTATGTGGCTGACGATCTGAGTCTTGGTCATTGCCTTGTTCGCCATTCCGCTATTCTCCTTTCCAAGAGACATATCGCATACCCTCCACCCACCAGTGTGTGCCGCCGTCGCTCGCGAGGCAAGACCAACCAACGCCTCAGTGCCGCCGGCTCCGCCCTGCTCGCCCTCTGACACCCGATTGTAATCAGTTGGACGGGAGGCTAAACGGCGTTATTTTAATCGCGAGCAGCCTTTCCTGCAAGGGGAGAAATGAAAAAACCCGCTCCAGACGCCCCTCTCGGGCACCCCGGCCCGCTCACCGCCGCACCCAGCGCGCCTGGTCTTCGAGAGACCGGAAATCCCGTATCCAGACACCGCTAACAAAGCGTGATTTCTCTGACGGATGCAAGGGGAGCCCCTCGTCTGCCTGCCCGCCCCCCTCGGTGCCTCCTTAGCGCTGGCTTGCAGAAGAAACCTCCATGACATCGCCCACGAGCTTCTCAGTCGGTACCAGCCTCCCCCCCAGGATGACCCCCTCCACCCGCCGCAGATTGCGGATATCCGCGACCGGATCGCCGCCCAGTATGACCAGATCGGCGACCCTGCCGGGGCGAATCGTTCCCAAATCGTCCTGGGCCCCCAGGGCCTCAGCCGCCACTTGGGTCGCCGATCGGATCGCCTGCAGCGGCCCCAGGCCAGCCTCTGACATCTGCTCTATTTCGAGTATCAACCCGTATCCGTAGGGAACGATGGGCGCGTCGGTCCCCGCCACGATCCGTCCACCCGCCTCGGCCAACCCCTTCAGAGTTGCGAAGAGGGGCGCCATGACTTCTTCCCGCTCGGTCACGTCTCCCACCGGCGTGCGCCTGGCTGACTCCATCGCCCAGGGAGGAAGGAGCGCGGTCAGACGAGCATCCTCGAGGAGATCGGGTTCGCGGGCGCGAGCGAGCCGAAACCCTCCCTGTATCAAGAGGGTGGGGGTGAGGTATGCCCCGGAGCGCGCCACCAGCTCCACGAAATCGCGGTAACTCCGGCGCAAGTCGGTGATCTTGGGAGAGAAACCGCGACGGCTCGTTCCACCGAGATGCTCGATACCGTCCACACCGAAGGCCACCGCGGGATAGACTTCATGCGAGGTGACGAAAATGCCCTTGCGGTGCGCTTGCTCGACCACCGTCTTTTGCAGGGCGTCCGGGAGGCGCACGTAAGTCTTGATGAGGTCATAGTCGAGCTGAAATGCTCTTTCGAGCTCCCCAAGGAGCTCCTCGGGCGTTTCCAGAGCCAGATAATCGGGGTAATAGACGCGCGCTCCATCCATGACGAGACCGGTGCCGAGAATTCGAGGCCCGATGCGCCGCCCCGCGTCGATGCTCTCTCGCTCCTCGAGCATCCGATAGATAGGCCCCCCGGTGCTGCGGATGGTGGTGACACCGAAGGCCAGCCAGAGGCGTCCATGGCGGCTTCCAAAATCGGGGAGCGTGAGGTGGGCATGCATGTCGATGAGGCCGGGGATCACGGTCTTGCCCGAAACGTCTATGCTTCGCACATCATCGGCGGACTCACTTCCCGCCGGCTGGACGCCCAGGATTCGGTCACCTTCAATAAAGATGTCCATATTGTCGCGGGGAGGAGCTCCGGTGCCGTCGATGACACGGGCATTTCGAAGCACCATCCTTCCCGCCGCCAGCGGCACCCGATAGCTCAGCGCCATCGGTATTTCTTTCGACGTCCCGCTCTCGACGTCGACGCGCATCAGTTTGTGGGCGGCGAGAAAGACGACGTTTCGCGAGTCCGGCGACCACCCGGGAAAGTCGATGGGCGCATCGAAGACTCTCCGCGGCGGGCCGGTCGGCTCCCCTTCCGAAGTCACCGGGAGGATGGAGAGACCGCCGTCCATGGCAAAGGCCAATTTGCGACCATCGGGACTCCAGGCGGGTCCGTCTCCGGCGCGCGTGCCGAGGCTCTTCCCCGGCGTGTCGTCCGGCAGCTCGACCATACGCTCCTCTCCGGAATCCATTTCGACCACCGCGATGCGGTTGATGCCTTCCCGAAAGCGGGTGGAGTAGGTTTCCAAGACGGAGAGCGCCAGGTGTCGACTGTCGCTCGACCAGCTCGGCGTGCCGGCCCAGCGTCGGCTGGCTCGAACCCGTCGCGGGCTGCCTCCTCCGGCGGGAATCACGTAAAGGTGATGCTCCTGGTCGGTGAAAGCGATCCAGCGACCGTCGGGAGACCACACCGGTGTTACTTCCGCTCCAGGGAGGTGGGTGAGTTGCACCGCGTCCCCTCCGGGAGCGGCGTCCGCTTTCTTGCTCCACAGGTCCATGCTGCCGGCGCGATCGGAAGAAAAGACGATGTCACGCCCGTCCGGAGACCAGCTCGGGTCGGAATCCAAGAACTCATCGCGGGTGAACAGGATCGGATTCGATCCATCGGAAAGAGCGATCCAGATGTCTCCCAGGGCGGTGAATGCCAATTGCTTGCCGTCCGGGGAGAGGACCGGCCGAACGATGCCGCGTACCGGATGCGGCTCGCCATCCTCGGGAAGCCGAACGACGCGCCGTGAGTAGGCCGGTCGATCCAGTTGGAGGCGGATCGAGAATGGAATGTCTTGTGCGGGCGTCTCTCCGGCGGGTAGGCGTCGGATGCGGCCGTCCGACGTGTAGATCAGATCTCCACCGACTGTCCAGTGGGGACGGAACGGAAAGACGTCCTCGCCGGTGATCCTCTTGACCGGCTGGCCACCGCGCACCGGGACGACCACCAGATCGCTGGCGACCCCTTCCGAGAAACGCCAGCCAGAGACTTCGTAGACACGTTCCTCCAGCAGCCGGAGCGCGATAAGCCGCCCGTCCCGGCTCCAGGACGGGCTGGCCGCTCTGCCCGGAAAAGACGCGATCTTTTCCTCCGCGGCGCTTCGAACGCCGATCTTCCAAAGCTCGGTGGTCCCCGCCTCACCTCGCTCGGAGATGAATGCGACCTCGCTCCCATCCGGCGACCAGGCAGGCATGTAGTCATTCGCCGACTGGCTCGTCAACCGCGAGGTCTCGGCACGTGCCACATCCAGAATCCAAATGTCGTAGTTACCCGACCGGTCGGAGGAGAAAGCGATGCACCTGCCGTCCGGAGACCAGACCGGTTCCCGGTCATCGAACCGACCTTCGGTCATGGGCTGGAGGCCACTCCCATCGGCGCCGATCGTCCAGATATCCCAGCTGCCGCCGCGATAGGACTGGAAAACGAGGCGGCTTCCATCGGGCGAGTAGTCGGGCAACCGGTCGTCACCCAAACCGTCGGTAAGCGCCTGGGCTTCACCCCCTTCCGTGGGAACAGCCCAGAGCGTTCCTTGGAGATCCAGAGCCAATTTCGACCCATCGGGCGACACCGCCACCGCGAAGTTCGTCCCCTCGCTGACCCTCACCTCGATGGAAGACGGTGCCCCCTGCATCCACAGGCCCGACAAGAGTGCCCCACCCAGGCCCACTCCCAGCAGCCTCCCAGATCGAAACGCCCGAAACGATACGACTGGCAGGTTCATGCTTTCCATCTCCTGTTCACAGAATCAGTGAGGGCTGAAGCTACATCAGCCGGGCACCCGCCACAACTCGATCTCTCTTTCCCCTACTTACATCCCTCGCTCGACTCCAGCCCCCTCCCATTTGACCTCGCCGCCCAAAAGGGGCATGCTATCCGTCCCCAACCGGCAGAAATTTTTTGATCCCCAGCCACTGCGCTTGCGGGTGGAAGCGATGGACATTCCCGCGAGCAAAGGGTTCCTTCGTCATGATCGAGCATACGAACATCCAGAGAGGACTCGAAAAAAGGGCGCTCCCCCGGTGCGCTCCCCGAAATATGTTGGTTCTGACGCTTCACGACCACCGGCAGCTTCCCTCCTATGGACTGGTCAACGACATCACGGAGACAGGAGCAAGCATCGTCAACGACTACCCGCTGGAGACCGGGAGCAGTGTCCGTGTCCAGATTGGTTTCAACGGACACCGCGGTCCTTTCGAGACCGAGGCGCGGGTGGTGTGGAGTAAGAATGGCGTCGAAACGAAGGACCTGGCGCGGTTGGGTGCCTTCCACGGTCTGGAGTTCACGGTGCTTTCGGACAAACAGCGGGCGGAGCTCAGAGAGCTCTTGGAAGAAGGCCCCCACCGAGCGACCGACGAGCACCCCAACAGTTCTCCCTGGCAGAGTATCGCACTCCTATCGGTCTCGTTTCTCTTCCTCCTAGCGATCGGTTCGGCCTTCTTCGCCCTCCAACATATGCGCGTCATCAACGAGCGCGTGGAGTCCGCCATATCTCAAGTAGAGCGGAAGGCCCAGCAGCTCGATTCCGGCGCACGCTTCGACTCGAGACGCCAGAGACTGCTACTCGGGATCCGGGACGAAATCCTTAGGGTCAACTATCGGATCGGTTTGGGCGAGGCGTACGAGTATGCACAGCTCATCCTCCGCGCTTCCGAAAAGTACCCGTCTGTCGATCCTCTTCTCTTCCTGGCGGTCGGGATAGTGGAGAGCGGATACAACGCGAACGCGACCAGCCATGCCAGCTCCGCCGGTCTCTACCAGATCCAGCCCACCACCGGACGCCTACTGGCGCGGACGCTGAGTTGGGAGTATTCGGACGAGATGCTTTACGATCCGGAGACCAATACCGAGATGGCGGCCCTCTATCTGGACATCCTCTTGTCCACGCACGACGACGTGGAGTTGGTGCTGGCGGAGTACAACGGCGGCCCACGTAACGCGCATTACTTCCGCGCCGACACCAGTCGACTCGCCGAAGAGACGCGGAACTACGTGCCCAAGGTCATGGCCGTTTACCAGCGGCTGCAGAACCGTTTCGAGGCCGAGGAGCGCCGGGCCGGCCTGTCGGAGAACGATGCTTCCGGGATCGCCTTGCGATAGGTTCGGTACTTAGCGAAGCCTTGCCATCTCGGTGATCGCGATCGCTGGTTGGAGCGATTGGCCATCAGCGGGTTGCTGATGGATCTTTCTCACCACCTCCATGCCCTCCACCACTTTCCCGAAAGCCGCGAAGCCTTGACCATCGGGATTTCGGCGACCATTAAAATCGAGCTCCGGTTGATCGCCGACACAAATGAAAAACTCCGAGGTGGCCGTGCCAGGGGCCAAGCGCGCCATGGAGATCACGCCGTCCCGATGGAGGATGCCGGTATCCCGAGTGGTCTCGTGCTCGATGGCCGGTAGGCGGCTAGGGTGATCCTCGAGACCCAGTCCGCCCTGGATGACGTCTATCTTGACGTCGTTGTCGGGTTGATTGTCCAGGCGCACCACCCGATAGAAGACCGCCCCACGAAAGCGGCGCTCGTCGACATACCTCAGGAAGTTGGCCGCGGTGACCGGAGCCTTCTCTCGGTAGATCTCGACCTCGATATCGCCGAGATCGGTCTCGATCAGAACGCGGGGCTCCGGTTGGGCCCCCGACGTAGCTACCTGACCCCCCAGCAGGCTCCCTAGGCCCAGCACACCCAACTCAGCCATCCCGAGAACAAGCTCCTTCATAATGGTCGTCTCCCTTCCCGGGGGTTTATCTCCGGAAGGAACCGATTGCAAATCGCAAATTTGACTCCTCGGTGTCGCTTGGACTCTAATCCCCCCGGTATTTCGGGATTCATAAAAAGGAAGGTTTGAACTTTCATGGAGCCAATGCAATGAATATCAACGAGCGGAACACGCTTTTCCGCAAGGCCCTGGCTACCTACCGCAGAGGCGGCGCCCTGGCCGCCGCCAGGGATTTTCGCCGCCTGGTCGAAGACGGCAGCAGCGAGCCGCAGCACCTTTCCTACCATGGATTGTTGGTGGCGCTCACCGAGGGGAAGCTGGAAGAAGGCAGAAGGCTGTGTGAGCGAGCGCTAGGTGCCGCCGCCTACGATCCGGAGATGTATCTCAATCTGGCCAGAGTCCACTTTCGGACCGGCCAGAAAGCCAACGCCGTCGAGGTGCTTCGCAAGGGATTGCGCGTCGACGCGGACGACCCGACGTTGCGTCGAGAGCTCCAGAAAGTGAATCCCCGGGCGGCCCCGACGTTCGATTTTCTGGGGCGCAGTCATCCGGTGAACCGTTACCTCGGTCTCACCCGGGCCCGCTTGACGAGACTTCTCGGCCGGGAAAACGCTTCCCACATGATCTGTTGAGGTTAGGCCAGCCGGCGGCCAATAACCAAGGTGCGGTCATCGCTCGGCTCTCCGGGGGCGAAGCGGTCCAGCTCGGCCGCCGCCCGGTTCGCCACCTGCTGGGCCGACTCGTCCCGCGAACGCCCGACCAGCTCTGCCAGCCTCATCTCTCCGAACGGCTCTCCGGACGGACTCTCTGCCTCGGTCACGCCGTCGGTATAGAGGGTCAGAACGTCACCAACCTCCAGAGTGACCGAAGCCTCATGGTACTTGGCCTTGGGAAGGATTCCGACCACCATGCCGGTCGCTCCCAGAAGTTCCACTTCACCCGAGGCACGCCGGAGGAGCGGCGGGTTATGGCCCCCATTGGCATAGACGAGCGAGCCTGTCTGGTAGCACAACACGCCATAGAAGACCGTTGCATAGCGGCCGGGATGCGACGTGTCCATGAGCTGCTGATTCGCGGTTTCGAGAAGCTCGGCGGGTGAGAGTCCCAGTCTGCTCAGCGCTCGAAAGGTGGCCTGAAAGGTGGACCGCAGAAGACCGGCGGGTATTCCCTTCCCCGCCACGTCGCCCACCAAGAGGCCCACCTTCTTCGAGTCCGGCTGACCAAGAAAATCGTAGAAGTCCCCACTCAAGATCCGCGAGGGCCGATAGTGAACGCCGAAGTGATAGGACTCGGTCGAGGGAATGCGTCGAGGAAGAAGGGACCGATCCACTTCCCGTGCCACTCGCAGATCGTCTTCCAACTTCCTCAAGTCACTCTCCCCCATACACTCCAGGCACAGAGTCGCGGTGGGACTTCCCAAGAGAACCTCGTGCTGGATGTTGCCCTCACAGGCGACGCAGGGCACCTCTCCGTTCCCCTCGATGCGCTTTAGGGCGCGCTGCAGGTTCTCCAGCTGGTCCGCCGAGCGCGGCTCCAGCAGAGAAGCCTCGGACAGCCATTCCATGAGGCTCTCTCTTTTCTCTCGAAGTAGTTCGTGGAAAAAACCGATATCCGTGGCGTTCATGTCTGTCCTCGCTGGCCCCGCCGGAACGGTTAGGGCCCTTCTATTTCGATACCCTCGATTCGAAAGAGGGCGCGCTTGACGTCGAGCCCTCCCGTGTAACCCCCGATGGAACCATCGGCGGCAATCACCCGATGGCACGGGACGACGATGGCAATCGGGTTCCTACCGAGGGCTCCGCCCACTGCCCGGCGCGCCTCGGGCCGACCGATCCGGCGCGCCACGTCGCTGTAGCTGAGGCAATAACCGAATGGGATGCGAGCCGTTTCGAGCAACACTCGGCGCTGAAAGGGCGTGGCCAGTCGGAGATCGATGGGAAGCCCAAAACGTTTGCGTCGGCCCGACAAGTACTCGCCGAGCTCGGTTCGCTCCCGGCTCAAGCGGCGTTCGTCGTGCTCGGGCAAGAGCCCGAAAGAAAAAAGACTGCCGGCGAACTGCTGCTCGTTGGTTCGAAAGCTGACGCGGCACAGGCCACGAGCCGTCGATGCCAGGTAAACGGGACCGAAGGGACCTTCGACGCGTGCGTAGAAAGCGTGCCGTTCCCGAAAGTCTTTCTCCAGCTTCCGGCGAGCGGCCGGAAAGCCTTTCTCGGACCCTTGCCGGTCGGTCAAGAAAGCAGAGTCCAACCGCCGATCCCGCTCGCCGTCCCGGCGACACGGTTCACATGCCAGGCCGTGGAGCTTCGCCTGCTTCAAACGCTGGGCGCTCGCATCGCCGGCGAGTTGCGCCAGCTGGATCTTTTCGAACGTCCGACAGTCCATGGTTTCCCCCAACTACTTTCTGCTTGCGGCCAGGCCACGCCTTATCTTGGACATCGCCTGGTAGACGTGAGCCCGCGCCCCCTGCTCGGTGCAATCCAAAGTAGAAGCAATCTCGCGGTAGGAAAGCCCCTGATACCTCCTTTGCAGTAAGGCGACCCTCTGGCGAGTCGGCAGGGCGCGCACGATGTCACTCAAGCAACCGACCAGCCGCCGGGTCTCTACCAGGTTCTCGAGATCGCCATTGCTCTCGGCGAGATGGAGTGCCTTCTCTAGCGGCAGGGTACGACGCACTTTCTGAGACCGCGCCAGGTTCAAGGCGGAGCGAGAGGCGATGCGGTATAGCCAGGCGCGATGGTTAGCTTTTTCGGGAAGCCGACGGAAGGCTCGAAAGGCGCTGAAGAAGGTCTCCTGGAGAACATCGGCCGCGTCCTCTCGATTGCCGGTCATGCGGTAGGTAAACCGATAGATCTCCTTCTCGTACCTTCCCAGAAGCTCTTCGAAGCGCACTGGCAACGGTTTTGATCCCTCTACTGCCTATAACACGCGAGCCACCCGCTTGTGAAAGCGTAGACTGCCGGTTTCGCCTCGTTGCGAGCGTCAGGGGAATGAGTGTAAACCTATTTCGAATGACCCTTTACCAGCTTTGCCCGGGCCGCTCCAGGCCGCTCCTCGCCGCCTCGGCCCTCTTCGGGCTTCTGACAACCCCCCTGCCAGCCACTGGCCAGGAAACTCGCATCGAGCTCTATACGGTAGGGCCGGGCGACTACCTTTTCTCCAAGTTCGGTCACGCCGCCCTCTGCGTTTCCGACGCCGACTGGCCAGGAGGTCTCTGCTTCAACTACGGAACCGCGGATTTCTCCACGCCCGGCCCGCTCACCTGGGCGGTGGTGCGCGGTCGGGCCGTGTTCTGGGTCTCCGTCGCGCCTCTGCAAGAGATGCTAGTCCTTTACCGGGCCGAGGATCGAACCATCTATCGCCAAGCGCTGCCTCTCACCGAGAACCAGGCCGCGGATCTGAAGCGGGCGCTCGCCACCAGCGCCCTTCCCGAGAATCGCTACTACCTCTACGACCACTTCCAAGACAACTGCTCCACCCGGCCGCGGGATCACATCGACGACGCGACCGGAGGCGCACTAAGGAAAAGGGCTGAAAGAGGGGGCCGCACCTTCCGCGAGCTGGTCGGCGAGAGTCTCCAAGACGATCCTATCTTCTTCTTTTTGGCAGAGCTCATCCTGGGACGATCGATGGACCGGATGCGATTTGAGTACGAGGCGATGTTCCTGCCGCGATTCTTGAGACATGGGGTCGAACGGCACCTTCACGTCACTCCGGAAGTCGTCTATGCAAGACGAGCCGCTGTTCCAGCCATGCCATCTCCACTCGTCGCGCAACGGCTGGCGCTTGCCTTGGGATTCGGCCTGGCGATCGGTCTGATCACTCTGACAAGCACTCCGCGCATCTATTTCGGCGTTCGAAGGCTCTTCGGCTTTCTTTTCGGCTCTCTTGGTTCCCTTCTGGTAGCGCTCGCTGCCATCTCGCCTCTCGCCGAGCTTCGTTACAACGAGCTCTTGCTGGTGTTCTTACCGACCGACCTTTTCTTGCTCCTCGCCGGTCACCGCTGGCACCGAGCCCGGAGCGTCTATTTGACGCTCCGGGTGGCGGGACTGTTGTTGGTCGGCGCTCTCCGTTGGTCGGGAGTCTTGCTACAGCCACTGTGGCCCTATTGGGGGTTGACTCTATTCGTAGTCGGCGCGGTCAGCGCTCGGGCAGTGGCTCCCTCGCCTTCCCCTGCCCTAGAATAGCGGAAATCGAGTTCCCCCATGAGCCCAGGAAGCCTTTGGATCGCGTCCCTGTCCATCGTGCTTTCCACCTGTTCGATCGCCTGCCAGGCCGAGGCGCAGACGGTTTCCCGGCATGGAGAGCAGGCGGCCACCAACCGACTCTTCGAAGAGTCCAGCCCTTATCTCCTCCTTCACGCTCACAACCCGGTCGACTGGTACCCCTGGGGTGAAGAGGCGATCGAGAAGGCGCGGAAGGAAGACAAACCCATCTTCCTCTCCATCGGCTATTCCACATGCTACTGGTGCCACGTCATGGAACGGGAAGTGTTCTCCGACCCGGAGATCGCCCAGCTCATGAACCAGTGGTTCGTCAACGTGAAAGTGGATCGAGAGGAGCGACCCGACCTCGACGAGGTTTATATGGTCGCCACGCAGTTGATCACCCGGCAAAGCGGTGGCTGGCCGAACTCGGTGTTTCTCACGCCCGAGCTCAAGCCGTTTTCCGCCGGGACCTACTTTCCTCCCCAGGATCGGGGCAATTTGATGGGGTTCCCGACCGTCCTGACAC
>Ga0214473_10007625_pt1 | contig 12813 bp, 9 predicted proteins | sample RVTome_7_FD_203509 | JGI IMG/M metagenome (GOLD analysis project Ga0214473, IMG submission 203509) | Soil microbial communities from uranium-contaminated site in the Upper Colorado River Basin, Wyoming, United States - RVT98D197 | ecosystem: Environmental > Terrestrial > Soil > Contaminated >...
TGGCGTGAAAGGGGTAGTCCGAACGGTTCTTTTCGACTGGGACGGCACTCTTCTCGACTCCTTCCCCGCGGGCTACCACTCCTCGGTCACCGTGCTCCGGCACTTCGGAATCGAAGTCGACCGCAGGCGTTTTCTCGAGACCTACAGCCCCAACTGGTACGAGTCCTATCGCCTTCTGGGGGTCCCCGAGACCGAGTGGAGCAACGCCGACCAGCTCTGGCGAAAGACGTACCATCAGCAGACGTCGGAGCTCTTCCCCTTCGCCGCCGCCGTGCTCGAGCGCTTGCGGCAGGCGGGATTGAGCCTCGGGCTCGTGACCAGCGGAAACCGGGAGCGCGTGCTGCACGAATTGGAGCGCTTTCAACTACGAGGACTCTTCTCTGCCGTCGTCTGTTTCGAGGATACACTCGAGAAGAAGCCGCACCCGGCGCCACTCACCCGCGGGCTCGAGCAGCTGTCGGCCGCGCCCTCGACCGCCGTCTATGTCGGCGATCGACCTGAAGACATCTATATGGGGCAAAGCGTCGGCACATTCACCATCGGGGTCGAGAGCGAGTACGGGCCGCGGGAGATTCTGGAAGAAGCGGCGCCCGATCTGCTTCTCCCGGATGCCTCGCACCTTCCCGAGAGTTTCGGGATCTAGGCCTAATGCTCCCAGGACGGACCGGTCTTGATATCGACCTTCAAGGGCACTTCCATCGGATGGACGTTCTCCATCGTCTCTCGCACGACCAAAGACGCCCGTTCAATCTCGTGTTCGGGAGCTTCGAGGACGAGCTCGTCGTGCACTTGTAACAGAAGCCGGGTCTCTAGCTTCTCCTCGCGCAAGCGCTGGTAGAGATCGATCATCGCCTTCTTGATGAGATCCGCCGCCGTCCCCTGGATCGGCGTGTTCACTGCGACCCGCTCGGCGGCGGAGCGCGTCGCCCGGTTCCGGGAGCCGATCTCGGGGACGTAGCGCTGTCTTCCGAAGAGAGTCCGGACCTTCCCCGTGCGCCGGGCCTCGCGGACGATCTCCTCGATGAGCTCGCGCACCTTGGGGTAGCGGTCGAGATAGGCGTCGATGAAGGCCTGCGCCTCGCGCGTCGGGACGCCGAACTCCTTTCCCAGGGTGAAGGCGGTCTTCCCGTAGATGATGCTGAAGTTGATGATTTTCGCTCGCCGCCGTTTCTCCGACGCGCTCAAAGTCGACGACTCGCCGAATACCTGCCTCGCCGTGCGGTCGTGGATATCCTCCCCGGCGCGAAACGCCTCGATGAGCGCGGGGTCCCGGCTCAAGTGCGCGAGCACCCTGAGCTCGATCTGGGAGTAGTCCGCCGAGAGGAGCCTCGCGCCGGGAGCGGCGACGAAAGCCCGCCGGAGCCGGCGGGCTAGATCGGTGCGGATGGGGATGTTCTGGAGGTTGGGGTCGCTGCTCGAAAGCCGGCCGGTCGCCGCGACCGTCTGGTGGAACGTGGTGTGGAGCCGGCCGGTCTTCGGATGGACGAGAGAGGGGAGAGCGTCCACGTAAGTCCCTTTGAGCTTGGAGAGGCTCCGGTACTCCAGAACCTTCTTCGGGAGCGGGAACGAGGCGGCGAGCTCTTCCAGAACGTCGACCCGCGTCGATGCCGCGCGCTGCTTCTCGGTCTTTTTGAACGAGGGAAGGTTCATCTTCTCGAACAGGATCTCTCCCAGCTGGCGGGGGGAATTAATGTTGAACTCGATACCGGCGAGCTCGTATATTTCCGCCGTCAGCCTCTGGAGCTCGACCTCGAGCTCGGTCGACATCTTCTCGAACTCGGCGCGGTCGATGGCGATGCCCGCGAGCTCCATCGCCGCGAGCACCTCGATGAGCGGAATCTCGATCTCACGATAGACCCGCTCGAGCTCGTCTTCCAGAAGACGACTCCCCATGCGCTCCGAAAGGCGAAGCATCCTCTCGGCGCGCTCGGCGGCGAGCCTCCCTTTCGACGCGGCCGACTCCGACGGCGGAGCCATTCCGGCCATTCCGGGAAGAACTCCCTGGGCTTCGGCGGGCTCGCTCTCCGCCGAAAGTGGTTTCTGCAGGAACTCGAGGACGAGATCGGAGAGCTCCTGCGACCGGCGCGAGGGGTTCAGGACATAGGAGGCGATCTCGGTGTCGAAGGCGATCCCCGAGACCGCGATCCCCCGGGCGCCGAAAAACGTGGCGGCCCGCTTGAGAGCGTGGCCGATCTTGGGAAGCGAGCCGTCGGCGAGCATAGCCGAAAGGCGCACTATCAGAAGCGCCTCGGGTATCTTCGCGCCCACGGACGCATAGACCCCTTCTCCGGCTTCGACCGCGAGGCCGACGCCGAGGAGGCGGCGGCCCCAGGGGTCGAAGAATCCTTCGCGCTCCGGCGCGCTCAGGTCGAGCCACAGCGAGACCCGCTTCTTCTCTCGGGCGCGGGCGAGGAAGCGATCGAGCTCCGCCGGCGTCTCGAGGGGGAGGAAGCTCGCGCTCAGGTCGACCGCTTCCTGGGGCGGCATGTAGTCCTTCACGATCGACGTGAACTCGAGCTCCTCGAAGAGGCTCCGGGCTGACTCCCGGTCGGGACCGCGATACCGGAGGTCCTCGAGAGCGACGTCGAGGTCGAGGTCGGTCACGATGGTCACGAGCTCTTTCGAAAGCCGCGCCCCCTCGCCGTGCTGCTCGAGGGCCTCGCGCTGCCTCTTGTTCCGCAGCTCGTGGGCATGCTCCAGAAGCGATTCGAGGCTTCCATACTCGCTCACGAGCTTCGAAGCGCCCTTCTCTCCGATTCCGGGAACCCCCGGGATGTTGTCGATGCTGTCGCCCATCAGCGCGAGAACGTCCGCGACCTGCCCCGGGGGGACGCCGAACTTGCTTCGGACCCCTTCGGGAGTAAGCCGCTCGTACTTCACCGGGTGGATCACGGTGACGTCGTCGTTCACGAGCTGCAGGAGATCCTTGTCCGAGGAAACAATGAGAACGCGGTGACCGGCCTCGACGGCGCGCCGCGCGAGAGTTCCAATGAGGTCGTCGGCCTCGATCCCGGGAGTCTCCAGAATCGGAAGCCCGAGGGCGGCGCAGAGCCTTCGGGTGTAGGGAGTCTGCTGCTTCAGGCTGTCCGGAGTCGGGGGACGGTTCGCCTTGTACGCCTGGAATTTCACGTGACGGAAGGTGCGCCCGCCCGCGTCGAACGTCACCGCGGCGAAATCGTGCGGCTCGTCAGCGAGGATCTTCCGAAGCACGTTCGTAAATCCCAGCACGGCGTTGGTGGGGAGCCCGGCGCGGGTGGCAAGAGGTGGAATCGCGAAGAACGACCGATAAAAGAGGTTGTTTCCGTCGAAGAGAAGAAGGGTTCGCTTGTCGGTCAGCGATGACATGGGAGCGGCATTGTAGTGCAGAGGAGATGCGAGTGGAGCGTCCGCCAAGGCCGAGCGTACCCATGAGCTGCACGGGTTTGAACAGTACCATTTGCGATAGTACTATCAACGCGGGTGAGCATGAAACGGGTGCGCCTCCCGGAGTTCATAGAAGTCCTGGTACCCACCCGAGATCGGAGCCGGAGGGCGCTCAGCCTGGCAAAACAGCGGGAGTGGAAGGAGCGCCTGGCCCGGTATCTGCTTGAGACCCTCAAAGTCACTGGCTTTCAGGAGTCGAAGAGAGAGGGCGTGTGGAGTCAGCAGCGAAAGGACCTGCGGGAGTACGACCCCAAGGCCGATCGCCTCTACCTCGTGAGGGAGAGGGTCCATGTGATGCGGGCGAGTTGCACTCTTGCCCCGGTGGATGCCTTCCGCCAGAGTGGGGAGGCGCTTCTGGTCCAGATGGGCAGGGCATTGAACCAGGAGGCGGTTGCCTATGAGACCCGCGAGGGACTTACGATTCTGACCTTGTGAGGTGAGCCGTGCGCAAGACCTACTCGAAGGACTACGCTCAGCTGGAAAAGGCAATCAATCGCAAACTCCGTAAGGTCGGGCGGGGTTACGGTATTCGGAACCTCTACCGGACGGCGCAGGGACGATATCGCTTCGAGATGAGGATCAGCGTTGATCCGGGCGACGAGGCGAAGCTGCACCGTATTGTCCGGGAAGTGCTGCGGGAGCTGGGCGAACGCCCGGTGCAGGCCAAGTACTACTTGCCCGAATCGATCGTAGAGCGCGTGAAGATCCAGGCCGAGAAAAAGGGTGTGAGTCAGTCCGCGCTCGTCGCTGAGTGCTTGGCCGAGAGCCTGTAAGCTGGTTGGGAGCCGCATTCTAGCTCACGCTAAAATCACCACGAATGAAGGCCCGATCTCTTTTCCTGCTCCTGCTCGCCGCCTCCGGCTGCACCACCTACGAGTACGAAGAGGAGGTTTTCCTCGAGGTCGACGGCTCGGGCGAGATCCGCATGAGCGGCTCGACCGCCGCCATCGCGGCTCTTCATGGGCTCGCCGACGCGGGCGCCGAGAGGGCGAAGGCGCTCTTCGTGGGAGAGGGGGTCGAGCTCCTCTCGGCTCTCGAGACCGAGCGCGAGCGCAGGAAGTTCGTTCACGTCCAGGCGCGCTTCTCCGACTGGGAGAAGCTCTGCGAGATTCCCGCGTTCCGCGATCGCGGCTGCCGTCTCGCGAAGGGAGAAGAAGGTCTCGCGCTGGAGCTCTCCCTTCCCTCTCCACGAGCGGCGGCGCCCGAAAGCCTCGATCCTCAGGCGCTCCTCGCGCTCCGGTATCACTTTCCCAGCACCATCCGCTACCACAACTCTCCGGGAGACATCGAGCGCGGGAACATCCTCTCCTGGAAGCGCACCCTCCGCGAGCACTTCGCGGGGAGGCCCCTCGACCTCGAGGTCCGTTTCGACCGAAGGACCATACTCGCGGCGACGGTGCGGGTCGTGGGCCTGGCGCTCGGCCTGGTGGCGGCCTCGATCGCGACCGCGCTCTGGGTGATGGTGCGGGAGGGGCGGCGCCAGCTTCGGGCCGAGGCTATCTCCTTGTGTCCTTCTCCACCCGACCATCCCGGAGGCGGATGACCCGCTTCGCGTGAGCGGCGACGTCCTCCTCGTGGGTCACCACGAGGAGCGTATTCCCCCGGCGGTTCAGGTCGTCGAAGATCGCGAGGATCTCTTCGCCCGTCGCCGAGTCCAGGTTCCCCGTGGGCTCGTCCGCGAGAACGATCGACGGCTGGTTCACCAGCGCCCGGGCGATCGCCACCCGCTGCTTCTGACCGCCGGAGAGCTCGTTGGGACGGTGCTCGAGCCGGTCTCCGAGATCGACGCTCTCGAGCGCCTTCCGGGCGAGTTGTCCCCGCTCCTCCGCACGGACGCCCCGGTAGACCAACGGGAGCTCGACGTTGCGGAGGGCGCTCGCGCGGGGGAGGAGATGGAACGTCTGGAACACGAAGCCGATCTCCTGATTGCGGACGTGCGCGAGCTCGTCGTCGTCCATCGAGCTCACCTCGCGGCCGTTCAAGCGGTAGCTTCCCTTGGAGGGCGTGTCGAGACAGCCGAGGAGGTTCATGAGCGTCGACTTCCCGGAGCCCGACGGGCCCATGATCGCGGCGTACTCGCCGCTCTCGACGTCCAGATCGACCCCTCGGAGCGCGTGGACTTCCTCGGCCTGCATGGAATAGCTCTTCCACAGACCGCGGGCTTCGATGAGGGGCATCCGCGGCTCGATTCTAGCGCCGTTCCAACTTGTTCGGTGCTAAGAAAACGCTCCCGACGATACTTCCAGAGTTGGAACGGCGCTAGCTCGAACCGGGTGCGAGTCTCAGTCGGCGGCCACGAGTCTCTCGTCGCTCATGCTGTAGAGATCCATCGCGGCGCTCGAGCGCTTCTCGATCAGCTTCCTGTCCACCAATCGATCGAGCGCCCTCCGAACCTCGACGGGATCCCCACTGACCCAGAACTGCGCGATGCCCTCGACGGAGTCCTTGGCCTGGGGGTGGCGGCGGAGGTAATCGAGGATCTGCAAGGCCAGCGGGGACTCTTTGCCGATATCGGCAACGTCTTCGCGGTGCATCGTACTCATCTCCTTGCAAGCCTCGAGCTTGGTTGATTAGGGAATAGCAACCCGTGTGCCATCGCGCCTTCGAAAGCGGCGACGCGGAAAACACAGGAGAGTAAGGATTTCTACTCGCGCCTGTCGGATCTCTGCGGCCAAATCCACCCGAACCCCGAGCGAAGACATAGGATTTCTCCCGCACCGCTCGAAGATCGGCTTTCGATCGCGCGAACCTCGCGGCTCGTAGGGGATTGCCGGCAGGTCGAAGGGAATTTCCCCAGAGCCGTCGTCACCAATCGTGGAGCCTTCCCTTTCCCATCGGAGAAAGCGCCATCTCAAAAGCCTGGTGGCGCGGCACTTACGCCTGCGACTCTCGCCTCGCGCGCGAGCGTGACCGATCTCACTGGTGGTATGGAAATTGCTCTCTTCTACCCGGTCCGCTGAATCAAAATTCCCGAACGGGAGGGCGTTACTTGTCGCAAAAGATCCTGGCGGTGGACGACGAGCCCGACATCCTGAGGCTCACGCAGTTCCTGCTCGAATCCTGGGGCTACGAGGTGACCACCGCCTCGAACGGCAAGGAGGCCATCGAGCGGGCCAACGGAGAGACGCCGGACCTGATCCTGATGGACGTCAACATGGAAGAGATGAACGGCTTCGAGGCCTGCGAAGTCATGAAGAGCGACTTCGCCACCTCCTTCATTCCCATCATCATGCTGACGAGCCAGGACCAGGTGCAGAACAAGATCGCCGGTCTCGGGAAGGGCGCCGACGACTACGTCATCAAGACGGTGGACCCTCTCGAGCTCCAGGCGCGAATCGAGATGGTGATCCGGAGGACGCAAGAGCAGTCGGGCGCGAACCCGCTGACCCGGCTTCCGGGAAACCTCGCCATCGACCGCGAGATCAAGAAGCGACTCTCGAGCGGGCACAACTTCTCCGTGTGCTACTGCGATCTCGACAATTTCAAGGCCTACAACGACAAGTACGGCTACGAAGCCGGCGACCGGGTCATCAGCCATACCGCCAAGACTCTGATGAAAGCGGTGCGCGAGACCGGCGAGAACGGCGACTTCGTCGGCCACATCGGGGGCGACGACTTCGTGGTGGTGACGACGCCGGCCAACGACGGCCGCATCTGCAAGAAGGTGGTCGAGCGATTCGATGCGACCATCCCCGACTTCTACGACGAGGACGATCGAAAGCGGAAGAGCATCCAGGTGGAGAACCGCTCCGGCCGGCTCGAGAACTTTCCCATCATGAGCATCACCATGGCGGTGGTCAGCGGTTCCCGCGCGGACCTCGAGAGCACCCACGTCATCGCGGAGCGCGCCGCCGAGCTGAAGAAGTACCTGAAGCGGTTCCAGGGAAGCAACTTTCTGTCGGAGAGACGGGGCGCAAGCGACGCTCATAGCGACGAGATGTCGGCAAACTGAGGCCGGTTGGACCAGCTGAGGACGACGAAGTGGACGATAAGAAATCGCTAGCGACGCGGGGAGTGCTGGCGGGCGTGGTCGCGGCGCTCATCGCCTCGGGTCTCTACTTCTCGGGGGTCTTCGAGTCTCTCGAGTATCAGCTCTACGATCGGGACTTTCGCATGGGTCCGCGCCAGAGCGCTCCAGCGGAGATCGTGATCGTCGCCGTCGACGAGCCGTCGCTCCGGCGCCTGGGAAGCTGGCCCTGGCCCCGAGCGTTCCACGCCGAGGCGCTCCGGCAGATCAAGGCGAACGGCGCCAAGGTCATCGGAGTGGACATCGGCTTCTACGAGCCCGACCGCCTCGACCCGGTGAACGACGAGGAGCTCGCCGCCGCGACCCGCGAGGCGGGAAACGTCATCTTCCCGGTGGTGGTGGAGAAGTTTCAGCGGGACGGCGAGCAAGTGATCAAGGTCATGGAGACCCTCCCCGCGCTCGCGGAGGCGGCCGCGGGCATCGGGCACGCGCATATCGAGTCCAGCGCCGACGGAATCGCTCGCAAGGTACACCTCGCCTACAAGACTCCCCAGAAAACCTACTGGGGCATGAACCTCGAGGTCCTCAAGGTCTACCTCGGCCTTCCGGAAGGCGCCATCCGCGAGCTGCGGCCCGGAGTTCTCGGAATCGGCGACATCGAGATCCCGGTGATGTCCGACCCGGAATCGCGGGAACCGAGCGAAGGCCGCATCGCCATCGACTACGAGATGCACATCGCCTACGTGGGCGAGCGGGAGACGTTCGAGTACATCCCGGCTTACGAGGTCATCGAAGGCAACGTCCCGGCCAACCACTTCGCGGGGAAGATCGTCCTCTACGGCGGCCAAGCGCAGGGGCTCTATGACGACCATATGACGCCGTTCTCCGATGAGCGGGCGCCCATGCCCGGGGTCGAGATCCAGGCGAACGTCATCGACGCCATCCTCAAGGGACGCTTCATTCAGAGAACACCGCTCTGGCTCCTGAGCGTCGCCACCGCGCTCATCGCCATGGGCGCGGCCGTCCTCTATCAATTCGTGGACACCCGCCTCGCGACGCTCCTCATGGTGGTGCTCATCGGCGCCACCGTGGGCGTCCACATCTTGCTGTTCCGCGCCGGCCAGTGGACCGAGGTGAGCCCGATCGTGGTGTCGCTCGTGCTTTCGCTCATCTTCGGGCTCATGCTGAAGATGCGCCAGGTGAACGTCGCCCTCGACCACGAGGTCCTGAACCTCACCGAGGCGGCCGCCCTTGCAGAGAAGGCGGGTGAGAAGACCATCATCGAGACGTTCAACGCCGCCGAGCCCACCCTTCGCGACATTCTGGGCGTTCCCGCGGCCGCGCTCCTCAAGGTCGATCGCAAGAAGGGCACCCTCACGCTCACCGCACAGTACGGGCTCGCGCGCATGAACCCCCGGGAGAAGACGACGCTCAAGCTCTCGGGCGATCTCACGGGGCTCCTCGTCGGTCTCGAGCCCATGGAAGTCGAGAGCCTCACCAAACACCCGCTCGCGGTCCTGCTGCCTCGCCCGCAGCTCTCGTCCTATCACGCGCTCGTGGTGCCGCTGCTCTCGAAGGGAGAGACGGTCGGCGCCCTTTGCCTCTTCCGGCCGCGCGCCGAGCACTTTCGGGACGAGGAGCGGACCCTGTTCCAGGCGGTCTCGGGCGAGTTCGGGTCGATCTGGTACAACGCGTCCCTCTACGGCCGCCTGACGCAGAAGAGCTCGAATCCCATCGCGCCCTTCACCTACAAGAGCCAGGAGCGCCGGATCCAGACGTTGAACGTCCTGAGCGATGCCATCTTGGGCGAGAAGTCGTTGATGGCTTCGATCATGGACAGCATCGCCGACGGAGTCATCGTCACCGACGTCCTCGGCGCCATCAAGATAATGAACCCCAAGGCGAAGGATATCCTGGGCCTCTACGGCGAGAACGCGGTGGGCCAGAGCGCGGTGGACTTCATCCGAAGGTTCGAGGACGTGCCGTACGGGGTGATGCGGGAGAAGTTCATGAAGATCGTGGAGCGTGGAGAAACGTTCTCCTCCGACGTCCGGATCTCGGTCCCCACGACACGGTTCTACACCCTGCAGCTCGGGCCGATCCGGAGCCGCGACGGCATGGTTCACGGAATCGTAGCGGTGCTCTCCGACATCACCGAGCTCAAGGAAATGGACCAGATGAAGACGGATCTCATGTCCATGGTGACCCACGAGATCCGGACGCCTCTCGCCACGGTTCGGGGATTCGCGCAGATCCTGCTGAAGGGCGGAATCGGGGGCGACAAGTCGAAGGAGTTCCTGGAGATCATCAACCGCCAGTCGAACCGCCTGGTGAACCTGGTCAACGACTTCCTCGACATCACTCGAATCGAGTCGGGGAGGCAGGTCATCACCAAGGGTCCAGTGGACATGGACAAGCTCATCCAGAACGCCGTCGCCGACCTGAAGCCTCTCGCCGACGAGAAGAACATCAGCCTGCAGTACACCTCTCCCGGAGGATTGCCTGAGATCTTCGGCGACCGCAACCTCATCGAGCAGGTGCTCATCAACCTGATCTCGAACGCCATTAAGTACAGCCCCAAGGGCGCCTGGGCCCGCGTCGCCGTGGCCCCGCAGAACGGCTCGGTCGCGATCGCCGTCCAGGACAACGGCCTCGGCATCCCCAAGGAGTCGATATCGAGGCTCTTCGAGAAGTTCTACCGCGTGCGCTGCGACGACCGGAAGGACATCATCGGGACCGGTCTGGGCCTGTCTCTGGTGAAACAGATCATCGACGTGCACCAGGGAACGATTCGGGTGGAGAGCGAGCACGGCAAAGGCTCGACCTTCACCTTCACCGTGCCCGTGGTGAAGGCCGGCATGGATCCGATAACCATGACTACGACGGCGGGCGTGTCGTCACCGATGGCGGCGAGCCAGAACTGAGGCGAAGGGTTCAGGAATGTCCAAAGATCTCGTCCTGATGGTCGATGACGAACTCGATAACCGCGTCATGATGCGCTATTTCCTCGAGTCCTGGGGCTACGAGGTGGAGCTCGCAGCTAACGGCGAGGAAGCGCTCCAGAGAGTCGCGGCGAAGCGGCCTTCTCTCGTACTCCTCGATCTGGAAATGCCGGTCATGGATGGATTCGAGGCCTGCCATCGTCTCAAGGAAGACCCGAAGACCGAGCACATCCCGGTCATCATGTTCACCGGGCTCGAGTCGACGTCGGACAAGGTCAAGGGAATCCGCCGGGGAGCGGACGATTACGTGGTCAAGACCGTCGACCCCGAGGAGATTCAGGCGCGCATCGAGATGATCCTCCGCCGGAGCCGCCGCTACGAGCCGGCACCCGACGGGGACAAGGAGTCTTCCGACGCGGTCTTGAGCGGCTCGCTCGAAGAGAAGAGCTTCCCCGAGGCGTTCCAGCTCGCAATGGCCTACGGACAGAGCGGGACGCTGGTTCTCAAGAACGGCGACAAGGACGGCCGCGTTTTTCTCAACGATGGTGTCGTGGTTCACGCCGAGGCGGCCTCGCTCTCGGGCGAGGATGCGTTCTACGACCTCGCCCTTTGGAATAAAGGCAACTTCAGCTACATCGTGGGCGAGGGCTCGCCCGAGCAGAGCATCCGGAAGTCGGGGACCTCGCTTCTCATGGAAGCGACGCGCCGCATGGACGAGTGGAACCTGATCTCCTCGAAGATCCCGAGCTTCGACGTGGTGCCGCACCGGGTCGCGACCCCGGGCGCGGAGCCTCTGCGCCTCACGCGAAGCGACTGGAGAATCACGAGCCTCGTGGACGGACTGAGGACGATCCGGCAGATCGCGGTGGAGCTCGGAACCGACGTGTACGAGGTGGGGCGCGCGGTCTTTGGACTCCTCACGCTCGGGGCGCTCTCCTTCGAGTCCGACAAGAACGAGCGGGACAACTTCTTCGACGCCGTTCCCGAGCTCAAGCCGGATCTCCGGGGAGAAGAGCCCTACGAGCTCACCGCGGTTTCGTGGAAGCTCCTCGCGGCGATCGACGGCAAGCGCGATCTCGGAACCATCACCCATATCGTCGGCCTCGCGCCGCGGAAGATGGCCGAGGTGCTGAAGGATCTGGCGGAGCGGGGATTCATCCGGGTCAACAAGCCCCGGCCGCGGGGAGAAGCGGAGGCGGCGGCCCGTGCCGTGCCTGCCGTAAAAGAGAACGGAAAGAGCGCGGAAACGGGGAAGGTCGAGGCCTTCAGCCGCGCATCCGGGTCGTCGGTTTGGACTGAAGGGCAACGATGAGAGTTTCCAAGGATTCCTCAACCAAGTCAGCGAGCTCGACCGCGGGGACGAGCTCGTGTTTCGTCTCACAAGGAGGATAGGCACGATGAACATGAAGAACTGGAAGAAGGTATTCGCATTCACCTTCGCCATGTCCATCGCGTTGAACCTCGCTGCTGCAACTGGGGGGCGTTCGGAGGAGCAGGAAAAGAAACCTACGCCTGCGACGACGATCGACTCTCCCAAGGAGCTAACGGCTACCGCCCAGGGCTCCGGCGAGGACTACGTGGTGGTCATCACCGACAAGGACACGACGCCGCTCAACGTCTACCAGAAATATCTGGAGAGCGCTGATTTCTGGCGTCAAATCACCGAGCACAACCTTCTGAAGGATGGAGTTTCCGTCCGCATTCCGAAGGACATGCTCAAGAACGGCCAGATTCCTGCCAAGGTCACGCAGTTCAGCGGCAGCGTGGAAATCGCCCGCAACTTCGACTGGAAGTGGGTCAAGGTCGTTCCCGACATGCTCGTCCAGGAAGGCGATTGGGTACGCACCCGCGCCAAGTCCTCGGCCGAGATTCTCCAGGACGACGGAACCGTGATCGTGCTGCGGCCGAACAGCAAGCTTCTCTTCGAAGCGCACGGCACAACGCAGACCGCTCGCGGTGAAGTCCGCACCACCCGCTTGAAGCTCGACGAGGGCTCCATTCTCTCTCGGGTCAAGAAGCTCGCCCAGCGCGACAGCCGTTTCGAGATCTCGACGCCCACCGCGACGTCCTTCATCCGTGGAACCGAGTTCCGCGTGAAGGTCGAGCCCGAGGGCGCCACTCGTCTCGAAGTGCTCGAAGGCCGGGTTGACTTCGGTGACCAGAGCCAGCAGGTTTCCGTCGACGGCAACTTCGGTTCGCTCGTGACCGCCCAGGGCGCTCAGCCCGAGGCGCCCCACGCGCTTCCCGGGGCTCCCGCGCAGCTCCTCGCTCCCGAGAACCGTCAGGTGCTCGAGGGCGACCTGGCGACGTACAACTTCGCTTGGTCCTCGGTTGCGAACGCCGTCCGCTATCACGTCGAGGTCTCCGCTGACGCCGAGTTCATGCAGCTCGTCGACGAGACCTGGGTCGATGGCACCTCCGCTCAGGTCCAGAGCATGGATTTCTCGGACATCGAGCCGGGAACCTACTTCTGGCGGGTCT
>Ga0214473_10007627_pt1 | contig 12811 bp, 12 predicted proteins | sample RVTome_7_FD_203509 | JGI IMG/M metagenome (GOLD analysis project Ga0214473, IMG submission 203509) | Soil microbial communities from uranium-contaminated site in the Upper Colorado River Basin, Wyoming, United States - RVT98D197 | ecosystem: Environmental > Terrestrial > Soil > Contaminated >...
TTCAATCATTTCATAAAAAACATTTCGCTTTCGTAATAAATTTAGGATTTTTGACTCAATGCTCCAGTTATTGAGTGAGTTAATGACAAACCAATTACTTTTCGCTTCGGATAGGCAGCGGATTCCCCCTTTTTGGCATAATATTTTGACTTAAAAATGAAGTCAGAAGATCCGATGCCGGAGCTTTCTCACTTTCGTAGGAAAGTGAGAAAGTGTTTGGGATGGCTCTTTGAAGCTCCAATCTCTTCCCAAAAAACGCCTCTCTTCTTGGTGGATTTATAATCTCAATTCTCTTTCTTTACCGCCACTCGGGTTTAAAAGGCTCCTATGGACGGCCAAGAAGAATATTGACGATTCGTTCAGGGGCTTTGCCATCCCAGAGTTTCGGAATTTTCCCCCTCCTTGCCCTTACCGTCAAGAATTTTGAAGCTTTCTTCTAAAATCCTGCTTCGATCATTCCCCACCAGAATATTGGTTCCTTCCTCGATGGTAACAGGTTTTTCTATATTTTCTCTTAAGGTTAGACAGGGAATCCCTAAAATAGTCGTTTATTACAGATTAGGCATTGGCAATGAGTACATGGCCAGGCTTTGCTATAAAATCTGGCAACTGTGGAATACTCAAGTTATCGTTTGGAAGGTTCTGGATGCCCTGGTCCATCTAAAAGAAGCAAAGACTGATTTGCCGTAATACTACCTGCTGGGGAGGATTCTCATTCGAATTCGTGTATCTTCAATCACTGAGAAATTACCTATCCAATCTGTGCGGCTTTCCAAAACGGCTACAACTTTTTGGGCCACCATTGCTGGAGACAGAGTGGAAATCCGAAATAGGATGACGCCGCTTGAAGAAGGCATGCGGACTCGATATGCGAGTTCACCAAAATCTTTATCGAATGTCAAGAGGAGTCGTTTTTCAGCCTCGGCCCACTCCAAAATAGCACGATCTTTGCTACCTGGCGCATCTGTTCGAATCCAAACTACATCATGCCCACGGTAGCGCAATGCATCGACCGCCTCTCCTGGGAAATTCTCGTTGGCCAGGATTCGCACTATCTTTTGGCCCCCACCGGGTAGATACGCTCTTCATGCAAAACCTCACTTGCATAACTGAGGCATGCTAATATATCTTCCTTCGTTAGTCCCGGATAATTCTTCAAAATCTCTGCCTCGGACCAACCTTGGGCCAGCAAACTGACAATGAACTCAACTGCCATTCGCGTCCCTTTTATTGCAGGCTTTCCAACCAACACTTCCGGATCAACAACAATTCGGTCTTGCCACACCATCTACCTTCCTCCTTTCACAAAAATTATAGCATAATCCTTCGGTAAATAGTGAAATCCCACTAAAGATGCATCTCCACAGGATTTCGATCAATATTTCGAATGATCTGTTTCATAATATTCGGTTATCCAAATATCATAACTGCAGCTTTCTCGCTTTCCTACGAAAGTGAGAAAGCCTTGGGGCCGCTTCCTTAAAGTTTCAATCGTCTCACAAAAACCAATCCTTTTCCCAATCAACTTTGAACCTTTTACTGACTCAATGCTCCAGTTTCTTAGCGACTGGTTTATTGTGTCAATTCTCTTTCTTTACCGCCCCTCGGGTTTAAAAGGCTTATACGGATGGCCAAGAAGAATATTGACGATTCGTTCAGCGGCTTTGCCGTCCCAGAGTTTCGGAATCTTCCTCCCTCAGGTTTCCTCCAAGAACCCCATCGGTCAGAAATATGGGAATTGTCCCTTATTTCTTCCCTTGTTTTTTGAGTCAACATGGTCTATTTGGTTTAATTAGGGCTCTAATTTAAGAATCTATGGTTTAGTTTTTGACTTAAAAATTAAGTCAGGAGTTTCTTGGGTAGAGATGGGGATGAGATCAGAAAACCATTTTGGAATAGTTTGAACTGCACGCTCTGGATCAGATGACTTCAGTTTGAGCCTTTAGCTTTAAGATTTGAGCTTTAATCCTTGCGCCTTTTAAAAATGGTATGTGTCCCTAATATTTAAAAAACAAAGTTAGAAGGTTTGGAAGTTTTGAGCTTTCTCGAGACTTTATCTTTTTGTTTCGTCAACTTGTGTTATTTTTTGCCCTCACCCTCCCAGTTGTCAAAGCCTGAATTAAAACATTATATTGACCAGTGACTACAGAGCGAGCATAGTGTTGCACCACACAAGCACGCCCCAACTGTCCCATCTGTCGCCACCGATCCTGATTCTGATATGCCCTCAAAATGGTATTGGCTAGCACTTGGGGTGAGTCCGCCTGAACGGTTACACCGCAGCCTACGTTGGTCACAAGGTGCGCTAAGTCTGAATTTAGGTCTGTATAAGCCAGCACCGGGCGTCCAGAGGCCATAATGCGATATACCTTAGATGGTATAGCATCACAGCCTGTCTCAGCGGCTTGCGGCACAAGGCATATATCAGAAGCCGCGTAAATTTGGGGCATCAACGAATAACGTTGGTAAGGGAGAAAAGTAAAATTTGATAGATTTAGCTCTGTGGCGCGTTGTTTTAGCGTTTCCCGGAGAATGCCATCCCCCATCATCATGAAGCGAATGCCAGGCTCATCTCGTAACAACTTAGCAGCCTCAAGGAAACTTTCCAACCCCTGGGCTGGTCCCAAGTTCCCTGCGTAATTTACCACGAACTTGTCATGAACTTTATGCAAGCGGCTGAATTCGTTGTCTTTAGGAAGAGGACTAATGTCGCCGATATCTATAAAGTTTGGAATCACTTTGACTTTTTCTCGAGGTACTCCTTTTTCTAGTAGCCTTTCGCACATCCGGGGTGCAATGACTGTAACGCAACTTGCTTTCTTGTAGACAAAACGCTCAAGCCGGAATAACAATTCGGTCAGCCATTTGTTGCGAACAGCACCTAAACGAATCGCTATGTCGGGATATATTTCCTGAACATTGTAAATGTACGGGGCACGATGGAAGACCCCGAGAATCCAGGCGCTTAGGCCAATTGTGAGAGGAGGAGACGGTGTGATGATGAGGTCAGGTTTGGGAATCACTGTCATGCCAGCTACCGTGCTAATAAAGTGAAATCCGACCCATGCTAAAAGTCGAAATAATACATTTTTACCTTTCCTCGGCATGAATGTATGGTAGACCTGTATACTGTGGTAAACACTCCTCTTCAGTATTGGTCCCCAGTAACTGCGAAGTGGCTGCAGAGACTCGGCTTTTAAATCTCGATTGTAATGAGGTGAGGTAGTTAAGACTGTAACCTTATGACCACGCGCTTCAAGGTCTACCCCAAGTTCACCCATAATTTGGGCAGTCGAAACGCTGTCAGGTGGAAACACTAGAGTCAGGATCAGAATGTTCGCCATTTGAATTTTTCAACATATTGCTAACTTGATATCACTTCTGCCAAACAATTCGATTGATATAATCGGTGTAACTTATGATTATGCGGACTACCTTGTCAGAGACATTCGGCACATTGTAGTCATCAACTATTCGTAGAGTCCGGTTTTCATCACGGCTTTGTTCTTTCAAGATGGCCAGGCCCTGATGTACACGATCAATCTCCAATCCGGTCATCATCACCGCCCCTTCTTCCATGCCTTCGGGGCGTTCGTGGGCTTCCCTGATATTCAAGGCCGGGAAATTTAATATCGAGGACTCCTCCGTAATTGTGCCGCTATCCGAAAGTACTGCATAAGCGTTCTTCTGCAAGTGGACATAGTCAAAAAAGCCAAGGGGCTTCAGGAGTTCGATTTTATCGTGAAACTTCACCCCATTGGTTTCAATCCTTTTTCTAGTCCTTGGATGGGTGGATACAATAATCCTTTTCTTATACGTCTTTGCCAGACTGTTGAGAATAATGGCAAGCTTTGTGAGATTGATATCTGAGTCCACGTTTTCCTCACGATGAGCGCTCACCGCAAAATACTCCAGCCTCTTCAGGTTCAACCGCTTCAATACCTGTGATTCATTTATCCCATCCATATAGTGATGGAGCACTTCGAACATTGGGCTTCCGGTCTTTATCACCCGCTCAGGGGGAAGCCCCTCCCGAAGGAGATATTCCCGCGCAATGGAACTGTACGTCAGATTGATGTCACTGATATGATCCACGATTTTTCGATTCGTCTCCTCGGGCACCCTCTGATCAAAGCAGCGATTTCCTGCCTCCATGTGGAATATAGGAATCTTCCGCCGCTTGGCCGGAATGGCTGAGAGACAACTGTTGGTGTCACCCAGAATCAATACCGCTCCGGGCTTCTCCTTTGCGAGCACCTTGTCCACCCTGCTTATCACTTGTCCGATGGTCTCGGCAACAGACCCTACTGCCGCCTCCAAGAAATAGTCGGGTTTCCGAATTCCAAGATCCTTGAAAAATATCTCGTTCAGCTCATAATCATAGTTCTGCCCTGTATGGACCAGGGTATGGGCAGCGTACCTATCAAGCTTTGCGATTACCCGCGATAACCTGATGATTTCAGGCCTTGTTCCAACGATGGTCATCACTTTAATTTTCTTCAATTTGTACCTCGCGGCTCCCAAATGTTCTTTTTAAGGGTTTTTCCCAGGCCAGCGACAATTATTCACAACTCAACACTCTAAATTCAAAAACGGTTTCTATGGTTCACACCTCGTTCTGATAGGTATCCGGTTTCTCGGAGTTGAATATCTGATCTGCCCAGAAGAGGACAATCATTTCTTCATCAGAAAGGTTTTCGATGGAATGTGTGTATCCCGGCGGAATATCCACTATTTCGATCTTATCGCCGGAAACATGGTATGATAGAACCTTATTCTCCAGGATATGCCTGAGTTTAATGACCGCCTTACCCTTGATGACGCAGAACTTTTCGATCTTGGTGTCGTGGTAATGGCTCCCCCGGATAATATCAGCATGGGATTTTGAGACGAATATCTGCCCGAAATGTTCGGATTTGATCACTTCCGCCAGACTCCCCCTGTTATCGGTTTTCAGGTCCAGGGGATAGGAAAAGTCATCTTTCTCAAGATAGGAAAGATAGGTCGCGTAAAGGCACTTCATGAAGCTCTCTTTCAGATCAGGCACAACGAGGGTTTTACGAATATCCCTCAGCTGGTATATTCTGTCAGCGAGTTCACCGAGCTTGATCTTGTAGGCCGGGCGCACGCTCAGATATTTATCTGAAAGTCGCCTCTCACTATTATGCAAAATATCCAGGAAACTGGCAATGACGTCATCGATATATACCAGCTCCATCAGCCTTTCCCTGTCAGAGATAGTTATAGGGAGATCATGCGCGACGTTGTAGCAAAACGTTGCCACCACTGAATTGTAGTTCGGGCGGCACCACTTGCCAAACACATTCGGAAGTCGATGGATAAAGACCGGAGCGCCTGTATTTTTGCTGTAATCAAAGAGAAGGTCCTCTGCCTTCTTCTTACTGACGCCGTAAGGGTTATCGAGTTCGGCCTGAATGGAAGATGATAGGACAATCGCCGGCTTTCTGTCTTGTTCTGACAGAAGGGATAACATTTGTTGTGTAAACCCCGCATGCCCTGTTTCAAATTCCTCAACTTTTTCAGGGCGGTTGACTCCTGCAAGGTGATAAATAATGCCAACGTCCTTTAATCCCTCCCTGAGTATGGAGACATCATCGTCTGCATCAAAACCAGCGACTTTGACGTTCTCTTGTCTCAATAAGGCTACCATGAGGTTCTTTCCAATGAACCCCTTGGAGCCGGTTACCAATACTTTTCTCAAATCTCCCTCTTATATACCATAAGCTACAGACTGTGAAATGAATCCAATTCCTGCCTGATATAATCCAGTTTAAGCAACATCTTTTTGACTTCCTTTACGCTCAGTCTCTTCGTATTATGAGAGTTGTAATCTTCCAGGAGTGACACCTGTTCTTCTCCTTCGGTAAAATACTTAGCATAATTCAAATCCCTGACATCCGCCTTTATCCGATAATAACTGCCAAGGTCTTCGGCCTTTGCCAGTTCCTCCCTCGTAAGCAAGGTCTCGTAGAGCTTTTCACCGTGACGCGTTCCGATTATTTTTATCTCACTGTTACTCTTAAAAATCTCCTTTATGGCGATAGCCAGATCCATTATGGTGCTTGCAGGGGCTTTTTGGACAAAAATATCTCCCTGTTTTGCATGCTTGTATGCATAGAGCACAAGGTCAACGGAATCATCCAGAGACATGAGGAAACGGGTCATCCTTGGGTCGGTCACGGTAAGGGGTTTCCCCTCCTTCGCCTGTTTCATAAAGAGAGGAATAACAGAGCCTCGCGAGGCTATCACATTACCGTACCGCGTCCCGCACAAGATGGTTTTGCTCTTATCGGCTGTCTTTGACTTTGCCACCATCAGTTTCTCCATCATGGCCTTGGAAATCCCCATGGCATTGATGGGATACACGGCTTTGTCGGTGCTTAGCACGATTACTTTCTTCACATCATTGGCCAAGGCCGCATTCAGGACATTTTCCGCACCAAGGATATTGGTCCGCACCGCCTCCATGGGGTAGAACTCGCAGGAAGGTACCTGCTTTAAGGCAGCAGCTTGAAAGACATAGTCGACACCCGGCATCGCGAAATTGACACTTTCATAATTGCGTACATCCCCGATATAAAATTTTACCTTGTCGTTCTTGAGCTCGATCCGCATATCTTCCTGCTTCTTTTCGTCTCTGCTAAAGACACGGATTTCTTTTACATCAGTGTGTAAGAATCTTCGTAATACAGCATTACCAAAAGAACCGGTACCACCAGTAATCATGAGAGTTTTGCCTGAAAACATTTACATGCCTCCTGAGGACGAATAGGGAAATCAGACATCCTGATAGAACTGCATCCTAGCGAACCTTCTTCAATATTACCCTCCCTAACGTTGGTAGGGATCTCACAGCATAGAATCCAGATTTGGCTACTCGGATAAACTCCTCGCTGTCACGAATTTTTTTGATTCTCCACCACACATACTTTGGGCTGTAATAAAACGACCGGAAAGCCTTGTTACAATAGTATTCGACAGTGCCAAGGGAGGGATTTGGCGTATCGAGCCTACCCATTGCCTCCTGGAATGTCTTCCAAAACCCTTTCCTTTTGGCTTTATTTAAGGCTTTTTTAAAAAGATCGGGCCGTGCCCTTGCTTTTCCAATTAGGCTTTTCTTCCCCAAATCAATAATGGACCGTTCTGTCCCCAAGCTTACTGCTGAGGCAACATTTCTAACTAACACCCCGCCCGGCCTGCAAATCGGAGGAGGAACTTGTTCTAACCTTATCTTACCAGTCTTATAATTCTGAATGATCTGTTTCACGGCGTTACCCTAAAACCTTAGAGAATTTGCTTAAAACGAAGCTCCGCAACTTCAGAAAACGATCGAACTTTAGGCAGACGAGCCAGCAACTCTGAGCAGGGAATCTTTTTCGGTACGGCTTGGGTAGGTGATCAATACGGCTCTATATTTGCCTTTAAAAACGAAGAGGCTTCCCGCCGCAGCCCCGATAATGCCAAAGGAGCGAATCAAGCCCTCGATGTCCTTCAGGGAGCCCGCCCCACCAAGGGCGGTAATTGGCAAACTGACGGTCTCGCGTACCTGTGCAATTAGATCCAGATCGTACCCCTTCATGACTCCATCGTAGTCGATCGAATTGATCAGGACTTCACCTGCGCCGTTCTCATCAATTCTTTTTGCAAATTCCACGGGATTGAAGCCAGTCCACCGGGTGCCATTGTGGGTAAACAACTCGTAACGACGGAGAAAGCCTGTTTTTTTGATATCCATTACCACCACAATGCTTTGACTTCCCACCCGTGCGGCTGCATTAGAAATCAAACCGGGCGTTTCGATGGCAGCGGCGCCAATGGCGACTTTTTCGACTCCTAAGGTAATAATCTTCTGTATCTGCTCAACTGTCTTGACCCCTCCCCCGTAGCACAACGGCATGCGGCATTCGGCCGCAAGGTTTTTAATTAGGGTGTAATCAGGTTCCCGCCTCTGCACAGTCGCATCGATATCAAGCACGACGAGTTCATCCACTTCTTTTTCGTTGAAGATGCGAACAGCGTTAATGGGGTCTCCCACATACTTTGGATTACTGAACTGTACAGTTTTGACCAACCCGCCGTTCTTAACCAATAAACAAGGGATGATTCTTGGGCGAAGCATATTCATAATTCCGCAAAATTTTTCAACAACTGTATGCCCCATTGGTGGCTTTTCTCAGGATGGAACTGTACACCATATACATTTGCTGCACACACACTCGATGCGAAGGGAGCGTCGTAGTTCGTAACCGCGAGTACCCATTCCGGGTTGCTTGGCAAAACATAATAAGAATGCAAAAAGTAGAACCGTGCGCCATTTTCCAATTCGCGGAATAAGCCATCGACCTTTTTCGGTACTACGTCGTTCCACCCCATATGAGGAAGTTGCATCTTCTCCTTGAAAAATGATTGATCGAATCTTCTAACCTCTGCATCAATCCACCCAAGCCCGTCCAAAATCCCCTCATCGCTTCTCTGGGCCATCATCTGCATGCCAACGCAAATCCCTAAGACGGGCTTCCTCTTTTCGATCACAAATTCATCAATAGCTTTTCGCATTCCAGATTCGTTCAAAAGGGTCATCGCCCAGTCAAAGGCACCCACACCAGGAAGAATGATTTTATCAGCCCCTCGTAGCTCATCAGCTCTGTCCGCAATGGCTACCGGAATGTTTAGACGCCTGTAGATATTAACAAGGGCTTGGATATTGCCAAGGCCGTAATTTACAATAGCAATCAACGTCTGCCACCAAAGTCCAACCCGAGAACTCTCATTACAAAACCACCTATCGCATAAAGATATGCCTGCGATTTATAGTCTTTATAACTCTTGTTCGGTGCAGACAAATAGCCCAGCAGTTCCTCTACAGAAATATCCAGCTTGCTGGCTACATAGTCGACTTCTCGCGATATTGTTGCCTCATCCAAAGGAGGGTGTTTAAGCCTTTCGAGGGCCTCCTCCCGCGACATTTGCTTCGTAAGGATCATGCTCGAATATGTCACCTTTCTCGTATCGTAACCGAATTTTTTAGGAAGCCAATAGCCTTCGTAAAACTTTGTAAATCGTGATTCATAATGTTTTTCTTGATATAGCTGCCAACCGAATTCTTCAACCAAAAATCTCATTGCATCTTTTTTGACATAAGGAATATAATCCAAAGGCCTAACAAGCTTGATGCCCTTGATGTATGGCAAATAAAACTTATGGTACAAGATGGACGTAGTGGGAAACTTAGCCAACTGTCGAGTTCCAAATCGTCGATGAATGTCGCGCAGCTGCATAATGTCGGACTGGTAATACATCCAGTCCATAGGCATGTCAACACATTCCGTCGAGTAATTCCCGCCCGTAAGGATATACTTGACATCATATTGTTCTGCAAACCTATACATGTTAGCGAAAAAAGCGTGATCCTGAGGTGTGTCTATATGAGGCACTCCTGATTTAAAAAATGCAAGCTGTAGATCTCGCATTTCTTCCCAGTCAATTACCTCTGTGTAAAGGTCGAGACGGAGTTTATCGATAAGTTTCTCAATGTTATTGACCGCTTCTTGTGAGTTCCAGCCGGCATCTACATGAAATACCAGCGGACGCAAACTCAGCTGTTCCTTTGCAAAATACGTAAGGTAGGAGCTATCGACTCCTCCACTTATGCCAATGATGCAGTCAAAGTCCCTGCCCTTTCCCGCGTGCTTAATCTTCTCGACAGTAGCTTGTAGCGCGGCGAGGCCGCGTCCATCGGTATACCAGTTTGGTTGGACGTACCTATAAAAGGTATGACAATGGTCACAGACACCCTTTTCATCAAAGGTAAGTTTGGGGTCCGTTGTATCCATGACACAGTTTGTACAAATCTGATAGGGCCGGTTCGTCATGCTCTAACGCTCCTGTATGTCTCCGCAATAAACCTCCAGGTTTCCTCGGCGCATCGAGACCAAGAATATTGTTCAGATAGCTGTTTGGCGCGCTGTGCGACCTTCTCACGTAGAGCAGGGTCAGTTATAAGTTGTTCCACCGCAGCGGCGATTGAGTCAGGGTTTTCGGGGCCGAAGTAAACACCACCATCGGCAAGAATCTCTGGCATTGGACCCCGATTAGAGCATGCGATAGGCAACCCAACCGCCATGGCTTCCAAAAGGGAGACAGGCATATTTTCGCAACTTGAAGCGAAGATAAACAAGTCTGAACTTGCAAGAATCGCTGGCAATTCCTTTTGCGGCACAAAACCTGTTTGTGTCACAAAAGTCTTACCCGGATCAGAGAAAGCAATTTCTTTATTCAGCAACTGTTGAGCTTTGCCTGAACCACCTCCAGCAAGCTGTAAGAAAATATTATAACCTTGTCTACGAAGCGTTGCGATGGCTTTGACAACTACCCATTGATGCTTATACATCGCAGCATTCGAAACATACAGGCATCGAATGGGGTGTTCATTGCTAACTGGCCGGGCTTGAACTGCCTGAGCGTGCTTGAAATTCGTGCCTATACCATGTGGAATATAAGCGATACGGGAAAGCGGCCCGCAGGATTGCTGAATCACCTTGGCAGCATAACGCGTGAGAAAAATTACGCCGTCGGCAAAACGCATAGCACGATTCTGGAGTACCAAAATAGCTAGCAAACGAAGTCTTGCTTTTGTAAATCCAAAAAGCTTCATTATTCCAGGTTCATAGGACAGCATATCCTGGCTCATAACTACCATCGGACGGAATCTGCAGACGGTGGCTGCATCTATGGTAAACAAGATGTCGCACCCTGCTGCCACAACCTCCCGGGAAAGCTTGGTTGCCTGCCACCATAGTTGCTTTGTCAGCGATTGTTCAAGTTCCTTCGGACCATGCTTGACCAGCCAAGGTTGATCTGGGATGGAATCAAGTAATGACCGGTAAGCCCAGACATGAACTTCCTCAATGCCGTGTTTGAGTGGATTGCCTTCCGTGAGGATTCCAATCAGATAAGCCCTGCCACCGCCCGATCGGTTGCGAGAGGCGTCAATGCCGACAACGAGTCCTTCAGTCACGTGTAGAGGTCACCCATCAGGATTATTGATCCTTAACACACCAGAAGGCCATTCACATGGTTCGATTGCGCAGAATCTCTTGATAAACAGAGCCATTGGGAATGGCCACACAATTCCAGGCATTTTCAACATCAGAATCCAGTTTCACGTCTCTGCGGAGCCGAAAGATTTTATAATCGGCGCCAAGAATATTCTGAATATCAGCAATGCTGAAGTGCTGCTTCGATACGAAGTTATATTCGAAGATAATCAATGGGCGCTTCTGTTTGATAAGCTGTATCCCCCCCCGCAACACTTGAGGTTCATAGCCTTCGACATCGATGAGCATGACGATATGTTCTTCCGGAAGACTAAGCTCATAATCCAGAGTGGTCTGTTCGGCATGTTTGGAAGACGATGCAGACTGCATAGATAATACTGAAGCCGCATTAACATTAGCACCCTCATTAAATGGCATTTGACAAACAGAATCACCGACAAGCTTGTTGTAAATTTTTGAGTTTTTATCACGATTTGCTAACAGGGATCTCTCTATCGCCCTGCAACATTCTTCCGAAGGTTCGAAACCATAGACGGTTACGTGTTTATACCGTCCGATATCAATCATCATTTCACCAACATTGGCCCCCACGTCGACGAATGCTACAGCCCGCTTATTAAGTGCCACGATGATGGCCGAAAGTATCGAATGCGTTTCCGGCTCCTGCCACCTGCTGGCAATCAAAGTCCCATAGGTGGCTGCAACCTTATGGTTAAACCACATTCTTCTTCCTGCTACTTCAAATATGTGATCCGATGGAACACAGCGTAGAATGAAACCAAGTCCGCGCATATTTTTCCCCAACAGCTTTTTTATAGCCACATAAAGCAGCGCATAGATCTTGGCGAATGTGAACATGATACCACCTAAATTCATATATCTAAAGTTTTGAAAGTGGTAGAACCGAAAGCAAGGAATACGCCGTATGTTCCGGCGTTATTCTTTGCCCAAGCTGATGACTTCTCTCAGAAAACACCTCCAACTCATCCGTTGATAGCGCACTGATTTTTAACAAAGCTTCATGAAGACTCTGAGTGTCACTTCTTTTAAACAGATACCCATTGTAGCCGGTGATGAGAAACTCTGTCGCTGCACCGCAGGCGGAGGATAAGATAAAAGGGAAGCCTAGAATGGCCATCTCATGGATTGCGACGCCCCATTGTTCATGATCACTTGTGATGCATGCGACGCCACCCTGCATCAGCTCCTCCACCAATTCAGTCGGCTGCATAAATGGTTTCACAACGACATATTTTGATTTTCCTTTATCGATTTCCTCCTTCATTTCTCCATCACCAATAATTACCAAAGGCCACTCTGTTTTTCTTTCTTCGGACAGCCCATCATAGGCATCGAGCAGGTGAACAAGCCCTTTAACAGGATCAAACCTGCCAATAAATACAAAACGCTTAGAAAAGCGTGATTTTTTATTAAAAATTCTTCTGTCCGCCGAATAGAGATTTGAAATGATGTTCTCATGCGAAAACCCCATTCGCTGTGCGTAGTGATACTGGGGCTTCCCAGATACCCACATAAAGTCAAAGAGTTTGCGGTAAAATAGGCCGAAATAAATCTGCCCTAGTTTCTGCTTGAATGTATTCTTCCATTGGTCATCAATCCCGCAGACAACTTGAGTTTTAGGATTTTCTTTTTTATATTTTCTTACAGCACTGATATAACCTTTGTCCATCCAACCTGAGACGAAGAGAATGTCAGGTTTTCTTGATCTTAAA
>Ga0214473_10007628_pt1 | contig 12810 bp, 10 predicted proteins | sample RVTome_7_FD_203509 | JGI IMG/M metagenome (GOLD analysis project Ga0214473, IMG submission 203509) | Soil microbial communities from uranium-contaminated site in the Upper Colorado River Basin, Wyoming, United States - RVT98D197 | ecosystem: Environmental > Terrestrial > Soil > Contaminated >...
GTGGGCAATGACGGCGTCGGCGACGGCGTTCACCTCCCTGCCGCCCAGCGCCAGAATCGTCCAGGTAAACATGATGTCGAGAGCGGACACCAGCACGAACCACAAGTACGCCCGCTGGTATAGCATGGGTGGGACGCTCAACCAGCCAATGGCGTCGGAAGGGGCCGAGGACATGACCGGTCGAATCACCCCCCCGCAGTCCGGGCAGTTCGTCAGGTTCAGGGTCGCCGTCGGATGGCCGCAGCGCACGCAGGCGCCGGACGGCGGTGAGCCCGCCTGATTGGCTGCCACGGCGGGTAGAGCACCCCCGAGCAGGGCCGCGCCCGCTGCGACAGGAAGCCCCGAGAAGTCGCCCGGCGAAGCCGGCGTGCCGCTAGCGTGAGCGCAGCGCTGCATGACCTCGAGTCCAGATTCCGGGAAGTATTCCATGTTCTCTGCCCATCGCCGGTGGGGACCTTGTGCCGAGCCGATCGTGGTCCCAGACCTGATCCCTCCCGGAACCGGCGCCGCTCCCCGGCCGGCGCGGTCGTTCGACTCAGTCTCCGGCAATGATGCCCCGCTTCATCAACTCGAAGCGGGCGAGTTCCCGGACTCGTTCACAACGGACCGAATGGGCGGGCGATGAGTCGTTGGCGACTAACTCAGCCGAGCGCAGGTCGTGACCGGCATGAATGTCCTCCACGACCGATAAGGCCTGAAGTTCCTCGACGGACAGACGCTCGGCTGACACTTCCAGGACCTGCTGCAACGCCCCGGCGGTCTCTCGCGGGGCCAACCCTGCGTTAGCCATGGCCAGCAAAGGCTCCACCGCGGCCGGCCCGATCCCGCCCAACTTATCCCATTCCTCGTGAGCGATGGCCGCTAACGCCCGCTGCGTATCGTCGGCGGGCTCCCAGCCGAGCTTCTCCAGCGTCCACACGGCTGCCTGGCGCACCACCATGTCCTGGTCTTCCAGCATCGAGAGCACCGGTTCCACCGCGCGGGGGTCGCCGATCTCGGCGAGCGTTCGGGCGATCACCTCCCGGATCCCGATGGCCTCGCCGGGATCGCGGAGGACACCGAGCAGTGCCTCGAGCCCGAGTTGGCCGACGCTCAACAGGGCTCGGGCCGCCGCCGGACTCACCGCCCGATACTTGAGGGCGTCGACGAGAGGCTCGACGGCCGCCTCGCCCACGAAAACTGCTTGTTCCCACAGCTCCCGAGCCACGAACAGGAGGGCCTTTTCGGTGTTGTTGCCGGGAACCCACCCCAGTTCGACCAGGGCGTCCGCGGCGGCCTGCCGCACCTTCCACGCCTCATCCCGCAACGCACCTGCCAGGAGACCCAGCGAGTGGGGATTCGAGTCCGGCATCGAGCCGAGGGCGCGGGCGGCGTATTCACGAACTTCGACCCCCTCGTGGTGGTTTTGGAGCGTTTCGCCGAGGGCGGCCGCCGCCTGAGGGCCTCCGATCGCGGTGAGCGCTTCAGCAGCATGTTGCCGCATGTCCAGGTCCGGGTCGGCGAGCGTTTCCATGAGCGGATCGATCGCCGCCTGGCCCAGTGCGACGGCCCGCGCCCAATCGCCCTCCACGATCGCAATCTGCGCCCGGCAGGCATCGTCGAGGTGGGCGTCGTAGTACTTTCGAAGGGACCAGGCGGCTAGCTCGCGGGCGCCATGGTCAGCCGTCGGATCGGTCAAAAGGGTCTTGAGCGTCTCCAGCGCCGCGAAGCTGGTGATGCGGCCGAGAACATCCGCCGCCTCGCGGCGGGCCCGGTAGTTGTCGGTCCGGAGGGCCTGGGCCAACGGCTGCACCGCGGCCGCACCGAGGCTGGCGACCTCTTTCCATGCATTCTGGACGATGGCCACTCGTGCCCGTCCGATGTCGTCCAGCAGGTCCCAACACACCTTGCGGGCGGCGGCGGCGACGTTGTGTCGGCCTCTCAGGTCGGGTTCGACCAGCGCGGCAAGAAGGTGGGGTATCGCCAGCTTCGGGTCGAGTTCCTTGAGGGCGTCGACCAGGGCGGACACCACCTGGTTGTCATCCTCGCGACGGAGACGGGACACGATCGGCTCGATCGCGTCGAGGTTTCCGATCGCCCCCAGCGCATGGGCGGTCTTGGCCCGAATGGCCGAGTCGGGATCGTCGAGCGTCTCGACGAGCACCGACACGGCTCGTTCATTGCCCACCGCTGCCAGCCGATGCACCGCCCGAGCCCGCGCGTCCGCGTCTTCCGACTGCAGGGCCCGCGATTGCCACCAGGTTCGCAGGCTGCCGATTCCTGAATTTCGTCCGTTCACCATAATCCCCACGAAGGACGACAAACGTTCGTACGTGGCCCGGGCCGACCACGGCGTCGGCCCGTCCGTGGCCGGCAGCGTCGAGGCACGTCCGGTCATGGACCTACGGAACCGCGGCGCGAGCCGGCATCAACGTGGCGCAGTCGGCAATGGGAAGATCGGTCCGATGAACGGGGGCTCTTCAGCAAGTCGGCACTCACCTGGCGGCAGGTCGAACCGGGCACGCTGCGGCAGCCGGAGCATCGTCATTATGGGAAGCACAGCCGTGCCATGGCGGCACTCGGCCCACCGATGACCCTCGCGGGAACCACACGGGGTTTTTTGTGCGTTGGGCCGGCGGGCGTTCCGGGTGCGAAGTCCCCATGCCGCTTCGTGGATAGGTAGGGTTCCAGTCGTTGACCATAATTCACCACGCCGCGCTCCAGGCGGTCCGTGGGGCGGCGGCGGGCGGTCAGTCGGACGCACGGTTGCGATAGAGGGAAGCGTCCACGACCGCCTGCATGGCGCCTACGTCCAACCCGTCGAGAAACGCGCTGACCTGCTCGGCGTGCGGTCTGGGGTCGTTGATGACGCCGGGGTAATCCATCTCAATGAAGCGGAAGTGGTCTGCGTGGCCTCGCATGTGTTCCAAAACCTTGTGGACCTGCGCCCGAAAGACGCTGTGGAGCCGTTCGACCGGCATATCGCCGGTGCTCTTGCCGTGCCGTTCGAGCATGATGTTCTGCGACCTCACCACCTCTTCGAGATTGCGGCGCATGAAGACCACCCGATACTCATGGACGAGGGGCAGATCCAGCAGCAGCAAATGCACCATTTTGACGACCTTTCCGATGCCCTGGTGAATCCACATGGAGTCGTCCTTGGTTTTCTTCACCGGCTCGAACTCGTAGTACCCCCTGGGGTTGTCGGGGTCCGCGGCGCGGACGTCGTCAACGAGGGCCGGAATCCCGCCCTGATCGATCATCTGCATCATCATCGACGTCCCAGAGCGCGGAAGCCCCGAAACGATGGTCAAGTACGTCCGGTCGGTCATACCAGCGTCCCTTCAAGTGAGCGTGCCACGTCGGTCGGCGGGTCGATCGGGCCCACCGCGGAACTTCCCGGTGATGCTTGGTCTCACGGCCCTTCCATGATGCCCGCGAAGTCGCCGGCTGAAAAGTAAGCAAACCGCGCCCGGACCTCCGCCTCCCCACCCCGCCTTGGACCATCGGCAACGGTCAGGGACGACTCCCGCAAGGCGGGAGTCAGCCTTCCGGAGCTTCCGGGATGGGCTTCCCATGCGGATCGAACGGCGGGTCGGTCAGCGCCGCGCGGAGCTCTCGGCTCAGGGTCTCGGTGAGGAAGTGCTCCATACGCTCGGCGGGGGCGTGCAGGTGATCGACGGGGAGCTGGAAATGCTTGGCCAGGTAGGCCTCCCATAGGCGATGTGAGCGTACCAGCTTCGATGCCTGCACCTGCCCGTCACTCGTCAGGACGAAGCCAAAAGCGCCTCCCAAGACCGCAACGCGGCGGATGCGCCGGCTGCGTTCCAGGCCCCGAAGCGCGGCGCGGGCGAGGCGGGAATCGCCCACGGCCTGGAGCACGTCCCGGCGCAACATCGGCGCACCAGCTCGTGGGGACATCTCTCCCCAACGAAACAGCAAGCCCAGGATATCCTGCCGGACGATCCGCATGCTCAGCGCCGTGCGGTGCACGATCCGCGAGATCAGGCCGTACCGCGGTGAGAGCACCAGTGCCGCCGTGAAAAGCCCACCGGCCACGACGACCATCATGGCGGCGGTATTGGCGGAGGCGTCGATGCCCACCCAGCTCGGGCCGAAGGCGGCCAGAATATGTCCGAGGACGGCGGACGACGCCGCCGCAACCAGGCTCAGCATGATCATCACGCCCAGCCGGTCGGTCAGGAGATACGCCGTGGCCGCGGGCACGATGAGCATGGCAATGACCAGGATCGAGCCGACGGCCTCGAAGTTCGCAACGGTGGTTACGGCGACCATGACCATCAGGGCGTAGTGCATCGCCGAGGCGTTGATCCCCAGCGTGGTGGCCAACTCGGGATCAAATGCGGCAAGCTTCAGTTCCTTGTAGAACAGGAGCACGAAGAGCAGGTCCAGGGCCAGAACCACGCCCAGATGGACGGCCGCGGCGGGAACCGAGCCGTCGAGGGCGTCGAGGGGCACCTGCACGATGTTCCCGTACAGCACGCACCCGGGGTCGAGATCCACGTGGTCCGCCGCCTGGCGGATGAGCACCAGGCCGATGGCGAAGAAGATGCTGAACACGACGCCCATGGCGGCGCCGCGCTCCACCCTGCCGTGGCGGGCAATCAGTTCGGTAAGCAGGGCGGTGAGCGTGCCGACCACCACGGCGCCGAGGAACATGGGCCAGGCGGCCCGGCTGCCCGAAAACAGGAAGGCGATAGCGAGCCCAGGCAGCACAGCGTGGGAGATGGCATCTCCCATCAGGCTCAGCCGCCTCAGGACCAAGTAGTTGCCCAGCAGGGCACAGGAGCAGGCGCTCAGAACCCCGACCAGTACGATCCACCCGTCGATGGCCCACTCCCACCTCATGGCCCGGATACCTCCTGGGGATGCGGCGACGGCGGCACGCGGCCCGCGTGGGCCAGGGACCACTGCAACTCGCGAATGACCTCGTGGGCCAGCACGTGTTCCACTTCGTCCGCGTCGCGATCCACGTGCGAGGCGGCAATGTCCGCGTACTTGATCAGGTACATCTCCCAGAGACGATGATTGCGCAACACCCGCCGGGCTTCGGTGCGCCCGACCGGCGTCAGCCGCAGCAACGGGAGGGCGTCGGCATCGATGTATCCGCGGCGAACGCTCCGAGAGACCAGACGCCGCAACGCACCCGCAGACCAGCTCCGCACCCGCTGCACGTCCTTGAATGAGCACGCGGCCCCTTCGCCGGCGGACTCCTCCAACTCCGCCAGGGCGCGGAACAAATGCTGATACGCCACCCGACGGGTAAGCCTCCAGCGCCGGAACCCACCCGCGAGCAGGCCTCGGTGCGGTGAAAAGATCATGCTGGCGAAGAACAGCCCGCCCGCGGTGATCACGATGACCGCGCCGGTAGGCAGGCGCGGCATCAAGGCGCTCAGCGTAGAGCCTAGCCAGCCGCTTACAGCGCCAATGACGCCGGCCAGCGCCACCATGGCAACCAGACGGTCAGTCCAGAAACGCGCCGCCGCCGCCGGAATGATCAACAGGGCAACGATCAGGATCAGCCCCACGGACTGTAGCCCCACCACCGTGGTGGTGACGACCAAGCCCATCATCAGCAGATCGAGCCCGAGCACCGGCCAGCCCTGCGCGGCGGCGAAGTCCGGGTCGAAACAGACCAGGCGGAACTCCTTGAATAGCAACGCTGAGCCAAGAATGACCAGCGCCGCGCACGCCGCGATCAAACGGGCGTCGCGCTCGATCATGGCCGCCGCCGTCCCGTAGATGTACCCCTGGATGCCGGCCTCCTCGCCCGTTTTCATCTGTTGCACGAGGCTGAAGAGGACCATGCCGAAGCCGAAGAACACGCCGAGCACGATCCCGATGGCGGCATCGTCCTTCAGCCGGGACCAGCGCCGGATGGCGACGACCGCCAGGACGCCGAGAATGCCCGAGGCGGAGGCGCCCAGCAGCAGCGCGGGCAGGTGCTTGTGTCCCACCAGCAGGAATGCCAGGGCGATGCCCGGAAGGGTGCTGTGGCTTAAAGCGTCCCCGAGCATGGCCCGTTTTCGGAGATAGGCAAAGGTGCCGACGACGCCGGCGGCGATGCCCAGCAGGGTCGTCCCCAGGACAACGATCCGGGTGTTGTAATCACGAAGCAAGAGGGCCCGAGTGAGCTGCGCACCACTCGGCCAAGTGACGGCGTTGTCGGCCAGGCTTCGAGGCGTGCCGATCCCTTCCCCGGGACTGCGGCCATGGCCCACCTGCGCATTTGCCGGGCCGCAGGCGGATGCGACCCAAAACACCGCCGCCAGCGCCGGGGCGACCCAGCGCCTCCGTGCCGTGCGCTCGCGGACGCTCGGGGGGATCTCGTGAGGGCTGCCCGCTCCGGCGGTCATGGCACGCGCCCCGCGCCGGCCACGGCATCGGCCGCCTTGTCCAATAAGGTCAGCCGGCCACCGTACGTTTTCTGTAGGTTCTCGTCGGTGAAGACCTGGGCGGTCGGACCGGCGGCGACCACGCGCATGTTGAGCAGGACCACGTAGTTGAAGTACTCGCGGACGGTCTGAAGGTCATGGTGGACCACGAGCACCGTCTTACCCGCCGCGTTCAGGTTCCGCAGGAGGGCGACAATGGCGGTCTCCGTCGCCGCGTCCACACCGGAGAACGGCTCGTCCATGAAGTAGATTCTCGCGTCCTGGGCCAGAGCCCGGGCCAGGAACACCCGCTGCTGCTGGCCACCAGAGAGCCTGCTGATCTGGCGGCGGGCGTAGTCTGCCATGCCCACTTGTTCGAGGCAGTGCATGGCCGCCTCCCGGTCGCGCCGTCGCGGGGGCAGGCACCAGGGAATCCGCCCGTATCGCCCCATGGTCACCACGTCGAGGGCGCTGGCGGGAAAGTCCCAGTCCACACTTTCGCGCTGCGGCACGTAGCCGACCAGCCGCCGCTGCCGCTTGTAGGTCCCGCCGTAGAATCGAACACTGCCCGACGCACGCGGCACCAGGTCCAGGCAGGCCTTGATGAGGGTGCTTTTGCCGGCCCCGTTGGGGCCGACGATCCCGATCAGCTCTCCGTCCTCCGCAGCATAGTCCACGTCCCACAGGACCGGCTTGCGGTGATACGCCACGGTCATGTCGTGGATCGAGACGGGGCAGGTCCGGTCATGATCGGTGCCGACGGCACGATCAATGTCGGGTGAAGCGTGTACCAGCATGAGGGTGTTCCACGACGCCTAGTCGGTTCCCGCGAGCCTGCCTTGCATCCCTTTGGGGGGTGCTGTGCCACCCAGCGCCCGAGCGATGGTGGTGACGTTGTGGTCGATCATGCCGATATAGGTGCCTTCGTACGATCCCGGCCGCCCCATCGCGTCGGAGAACAGGCTCCCTCCGATCGCCATCTCGTGTCCCCGGGCCCGAGCGCCCTCCAGCAGGGAGCGGACGTTCTTGTCCGGCACCGAGGTCTCGACGAACACCGCCTTGACCTCGCGTTCGACCAGCAGGTCCACCAGGCGGTTGATGTCCCCGATGCCGGCCTCGGACTCCGTGCTGATGCCCTGGATGCCGCGCACTTCGAGCCCGTAGGCGCGGGCCAGATAGTGAAAAGCGTCGTGGGCGGTCACCAGCACCCGGCTGCGCTGGGGAATCGTCGCGAGTACCTCGCCGGCGTACGCGTGCAGTCGATCAAGGGACGCAGCGTAACGCCCGTAGTTCTCTCGATAGGACGCGGCGTTGGCCCCGTCGAACTCGCACAGGGCCCGCGTCACGGACTCGGTGCAACGTTTCCACAGGCTTACGTCCATCCACAGATGGGGGTCGAAGTGGCCGTTGAGTTCCGGCGGCTCCAGCAACAGGGCCTCGTCCACCAGTTCGGTCACGGCGTAGACCGGGCGTTTTCGGGCCACCTTGACCAGGGCGTCGGCCATCTTGCCTTCGAGCATGAGCCCGTTGTAGAAGACGATGTCGGCCTGGAGCAGCCGGGCGATGTCCGCGCGGGTCGCCTGGTACAGATGAGGGTCGACGCCCTCGCCGATGATGCCCTCGACCTCGGCCGAGTCTCCGGCGACGTTTCGAACAATGTCCGCGATCATCCCTACCGTGCAGACCACGTGGTGGCGGACTCCCGTCGAGCCCGTCGGGCGGTCCGACGGCCCGGCGGCGGTGCCGGGCGTGCCCGCGCCCAGACTCCAAGCGCATATCGTCACGACCGGCAGCAATCGTAGCATGCGTGCAACTCCCATCACTTCACAGGGTGCGCTCCCCGGCGGCGAGCGCGTCTCCGGCCCCCGGTGGGAACATCGTCCCTCCGGAAACTAAGCCTTTGCTAAATCCCGTTGCCAAGGGTAGACTCAGCGCCGGCGCCTGTCAAGGGACGGGAGCCGGTCCACCGGGGGTGTCGGCGTAGCTTCAGTCGCCGCCCGGAACGGTAGCCGGGCGGCCATCCAAAACGTATAGTGGCGGGGCGATGACCAGCAAGACCCTCCAGCGCGGACGCGATGGAACCGGTTCGGCGCGGGCGGCGGCGGCCCAGAGCCACGCCCGGACGCGCCACGATCACGCCCAGGAGGTCGCTGAAGACTACGTCGAGCTGATCGACGACCTGATCCGCGAGGGGAGCGAGGCCCGCGGCGTGGACATAGCGGCCCACCTGGGGGTCAGCCATGTGACCGTCTGCAAGACCATCACCCGACTGAAGCGTGAAGGGCTGGTGACCGCCGAACCCTACCGGGCGGTCTTTCTCACCCGGGAAGGTAAGCGCCTGGCGGAGAGAGCCCGCGCCCGGCACACCCTGGTCCTAGCGTTCTTTGTCGCCTTGGGCGTTCCCGAGAGTGTGGCCGAGGCGGACGCCGAGGGTGTCGAGCATCACCTCAGCCCGGCGACGCTGTCGGCCATGAAGCGGTTCCTTCAACGGGGCCGGTAGCATACCAGGCCGGCGGTGGGCCCTCGGTCAGTCCCGCCCCTCCAACTTCAGCGCCGCGGAGTTGATGCAGAAGCGCTCGCCGGTGGGCTGGGGGCCGTCGTCGAAGAGGTGGCCGAGATGGGCGTCGCACCGGGCACAGAGGACCTCGATGCGGCGCATGCCGTGGCTCTGGTCGGCATCCATGCGGACCCCACCCTTCTCGGCTGGAGCCCAGAAACTGGGCCAGCCGGAGCCGGAGTCAAACTTCTGCTGGGAGTCGAACAACGCGGCTCCACAGCACACGCACTTGTAGACGCCGTCGCCCTTGTGATCGTGGTACTGGCCGGTGAATGCGGGCTCGGTGCCCTTCTCACGAGTGATGTGGTACTGCTCCGCCGTGAGCTGCTCCCGCCACTCCTGTTTCGACTTCATGATTCGTTCACTCCTTGCAGGTTGCGCGGGACCGCCCGGCGGGGGATCGCGCGGAGTGCCATCCGCCTGCCGCTCAGCGGTAGCGCCGATCGGGCTGGACCGGTCATCCCGCGGGGATGGTCCATCCGGGTTGCACCCGGAAAAAACGACCCAACCGATACAAAAAACGGTGCTGCGCTTCATGGCCCGCAGGGACATTCTAGCGGAGGAAACGTTACGTGTCGGCATCAAAGGCGGAGATTCTCGAGAAGTGAAGCCGTTGGACGCTAAAGCCACCGACGTGGGCCGCGGGCGGATCGTGAAAAAGACGGACGCGGTGCCGCCCCATCCTGGTGGGGCCGCGCGTCTCGCGGACACCGGTGCCTGTTTTCTTAAACGGCCTTGGCCGATTCCCGTGTCAGAACTTCCCTCGAGCGTCGTACTTATAGAGGGGCATCCAACGACGCTTCCGTGCCCCTCCCGAGCCCGGCTCCCTCCGGCCGGGCTCGCCTCTTGGCCCGGCCGTTCCGACGGCGCGTTCCGTGGAAACACGAGTGTCGGGATTTACGCGTCGGTCGCGGCAAGGGCCGGCTGCGAGACTGAAGCAGCCGGGTCGACGCACCGCGGGCCGTCCACGCACAACATCGCGGCGCGCCGGTCACACAACTCCGCCAGGCGCCCTTCGAGCGCGGCCAAGGCGCTGTCGCGCTCCGCCGGATCATCGCTCGCCGCGGTCTTGGCCAGTGCCAGGGTCTCGCTCAACGTCCGCAAGTCGATCTCGGTGTCCGCGCGCAGGCCCGCGATGGCGCCGGCCAAGGCGTCGTACAGCTCCTTGAATTCATCCTTGCGGCGCAGGGGGCGTAGCGTCGGGAGACGGCCCGCGGCCAGCTCGTCGAGATATCGCCCGATGACAAAAATCGGCCCGCACATGCGATGGGTGAGGACAATGCCCCAGACGGCCAGCGCCGCCACGGTGAGGATAGAGAAGGCCCCCGCGGTCAGCACCACGGTCAGCGTGTTGTGCCCCAGGCTCACCATCTGTGGGTTCATGACCCGGGCGCGGGCCTGCTGATGCAGCGAACCGAACAGCATCACCCCGGCGAACGATGACACGACCAACAGGCCGAGCAGCATGAGCAACGTGTACTTCCATTGGAACGCCGGGTTGATCAGATAGGTCCGCCGGCGATTGGCGCGAGGAGCCTTCGCCGCTGATGGATGTTGGTCGAATCGTTGCATGAAGACCACCCTTTCCGTAAGCCCTTGATGCTCCAAGATGGGGAGTCAGCCCGTTGGTCGCATCCCTACAACGTACGAAATGATTGACCCCCGCGGAAATCCACCTTACCTGCCATCTCGCCCCGAGTTCGTTCCGGGTCCGATACGTGCGCAGCGGCGACGATAACGGCGCGACGGCCGATTCCTGCTTTTCGGTGAATCGAGATCATCGTCTAAAGTCTGGTTGCGGTGTCCGGCTGGCAGGCCGCGATCCAAAGGTCGAAAACGCAGAACGCTACGGAAGGGCCGGACTTTCCGGACGTCGCCGCGGGGCTCAAACCCATCCCGCGGCGGCGCCTAACGGTTCCGCGATGACGGCGGTTAACGCATAACCACCGATCCGCCGCGGCCGGTGACTATGTCCCGTTTGTCAAAGACCTGGGGCGGCTCGTCGGCGTTCTGTTTCCTCCATCATCCTCATACGCGACAATGACCCCCCGGAATCGCAGCCGATTCGCTACGCCTTCAGCCTGGGGGTCGATGGGCAAGCCGAACGGCGACGATACCACCAACCTCCGCAAAAGCGCCCGCCAAGGGTACGAGTCCGCCCTCGATCGCGCAAGCCCATTGTCTACGACCAACTGCGGGCCCTCAAGGAGCGCCAACTCCAGCCTGAGCGCCCCGAGCACACCCTCCAGGCCACTGCCCTGGTTCACGAAGTGTACGTGCGGCTCGGGCGGCAGGAGAAGGTCGAGTGGTAAAACCGGGCCCACTTTTTCGCCATCGCCGCCCAGGCCAGGCCGAGCGCCCTTCTGCCCGCGTCCCTCACCGCCGTGAGACGCCGCCGGGATGCCCCCAGCCTCTGGAAGGCCACACCGCTGGCCTCCGAGGTCGGCGGTACTCGGTCCGGCCGAAGTTGGCAGATCGCTCAACTCATCCGGAAAACTACTGAGTTTCTCTCGGATCAGCGCGCCCACCGCCTTGGCCGGGGCCCTCGCCAGTATTTTTTTTTTTGCGGACGCGGCCGTTTCGATTATACTGTTTCCCACAGCGCGGTTTCTCCGTTCTCGGCGATCGCGGACGCGCGGCCGAACATCGGTTCGCGCGTCGAACTGGCCGTAGGGTCGCTTGCCGCTGGCGCGTTTGAACAACACCGCTCCAACGGGCGCGGGACGACTCCACGACCAAACCGGCAACAGCGAGGCCGCCGTCTGCGTCGCGCAGCGTGTCCACATGATCGGCTTCAACGTCCGCGGCGGACGCTTGTCGTCAGCACAGAGTAACGGGGCCGGCCGGCCGAGCCCGTCGTTCTCCGACGGCGGTCGCAGCGTGGTCGGCTGATGGCTCTAGCGGTCGAAGGGTCACGCCGGCGAACGTCCGCCGGCAAGGCGTGGGATCCGGCCGGGTCCGCACACCCCGCCGTCTCCCATCCAGAAAGGTGAGGTAGCCATGCGCAACGCACAAGAGACCAACCGTTGGTGGGCGCTCCTTGGGGCGCTCGGGCTGGCGTTTTTCCTCGCAAACCGCACTGTCCTCGCGTGTGAAACGCCCATTCCTCCGCTCGATTGTGACGGGAACGGCATCCACGACAACTGCGACGTGAGCTGCGACGCCGAGTTCGGCAACTGCCAGAGCTGCTCCTCCGTTCCCGGCTGCGGTCAGGCTGCCGACTGCAACGGCAACGGTGTCCCCGATGCCTGCGATCCCAACTGCGACGGCGATGGCATTCCCGACGATTGCGAGGTGCTCATCGGTGACCACGACTGCGACGACGACGGCATCTGCAACGACGAGGCCATCTCCGGCTGCAGCGGCGCTGTCACCTGCGCTGACTGCAACGCCAACGGGATCCCGGACGGCTGCGACATCGCCGATTGCCCTGGCTTCCACTTCTGTAGCGACTGCAACGCCAATGGCGTGCCCGATGCCTGCGATATCGGCTCGGGAACGAGCGAAGACTGCAACGGCAGCGGCGTTCCCGACGAATGCGAGCTGGCCGGCAACGACTGCAACGGCAACTCCGTTCTCGACGAGTGCGACATTGCGGTTGGAACCAGCGGCGACTGTGACACGGACGGCAATCCCGACGAGTGCGAGCCGGTCGCCGAGCAGGACTGCGACGGCGACGGGCAGTGCAACGATTTCGAGCTGGCCAACTGCACCCAGGGTTACATCTGCCAGGACTGCAACGGCAACGGCGAGCCCGACGGCTGCGACATCGCCGCCGGAGAGGAGGTCGATTGCAACGGCAACGGCCGGCCGGACTCCTGCGATCTGGCCGCGGGCTGGCCGGACTGCAACCAAAACGGCATCCTCGATGAATGCGAG
>Ga0214473_10007629_pt1 | contig 12809 bp, 13 predicted proteins | sample RVTome_7_FD_203509 | JGI IMG/M metagenome (GOLD analysis project Ga0214473, IMG submission 203509) | Soil microbial communities from uranium-contaminated site in the Upper Colorado River Basin, Wyoming, United States - RVT98D197 | ecosystem: Environmental > Terrestrial > Soil > Contaminated >...
TTTCGTTTTGTTTGCATTACCATTCTTTTCGAGTACTTTATTACCGCTGCCTCCAACCGCCTCATAAACAACATTACTGAAGCTAAACGGAGATTTCCCATTGTGGCCATTTTTTTGATGAAAATGACCGTTTTCCGAATGCTTTTGAATTATTTCACAGGTATTATCAGTCGAGTGGTCGTCTACGAATATGAGGTTATAGTCTATATTTTCTTTCGCCAATGCAGAATCCACCCTCGCGACGAGTTCGTCGATAGATTCGGCTTCGTTATAAACTGGTACGATTATGTCTAGGTCTGCCATTTATACAAATATCCACGGCTTTTATGCCGTGGTTATGAATAATAATATCTAACAAAAATCCAGCCTCATTCAGGCTGGACAGTTAATACTTTTAAAAGTAATATAGTATTATACTAGAGGTTGGACATTATTTCAAGCTCGAAGCGAATTTGGGGATACTTAGACAACATTACCAATTCCTTGAACAATAAGTTTGTCTATAACCTCTCTCCAAGAGGAAAACTTCATTTTAAGCCTTTTTTCAGTATCTTCGACTTTTAAACCTCCGTATTTGGGATAGCGAACGGGATTGTCAACCTTCTTTAAAAATTCGTCGATAGATATTTTTTGCACGGTGTTCTTTTTACCTCTAGCTCTCTCAATTAGATATGAAACAAGCTCATAAGGGGAAGTTGTACCTTTGGAAGCCGCATGAAATGTTCCTATGAACTTCCCTGTAATTATTTTACTTATAGCTTTGCAGGCTTCGTCTATAAAACATATAGAGACTTGTTGGTCGACAAACATGGGGTAAAGTTTTCCTTCGTCAAAAAGCTGTAAAGGCTTTCGCAAGTAATCAAGTTTGCCCTCAAATTTTGCACGAACAGGGTAAATCAATCGCAAAATAATTGCTTTCTCCCCCAAAACAGATTTTACAGCACGCTCCCCTTCCGCTTTGGTAAACCCGTACCATGTTACTTTATCACTATCTTTTTCAGGTAAATGATTTTCGGAATAAGGCCCTTTATCCTCCTCACCTCCCGAAAATACCATATCTGTTGATATGTGTATCAATTTGGTGTATTGGGGATTAATTGCCGAAGCCAACAACCATGGAGCTTCTGCATTGACTTTATAACAGATTCCATTTTTGTCACCTCTTTGTTCCTCAGCCTTCCCCACATCTGTATATGCTGCGAAGTTTATAATCGTAGAAAATTGATGTTTTTTTAATAATTCTCTGACTTGATTATTGTTTGTAATATCTAATGAACCCTCTGAAGGTAGATGAAGATTATATTTTTTTTGGTACAATTCAACGAATCTCGAACCTACAAGTCCGGAAGCTCCTGTCACTAATACAAAGTCTTTCATTTCAACTTTTTGGGAAACAAATCGCGCAATCTGGGATTATCTTTATCTCTTTCAGAAATAATAGGGTTTTTTACCGGCCAATTAATTTTTAGATCCGGGTCATCCCAAGCAATAGCTTTTGTGTCTGAACCCGTGTAATACGCATCCACTAAATAAATATAGTGAACTGGTTTATCCCCTGTTACGCAAATGGAATTGGCCAATCCTTTGGGAATAAATAACGCAAATGGTTTTTCCTCATCAAAATTATAGGTTTCAACTCTGCCAAATGTCTTCGATTCAATTCTTATATCAACAATAGCAGCAAACATTTTCCCCGTAATAGGATAAACAATTTTATTCCAGTTTTCTGCGTGAAGAGCTCGAATCACGCGAGGTAAAGAATAAGAGTGATTCATTTGCTTAAATTGATATTTTTTGCCTATATGTTTTTCTAAAGCATCGAGCCTAAAAATTTCCTTGAAATAACCTCTCTCGTCGCCGAATATTGGTCTCTCTATTACTAGAAGCCCAGGAATTGAAGTTTCCTTAATATTATGTTCGGCAAATTTGTTTTTACTATTTTTGACCGGTTTTAACATACAATTCTTCTGCTTTTCCCTTCAAAGGTCTCCACCACCACTCGTTTTTCTTATACCATTTTACGGTTTTATTCAACCATATATCAAATGCGTACTTTGGTTTCCAACCTAACTCACGTTTAGCCTTAGACCAATCTATCGCATACCTTCTATCATGTCCAGGTCTGTCTTTAACGTGTTTAATATTACTTTGTTCATCCTTACTAAAAATTTTTAACAATTTCCTAGCAATTTCTAAATTACTTATATCTTTAGTAAGTCCACCAACCATATAGGTTTCTCCAGGAGTACCTTTTTTTAATACTGCATCGATTGCCCTGCAATGGTCATCGACATAAAGCCAATCACGAACATACAAACCATCTCCGTAGAGGGGTATAGGCTTATCGTCAATCAAGTTAGTTATTATCCGTGGAATAAACTTTTCTGGATCCTGATATGGACCAAAATTATCCGCACAATTTGTGATGCTTATCGGAAGATTAAACGTTTCAAAATAAGCTCTCACAATATGATCGGCTCCGGCTTTACTTGCTGAATACGGATTTCTTGGTTTATAAGGTGTATTTTCATTAAACTTATCTTTTGAATATAAATCCAAAGCTCCGAATACTTCATCGGTCGAAATATAATGAAATTTTTTTATCTTATTCTTAAGTGCCGCATCAAGAAGAACTTGTGTACCAACCACATTAGTCATAAGAAACACTTTTGGTCCAACTATCGATCTGTCGACGTGAGATTCGGCTGCAAAATGTACAACGTAATCACAACCCTTCATCGCCTTATCAACAATCCTCGAATTAACAATATCGCCTTTTATAAATTTATAATTAGGGTTTTCCTTAAAATCCTTCGTTGAAGATAAATGCCCTGCGTAGGTAAGTTTATCTAAATTTACAACTTTATCCTTTGGATATTTATTTAACCAATAACGAATAAAATTAGACCCTATAAAACCTGCGCCACCGGTAACTAAAATTTTCATAAAACTAATTACAAATTTTCAAAACTTGAATCTTAATATTGTAAACTGCTTTATACCCGATACCAAACTTTATAGTGCACATACTCTTCTTTCCAACGTCTAATCACCTTAACGTGCTCGTAAGAAAGATCGCTTAAATTAGGAATTGGTCTACCAAGTGCAAGGAGAATCCCATAGTAAAACAGATTAAGACCAGCACCTGCATTCGCCGAGATACTTCCAGAAATTCTTGGATTGACATCGTAAACGTATGGTGTTCCCCCCCGAATTTTTGAATATTTAATCTGAATATTTGCGTTAAGGTGTAACTTAAAGTGTGTAATAACCTCAAATACCAATTTATTAATTTCATTCTTATAAACAGTTTCTCCTATTAGCGAAACTCCCCCCTTATCAACTAATCTTAACCTTGGAATAATAATAAGCGGTTTTCCTTCATATGCTAAAGTGTCACAGCTATAATCAGGGCCAGGTAAATACTCCATCAATATGTAATTAAGGTTATTTTCCTTTATCTCACGCGATTTCCGAATAAGTTCTACAAATGATTCAAGTGGTAAGTGATAACCGAATCGACGACTAGCTAAATCAGAATGGGCATCTAATGTACAGAATCCTCTTTTACCACTAAGATTTCTAGGTTTTGCTACAACTAATTTCCGAGGATACCCTAATTCTTTTGCCGCTTGTTTTATATCATCTAAGCTATTAACAAATAGAAATTTCGGAACAGGTAAGTCCGCGTCCTTTAATGCTCGGAAAAGTTTGCCTTTATCAATCACTTTCTCGATAGTTTCTACAGAACCACAAAGGAGTTTTATACCTTTCTTACTAAATTTGGTTTGTAAGCGAGAAATTTCAACCGCATCCTCATTTGTCCAAGGTACGACTATATTAACCCCTTCCTTTACTGATATATTAAAAATTTCTCTTGCAAATTTTGCATTGCCAAGTGATGGCACAAGATAATGTTTTTCTACCCACAAAGAAGCAACCGGCTCCTTATTTCCCTCATGGTCAACACCAATGAAATAGAAATTTTCGCTCTCTATTTCCCTTAATGACTCTATTGCTCCTGGTGTTACTGGATGACTTGCATCAGTAATTAAAACCCTTATTTGATTCATTACAAGCTAATACCTCCTCGATTCTTATCAAACCCACTATAAGAAATCAATCTAATATTACAACTCTTCCACCTGCTAGCTCATCAACTACAATTAATTCCTTTTGCGTTTTCTTGGAATAATGAATTGTTCCCCGTATTTCTACTTTATCATTTTGTTTAAATAGACAAATATACCCTCTTGCAGTGATAATTACTTTTTCAAATCTAGGATTTTCTATCCCTAGAACGGTGGGCAGAAAATATGATTCAGATACATCAGTAATTTTTGTACGTATTGAGACCGGTCTTAATATATTCATATTATTTAAAAATTCGGTTTCTGTATTATCCTTGCAAAATGTAAAATCTACCTTAAAACCATCCACAAAAATTGTGTCCCATCTATCTTTTACTAACCTAATAAACTCTTTTTCTGTGCCCGGAAATTTATTAATTTTATTCTTTACATACTCTTTAAGATGATTTCCCATTAAAGAATTAATACGAGGGTCTTCTTTACACACTGTAAAACTAAACTCTTCAACCAATAGAGCTACATAATTTCCATAAAAAACTAAGTCTATGTCTTTACCAAAATGATTAATGTTTTTAGTTATGAGAGCAGAGCCTGTTATACCAACATTACTTAAAAGCAAGGGGTTATATGAATGCATTTGTTTTAACAAGTATATAATCGGATTACCTTTATGCTTTTTTAACTCACTCTTTTTTAAGAGATGCTTTACAAATTTCTGGGGATCAAAAACCTTTTTGATTTCCGAACGATTTACTTTCATTAAAGACCTCCATCCACAAGGACTATAATAATAAGATTTGTAGTTCTTTTTTATAAAAGATGGATATTCTGATAAATCGATGTAATTTAGAAGTTTACTGAATTTCTTATCACCAACCGTAATATAAGAATTAATTTTCGTATTTAAAATGCTCTCCAGTTCACCTTTCAAGAAATAATACGGCATACCATTTATATATTTGAAAGAGTGATAATTACCAGCAACACAGAATAATACATTATTTTTTGTTAGTAAGTACGTGTGGTCTCTATTTTCAGATGGTAGATTTTTCAATGTATTTTTGAACAAATTTTTGTTCATTCGACTTTTTAGAATCTATAGCTGCAAAAGTCATCAAAGCACTTTGTATATTATCCTTAATCTGTGTTTCTGGTGCAGAACCGCCATCCAACCACTCAAGAAAATCAGTTAGTATTTTGTGATGCCCTGAAGGATGTGCCGGTATAAGCGGTATCTCCTCCATAATCTGCTTGCCGCTTTTACCTCTAGTGTAAACCCTTACTATTCGGTCTCCTCTATCTATAACAGCAGACCCCTTCTCACACTCAACACGATAATATTCCTGGTGCCACCTATTCATAAATCCCGCTGCTAATGAGCTTCCTTCATAAATAGCTTTTACCCCATTAGTCATCTCCAGCATTGCCATTACATTTGCATTATCTTTGAAATTAGACCATGGGGGGTTCCAGCATGTACAAAAAATTGTGCGACAATTTGCTCCTGATAGATATCTAATCATGTCAAAATGGTGTATAGACCCTTCTACCAATAATGGATAATCCATGTCATAAACAGATCCTACATCCCACGACCCCTTCTTCCGATAATCAGATGCATAACGCGCAACAATATAGTCGATTTTACCCAATCTTCCTCTTTCTATAACTTTTTTTAAGGTCGCTATAGGAGACTCGTATCGGTAATTCTGGGTAATAGCCATTTTTATTCTCATTTGTTTTATCCTCTTAAACACTTCAATTGTGTCTTTAAGGTTGTCTGTAATAGGTTTCTCTGATAATATAGGTAATCTCTTTTCTATAGCTTTGAAGTACGCAATTTTATGGGCATGTGGTGGTAATACAACTATACAAAAATCAGCTTGTACTTTGTTAATAGCTTGACCTATATTTGTAAAAAGTAAATTCTTAGGGAGCCCTAAAGTATACGCAGATTCTTTCAATACCCCCTGGTTAATATCAACTAAGCCAACTATTTCTAATTTATCTTTAAAATCTGGCAAAACATTATCTATCCAGTGTTCTCTAGCCCATCCCCCTGCACCAAGCAAAAGTACTCTCTTTTTATTCTTTGTCATTTATCTTAAATACAATGTTTTAGTCTGATTTTATTACAAAATTCAAATCAATAAATCCAGCTCAATTAGTAACGAATAACTTCATAGTAAATTTACTCCCTTCTTTACCGCCCAATAAACGTTCGCTTTAAGAAGTGTTGCTGGAGTACCTGCGTCTGTCCAAAACGCATCAAACTCTACCCAATCAAGTTTTCCTTTTTTCAAATAAGCATTGTTGACATCTGTGATTTCAAGCTGGCCTCGTTCTGACGGTTTTATTGTTTTTACAATCTCAAAAACTTCATTATCATACATGTAAAGACCTGTTACAGCATAGTCGGATTGGGGTTCTTTTGGTTTTTCTTCAATTTTTAGAATCTTAGGTTTATTACCTTTTCGGGGTTTCCCAAAAACAGGGACACCAAACCTTTGAGGGTCTGCTACTTTTTTCAAAAATACCTTAGCACCATCTTTAAAAGTTTTAACGTGTTCGCTTATATCTCCATCCGTAGTATTATCTCCCAAAATTACAGTAATTGGACCTCCGTTTGCGAAATCCTGAGCCAAAGAAAGTGCATCGGCAATTCCTCCGTCTGGTTTTTCCTGATAAGTGTATTCCAAATGTTTAACTCCAAAATCTTTTCCATTTTTCAAAACTCTGATGAAGTCTCCTGCATGAGGTCCTCCTGTTACCACTAAAATCTCATCTATCCCTGAACGCAGTAGCGTATCAATGGGATAGTGAATCATTGGTTTATCAAAAATAGGAAGTAAATGTTTATTAGTTGCGTGGGTCAACGGATATAATCTGGTGGCAAGACCCCCTGCTAAAATTACACCTTTCATTTTCAGTTAGACAGAATTGTAAGATAACATAAACAATCTTAAAACGCAAATTAATCACTATTTGATATACCCTGTAGTTATTACTAATATATTTCGGTATTAAATTTAAGTAGCATTTCTACGCACATATTTCAAGTATCTGCTTCTACTATTTAAAACCTGATCTCCACACAATATATTATAGTATGAGACTATAATATATCTATAAACACTTGACTGTAACGCTTAATCAGTATAGAATGGTCAAGCTTAAAATTGCTCTTTGAAACTTATATATTTTGTATTTTCGTGGTCGCTTTTACCTAAAAGCGATTAACGCAGGGAAGAATCCAAACACATATCAAAGGAGGGAACAGAAGTGCCAAGTTTTACCGTTGTTCCGCTGCAAGAGCTCGATTCCTTACCCGATCGACTCGGCTGGGAAGTTGTCTATCACGAGGGAAGACCTGTGGGCTTCCGCAATCCGAAGGTGGGCAGCTTCATCATGCACGCGGTAATGCGTGACGGGCAGTTTCAATACGATCTGCCTGTACACGAGGATGGACCTCTTAACGAACACGGAGTTGCCACTCCATCAGTTGTAGTCGTTCCCGTACGAGACAACGCTGGAGTGCTCATGACCAGATCCGTCGTCGAATGGCGGCCAGTGATTCGAGACCCCAACTCCGGCGAGCGTGGGGTTGAAATTCATGGCCTTCCAGGCGGGTTTGCCAAGCATGTTGGCCAAGCAGGAACCGAGGCGGCGTTTCATCAAGCCATGCGGGAATTGGGAATCAGGATCAATGAACTCACGCTCGTTGGAAGAGCATCAACGAACCGTGCGTTCGCCTCAACTTGTGTGCGCTATTACGTCGCCACCTATGAGCTTGCCGGCGAGGCCGATCCCGAAGACTTCGAGAAGATCCTCGGATCTCTCGAGTACCCGCTTCACGATTTCCCACTGGGATTGGACGGCATCGTCAACACGGCCATAGCATTTGCTTGGCGCCATTTCAACATGGTCAGTTCGACTCCGAATCCTGACAACTAGAACACAACTTCCCTGCGTGCAGGCACCACCGAGAGAGACTCTAACTTCGATCATCCCCCAGCGGGATAGTTTTTTTCGAGGAAAGAGTCTCTCCGGTGGTTGCCATTATTTTTCCACGAAAGCACAAAATTAATTATTCTCTTTCTTCCATCTGGATTCAGGAGCAACTACTTTTCCCCACTTTTGACCAGCCCACAACACTCCCGTTACCATAAAATATCTAAATTTTCCATGATACCATTTTGCCGCTTTGACTAGGCGTTCGTTTGATAACTCCAGTCCTGCTTTTTTTGACGCTTGCCCGTGGAAGTGAATAAAATGAGCATCGGGAACATAATAAATCGGGATTTTGACTGATCGAGCTCTCCTGCAATATTCAACATCCTCAAAATACATAAATGTTTCTTCTTGCAAAATTCCAATCTCATTAATCACGTTTCTTGGAATAAGAAAACAAGCCATCACCGCACATTCAACGGGGAGAATTTTATTTCCTTTTGGAATAAACATAAAATAGCTCCCCCGTCTTCCCAAAAAATATTGTTCAAAAGCGCGCCAGGCGTTTGGTAGCATGAAGCAAGAATCCTGTTCCTCACCTGTCGGGAAAAATAATTTACCGGAATAAATTGCTCTGTCGCCCAGCTTGTAAACTGCATTTAAAAGTTTACTTAAAGCACTCTGTTTAACTTCGATGTCTGAATTTACAAGTAGAACATATTTTCCTAAAGAATAATTAATCATCTGATTATTCCCAGCGGCAAAGCCATTATTAACTTTATTGGAAATAAATTTAATATTGGGATATTCCGCTAAAACTTCCTTATCACAAGGTTCATCAGGAGAATTATCCAAAGCTATAACTTCTGCCCCGCCGGCTACATTATAAAACCCTGATTTTTTGTTAAAAATACTTTTAAGTAGGTTAAGCATCAGTTTTGTAGTTTTATAATTTATAACAATTATAGAAAGCGTTAATGGATATTCAACTTTCTCCGGCTGTTTGGCTCTCTTCCAACCCCAAACCCCGCCAAGGTAATCAATAATTCCCTCTTTTTGTGCAGGACGACCTGTGGCAAGTAAACGGATAGCCTCCCTCCAGATTGCAAATTTTGTCCGCGGAGTTGCCCATTTCATGGCAAACCACATTCTGTTTCTGGTAATAAGATAGTCACTCCAGGATGACCCTATTTCAGAAGTTTGCGAAACTTTATGGAAAATATAAGTATTCCCTACATACCACTGTTGATACCCAGCGACTTTTATGCGTTCAACCCAATCATTATCCTCAAAATAAGCAAACAGTTTTTCCTCAAAATATCCCACTTTTTCTAATACTTCTCTTTTAATTAACACACAACAACCGGTAGTAAAATCTGTTTTTTCTGTTTTGTCATATTTGCCGTGATCCACCTCGTCAATGCCACGATGGACAGACCTCACGTTATCCCAATCAAAACTTCCTCCTGCATACCAAAGAACTTTACCTAAATCTTTCTTTTGATATCTTTTTTGAAACTCATAGCCTTTCGCAAAATATATTTTGGGAGAAACGAGGCCTGCCTTTGGATTATTATCAAATACGCTTATCATTTTTTTAATTAAATTCTTCTCAGAAAAAAGCGTATCGTTATTAATGATTAGAACAAAATCCGCTCCCCATTCTTTGGCATACTTCATGCCACGATTAAATCCACCTGCAAATCCTAAATTCTTACCAGTTTGCATCCAAACCACCCCAGGATATTTTGCAACTGTTTCTCTAACACAAATATCTGATCCGTTATCGACAACAAGCCATAAAATCTCTAAACTTTTGGTATCAAGAAGCTTTGCAGATGCCAACCATTCATCTGTGTCTTTGTGGTTATTAAAATCAGCTGTTACTATTGCAATCTTTTTCATATCGATTGAACTGTTTCTAAATAAGCTTCCTGCCTCATCTTGTTTCCGATTGAAGTGAATACAAAAATGCGCGCATAAAGTCCTAATTTAATTACCGGAAGCATCCATATAATGTGGGTAGGATAATATTTACGTAAAAAATAAATCACTCCAAGAATTTCATTACGGTAGATTTTTCGCAGTTTATCAGGATATTTTTTCGAACTGGCTTTATCAAGATGAGTGATTGCAAAAGAAGGCGTATACCAAATATTAAATCCTAAATCATTTATTCGCCTGCACCATTCCACCTCTTCCATATACATAAAAAAATTCTCGTCAAATCCGCGAGTCTTATCTACTACGACTTTTTTCATCAATAAAAAGGCTCCCATGACCCAACCGACTTTGCGTTCAACCTTGAAAAAATTCGAGTTTTTGGGATGGACGGATTTAAGAGCTCTATTCACAAGCGGCAACAAATCAAAACCCCAAATCCATGAAAAAACAGAAAACGGAGTAGGTAAATATCCGCCGCTTCCTTGAAGTTTTCCATTACCGAAGTTCAATCTACACCCCAAAACATCGCAGCTATCGTGAGCCTCCATAAAATCCACTGCCCTCTTTAAAGTTTCAGATTTAACAAACGCATCCGTGTTCAGAAGAAGATAATATTTAGATTTTTTATTCGAAGCTTTTAACCCTAAATTATTCCCTTTAGCAAAACCTGTATTTTCGGACGGCTCTATAACTTTAACCCAAGGAAACTTTTTCTTTAAAAGAGTACCTGTTCCGTCAGTTCCGTTTTCTACAACAATTACTTCCACACCTTTATCCAGAGAATCAATGCTTTTTTTCAAATTTCTCAAACACCGAATTGTCATGTCTTTGGTGTTGAAAGTGCAGATAATTACGGATATTAACGGAGAGGTTTTCTTACTAATCATTTTTTATATATCAAGCCTTTTTCGATTTTTCCGAGTCGGTATTTTTCCAAAAGAGAGATACCAAGTTTAACAAATATCATAATCGGCCAAGGTCCCAGCTCTCGAGCGTGCTTTTTAATAAAAATACTCATAGCACGGGTTGCAGATTTTGCCGCTTTTATTTTAGTCTCCAAAGGAACAACCTTTTTTGACGTTGTCCAAAGACCTGACGATGAACCTTTATAATGCATCATCATCTCTGACGCCTCATACCAAATTTTATATCCGGCCTTTTTAATCCTGTAACATAACTCTATATCCTCCCCATTCCAAAAATAATCCTCGTCCCACCATCCGATCTTTTTAAGTACGTCTTTTTTAATCATCAAAAATGTTCCACTTATACAATCAATATAATGACTTTTATTGACATTAAGGTGGGAAGCGGTATAGCCAGCAAAAAAATTACTTTTCGGAAAGACTTTCGAAAAGCCTGTGAAATAACAAAAAGTGTTCCATGGGGTTGGTAATCCCCGGTGACATGAATAATCAATGCCTCCATTAGGTAACATTACCTTACAAGTAATCGCACCTAACTCTTTTTTATTTTTTAATATTTCTATGCATTTACCGATTGCCCTCCCTTTAACTTCCGTATCGGGATTTAGAAAAAGGACAATATTCCCTTTTGTAATCTTTTTAGCTAGATTATTCCCTGCAGAAAAACCGGTATTTACATCGCTTTTGACAAGATCTACCTTTGGAAACTCTTTTTCGACCATCTTCACACTATCATCTGAAGACGCGTTGTCGACCACTATAATCTGAAGAGATTTATTTTTGTATGTATCGTATACTGCTTTTATAGCATTTCTCAAAAGATCCTTAACATTATACGAAAGAATAATTACCGATAATCTCATATGAACATCAACATTATATCAATTCTACCTTCTATAGGAAAATCAAGACTTTTGTAACATCTCACCTATTTCACCAACCTGGAAGTTCTTTTTTTACTATATATACCTTACAAGGAGGCTCCATTACTGGTCAGCTTTTATGAGTGGCTTTCACCATATCCTTTTAAGTCCCTGACTTTTGTAATCATCAAAACCTTTATCTTTTGACAAAAGCGTGAAATTCTCGTTAATCGCCTGCCAAGCAAGCATTCTATCGAAAGGATCCTTGTTTTTTAATTTAGGAAGTTTGTAAAAAGAAACAGCAGTTTCGGGAACTAAATTTATAAGTTCAAATCCTGCTTTAATGGTGTTTTCTAATAGATCTTCTGGGAGAGCTCCTTTTATGTCTAATTTACCCGCGGCATATTTCAATGAAATCTCCCAAAAGGAGATAGCGCTTACCCATTTCTGATCTTCCAAATTAAGTATTATCGCTTTTACTTTTTTTGATATCTTATCGTGGTCGATTAGTGTCCAAAGTAAAACGTGAGTATCTAAAAGATAGTTCATCTCAGAGTGACCAATTTACGAAGCCAAAAACTCCTCTTCAGTCATTTTAAATCCTTTTTTTATCTTAAATGTAGCTTTGCCTTCCAATATACCCAATTTAATTTTCTTCTTTTTCTTATTGTAAATTTTGTATGGCACCATAACTCCTACTTTTTCTTTCTTCTTTCCATAGGTTACTCCAACTTCGTTACCTTTAAGGACATCATCAATAACTTCAGAAAACTTTGATTTAAACTCTCCAACGGTCAATATTTTCATTATTTCATTATATTCTATCTTGACAACTTGTCAAGATGGCATAGTATACGAGTGGGGTTGTTATTAGTTATTAGGTTTGAGTTCTTAGCTGAGTTAAGTATGTTTGTCAGCTACCGATGACGCACCCCAGGAGTCGGGTTTTGTTTTTGCGGTAAAACCGTTCCCGTTAACCATTCCCACAACCTCCCGAATCATTTCGCGTGTAGGCCCAAGAGGTCCAACGTCAA
>Ga0214473_10007630_pt1 | contig 12808 bp, 5 predicted proteins | sample RVTome_7_FD_203509 | JGI IMG/M metagenome (GOLD analysis project Ga0214473, IMG submission 203509) | Soil microbial communities from uranium-contaminated site in the Upper Colorado River Basin, Wyoming, United States - RVT98D197 | ecosystem: Environmental > Terrestrial > Soil > Contaminated >...
CTGCGCTTGGAAATCCCGCACACACCGCGGGATTTCCACTTTCCCACAGCCACGACGGCGGTCTCTCAACCTCAAACCGGACATATCGTGTGCTACAAAAAGCGGACATTTTAACTTGCTAACGACAGCCACTCCCGCCCAATCTGTCGGTACCGGCTCTCTGGTACGGCGGGCCTATGTCCCTGCCCCATTCCGGCTGCCACACTTGCAAAGTCGGAGTGTGACAATGGCCTTTAGTCTGCTCGTCCCGGCCATTTTGGTGCTCGGGACGCTTTTATTCTGCTGCTGGCGAATCGGCATTGGCGCGATGGCCGCACGCCCGGTCAGTGACCGCCTGCACCTGGCAGCCGGTTTGGCCAGCCCCTCTGCTCTGAGGGACCCGGGTACCGCCGATTTCGGCCTGCTGGACAGCCTCGGCACGGCCGCTGGCGCTCTTGCCGGCGCTGGTCGCGGCACCGCCCTGGTCCGCGTCTACTACCGCGCCGTGCAAGCCCTCGGTGGCCTCCTGCCGGCCCTGGCTCCCTGGAGCGAGCGCGAAATGACCGTCTGCTCTCGCTACCTCGCCGTCCAAGTGGACCGCCGCCTCGCCTCCAACGCCGCCTGTTCCCGCTGCGTCCGCACCCTTTAGGCTTTTCTCACCAAACTTGAAGTTGAAGCACCCTTTTCGCCTGTCATCCCCGCCGCCCAATATGACAAGAATTATAACTCGGGTCGTAACCGGCTCTGCCGGCTCGACCCGAGGACTTTTTCCCGTAAGCTCCCGCTCCGGTCATTCCGAGGGCCGATTTTTCGGCTCGAGGAATCCCTCCTCTCTCTCTTTCCTCCTAGGCGCTCTCTGCGACTCTCCTCGGCCTGAGAGAAGAGGGCGGGGGGCCGATCTACAGAACAGGCTCACGACCCAGGGTCGGGCCTAAGCTCAGGCCGGCCTCTCCCGCCGAACGCTCTCCTGACCGCCCTCACAGTTGTACACGATGTGAAGATACAAGCTCAGGCCTGCCCCGGATGCTTCTTCGGGGTCGGCCCGCCCGCCAATCTGGATGGCGGGCGGGAAACCTGAGGCCTTTTTTCTCCTCGCTCCCATTTGATTTGCCTGGCAAGCCGGTGTACTTTTGAGCCGCATTGCGGGCGTGAGGCCACGCTGTGCGTGGCCGGGAGCCCGCAGCCGGAATCCCGAGTCCGCCTGGGCGGACGAGGGATCTCTCTGAATGCTTAGCTCCGGCACCAAACTCGGCACGTACGAGATCACCAGCCACATCGGCTCCGGTGGCATGGGCGACGTCTACCAAGCCCATGACACCAAGCTGGGCCGCGACGTAGCCATCAAAGTCCTGCCCGAACAATTCGCCCGCGATCCCGAACGCCTGGCCCGCTTCCAGCGCGAAGCCAAGATGCTCGCGGCGCTCAATCATCCCAACATCGCCGCTATCTACGGCCTCGAGCAATCCGGCAACACTCACTACCTGGTGATGGAACTGGTTCCGGGTGAAACGCTCCGCGAGCGCACTTCGGGGGAGCGTCCCGTCCCGGTCGAGGAATCTCTCACCATCGCCAAACAGATCGCCGAGGCCCTCGAAGCCGCGCACGGCAGCGAAAAAGGGATCATTCACCGCGACCTGAAACCAGCCAATGTGAAAGTCACGCCCGAAGGCCGCGTGAAAGTCCTCGACTTCGGCCTGGCAAAAGCATTCGCAAACGACGCAGCCACCGACGACCCGTCCAATTCACCCACGCTCAGCATGAACCCCACCATGCAGGGCGTGATCATGGGCACAGCGGCGTACATGTCCCCCGAGCAGGCCCGCGGCAAGCAGGTGACCAAGGCCACCGACATCTGGGCCTTCGGCTGTGTCCTGTACGAATTGCTCACCGGCCACCAGGCATTCCCGGGCGAAGACGTCACAGAAATTCTGGCTGCGGTAATGATGAAGGAGCCGGATTGGAGCCGACTGCCGGAAGCGACGCCATCAGCCATCCGAACACTCTTGCGCCGCTGCCTGCGCAGAGACCATCGCCAGCGCTTGCAGGACGCGACGGGCGTTCGGATCGAGATTGAAGAGGCGCTGGCGGCTCCAACTGTGGGGCCAACCACGGCTGCCCCAGCCACGAAGGCCTGGCGCCAGTTTTTGCCTTGGGCTGTGGCACTAGTTCTCAGCGTCGTTACCGGAATTGCGATCTGGAATCTGAAGCCCTCGCCTGCGCCACAGCCGGTCACCCGCACTGTGATCACGCTGCCGCCAGGCCAACAACTGGCAGCTTTGGGGGCTGGCCCTGCTGTGGCCCTCTCTCCCGATGGCACCCATGTCGCGTACGTCGCCCGGCAGGGCGGCGCCCAGCAGCTTTATGTGCGGGCTATGGACAGCCCGGAGGCCAGGGCCATCCCCGGCACGGAAGGCGGCGGCGGCCCCTTCTTCTCGCCTGACGGCCAATGGCTGGGATTTTTCGCTGGCGGAAAGTTGAAAAAGGTCTCGGTGAGCAGGGGAGCGGCGCTCATCCTCAGTGATGCGGTGGTTTCTCGCGGCGCCAGTTGGGGCAGCCAGGGCATGATCGCCTTCCCACCCACAGGATTCTCAACTCTCGTGGAAGTTTCCGACGGGGGCGGCACGCCGCAGCCGCTGACTCATTTCGAGAAGAGCGAGACCAGCCACCGCTGGCCGGAGTTCCTGCCCGGCAACGAGGCAGTGCTCTTTTCTGCCGGACAAAATAACGGCTATTGGAGCAACGCGCAGGTTGCCGTTCAGTCGGTCGGTACAGGCGAACGACGGAACCTGATCCAGGGGGCGACGCAGCCCCGCTACGCGTCCTCCGGGCACTTGATTTATGCGCAAGGGGGAAACCTGGTGGCTGTGCCGTTCGATCCCCAGTCGCTCAAGATCACGGGCACGGCGGTCCCTGTGGTGGAGGGCGTCCTGCAATCCTTTGCCGCCGGGGGCGCCCAGTACAGCTTGTCCGCCACGGGATCGCTGGTCTATGTTCCCGGACGCGCTCAGGCGCCCGCAAGCACGCTCGTGTGGGTCACTCGCAATGGGGCAGAGCAGCCCTTGGCCGCCCCTGCGCGGGCCTACCGGTCCCTGCGGCTTTCCCCCGACGGCCGGCGGCTAGCCGTGAACATTGATGAACAAGAAGGGAGTCAAGTGTGGCTGTTCGATCTCTCCCGGGAAACCTCGACGAAGTTTACGTTCGAAGGGACTACGAACCTCGGCCCGGTCTGGACACCGGATGGCAAGCGTATAGCGTTTAGTTCAAACAAGGAAGGGCCGGGGACTCTCTACTGGCAACTGGCCGACGGCGGCGGGCTGGAACGTTTGGCCACCGGCGATTACAGCCAGACTCCAAATTCCTGGTCCCCGGATGGGCAACTTCTGTCCTTCATTGAAACCAATCCCACCACCCAGCGGGACATCTGGGTGCTTCGGCTCAGCGATCGCCAGGCGCAACCTTTCCTCCAAACACGGTTTGACGAAGGGGGGCACCGGTTTTCCCCCGACGGGCGCTGGCTGGCCTATGTCTCGGATGAATCCGGTCGCCCGGAACTTTACGTGCAGCCTTATCCAGGTCCAAGTGGCAAGCGGCAAATCTCTACAGAAGGCGGCACGGAGCCGGTGTGGAACAGGAACGGGCGGGAGCTTTTCTACCGTGCCGGCGACAAGTTGATGGCCGTGGAGATTACCACACAACCCGCATTATCTGTGGGCAAACCCAGGGTGCTATTTGAGGGACGGTACGTACCGTCCCCGTCATCGCCCGCCAACTACGACGTGTCTCCGGATGGCCAGCGCTTCCTGATGGTCAAGCCCAACGAGCAAGAGCAGGCGGCCCCCACGCAAATCAACGTCGTCCTGAACTGGTTTGAAGAACTGAAGCGCCGCGTTCCAGCCGCACAGAAATAATTCGCGCGCCTGCAGCCTGCCCCGGTCGGCGCGGGGCTTCTCCCTCTGGTGCTTCTCCTCCTCCGCGTGCTCCGTGCGAACTCAGCGATTTCTGTGTCTATCTGCCATTCAGTCCCTCGTCTGAAATTTCAAATCTCAGATCTGCGATTCCGGTCCTCCGCCCTTCTCCGTGCTCTCCACGTTTCTCCGCGCACTCTGTGTTTCGCCCTGCACCCTTCTTTTTCTCGCTCTCACCGGCCGCCACGATTGACCTGTCTGGTAAAATAGATTGAAAGCTTCGCAGAGACCGCAACAGGTGCGGGCTGTACTTGCAGCCCGCTGCAAACAATTGTCGCTTCCAGGACGACACCGGACTTCGGCGCCAAACCCCGCTGAAACCATGCCCGCGCAACACAGTCCGCATCTGCTGAAAATGTGCAACTCTAATTCCCCTGGAATGAACACTTACAAACTCCTCCTTATGTGTATGAAAACAGGCGACTTTAACCCTACTAGAATGCACACTTACACACACTTTTTTGGCAACTCATTCAGAATGATATTCTTACGAATTGCTAGGGGGGTGTGGGGTACAACTCCCCTCAAAACCTCAAGTGAAGAATCAGAAACTCACAATTCCGGGCCCCGCTTTACTGCCGTCCGCCTTCCGCCTACTGCCTTCTGCTTTCTGCCCACTGCACTTTCAGTACGCCCAGCGCAGCAGCATCCCGCCGGTGGTAAAGCCCGCGCCGACGGCTATCAGCAGCACCAGGTCGCCTTTGCGCAGGCGGCCCTGGGCCACGGCGTCGCGCAGCCCCAGGGGAATGGTCCCGCCCGTGGTGTTCCCGAATCGTTCGATATTCACCATCACCTTCGAGTCGTCCAGGCCCAGCCTCTCCTGCATGGCCTGAATGATCCGCAGATTGGCCTGGTGCGGCACCACCAGCGCCAGGTCGCGCGTCGAGAAGCCGTTACGCTCCAGCAATTGGCAGGCGACTTCAGCCATGCGGCGCACCGCGTACTTGAATACCTGCGAGCCCGCCTGGTGCACCACGTGCATGTTTTCATTCACCGTGTCGTGCGTCGGCGGATGCAGCGAGCCGCCTCCGGGCATGAACAGAAACTCCCCGCCGGAGCCGTCAATATCGTGATGAAAATCGAGAATACAAGCTCCGTTGGATTCCGCCGGCTCGACCAGTACCGCGCCCGCTCCGTCGCCAAACAGCACGCATGTGTTTCGATCCTTGTAATCAATAATCGAGCTCATCACGTCGCTGCCGATCACCAGTACCTTGCGGTGCGTCCCCGCACCGGCAAACTGTGCCCCCACCGTCAGCGCGTACAGGAACCCCGAGCAGGCCGCCGAGAGATCGAAGCCCCAGGCGCGTGTGGCGCCCAGCCGATTCTGGATCAGGCAGGCGGTCGCCGGAAACAGCATGTCCGGCGTGACCGTGGCCGTCACGATCAGGTCAATCTCCTCGGCTGCCGTGTTCGTTTGTTTCAGCACATCCTGTGCGGCCATCGTCGCCAAATGGGAAGTGGCCACGCCCTTTTCGGCGATATGCCGCTCGGCGATACCCGTCCGCTCGCGAATCCACCTGTCGGTCGTGTCCACCATCTTCTCCAGGTCCGCGTTGCTCAGCACCCGTGGCGGCACGTAGCCGGCGACTCCGGTGATCTTTGCGGCAATGCGTTTCCCCATGCACCTCTCCCGCGGCGATATCGTGCTCGAAGGCCGAAGAGACCGCGATTCTACGCAATCACCGCCTGGGTGACAAGCAACGCCCTGCGCGCCGCAAATCTGCACTGCTATACTGGCATGAGTTTCTCCATGCACGCGGGTCCGGGCTGTGCTTACAGCCCGGTCAAGATAGGAGGCGCGCGATGTACTTTGAGCAATTCTATCTGGCCTGCCTGGCCCATGCCTCGTATATGCTCGGCTCGGAAGGTATCGCGGTGGTCGTGGACCCGCAGCGCGACGTCGATCTCTACGTCGAAGAGGCCGCGCGCCAGGGGCTGCGCATCGCCCACGTCATCGAGACCCATCTCCACGCCGATTTCGTTTCCGGCCATCGCGACTTGGCGGCCCGCACCGGCGCCACCATTCACATCGGGGCCCGCGCCGGCGCCGCCTTCCCGCACCACGGCGTCCGCGACGGCGACGAGATCTCCTTCGGCCGTTGCCGCCTGCGTTTCCTCGAGACTCCCGGCCACACTCCCGAAAGTCTCTGCGTGCTGGTCACCGACCTCGACCGTTCTTCCGACCCCTGGGCCGTCCTCACCGGCGACACGCTGTTTATCGGCGACGTCGGACGCCCCGACCTCTCGCGCGATTTTACGCCGCAGCAATTGGCCGGAATGCTCTACGACAGCCTGCATGAAAAACTGCTCCGCCTCCCCGATGCCGTCGAAGTTTTTCCGGCGCACGGCGCCGGTTCGCTGTGCGGCCGCAACATCAGTCCCGAACGCCGCTCGACCATCGGCGCCGAGCGCACCCGAAACTATGCTCTCCGTCCCATGAGCCGCGACCAATTCATCCAGTTGATTACCACCGATCTTCCGCCCCGCCCGGGCTACTTCACCCTCGACGCCGAAATCAATCGCGCCGGGGCCGAGCCGCTGGCCGCCATGCCGCCCGCCCCGGCGCTTTCACCCGAGCAGGTCGAGCGGCTCGTGAGCGGTCGTGATGGCCTTGCGATGGTGCTGGATACTCGCTCCGCCGTCGCGTTCGGCGCCGGGCACCTCCCCGGCTCCATCCACATCGCGCTCACAGGCCAGTACGCATCGTGGGCCGGCATTCTCTTGGGCCTCACAAGTGCCGTGGTTCTGGTGACCGAGGATGCCGAGCAAGTCGAAGAAGCCCGCACGAGATTGGCGCGCGTCGGCATTGAGGCCGTGGCCGGCTATCTGGACGGCGGTGTGCTCGCCTGGGAGCGTTCGCGCCGCAAGCTCGCACAGGTGCCGCAAGTCTCCGTCGCCGACCTCGGGCGTGAACTCCGCGAGCGTCCGGGTGAAATCCAGGTGCTGGACGTCCGTACGGCCGCGGAGCGCCAGGGCGGGCGCATCGTCCAAGCTCGGCACAAGCCGCTCGACCAATTGGCGCTGGCCTCGGACGACGCGGGCCGGCAGCGCCTGGCGGCGCTGCTCAGCGATCTCGATCCAGCCGCGCCCACGGCCGTGCATTGCAAGAGCGGTTACCGCAGCTCTATCGCCACCAGCCTGCTCGAGCGCTTCGGTTTCGAGAACGTCATGAACGTTGTGGGAGGCTTCGACGCCTGGATGGCCCAAGGCCTGCCGGTGGCGGGGGCCTCCGAAGCGCCCGTCGTCAAAGTCTGAAGGGGGATGTCGGGGCTGGCAGGGCTGTTCTTACGAGACAGTTTCGCGAGCCGGGACGGCGGCCGCGGCATCAGGGGCTTTCGAGTATTCCCGGATGCACACGGCGAAGATTTGTACGAGTTGCGGATCAAACTGCGCGCCGGCACAGCGCTCGATCTCCGCCAGCGCTGCCTGTGCCGAGCGAGCCTTCTTGTAAGTGCGGTCGGAATTGATGGTGTCGTAGGCGTCGGCGATGGCGATGATGCGCGCCCCCAGGGGAATCTCCTCCCCTGCCCGGCCCTCCGGGTAGCCGGAGCCGTCGAACATCTCGTGGTGGTGGAGCACCATGGCGCGCACGTCCGCCAGCGTCTGCAGCGGCTCCAGAAGCCTGAAGCCGAATGAGACGTGCTCTTTCATCACTTCCCATTCTTCGGGATTCAGCGGGCCGCTCTTATTGAGGATCGTCTCCGGAACGCCGACCTTGCCGATATCGTGCAGCATCCCGCCCAGCCGGATCTGCTCGATCGCGTCTTCCTTGAGCCCCAACCCCTCGGCGATCAGTGCCGAATAGTTGGCGACCTTGGGCGAGTGTCCTTGGGTGTACGGATCCTTGGCGTCAATGGCCAGCGCCAGCGAGCTGACCGTTTCCATCACCGCCGGCGTAAGCGCCGGCCGCGCTGCCGGCGGACCGCCAGCGCCCGAACCCGGCGCGCCGGCCGGGGATGGGTCGGTGGCCGGCAGCGATTTCGAGAACTGTTCCAGACGTCTGTGAATTTCCGCGAACGCTTCCGGGCCGGTGGAAAACAGGCGTTTGAGAGTGACGCCGAGATAGGCTTCCAGGACGTCGCGCTTCCACTGCCTGGCTTCGTCCGGGTCCAGGTGGCCGGCGGTGGAAACCGTGTTGCCCCCCTGGTGCTTGGACAGATACATGGAAGCGTCGGCGATCTGAATCAACTCCTGCGGCGTGGATCCGTGGGCCGGGAAGCCCGCGATGCCCAGGCTGGCGGTGACGTTTTTTTCACGCAGGAAAGAATCGCTGAAAATACAAGCGCGCAATTTTTCGGCGAGCTGGCGGCTCTGCTCGATATCGCATTCCGGCATCAGGATCACAAATTCATCTCCGCCATAGCGCGCCACCACATCCGAGCGGCGGCAATTCTGCTCGAGGATGCGCCCGACGCGCTTGAGCACCAGGTCGCCCTCCAAGTGACCGAAGAAATCATTGACGAACTTGAAGCGGTCGAGATCGGCCAGCAGGAGGCAGAAGGGGCGGCTGGCCCGCGTGGAGCGTTTCCACTCCGCCGAGAGGGCTTCCATGAGGAAGCGGTGAGTTTTTACGCCGGTGAGCCCGTCGGTAACGGCCTGCTCCTGCGCCTTATGCAGGGTGAGCGCGTGGTGCAGGGCTCCGGAGATTAGGTCGGCCAGCGTGTGCAGCAACAGCAGTTCTTCCTCGGAGAAATCTTTGGGGTCGGCGGTCTCCACGTACAAAACGCCGTGGAGCTGATCGGCCAAGAGAAGCGGCACAGCCACGGCCGACACAGAATCTTCCAGCACCGGCACCATGTCCGCGTCGCCGGCGGAGTCACGCAGCAGGGTGATATGCCCGGTGCGGGCAACGCGGCCGACCAAGCTGGCGCCCAGCGACAGGCGGCGGCCCAGCGCGCCGCGACGGCGGCCGGCTTCGGCCTTGATGATGACTTCCTTGCTGCTGGCGTCCAGAAGGGCGATGCCCATGTGATCGAAGGCCAAGCCGCGCTCGAGTTGTTCGGCGATGCGGGCGAGCATCTCGTCCGGGTGGAGCATGGCGATGGCGTTGCGCGAGATATTGTTCAGGAGCGTGAGGTGGCGCGCGCGGGTCTGTTCTTCGCGCAACAGGCGCGCGTTTTCGAGCGCAATGGCGGCATGATTGGCCAGCACACGCAGCATCTTGAGGTGGCCTTCGTCGAAGAGATGTTCTTGCACTCCTCGCACGGCCATCACCCCGATGACGCGGTCATAGACCACCAGGGGAACGCCGCAAAACGAGCCGGAGGGTTGCATGGGCTGGACGCCCAGCTTGTTCGTTTCGCCGGCGAAATTCTCACAGATCAGGACCGGCTGGTGGGTGCGGAGAATATGCTCGGTCAGGTGATTGCCGGCGGGCCGGCTGCGCTTGGGCAGGCGCAGGCCCCCCCTCACTTCCAGCTCGAAACGGATCTGGCTGCGGACGTCATCGTGAATGGCGATATAGAAATCTGCCATCTCGAAGAGCCGTTGCATTTCGGCGTAGATTTTCTCGAGCAGCGCGTCGGGTTCGAGCGTGGAGCTGAGCGCCTGGCCGATCTCGTTCAGCACGTGCAGCTCTTCCGAACGACGCCAGGCGTTTTGCATCAGATTGCTATTGTCCACAGCCATGCCCATCTGCTGTCCGAGCGCGGCCAGCAAGCGGAACTCGGAGGCGGTCAAATCCCGGCGATCCGGCGCCGCCAGAAGCAGCACGCCGGGCATCTGTTCCTTGGATTGCAGGCTGATGCCTACGACGGTCTGAAGATTTTGGCTCGCGGCCAGCCGCCGAAAGCGCGAGAACATTTCTTCGCGCTCGAGGGCGGTCCAGGAGGCGTCGCGCCCGAGGTCGCGGAATACGGCCAGCCCGCCCAGCCGGGCCGTGAGTTGGACCAGGTAGTCGCGCAGATTTTCCTCTTCGAGCGCGGCGCGAAAAGAATCGCCGAGGCCGGCGGTAACCGCCAATTTTTTTCCGCGCACGTCGCCCTGGCGCAGCAAGACCGCTCCGGCCGGAAAACCGACAACGTCCAGAACCCGCTGCAGAGCCTGCGACAACACTTTCTCCGCTTCCCCGCTGAGCAAGCCGGAGGCGGCCAAATTCAGATTGGAGAGCGCCAGCACGTTGCGCTCGACGCGCGCGTTTTGTCTTTCATACGCCGCCAAGAGCATCAGGGCCGCAGCCAGCAGTTGCGGCGCGCTGAGCAGCACCCCCAGGTTTCCCGCTGCGCCCACCGGTCCGGCAACATACAATTCAGCGAGCGGGAGCAGGCCCAGGATCACGAAGGCCGCGGCCAACAGGCGATCGTTGCGGTTTTCCTGGCGGCGGCCGTGATCCCAGCAGACCCAGGCAGCGGCCAAGAACGGGACGGCAATTCCAAACTCCGGCGCCAGCGGAACCGATTGAAACCGATAGGCCATGGTCCACAGCGCGAGAACGGACGCGGCCACGATTTCGAGAGTCCTGCGGGGCGGTTTCTGCGCATAGTCCAGCGCCGCCGAGTAAAACACCAGCGCTGCCCCCGCCAAGAGCCATTTTTCGGGAAACCACAGCCAGTCCGCAGAGCCCAACTGTAATTGAAAATTTACGGCCACGTGGTGCAGAGAGAGCGCGCACCAGCCGGCGGCCCACAACAGCAGGTAGTGCTGCCGCTTGAGCTGCCGGAGATGAGCAAATACGCCTGCGGCCACGGCAGTGGCGGCAGCCAGACCGGCCGAGATGAGGTTGCCGTCAGCGGGCATGGCGTGCTCCGCAGACCCCGACGGCAATTGGATCCGGATTTACGCCGCCGGGGCAGGCCCCGCAGTCAGGTGGACGCGACAATCCTCTGACCATCCCTGCGGCCCGTGCGGGAGCTGGCATATAGGCGAACAGTATCGTTCCTCTGCAGCGGACCCAAGAAACATTGAGCCGCTGAAAATGGATGACTTTTGCGAATGTAGACCACGGACCCCGAACGGTCAAGGGTACGGGGGTGCTTCGTAGGAACATAGTGGTCTGGGGCGGCAGCCACGCGGCTGTGCGTTGGCGGTGGATGGTCCCAATTCGGAACGGGACCCGAGCCCACCCGCTTGGAGCTTTGCGCAAACTATTGTTGGGGCTAGAATGGCCTCACTTTGGAGTGAAGCGAGAATCCATGCACATCGCCGCTGGCAGCCGATTAGGTTCTTTCGAGATTCTCTCGCTGCTGGGCGCAGGGGGCATGGGAGAGGTGTACAAGGCGCGCGATACGCGCCTCGAGCGCGTCGTCGCCATCAAAGTTCTGCCCGCGCATCTGGCTGATAATCCGGAACTGCGCGAGCGATTTGAGCGCGAAGCGAAAACCATTGCCGGCCTGAATCATCCTCACATCTGCACGCTGTACGACGTCGGGCGCCAGGACGGAATTGATTTTCTGGTGATGGAGTATCTGGAAGGCGAGACGCTGGCGATGCGGCTGATGAAAGGCCCGCTGCCGCTGGAGCAGGTGTTGCAGTACGCCATCGAGATTGCGGACGCGCTCGACAAAGCCCATCGCAAGAATGTGACGCACCGCGACATCAAGCCGGGCAACATCATGCTCACCAAAAACGGCTCGAAGCTGCTGGACTTTGGCTTGGCGAAGCTGAAGCAGGAGGCGACCCCGGCAGCCGTGCCTCTCTCCCAGCTTCCCACCGCAGGACCCACAGCAGGACCCGCAGGAGCGAAGGACAGCCTGACGATTCACGGGACGATTCTGGGGACGCTGCAGTACATGGCTCCGGAACAGGTGGAAGGAAAAACCGACGAGCTGGACGGGCGCACGGACATCTTTGCCTTCGGGGCAGTGCTGTACGAAATGGCCACGGGCAGGAAGGCCTTTGAAGGCAAGAGCGCCGCCAGCTTGATTGGGGCCATCATGAATTTGGAGCCGCCGCCGATGGCCACGCTGCAACCGATGACGCCGCCGACGCTCGATCGCGTGGTGAAAAAGTGTTTGCGGAAGGACCCTGAAGAGCGCTGGCAAAGCGCGCGTGACGTAACCGATGAGCTGAAGTGGATTGCCGAGGGTGGCTCGCAGGCGGTCCCGCGAGGCGGGACGGCGCCTGTGGTTGCCAGCCGCAAGAGTCCGCTGAGCAATGTCCGCGTGGCGTGGTCCGTGGCGGCTGTTCTGCTGGTCGCGGGACTGGCTTTGGGCGCCTTTACATATCTACGGCGCGCGCCGGCCGAGCGACAGGCTGTCCGGTTTTCCGTTGGCCCGCCGGTGCGAGGCAGTTTCAATCGCAACCCGATGTTCCTCACCGTCTCTCCCGACGGCAGCAAGCTGGCTTTCATTGCTGCGGACTCCTCCGGCAAATCACAACTCTGGACTCGCGCACTGGACTCGCCTTCGGCCCAGCCGCTTCCGGGAACGGACAATCCAGGCCAGCCCTTCTGGTCGGCCGACAGCCGCTTTCTGGCCTTTTTTGCTGACGGGAGGCTGAAAAAGATCGCCGTCTCAGGCGGACCTGCCCAAACCTTGGTCGAAAACTCTGGCAATGGCGCCAGCGGTACCTGGAGTCGGGAGGGAGTCGTGCTGTTCACACCGGGAGTGGGTGGGCCCGGCGCGATCCACCGCGTCTCCGCGGCCGGTGGCGCGGCCACGCCGGTGACAGCGCTCGATGCCTCTCGCCAGGAAATTACCCACTTCTGGTCGTACTTTCTTCCCGATGGAAACCACTTCCTGTATTTTGCGCGCAGCGCAAACACGGAAAATAGCGCCATCTATATCGGCTCCCTCGATTCGACGGAAAGAAAGCTTCTTCTGAACGCCAACTCGAACGTTGTGTACGTCCTCCCAGGCTATTTGCTCTTCAACCGCCAAGGGACGCTGATGGCCCAGGCGTTTGATGCCGAGCGCCTGGAGCTG
>Ga0214473_10007631_pt1 | contig 12808 bp, 8 predicted proteins | sample RVTome_7_FD_203509 | JGI IMG/M metagenome (GOLD analysis project Ga0214473, IMG submission 203509) | Soil microbial communities from uranium-contaminated site in the Upper Colorado River Basin, Wyoming, United States - RVT98D197 | ecosystem: Environmental > Terrestrial > Soil > Contaminated >...
CTTTAATTAATGGAATGTTGGAATACTGGGTTTAAATGGGAACAAAAATTTCTTTACCCATCATTCCACTATTCCATTATTCGAATGTTCCAAATTCTTCATCATTCCATTATTCCATCCCCCCAATATTCCATTATTCCAAAATTCCTTTATCGTTCCTGCTTCAGGGAAATATAATCAACAACGTCCCCGCGAGCAGGAGGCCATTACCTAAAAGGACCCAGAAACTGAAGCTCTCCTCTTTTCGATTGAATAGGAATGCGAAGCACAGCACCCAGACAGGACTCGTTCGAAGCATTAAAGTGACGACGATCGCGGACGCAAATGCAAGGGCTACGTACCTCAGTAACTGTGCTATGTTTATGCTGAGGCCGCTAAGAAGGGCCAACTTTAATGCCCCTCTGTCCCCTCTTAGGAGGTCTTCTCTGTTCTTTTTCTTAAGAAATGCAGAGGGACTGATCGCTATCAAGGCAGCCAAATAGGCAATCAGGCTCCCGGCGACGGGAGATCCCCCGTTTTCCAAACCGAGTTTGACGAAGATGGGGCTGCTTCCCCAGAAGATGGCAGCGCCTACACCGTAGAAAACTCCTTTGTACAGAATTTCGCGGTCCTGGGCTTTCGGTCGGAGATGGGCGGCAACGATTTGTTCTCGCAGTATGAGCAGAGGAGCTCCAAGGGTACACACGATTCCAATCAACATGACAAAGGTAATCGTCTCGCTGAGGACAATCGCTGCCAGAACGGTAGTGACAATGGGACTTAAGCCCGTCACAATAGTGGAGCGCGTCGAACCGATCAGCTCGATGCATCGGTATCCCCATGTTCGTCCAAGAGCAAAGTGGGCGACCCCGGAAAGGGCCATGAAAACATAGGCCTGCCAGGAATAATCCCCCAGCTTTTGGAGCTCTCCTGCGACGGCGGCCAGGGCAAAGAAAAAAATTGGCCCGCTGCAAATCGTGATGGTTGCAATATAATTGGAACCGGCCCGAAGGGTTCCCCTCCGCGCGATGATCGAGTTGGCTCCAAAAGCGGCCGCAGAGGCCAAGCCCAAAATGACTCCAACCATAGCACCATTGTGTCCTATCCGTCATATTTAGAAAACAGGTCCCAAATCTCCTTCCCCCTCTTAAAATAACCTCCCTTCATCCCCCCTTGAATTAAGGGAAGGTGTGAAAAAATCCAAGACTCAAAGACCGGGCGGGGAGATATTGGAAAAACTGTAGAGCGGCTACCTCTTTGAGTTTCACTGGGAAGTCCGAGCAGAACATACAAAATCAATAACTTGTAAGAGGCTAATCAGCAATAAACTAAATGTCCGCATTCTACAGTTTTGGAAATATTTTCCCGTCCGGTCTTCTGTCCCTGAATAATTTCACACCTTAGGGGGGAACAGAGGGGGTTATCGATTTTCATGGTTCGTGCCTGCACGCCGAAGTGCTGCGTTTCGGCACGCAGGCGTGGGTGTCGTACCCGTCATGAAAATCCGTCCATCTCCGGGTCAGGATTGCCCCATCTCGAAGGGTGAGGGGAGATTTGAGGTTTCCCGGCTACTTATTCTGAGGCGGCTTCGGCGGAGCAGACAAAGAGGGCGGAGTGGGAGTTTGTTTGCTCTTCTGAATCGAGATCAGCTCGACCTCAAAAATCAGGGTTGAATTGGGCCCGATTCGAGGTGCACTCCCTCTCGCACCATAGGCCAGATTCGAAGGAACAAAGATCTGCCATTTCGCACCTTCCTTTATCAGCTTCAACGCTTCGGTCCAGCCCGGGATGACCCCTTTGACGGGAAAGGTCGCCGGGTTTCCGCGGGCGTAGGAACTGTCAAACTCGGTCCCATCGATCAGTGTGCCGCGATAGTGGACAGTCACCGTATCCACATCCTTAGGCTTTTCTCCGGTCCCCTCTTTGAGCACTTTGTACTGAAGGCCGCTCGGAAGCGTCACGACCCCTTCTTTCTTCTTGTTCTCGGCGAGAAACAGGTCCCCTTCCTTCTTGTTTTTTTCACCAAGCTCCTTCATGCGTTCCTCCAGCTTCGCCCTCATTTCCTTTTGCAGATCCATCAGCGTTTCCTGGATTTCCTTCTCAGTCATGAGGATCTTACTCTTCGAAAACACATCTTTTATCCCGTTAATAAAGAGATCCACATCCACCTCAATCGGAAAATTCTGAAGCTTCTGCCCGGTGTCAACCCCCATGCTGTAACTGAACTTTTCCTTCTGGCTCTTGAGAGTCCCCTTTTCCTCGGCACTCACCAGACTTGCAAGAAACAGAACTCCCAATACGACGACACATTTAATCTTCATCTTCGCTCCTTCCCTGTTCCTGACGAATTTTTCCGGCTTTGCGAACCTCCCCGCCCAAAAGGCAGAACGTGGGGAACGCTTGTTTATCTCTTTCAGTATAATCTCTTCCGCTTTCGCAGAGCAAGAGAATATTTTGAGGGAATAAAGGGACAGCGGAACAAAGAAAGAACGATGGGGATCCTTCTTTGACTTGAAACAATCTTCACTCACTGGTAATATGATTAATGGGGATGGGAAGCTTAAGGGAGAAAGAAACCATGGATAAAGTTAAGATCATTATCATTGTTCTATGCCTTCTCTTATTAGGTCGTTCCGTTTTGTCTCGATCCTTTAAGACTGTCTCGCAGCCAACAAAGCATTTCACTATTGCCCAAAGTTACGTGGCACAGGGACAAACCACAACCGAGGAACCTGACGACGATGACGAGGAGGACTCCGAAGAGGACGATGACGAGGATTAAAATGGAACAATGGAATAAGGGGTCAAGATTCTATTATGCCACTATTCCATGCTGTGGGTAAAGGAGGCTCCCAAGCGTGAGAGCTGTGCTTGCCGCCACCTTGATGCGACGGAAAACCCCGGCCAACCCATGTCGTAAGTTTACCTGTCGCAATCGTCCGTTGATACCCACCTCGTCTGCTTACATCTTACAGACTTTTCTGAAGTTACAATGAAGGCTGATTCGTTCATCTTCCACCCTACTAAAACGTTCCCCCTCCACGGGAACGTTTTCCTCCACATTAACGAGAAGGGACTGCATGTCCTTTATGCTCCCCCTGATGTATCCTCTGGAGGCTTCAATCTCTTCTTGGCTCACTGAAAACCAGTTCGCCTTGCCGGAAGGGAGGTTGTATTCAATGACCGTGACCAACTCCGGAAGAATCTGCCATTTTTCAATGGCGTAAAGGGCGTAACAGCTGAGCTGGATGGAGAGATTTTCGGAAAGGCTCTTTCCCGTCTTCCAGTCATAGATGTAGATCCTCTCACCTTCCCTTATGGAACAGTCAATGGCCAGGTTAATCTTGACACGATCCACATGAAAAGATGAAAACTCCTCCACCTCGAGCCATTCCTCTTTCGGATGGGATTTTAGGCCATCATAGATATCAGAAGCATAAAAGTTCCTCAGGCAGGTCTCGGCCTTGTCCGCCGCTTCTTTCCATTGTTCAGGAGTTACGTCGATTTCGTACTCATGCTCAAATAAGGCGCAGCTCTTAGCATTTTTCCAGTAATTCTTGGATCTTGAAGAGCGATACTCAGCTCTCATCTGGTCAAGGGTAATGGAAACGATCTCATCCACAGGTAGGACCTTAATCCCCCTTCTGATGTTATTCAGGCTCCGCTGGATGCATCCATGAACTTTTTCTCCGACCCAGACATGCCGGTTTTTGAGGGCCTTCAGAACATAGATCCGGCGGGTCCTCTCCGGAGCACCCTCAAGCCATCCGTTCCAATGGCCGTAATAAGCGAACCAGTACTGTCTGGGGCAGGTTCTGAAAATTTCATCCCGTGTCTTCGACCAGGAAAATTCGTTCTTCAGTTCAGCCATCATTTCTCCCCCCCCACCCGCGCCTCCCGCTCATTTGCCCCATCCCCTCCCCCTGAATCATGTTAGGTTCAGGGCTTAGTCCTGCACCCTATCCTGAACCACATAGGGTTCAGGACAAATCGTGCACCCTACGTGGTGCACGGCGTGGTGCAGGGCTGACCCTCCCCTTGAAGGGGAGGGAATATTAGGGGAGGAACTTCCTAACTCCTTCCCCTTCAAGGGGGAGGTCAGGAGGGGGATGGGATTACAGCCATCACTTTTCTTCAACAGGTAGATTCGCCTTGACCCATTCCTCCCATCCGCCCTTCAGGGCGTATACTTTTTCGAAACCCCTGGATAGGAACTGCCGCGCCGCCCAGGCGCTGGTTTCCTCACTCGGTCAGGAACAGTAAAAGACAAGGGTCTTCTCCTTCGAATACTTGCCCACCCACGAGTCGATATCCTTCTCCGGGTCCACACGGACTGCACCCTTGATTTTCCATTTCGTCATCTTCCATTCACTTTCCAGGCGAACATCGAGGACGATGACGGCAGGATTGCCCAGAACCGATTTAAGTTCTTCTTGCATCATTCTTGGAGTGGTCGTATCCACGGCCAAATTGGCCAGGCATCCTGTAAGAAGCGAAACCATTCCCACAGTGATGATCGCCAAAAATCCCTTTTTCCCCATTTCATTCCCTCCACCATATCTTTAGCTGGAATAATGGAATATTGGAACGATGGAATAATGGGAAACCCAAAAAGCAATAACTTTCAAATGATTCGATTTCTTGGGTCATTTGATCTTTGCTTTTCCCCAGTATTCCAGTATTCCACTATTCCAACATTCCATCTTTTTCCATCCATTATATCCCAATCACAGCCACAAAAAACAGAGGAAGAGAAATCCATAATCCGTAATTGTCACCCTGAACTTGTTTCAGGGTCTATAGATTTTCCATGAGGTGAGATGTCCTGCCGTCGGCGGGATTCATGACATGGAAATAAAAGAGGTTCTCTCTCTTGATTACGGATTATGGAAAAATGTTGTTGCAAAAAGTTAAAAAAATTTATAAAGTAGCACAATAACGTCTCAGCGTCTTGAGATTTATTACCAGGCTCAGAAGACACGGAGACACATTGGATCCCGACGGAGAAAAAATATGACCGAAAATAAAAAATCCACGCTCAGAGTTCAACCCTTTAAGGTCTTTCGTCCTTTAATCTCAGGCCTTCTCTTGAATGCCTACTATTCTTCATTGAATCTGAAAAAGGCCTCCGGAGTTGAGATTACGGAAGACGTCCTGAAAGAGACAATTCTTGAAATCTATGAAATCTATGGCCGAATCGATGAACACCTGGCGAAACTTCTAACCCGGCCGGTCTCGTCTCAGGAAACTCCCAAAAGCTGGCAGGAGTGAAACTCCTGTTGTCCGACTTCCAAAAACTAGGCTCACCGCGGAGGCGCAGAGAACGCTGAGGAAAAGTTCTTATGACCCGATCGGGAGACCCTCCTTCACTAAAGTTTCGGAGGGCGAGACCAGTTACATGAACCTCTTCGGCCCTGGACCCAGATTTAACTTGCCCGCCGAAGCCTTGGCGTAGGCGGACGGCGATCGGATCATAAACTTCATTCCTGCCGGAACGGAGGCCTTTCCCAACGCCCAGTGGTAGGAGAAACGCTCATCGTTCCAAAAGGACAGGTTTTTGTTTGGCCTGGTAGGGGCTTTCTCATAGTTCCCCTGCTGCGGTATCTCCCCGTATGCACCCATTAAAAGGCAACGGGTGGGTTCACTTTCGGTCAGGAGGTTAATGCATCATGTTCTATATCGGAATCGACATCGGGGGCACTTTTACTGACACCGTAGTCGTAGACGATCAGGGTCGTTTGCGGGGATACAAGACGGAGTCAACCCCCGGCGATCTTGCTGCTGGAGTCATGGGAGGGTTGAGGCTCGCCGCCGAGGACTTGGCCATTAGCATTCGACAACTATTGTCCTCCACTGCCTGCCTGGTCCATGGTACGACCAAAGCCACCAACGCCTTCATTGAGCGTAAAGGGGCCCTCACTGGGCTCATCACCACCAAAGGCTTTGGGGATACCATGTTTATACAGCGGATGATGGGATTTACAGCGGGTCTGACGGAGGAACAGATCCCTCATTACTCTTTTCGAGAGTATCCAGCACCCATTGTGCCGCATCATCTCGTCAAGGAAGTGCCTGAACGAGTGGACTACAATGGCGCTGTCGTTGTGAAATTAAACGAAGGAGAGGTCCGACGGGCGGTTCACGAGTTGATGGAAGCAGGGGTTCAAGCCATAGCTGTTTGCTTGCTCTGGTCCTTTCGCAACCCTGCTCACGAACAAGCTATCAAGAGGATCATTCTTGAGGAAGCGCCGGGAGTCTTTGTTTCCATTTCGAGCGAGCTTGTTCCGGTCATTAGAGAATATGAGCGCTCGGCCACCACCTGCATAAATGCCTACCTGTGCAAAACGGTTAGCTCCTATGTCTCAGATCTCGAATCTCAGCTCAGGGAATCCGAATTGAAAGGCCCATTCCTGATTATGAATTCGATTGGGGGCTCCCTTTCAGCTCAGGAGGCCCCAAATCGTGCGGTAACGCTTCTTGCTTCCGGCCCCACCGGTGGCGTTATTGGCTCGCTGCATCTTGCGGAGGTCCTGGGGCATCGCAACGTCATTACGACCGATATGGGCGGAACGAGTTTCGATGTCGGGCTCATCGTGGATGGTCGGCCACTCATTGCGACCACATCGGTTGTGGAAAAGTATCATATTCTCACCCCTATGATCAATATCCATGCCATCGGGGCTGGGGGGGGAAGCATAGCCCATGTTGAGGGAGGTCATTTGAAGGTGGGACCGGACAGCGCAGGGGCGGATCCCGGCCCCGTGTGCTACGATAAGGGGGGAACGGAGCCAACGGTAACGGATGCGGACGTCGTTCTGGGAATCATCGATCCGGACTATTTCCTGGAAGGGAGGCTTCGACTAAACAAAACAAAAGCGGAAGCCGTAATCCGGGAGAAGATCGCCAAGCCTCTCAACATGACCGTTGCAGAAGCTGCGGCGGCAATCGGGACGGTTGTAGATAGCAAGATGGCTGACCTTCTGCGCAATCTGACTTTGGAGAAAGGATACGATCCCAGAGACTTCGTTCTGTACGCATACGGTGGAGCTGGACCAACCCATTGTGCCAGCTACGGATCAGAGCTAGACATCAAGGCCATTATTGTTCCCGCCACGGCCACGGTGCATTCCGCTTACGGGGCTGTTGCTTCGGACATACACTACTCTCACACCTTATCGGATCTGATGCGTACGCCGCCATTCTTTGACCATGCTTCGAAGTACTTGGACGCAAACAGGATGTCAGCAAATTTTGACAACCTGGAACAGGTCTGTGCGCAGGGCTTAGCGAGAAACGGTGTTGCCGAAACGGACAGGGTCTTTTTCCGGCATGTCGACATCCAGTACCGCCGCCAAACCCATCAGATCACTGTTCCGGTGACGTCCGGCCCGATAACAGCCGAAGCGGTGGACGAGCTGATCGAGAGGTTTGAAAAAAAATATGAAGAACTCTACGGTAAAGGTGCGGCTTACCGAGAAGCAGGCGTTGAGATAACGACATTCCGGGTAGATGCCGTGGGCCGAATGCCTAAGCCGGAGCTTCGGCAATACAAAACGGAAAAGACAGATCCGTCATCGGCCGGAATTGGCGAGCGCAACGTCTACTTTGCTGAGAAAGGAACCTTCGTTCAGACCAAAATATACAAGGGCCCGGACATAAGTGCTGGGGGTAGGATTGACGGCCCGGCTATTCTGGAATACCCAGGTACGACTGTCGTCATTGGCCCTCGGCAGCGTGGCACCATGGATAGCCGGTTGAACATTGTCATCCAAGCAAAACCTGAGCTGAGCAGCCGGATGGGCTTTGTGCCAAAGCTCGATTCAGCCTCCTCCAGGGTTGATTCGATTACTTTCGAGGTCATCCGCCACAGGCTTCAGAGCATCACGGATGAGCAAGCAATCGCCCTCAAGTCGGTTTCCGGGTCTCCCATCGTGACCGAGGCAACGGATTTCTGTTGCGGCCTTTATCTGGCTGATGGGTCCATCGTGACGATGGGACGTCAGGTGCTTTTCCACGCCGGGACAACATCTCAGGTGATCAAGAGTGTGATTCGCAAGTGTTCTGAGAATCCGGGAATTGGTGAGGGTGACATGTTCATCGTCAATAACCCCTATGATGGTGCCGTGCATCCACCCGACTTCTCTATCGTATGCCCAATTTTTCATGCTGGAGAGCTGGTTGCTTGGTCCGGCTGTGCCGCACACGAGCTTGACGTAGGGGGGATGGTATTTGGCAGTTGGTGTTCCAAAGCAACAGAAATTCAACAGGAATGTATGATCGTGCCACCCGTAAAATTGATCGAAAAGGGCAAGATAAGAAAAGACATCTGGGAGATGATTCTGTCCATGTCGCGGTTGCCCTTCATGATCGGCCTGGACTTCAAAGCGATGATTGCGGCAAACAATGTGGCCACCCGACGTCTGACAGGGATGATCCAGAGCTACGGACTCGAGACGGTTCAGGCTGTGATGAAAGGCTTGATCGAGCTTTCTGAAAAACGTTTCAGGGATAGAGTGCTAGAGCTGCCGGATGGCACTTTTCGTGGAATCGATTTCCTCGATCATGACGGACACGCAAACCGAATTTATAAGATCGAGCTTGCCGTTACCAAAAAGGGCGACTCCATGACCTATGACTTCTCGGCAACTTCAAAACAGGCGCCCGGTTTCATTAACTGCACCAAATCGGGCATGATCGGGGGACTATTCGCCGGGACTCTGCCGATGGTGGCCTACGACATTCCGCAGAACGAGGGGATACTGAATGCCATCAATATCGTGGCGCCAGAGGGGATTGTGAACAATGCCAAGTGGCCGGCGCCGGTCTCGTCGGGGACCTGTGCTGCGGTGTGGGTGACGAAGAATGTCACCACAAGCGCCCTTGCACATCTGCTTGGGTGCTGCGACAAGTATCACGGTGAGGCACAAGCCGTCACGGATGGTTCAATGGCGGTCATCAATCTGGCCGGCCTTAACCAGTACGGGGAGCCCTTCGGAACTCTATTGTTGGATCCGATCATGGGCGGGGCCGGGGCCTATCCGTATAAGGACGGATTAGACGGTTCCGGTGTTTTTGAAATTCCATTGCCTAGCATAGCAAATGTAGAAACCAATGAAAGCTTCGCCCCCATCATTTACTTGTACAGGCGTTTCGTCACGGACACTGGGGGACCCGGCAAGTATCGAGGCGGCCGGTCCGGTGGGCTTGCATTTACTTTGCATGATACAGAAAACCTCAAGGCCCTCTTGACGACCCACGGGGTGGAATCTCCAAACTCAGCAGGTGTTTTCGGGGGCTTGCCAGGATCCTGCAATGTCAACCTCCATATCAGAAAAACGAATCTTCTAAAGAGATTTAGCAGAGGCGAATTGCCCTCCACCTCAGAGGAGTTCGAGGGTGAGGTGATCGATCTCGGGGCTAAGCCGGGTGAGTTTACACTGAATTCAGGAGATATTTTCGAATACACCTGGCAAGGAGGGGGCGGATACGGTGACCCTCTGGACCGAAATCCTGAACAGGTTAGGCAGGACGTGTATAGCGGCGCGGTATCGCCTGAGTGTAGTGAAGCGATCTATGGGGTAGTTCTAAAAGGGTCGCCCCTTCAGGTTGATTCAGCCCGCACTGCCACATTGCGTCAAGGGATTCGGAAAAAGCGGTTGGAAATGGCTGCACATCCCTCTTATCAATCGCGGCTTGTAGACGGGCACCGACTCTTGCCTATGGGGGAATACCTGGAGATGGTGGCTATCGATAACCGTCTGGCCGTTAGATGTAAATGCGGCTGTGACCTGGGGGATACCGAAAAGAATTGGAAAGAGCAAACAGCAGCGCTCCGGGTTGAAGCAAAGGCGGCGGGCCCGCGCCGCAGACTGCATGAAGATCTTGAAATGGTGGCGTTTCTCTGCCCACGGTGCGGGACGTTTCTTTCCGTCGATGTCAAAAAGAAGGATGAACCGATTTTGTTTGATGCTGAGTTGGAGACCCGGCTCTTTAGAGATTCATTTCAAAGGGAGGAGGTTGGGAAATGACTTTTCGAATAGCGATTGACACCGGAGGGACATTTACGGATTCCATCTCAGTGGATGAGAAGGGACATCTGGTTTCGACGAAAACGCTCACCGTGCCTAAGAACCTGGCCCAGGGGACGATCAATGCCATCGACGCATTGGCAAGACAAAACAACCTCACCCGGACCCAATTTTTAGCGGAAGTGGAAACGATTGTTCATGGAACGACCCAGGGGACCAATGTCATCATCACTCGATCCGGGCCAAAGCTCGGCATTATTGCCACGGAGGGGCACGCAGACGTATTACAGCTGCGAAGAGTGATCAAAGACAATATCTATGATTGGAGGAAGCCTTTCCCCGAGCCTCTGGTCCCTGGCTATCTTCGAGTGGGCGTTAAAGAAAGGGTGGATTCCCGGGGCAAAGTCGTGACGCCACTGGATGAAACCAGTGTTCACAGGGCTGTGGCCTATCTTAAGAAGATGAAAGTAGAGAGTGTCGTAGTGGCTCTGCTTTGGTCCTTTCTCTACCCGGAGCACGAGAGGAGAATTGGTGAGATCATTCAGAAGGATTTCCCAAGAGCTCACGTCACCCTTTCGCACAAAGTTCTCCCCGCCATCGGAGAATACGAAAGGACGAGCACCGCAGTGATCAACGCCTACACGGCACCTTCCACGGCTGATTATATTCGCACCCTGACCAACTTTCTGGCAAAGGAGGGCTTCGAGGGCCAATTTCTTTTCATGCAGAACAACGGCGGCGTTGAGACAGCAGAAATAGGAGTCGAGAATCCAGCGACCCTGGCCACTTCGGGTCCGGCAGCGGGACCTCCGGCTGCCCTCGCGGTGGGAAGTCTTCACGGACTGAAGAACCTCCTCTCCGTTGACATGGGAGGGACGAGTTTTGATATTGCGATCATTGATAAGGGTAAATTCATTACGAAGACGGAGAGCCTGATCGCGGATCACAGATTTTCTCTGCCCGTTATCGATGTGGACAGCATTGGCGCTGGGGGAGGGAGTATCGCCTGGTTCGATGCCACGAAGACGTTGCAGGTTGGCCCCAAGAGTGCAGGCGCTGACCCCGGTCCCGCCTGCTACGGCCTCGGTGGAGAAAATGCGACGGTTACCGATGCGGATGTCATTTTAGGGTATATCTCCCCTGACTTTTTCCTCGGGGGAGAGATGAAACTGAAAAAAGGCCTTGCAGAGAGGGCAGTGAAACAGATCGCTGCTCCCCTCGGTATAAGCATCGTCGAAGCGGCGGCTGCCATTTACAAAATCAGCAATTCGGTCATGGCGGACGCGGTGTCCCATACGTTTACCAAGCGTGGCTACGATCCTCGGGTCTTTGCCCTTGTGGCCGGCGGAGCGGCTGGACCCACATGCGCCTTGAAGATAGCCCAGGAGCTCTATATCTCAAAGGTCATCATTCCAAGATATGCTCCCATCTACTGCGCTTTCGGGATGCTGGATGTGGACCTGATCCATGATTTTACACGCTTTTACCATGCCGATAAGAACAGCTTTGATTTCGATAAGGTGAAAACCCTATATAAGGAAATGGAATCTGAAGCCATCAAAGTGCTGGAGAGAGAAGGCATTCCCAAAGAAAACCGACTCCTGGAACGGACCATGCGGATTAAGTATTGGGGCCAGTTCCGGGACGTGGAGGTTTCATGGCCGGGTGGACCTATCATGAACGGTACTCTTTCTGAAGGGATAGCCAATTTCCATCGCAGGCACAAAGAACTATATGGCTCTTCTGACAAAGACTATCCCGTTGAGTTTATGGGTTTTGGTCTGCGGGCCATTGGCAGAATGCCAAAATTAAGGCTTAAGAAGTTAGACAAGGGCGATCGAAATCCTCGAGGAGCGCAGAAGGGTGAACGGGATGCATACTTTGAAGAGAGGAAAGGTTTTATTCGGACTAAGATTTACGATGGGGATAAACTCCTGGGCAGCAATGTGCTCGAAGGTCCTTGTATCGTGGAAGAAAGAATGACAAACATCGTCATTCCACCCCAATGCAAGCTCAGGGTCGATCAGTATGGAAACTACATCACGGCTGATTAAAAACAAAAAGGAGGTACTCAGCTATGTCCCCGAAGAGAAAGAAAGCCGAGGTCGATCCCATTACGCTAACCGTTGTTTGGAACAAGTTATTGACGCTCACCCGTGAGTGTGGTGAAAGGGTTGTCCACTCTGCTCAAAGTTACGTCATGGGATTGGCCCGGGATATGGGACCCGTGATCCTTACACCCGAGGTCGAAATCGTCACGTCGGTGGAGTTCATACCGTGCCACTGCCTGCTCGCAGAGATTCCAACGCAGGCCATCCTGAACAAGTTTGGTCGCCTGTCCCCCGGTGACATGGTGATTGGTAATGACGCCTATCAGGTGCGAAGCGGCCACCTCCCCGACTGGACGTTTCTCCTTCCCATTTACTGGCATGACGAATTGGTCTACTACTGCCACTTCAGGGCCCATCAGTCCGATAGCGGGGGCGCCCTCTCCGGGAGCTATTTCCCGAGGGCCTATGATTGCATTGCCGAAGGGTTGAACATCCCGCCGGTAAAGATCGTCAAGAAAGGCAAAGTCGCCGAGGAGGTATACGAGGTTATTCTCAACAACGTCCGGACCCCTAGCGCCGTGCGGTCTGATAATATGCTGATCTATGGCTCGATACGGAGAATGGAAAGAGACATCAGTGCATTGATCGATCGATATGGACTGGACACCCTGAGAGCGTGCACCCGCGAAATTATACGGAGAGATGAAATTGCCACACGGGATCAAATCAGGGCGATTCCCGACGGGATCT
>Ga0214473_10007632_pt1 | contig 12807 bp, 10 predicted proteins | sample RVTome_7_FD_203509 | JGI IMG/M metagenome (GOLD analysis project Ga0214473, IMG submission 203509) | Soil microbial communities from uranium-contaminated site in the Upper Colorado River Basin, Wyoming, United States - RVT98D197 | ecosystem: Environmental > Terrestrial > Soil > Contaminated >...
TAGCGTTGTAGTGCTAGAAGCTATCCCAGAACCTGGCCAACCGGCGGTCGGGCAGCCGGCTCCATGCGAAATCGTCGCGAAAAGCGATGTTGTCATTGCGGCAGACACCACAGAAACCTGGTTTTGGGATAGGTTCTAGTGTCCTGATCGAGAAATCGGCTTCCCAATTCCACCGGAAGAGCCGCGGGCCTCAGCCCGCGCGGCGCTGCAGAATTCACGAGAGACGGAACACCGCGCGGGCTCAAGCCCGCGGCTCCTCTTCCCGAATTCGTGAGCGAATTTGCGACTCTCAACACTAGCGCGCCGGCACACGGACTGGAAGCGCGGGAAAGACGAGCTATGCCCCGCCGCGCCACCACCGGTGTTTTGACCGGCTGGATCGCGCCGGGGCGCGCGGGGCCGCGTGTCTCTCCCGCTCGATCCGTTGCAGCAACTCCGCGTCGGGCACTCGGCCGCCGGTCAAGCGCCTCAGCACGTACAGCTTCTTCAGCACCTCCGGCTCGAGGCTTCGTTCCTCGACCCGCAAGTGATCCGCGCCCACGGCGTTTTCGTGCACGGGTTCCGCCGCTGGCAGCGTGCCCTCGCCCTCCGGTTCATCTTCCGCTTCCAGAAGCTGGCCTTTGCTGCCGGGCGCCGGCGCCGTCTCCGCCGAGCCTCCTCGCGCCGCTTGCGCCGCATCGCCCGCAGACGGCGCACCCTCTATCGGTGCCGGGGTCGTCGCCGGCGGCGCTGGATCGTCCGTCAGCGCGGTAGCGATTTGGGCGAGCGTGTCGCGGAAGCTGGCGAGCGCCGCTTCGCGCGTGGTCAGCATGTCAATCCGTTCGGCGAGCGCTTGCTCTCGCTCTCGGAATGCGGCGGCGGACCGCGTGCACTCCTCGCGCTGCTGTTCGAGGGTCTGCTCTCCCCGCGCCAGGGCAGCCTGTTTGGCGTCCAGCTCTTGCGACCGCGCGTCCAACTCGGCCTGCCTGTCATCGAGCGCGGCGCGCGCTGCCGTCACCTCATTCCGGTCCTGCTCGAGCTGTTGCCGCTCGGCTGCCAGAGCGCGCCGCTGGTCCTCAAGTTCGACTTGCCGCGCGTTGAGTTCCGCGGCCCGGCAGGCCAATTCATCGCGCCGCCGATTGAGATCGTTTTCTCGCGCCTGTTGGCGTTCGCGCTCCTCGCCGAGCGCGGCGCGCTGCCGGTCAAGGTCGTCGCGCTCGGCCTTCTGCAACTCCAGCGTTTGTGCCAGTTCGGCTTGGCGGTCCAGCAGCTCCGCGTCAAGTTCCGCCAGGTCCTGGCGTGCTTGTGACAGCCGGTTTTCCCGTTCCTGGAGTTCCCCTTCCCGGCGCGCGCACGTGGCCTCCCGATCAGTCACGTGCTGCGACCGTGCCCGGTAAAGCTCTTGCAGCTCTTCGAGGTGTCCGGACAGCGCGTCGAATTGCGCGAAGAGCTGGCTAAGCGGCTCCGCGCCGCTCTCCGCCGTCGGTAGCTCTCTTCCAGGATCCGCGCGCACCACTCCTGCTCCGGCCCATGCCGCCTTCTATCCCTAATAATTCCTAATATCCTCCGTGTAGGGCGAACCGCTCCGCGTGGCGTCAAGCTTGTTTTGACACACCCGCGAGCGTCCGAGAATCGCGGTCGGGATGTGGCAGGTGCAGACGCATTTGCGGCCTAGACGTGTTGGGACCGACCCCGCATAATCCCGTCGCCCGCGGGGCCGGAGTTGCGACGCGCACCCCATCCCCGTTCTCCGCAAGAGTGTTGACCCGACCCGCGGCCCCTGCGCCACGCGCGGGTGCCCAGGAATGCCAAACGACCGCTCCGCCATGAAATGCAAACCGCGACCACACGGGTCCGAACCGCAGACCCCGCCGCCGAAGTGTGACCCCGACGCCTCACCAGATCCACGTGAGCCCGATCATCCCGGCGACCTGCCGCCGGATACCTTCCGTGCTGCGATGCACCGCGTGGCTGACATGGTGGCCGACTACCTGGAAGGCGTGCACCGCTACCCGGTGGTCCCCAAGATTCAGCCGGGCGATGTGCGGCGTCTGTTGCCCGTCTCGCCGCCCGAACAGCCGGAGTCGATCGAGCAAATCCTGGCGGATTACCGTCAGCTCATTGAGCCGAACACCACGCATTGGAATCATCCCGGCTTCATGGCTTACTTCGCCGTGACCGGTTCTGGGCCAGGTATCCTGGGCGAGGCCCTTTCCGCGGCACTCAACGTCAACGCGATGCTGTGGCGAACCGGCCCGGCTCCTACGGAGCTGGAGGAGCATGTCTGTGATTGGCTGCGCCAGTTGATGGGGCTGCCGCCGGCGTTTCGCGGGCACATCAACGACACGGCGTCGATCAGTTCGCTGCTGGCGCTCGCCGCCGCGCGCCAACGGGTCCGGGAATACGACATTCGGCATCAGGGTATGGCCGGAAGACCAGACCTGCCGGCGCTCACGGTTTACGCCAGCGACCAGGCGCACTCCTCGATCGGCAAGGCCGCCATCACGCTGGGTATCGGGCTGGACCACCTGCGTAAGATTCCAACCGACGACGCATTCCGTATGGACACCCGGGCGCTCGAAGCGGCCATTCGGCTGGACCGAGCGGAAGGCCGGCGGCCGATCGCGGTCGTCGCCACGGCCGGAACCACGTCCACGACCAGCGTCGATCCGGTCCCCGCGATCGCCGAGGTTTGTCGCCGCGAAGACCTATGGCTCCACGTCGACGCGGCTTATGCCGGCGTGAGCGCGATCTGCCCCGAGCTGCGGGACGTCATGCCCGGCCTGGGTGACGCCGACTCGCTCGTCACGAACCCGCACAAGTGGCTCTTCGTCCCGGTCGACTGCTCCGTGCTGTTCGTCCGCGATCCCGACCTGCTCCGCGAGACGTTTTCTCTCGTGCCGCACTACCTCAGCACCACCGAAACCGCGACGAACCTGATGGACTACGGGGTCCAGTTGGGCCGGCGATTCCGCGCCCTGAAGCTGTGGATGGTCATGCGGGCGTTTGGGGCGGAGGGTCTGCGGGAGCGCATGCGCTATCACTGTACGCTGGCCCGCGCGTTCGCCGAGTGGGTGCGCGCGGCGCCCGGTTTCCAAGTCGTTGCGCCGGTTCCATTTAGCACCGTCTGCTTCCGCGCGACGCCTGGTGTGTCGCCGGTGGAGCAAGACGCGTTCAATGAGCGATTGCTCAGCGAGGTGAACGCGGCGGGACCGGTGTTCCTGTCGCATACGCGGCTGCGCGACCGCTACGTGTTACGTCTGACGGTCGGGAACTTGCGGACGACGCGGGCGCACCTCGAACAGGCCTGGTCGCTGATCCGGGAGGCGCATGCGCGGCTTAGCGCGCCTAGCAGAACCCGGCACGCGAGTGCCGGGCCGTAGGGCCCCGCCCGGGCGGGCGGGGTTCTGAAAGCGGTGTTAGCTCGAGCTCGACCGGAGGCCCGTGAGTTATCCGGACCCTGAGTCTCTGCGTCCGGGTCGACAGAAAAGTGAAAATAATTCCGGTTTCCGCGTGACAAATGGCACCAAATCGGTTACATATAGCCCCTGGAGGGTCGGAAGGGGCGTGGAGGGCCGAAGGAAGCCAACGGCGGATGGGTTCGCCGCCCACGAAAGTGCGCGGCGAGCCTCCTTTATGGAGCGGTAGGTTCCGGCGCGGAATCGCGGTGTGCGAGCCGGCAACGTCCTGTCACCTACGGAGGTAGTTCGAGCACATGAACCACACGACTTTCGTCCCAGCATTGAAGCCCGCGGTCGCGGCGCTCGGTGTCCTCGCCTTCCTGCTGCCGGCCAACATCGCCGGCGCGTGCGGAACCGCCCTGACGACCAGACGCGTCGCCGCCGGCCTGTCCGCGCCCCTCTATGCCGCGGCGCCGCCCGGCGATACCGAACGGCTGTTCATCGTCGAACAGACGGGCGCCATCAAAATCCTGAATCTCAAGACCGGCATCGTCAATCCGACGCCGTTCGTACAGATCGCCGTTACATACGGCGGCGAACGGGGCTTGCTCGGTCTGGCGTTCGACCCGAACTACGCGGCCAACCGGCGGTTCTACGTGAACTACACCAAGACCGTGAGCAATCAGCTCAAGACGTTCATCTCGCGCTTTACGACGCTGGAGAACGACCCCAATATCGCCGACCCGAACTCCGAGTTCGTGATCCTCACGATCGACCAGCCGTACTCCAACCACAACGGCGGCTGGGTGGCGTTCGGTCCGGACGGGTACCTGTACATCGGGATGGGTGACGGCGGCAGCGGCGGCGATCCGCAGAATCGCGCGCAAAACCTCGACGAGCTGCTGGGCAAGCTGCTCCGCATCGACGTGCGCAACGCCGCACCGGGCAACCCCTACGAGATTCCGCCCGACAACCCCTTCGTCGGCAAACCCGGCCGCGACGAAATCTGGGCCTACGGCTTGCGAAACCCTTGGCGGTGCAGCTTCGACCGCTTCACCAGCGACCTGTACATCGCCGACGTCGGTCAGAACGCGTGGGAAGAGATCGACTTTCAGACCGCTTCCAGCCCGGGCGGCGAGAACTACGGCTGGCGCTGCTACGAGGGCAATGCCCCCTACAACACCGGCGGCTGCCCCCCGCCGGAGACTATGGTCTTCCCGATCCACGTTTACGGCCACAACCCCCAGGGGGGCTTCTCGGTCAGCGGCGGCTACGTGTATCGCGGCAAGAAGATCTGGGACCTGCGCGGCACGTACTTCTTCGCCGACTACGTGTCCGAGCGCATCTGGTCGTTCCGCTACGACGGCCAAAAGATGACCGACTTCCGGGACCGCACGACGGAACTGGCCCCGGGCGGTGGTCAGAGCATTGACAGCATCTCGTCCTTCGCCGAGGACGCCAACGGCGAGCTGTACATCTGCGACCTCGGCGGCGAAGTGTTCAAGATCATCCCCAACGGCCCGGTGGTCGGGGACCTGAACGGCGACGACGCGATCAACAACTTCGACATCGACCCCTTCGTGCTCGCCCTGAGCGACCCCGTGGCGTACCGGCTGAAGTACCCCAACATCAACCCAGACGTGATCGGCGACATCAACTGCGACGGCCAGCTCGACAACTTCGACATCGACCCGTTCGTGAAGCTCCTGACACTCTGAGTGAGTGGCGCCGGACTGGGTGGCACCGGACTGGGTGGCACCGGACTGGGTGGCACCGGACTGGGTGGCACCGGACTGGGTGGCACCGGCGTCCCGCCGGTGGTCCGAGCCGCGACCGCTCCCGTAGCGTCCGGTCTCTGTGCCGGACGTCTTCCGTCGCGGGAAGAGCCGCGGGCTTCAGCCCGCGCGGCCCACCAGACGCAGCGCCGCGCTCCCGCGCCGATTGCCGATTGCCGATTGCCGATTGCGGATTGACGATTGGGGATTGGGGATTGGGGATTGGGGATTGGGCATTCGCCAATCGTCAATCGTCAATCGTCAATCTCAAAAGGGCACGACGGCGGGCGGGCCTCCGCGGGCCGAGGGCGCTAGCCGCCTAGCTGGGCGCGGGCCAGCGCGGCCCGGAGGCGGGCTTCGGCCTGCTGGCGTTCGATACGAACTGGCCCTATCTTGATGCGCGTGCCTCGCTGGCGGCCGGCCAGCCGGAAGTCCGCCAATACCGCGCCCGCTGGCGCGACGACGACCAGCCCCTGACACGACGCGCCGCGGAGCGGCGGATCGCAAAGCCATCCCTGAGCTTCGCTCAGTGCGTCGCGTCAGGGGCCAGCCGGTGGGCGACTGGAGCGACATCGTCCAGGTGACGGCGCGGCCATAGGCCACGAATGGCGAATGGCGAATGCCGAATAGCGAATGAAGGCACGGAGGCACGAGGCCACCTGTAGGCTGGGCCGCCCTGGCGAGGCGAATCGCTGGGCTTCGAAGACTCAGGCCAGGCTACGTGACTCAAGCGCCGTGGAATCACCCGAAGGATCAGGCGTTGGCACACCGCGTGGGCCGAGGCTTTCCGAAAACACGTGCGTACTCGGCAGCGTCTTGCAGGTCGCGGCGGCGTCTCTGCTCCTTCCGCAATCGGCGCAGCTCCCACGGATCGGCATGTACGGCGAGAACTTGCCTGCCGATTCGATACTCTTGTTCTAGTTCGGCCACGAGTTCATCGTGAAATCCTGCGGCAGTCAGGTGAAAGGCAATGTCTGAGGGTCGCAGCGTGCTCTGATACTGATGGGCTACCTGAATGAACCGCCAATAGCGTTCCTGATCGTTCGGGTGGAGCGCTCGCGTCTTGAGGTCAGGATGGCGAGTCCACTGGTACACGCAGGTTACTGAATCCAGCGCCCGCTTCAATGCGCCCCGCAGGGGACGGGGCGTCCACGGGCCGGGACTGCACAGCTTCGCGCGCACCTTGTGCTTCCTGGCGAGTGGCTTCACACAACTGAGATGGAAATCTTCGAGTATTCGATTGTATTGGTCCGACGGGAGTTGCCCCACGTCTAACGGAACAATGTTCACGACTTCAAGGCAATTGCGATCTGTATCCGGAAGCAAGAATAGCCCCGCTGCTTCTCTGGAATCGCGCTTGTCGCAGGTGAAACAGCAATAATCCAATCCTGCGCGCGAACTGCCCTCGTCTTCGGCGCTCTTGTCCCGCTTCCATCCATTCGCGCGAGACGCCTCAATGCTTGTCACGAGGGCATCAAGAGCCTCGCGAGTTCCGAAAAGCTCTAGATCATTGAAGGTCTTCATTTGACGCGCGCGATCTACATCTTTTGTACGTGGTGCTCGTCGAGGATTTCCTGGACGGTGATGAGCTTGATGATGCGGCCCGTCTTTTTGTGGAAGGCGGCGCACTCCTGCTCGGCATCGGCCGTGTAGTCGAAGGAGACGAAGAAGCCGCGCTGGCGGTCCTCGCGGGCCATCACCGCCTCGAAGGAATCGATGTCGGGCCTGCCCACCGCATGGCCCCTTCGAGCCGCGGCAATGCCACCTGCTGAGAAGAGTATCAGAGAGGCAAGCGCCAAGACATCCACCTACGCAGCATCACGCAACTCCCGGTTCACTGCCGGCCCTCCTCCTTCTTCCATTGCTTGACCACTTCAATGACGAAATAAATGCAATTCACGCAAGCGAAAACCAGTTGATAGCCCTGCATCACATATGGAGCATTCTGATCGATCTTTAGGAGTTTAAATGCCCCGGTTAAGTCGCTGCCTGAAAGATGCGCATCACCATGTCGAAGATCGTAGATCGCAAACAACGGACCAAGCTGCTGGTGGGCGACCCGTGGATGTATCTGGGTGGCCAGTAGGTTTTCAAGCGATTTGAGCGAACCCCATTTCACATCCTTGGGCGGCTGAACCACTTTCTGGATCTCCCCGGCATCAAAACTGTCGGCCGTCAATCTCGCGAGGTCCTTGGCGAGCGAGAAGAAACCGGCCTTGTCCGTCGCTCGAAACCTGTGAGTGCGAGCAATGAGCTCCGAAACTTCCCGATGGTCTCGAATGAGCCTAACCCCGATATTGGTCTTGGCTAACTCATTGAGCGTTGTTAGGCCTGGACCCAAGAATTCCTCAGGAGCCTGTGTGTCGGCCGGATCAGCCCTTGCCTGAGAGGCAAGCAGCTCCTCCGAAACCCCGCCTTCAGGACCTACGTTGTGACCTGACCATATGCGCTGCTGCCATTCAGGAAGCATCGCGATGTCCTTCGCGTACACGTTTACAAGCCCGAGTCGATTCACGCCAAAGTGAACACCATCGCTGGGAGAGCACCGGACGTTTCCGGTGTCCTTGGTGTGCCAACCGAGGGAGCCGCCTCTTCGGTGGGCCAATAGGACCATCACATCGGGACGAAACCAAAGCCACCGACCGGCATGGACGAGCGTTTCCGCGCTTTCGCGCTTTCCTTCGGCGTCAGTAATGAAGAATACCGAGGGTGGAGTTTTGTCACGTCGCACAAGCGGACTCGCTGTCGCGGGCTCGATCCACTCGTTGCGCCACAGCTCGCCAGTGACGCTGTAGAGCTTTCGCCCGGTATGCCTTACTGTCTTCGTTTCTGAAGCCGACTCGTCGTCAAGTCCTATCTCCGGCACATCAACATCGTTCTGGCCATCCGTTCTTCCGGTGTGAAATATCGCCCACTCTTCTCCGTACGGCATCCCACCTTCGTGGATTTCCGAAATCCGGGCCTGCCAGCGGTCCGTTGCACTCTTTGCGGCAGCCGTACCGTTGGGCCACTTAACGTGGCTCGCGTCTTCGAACGCTTCGGTACGCCTTCTATACGACGTGACGAACAAGGCCATCCCTCTTGCGCAAAGATAGTCCTTGAGATGGGACGATCGGACTTCGAGGAGGCACGGGGCCCCCTTCTTGTCCTTCCTGAGCCGGGCCACCTCGATGTACCCCTCTTCGATGCGTAGCCAGACATCGCCCTCTCGACGGAGTGAAAGCGCAATGACAAAGTCCTGGTGGAGATACCACTCCGGATGCTCCTCCCGATTGCCCCTTTGCTCTAATACCAGATGTAGTCCCGTGAATTCGGCGTCATCATAGACGTCACATGGAATGTACGAGTCGCCCTCGACACATGCCGAATGAGAATGGCTGATTCCAACGTCGTCCCATTCAAGCTTGCTTGCTGCCTCTCGACTCTTTGTCGGAATGGCCACAGTGCCCACACCGTAGAATTCGGACTTGAAGCCAGCATACCCAAGCCTTCCTTCTTCACTTAGATCGCTTGCCCGCAGTGGAATCCAAACCGCCCCTTCCAGCTTACGGCGACGAATGTCCGTCATTTCAAACCAGCTCTGGTCTATTACGACACCCCGATCGTCGCAAGAGTCGACAAGTCCAATGGCCGCGATTTGTGTTCGCACGCCCTGGAAGAAACCGCATAATAGCAAGTGTATTTCGGAACCCCCCGCGGCCGCATGTAGTCGATGTACGCCTTCGTGCTGGCGTGGCGGTCCTCGAAGGCCCGCTTCTCCCGGGCCTCGCCCCAGAAGACCTCGTAGTTGCGGTTGCTGTTGAAGGGCGGGTCGATGTAGATCAGGTCCACGCAGCCGTCGGGGAGCTTGGGGAGAAGACCGCTTCCTGACGGGCGCGGCTCGGATGAGAGCTGGTCGAGGCAGTCGCCGCAGTAAATGATGCGCGCGTCCAGCAGCGCCGACGGCCGGGCGACGGAAGCCGCTGGCGTCGGTGCGGCGGCGGACTGGCCGCCCTTGCGGCTCGGGGCTTTGCGGACCATGCCGGCTGCATACCGCGCGTGCGCCCCAGCGTCAACGGCGTACGGCACCCAGGGGTAGTGCGGGCCTCCGGCCCGCGGGCAGCCCGCCGTCTGGCGGGCGAGGACGCCCACCCCACCCGGCGAGGACGCCCACCCCACCCAGCGGGACGCCCGCGCTACCCTCGACCTCGACCCGTTTGTGGAGTTGCTTACGCCGTAGGCAACAAGGCAACGAGGGAACAAGGCAACGAGGCACGCAGGCACGAAGGGGAGGCCCAGAGGCAACCAGGCAACCAGGCAACCAGGCAACCAGGCAACGGGGCAACGAGGCCGCCGGCGGGGCGGAGCGTCGGCTACGGCGGGAAATACCACGTGCCGTCCACAGATACCGCAAGCACCGCTTTCAGGTTCGGGACGTAGGCCGTCTCGATGAGCACGGTGTCGTCGGGGAGGTAGTTGCCGCCGTTGAAATGCGCTTCGATCAGCCCGGCGCCGTCGCGCAGGCGCAAGGCTTGCCACTCGAACGGCCAGTCGTCCTCGAGTGGGATGCCGCCCTCGCTCAGCAGCCCGACGACGATGCCAAGCGCGAGGTCGGGACAGGAGCCGAGCTGGGGCACCGCGCGGGCGAGCTGCTCCCACTCCCGCACGTCGCGCACCTGCACCAGCCCGACCCGACGGCCCAGCGGCTGGCAGAGCGGGCGCAGCGCGTCGCGGTCGGAAACAACGTGCCGCTGCCGGTCCGCTAGCGGTTGCACGGGGGCCGTCTTCAGCTCCTGCAAGCTGATCGTCGGCGCGGTCGGCGCGCTGCGGCATCCGCCGATGGTGACCAACACCGCGGCCAACCACGGGACACGCAACCCGCGTCCACGCCGGCCGTTCAGCGTGGTCTCGCTCGTCGCCGCGCACGCACCGCCCGGCGCGGCACTCGGCTTGCCAACTCGGCCTGTCAACCTTAATCTCCGCTATTTCCCTGGGCGGCGGGCAGCCGGCCCCGGGCGGTATATCGTCCAACCAGACGCAACGCAGGAGTGGCCGGATGATCGTCGGCGTCCCGAAAGAGATTAAGCCGCAGGAGTACCGCGTCGCCGTCGTCCCGGCCGGCGTCGAGCAGTTGCGCCGGCACGGACACGCGATTCTGGTGGAGCCGGGTGCCGGCGTGGGGTCCGGATTTGCCGACCAGGATTATCAGGCGTTAGGCGCGGACATCGTCGCTTCGGCCGACGAAATCTGGCGCCGTGCGGCGCTGATCTGCAAGGTCAAAGAGCCGCTGCCCACGGAGATCAAGAACATCCGTGCGGGGCAGGTCATCTTCACGTACTTCCATTTTGCCGCCGACCGCGCCCTGACCGAGGGCGTGCGCGACACGCAGTGCGTCGCCATCGCGTATGAGACCATAACCGACAAACACGGCCGCCTGCCCCTGCTGGCCCCGATGAGCGAAGTGGCCGGCAAGATGAGCATCCAGGAGGGCGCCAAGTATCTCGAAAAGCCGATGGAAGGCCGCGGCATCCTGCTGGGCGGCATCCCCGGCGTCGAACCGGCCAACGTGCTCGTGCTCGGCGGCGGCATCGTCGGCACCTGCGCGGCCAAGCTCGCCGCCGGCTTCGGCGCCAGCGTGGTCATCATGGATATTGACCTCTACCGCCTGCGCTACCTGGACGACGTGATGCCGGCGAACGTCTCGACCGTGTACAGCACGCCGGAGGCGATTCGCCGTCATCTGGCCGAGGCCGACCTCGTCATCGGCGCCGTGCTCATTCCGGGGGCGCGCTGTCCCATGCTGGTCCCGCGCGAGTACCTCAAGCTGATGAAGCCCGGCGCCGTGATCGTGGACGTCGGCGTCGACCAGGGCGGCTGCTGCGAAACCACCCGGCCCACCACGCACGACAGCCCGACGTACGTCGTCGATGGCGTCGTACACTACGGCGTCGCGAACATGCCCGGTGCGGTCGGCCGCACCAGCACGATCGGTCTGACCAACGCGACCATCCCCTACCTGGTCAAGCTTGCCAACCTTGGGTTCGAAAGGGCCGCCGCCGCTGATCCCGGACTGGCCGAGGGCATCAACCTGGCCTATGGTAAGATAACCAGCCGGCCGGTCGCGGAGGCGTTCAACCTGCCGTACGAGCCGTACGTGCTGAAGAAGTAGCCGCCGCGCGCGGCGCGCTGCTCCACCGGCGGTGTGGCCCGCAGGGGCGCTGGCCGGTACCGCGGGGCGCGCTCGGATCTCAGCTTGCAGGACCGCACATGAAGAAATGGATCGTCGTGTTGGTGGCCGTCGGCGCGATCGGCGCCGTCTGGTACTACCTCCGCACGTACCAGCGCTTTACGCCGATCTGGTACCAGCCGAAGTTCGGCACCGTTTCGCGCGGCGACATCCGCGTGCCGATCACCGCCGCGGGCCTGATCGAGCCCAACCAGCGCATTGAGGTCAAGTCGAAGGCGTCGGGCGAGGTGATTGCGCGGCCCGTGGACGAGGGCAAATTTGTCCGCAAGGGCGACGTGCTGCTGGTCCTCAAACGCGACGACGAGGAGCGCAAGTTCAACAGCGCCCAGGCCGAACTGGACCGTTCCAAAGCCCTGCTGGCCCAGGCGGAGGTCGCGGTCGAGGAGGCCAGGGCGAACATCACTACGGCAGAAGCGGAGATTGAGCGTCTTACCGCGGAGTGCCAGGCCAGCGACTTCGACCTGCGCTGGGTGAAGCAACGCTTCGACGAGCGCACCGGAAGCGAGTTGGAGTACGTTAACGCGCAATCGCGCCACCACGTGAACCTGGCGCTCAAAAAGACCGCCGCGGCGCGGCTGGTCGCGGCCCGCAGCGCGCTCACGAAAGCGGAGGAAAACGTCAAGCTCCAGCAGGCGGTCGTGCGGATCTCCGAGATGCAGCTCGGGGACGCGAAGGAACGCCTCGACGAGACCACGATTCTCGCCAAGCACGACGCGCTGGTGACCGACGTGCGCGTCAAGATCAGCGAGATGATCCAATCCGGCACGATGTCCCTGACCGGCGGTACGGCCGTGATGTACCTGGCCGACGTGTCGAAGAAGAAGGTCGTCGCCCGCGTGGACGAATCGGACTATGGCCGCGTGCTGAAGATTTCGCCGCTCGACGCGCTGCCGGAGACGCCGGGCTTGCGAGAGGCGGCGGCGCAGGGTGCTGACGACCCGGAGAAGCGCTCTGGCCAGGTGCGGCTGACGGTGGACGCGTTCCCCGAAGAGGAGTTCGAGGGCGTCATCGAGCGTGTCGAGCCACAAGGCAAACTCAATCAGGGCTCGGCGATCATTCAGTACGACGTGCACGTCGCGATCACCGACCCCAAAGCGCACCGGCTCCCGCTGGGGGCACAGGCGCAGGTCGAGTTCACGGTCGAAAACGCGTCCGAAGCCCTGCGCGTGCCGGCCGAGGCCGTCAAAAGTTACCAGGGTCAGCGCGGCGTGTGGATCAAGGTTCCGCCCGAGCGCGGCTCGAACGAGCAGTGGGGCAAGAGGTTCGTGCCGTGCCGGTTCGGGATCACGGACGGCGAGTACACCCAGGTGATCGAAGCCCTGGGCGACGCCAAGCTGGACCCCGGCACAACCGTTTATACGAAGCTGCCGCGTGACGTCGAGGAAGAGAAGAAATGATCGTCGCGCGCGAAGACCCGGGCCGGCTA
>Ga0214473_10007633_pt1 | contig 12806 bp, 13 predicted proteins | sample RVTome_7_FD_203509 | JGI IMG/M metagenome (GOLD analysis project Ga0214473, IMG submission 203509) | Soil microbial communities from uranium-contaminated site in the Upper Colorado River Basin, Wyoming, United States - RVT98D197 | ecosystem: Environmental > Terrestrial > Soil > Contaminated >...
AGCAACGCCGGCTCACCGAGCCGGCGTTGCGCGTTACGGACAGGGTGGGATTCGAACCCACGAACCGGTTACCCGGTTACACGCTCTCCAGGCGTGTGCCTTCAGCCGCTCGGCCACCTGTCCTCACGAGCTAAGCGACGGAATTAAGCGAGGTTAGGAAACGGGGTCAACCCGTGCAGTCTGCCATGGTGGCCATTGACGAGCCCCGAATGGCCACCACAGAAACCCCGAAAGGTCGGCGCGTCAGCAGCGCCTCCCGCATGATCTCCTCGTCCGGCTGCTGATAGCACGTGAGGAGCGTTTTCGGGTCCTTCCACCCGCCCAGGTAACACAGGTCTTTGAGCGGGAGGTTCTTCAGCTCCGTTGCGAACTTGCGTCGGAGCCCATGCCACCGGGCCCGAGCCGGGAGGTCGATACCAGCCACCTCCGCGGCGTGCGCGAACGCCTTGTCCAGCGTTCCCTTGGGGCATGGGATGTCTGGCTTCCGCTTGCTGGGGAGTACCCAGGTGTCGCCGATGGTCGCCGCCCGCTTCTGCACTGCGACCAGCGCCGCCTGCAGGGCCGGGGACATGGGCGTGACGTGCTCGAACCCGATCTTGTCATGCGCCGCCCGCCATCGGATCCGGCTCCGCTCGAGGTCGAGGTCCGACCAGCGCAGGTGCCGAATGGCACTCAACCGATGCCCGGTCTCGTTGGCGAGGACGAGGGTCAGCCCGACCCGCCAGTCCAACTTCCGAGCCGCGACCAGAAGCGCCTGATACTGCGCCTCCGTGACCGCAGGGCGCGCGGGACTGCGCTCCCGCGGCATCGCATACCCCCTGAGCGGATTCTGGGCCAGGAGGGGCTTCCCGTCCTCCCCTGCCTGGGTCGCCCAATGAAAGACGGCTCGCAGCCAACTCAGGTCGTACTCGAGCTGGCGGTCCCCGACCGGCCGGCCGCAGGGGCCGATACGCCCCGCTCGCCGGAGGTCAATGAAGTGCTCCCAGTCCCGTCGGTTCAGGCTCGCCGCCCGCCGGTCCCGCCCCCAGAGCTCCAAGAACATCCGAGCGGCCCGACGGTCATGTGCTTGTTTCCCCACTCCCTTCCGTGGGGTCACCTCCGCCACGTAGATGTCAAAGAGCGCCTTGAGGGTCAGCTCCCCGGTCCCGATGGTGGGTCCGGCGGCGAGCCGAGCGGCCATCGCCTGCACCTGCTGGATCGCTCGCTCGCGGTCTCGATGCCCGAGGGAGACCCGCTGCCGGCGGAGCCTCCCCGTGGCCTCGTCGCGCTCCCGATACTCAACGAACAGGGCACCGGAGCGCGCCTCGTACGCGCAGACGCGGTTGGTGCCCCGCGCGCCTGCGCTGTAACTCCAGCGTTTGCTGGCAGTGATCATCGCGAACTCCTCCCGTGAGGGTGGCTCGCGATAGACCGCACGATCTGCCCTTTGCTGGCACCGACAATCTGTGAGTCCGTTTGCTGGGGGGGCAAGTGGCCCGGCTTGCGGGGCAGGTCCGTACGCCGGACACGGGGAGCGTTGGGGCGCCCCACGTTCGGGATCTTGCCATTTCGCACCAGCCGCGAGAGATGCTCGCGGGTGTACCCCGACGCGCGGGCCGCCTGGGTCAGGGTCAGCAACTCGGCTCCGAAGGCCTCGATCAGGCTCGTGAGGTCCGCCAAGATCAAGTCGCAGAGGAGCGATCCCGGGACCTGCGCATCCAGCTTCCGCAGCTCGTCCCGGCGGGCTCGCCAGCGCTCGCACAGCTCACTCAGCGCCGGAGCCAGACGACTGCTCACCATGACCTGCGCGCCGCGCCGGCCGCCGCCCAGTGACGGCACATCCCCAGCCCGGAAGAGGAACCCAAGCCCGGCTCGCTGCGCGTGCCCTTCGCTTGGGCGTTCATCGGCACGGCCGTTCGTGGTTCAGAACGGGACACGGTCACCTTCCACGGTCTCCCATGCATCACCGGCATTAGGAGGCGGCGCCGGCACAAACGCACGGCTCACGATCCGGCTGCCTTCGACAGTAAGCCACACCGACCGCCCCATCGCCTGGCCGCGGTAGCGCTGCTTCAGGCAGACCACGGCCATCGTCCTGGGTTCCTCGTGGTCGGTGACCGACGCCTGGCCGTGCAGGATGGTGCGACGCTTCTGCATGGTCGTGTTCGGCTTCAGCGGGCGGTACAGTCCCAGCGCCACGTCCGCGTTCTCCTCGATGGCGGCGGAGCCCTTGTACCGGGAGAGGGATGGAGGGCTATGCAGGTCCAACGGCCCGACATCGCGCTCCCGCGTCAGCTGGCAGGCCACGATCATCGCCACGCCGCGCTCAACGGCGAGCGTCTTCAACTCCTTGGCTAACTCCTCGAGCTCCTCGCGGTCCTGGGTGATGCGGTGGAGATGGTCGAGGATAATCACCCGAGGCGGCGCGCCAGTCCGGGCGTCGAATGCCCACCCGATCTCCTCCGCCAACCGCTTGAGGTCCAGGCGGGTCGCCGTGCTGAACGTGATCTCTGCCTGCTCAGTGAGGCGACGGATCTCGCGTTCGAGGGCCTCTCGCTCGGCCTCGTCCGTACGATTCTCAAAGACCCGCTGCTCATCCAGTCCCAGCCGTTGCGCTGCCCACTTCTTCACAGTGTGCTCCGCAGGCAGTTCGGTGCCGAAGTACAACGTGGCGACGTGCTCCTCCAAGAGGTGTGACAATAGGCTCAGGAGCCAGCTGGTCTTGCCGTTGCCGGGTCTGGCGCCGATCACATAAAGCAGACCGGCTACGAGCATCCCGAGTAACCGATCGACATCGCCCCAGCCCCAGCTCGCCACCGCCTGCACGTCCTGTAGGCTCGCCAGCGCGGCGTCGCGGATACCGGCGTTGCGCGCCCGCGCCGTCTCGTGCGTGGCCGCGGTCGGCTCGACGGGAACGAGATCCGCGAGCTTCCGGCCAGCGTCCAGGTGGTCCGACACATCCTTCCCCTCCGCCGGTTCGACGAGCACGACGCGCTTGGCGATGCCTGTCAGCGCCTCGACGACGGCGGCGGCGTGGGCACGGCCAGGCTCGTCCTGATCGGCCACGACGGCGACGTTTGCCCCCCGGAGGGCCTCGCTGTACTCCGGACGCCACTTGCCCGCGCCGCCCGGGTTGCACGTGGCTGCGTAGCCGGCAGCCTCGACGGCGTGGACGTCCTTCTCCCCCTCGACCACGAAGACGCGCTTGCCCGCGGCGATCGCCTGCCGCACTGCGGGCAGCCGGTAGAGCACGCGCGTCACGCCCTTGAGGTTCCAGATCCACCCCCCGGCGCCGTCGGGCCGACGCTGGCGGAAGTCCTTGGGCACGAACCGCACGACCTGGTACAGCAGCACGCCGACGTCGTCGGTGTAGTCGTAGCTGTCCAGGATTTCACCGCGCGGACCATTGTGGTGCCCCGTCACCAGCCCGATGGCGTCCGCAAGTCGCCGGGCCGCCTCGGACAGCTCGACGCCCCAAACGGCCGCCGCCACCGTCACCGGCGAACCGGAGAGCCCGCACGCCGGGGAGTGGCACTTCGCCGCCGTACGGCCCCGGTCCTGGAAGACCGAGAAGGACGGCTTGCGGTCGCCATGCTCGTGGTTCCTGGTCAGCGGACAGCGCCAGCCGCCGGCGACCTTCGCGGCACCGATGGCCTCGGCGAACCGCTCCGGGGTGATCGCCTCGGCGATCGCGTCGTAGTCGATGGCGGTCACAAGGCCCCCAGATCCTCGTCGGGCCGGAGCGGGACCGGCTCGTTGCGGAGCGCAGGCGGCAGGTCATCCCCGCGGTCCATGCCGCCCACGTGCCCATTCGCCCAGCGATCGCGACGTTCGGCGTTCCGGAACAGCGACTCGGGCATCTGATAGCTGCGGGTGCCCATGTGGAAGTCAGATGCCTTCACCCGCGCCAGGATGCCCTTGAACGCCTCGCAGGGGTCGGGGGTCTGTCCGAGGTGCTCGCGGTACAGGGCCGTGAGCACTTGGCGGCGCTTGTCGGTGAGCCGGGGATGGGGGGGCGCGCCACCGAGCTCGTCGAGGTAGACCGTCCAGAGGTTGGCGATGGGCACGCCCCCCCCGTGGTCTCCCGCAGGAGCAGGGTCGTGCGATTTCCCAGAGTCTCCGTTAGGAGACTCTAACTCTGCCGATTCATCTGTATGTGGTGACGGCTGCTGACTCTTGCTGATTCCTGCTGACGCTTGCTGACGTTCTTGCTGACGTCGAGCCCGATGCCGCTGCGCCGCCTCACGGTTCTGCTCCCGCCGGTGCTCGGCACTCTTCAACTCGCGGTATTTCCCATAGTTAAGTAGATGCCAGCCCCCTTCGATGACCGTGATCCGCCGGCCCTCTTGGTCTTTGGTCCGACTGTAGGGATCGGGGGCGGCGAGGCGGACAATGGCCTCCTCGCACTGCGCGATGCTCACCCGGGCGGCGTCCGCCAGGCCAGGCAGGGAGGCCCAGACGTCGCCGTGGTCGTCAGCCATCGCCAACATCGTGATCCAGACGACCTTGACGTGGAGATCCTCGCGCCAGACGGTCGAGTGGATCAAGGTGGAGAAGAGCTTCACGTACATGGCCGGCCTACTCGAGGTCCGACCGCACGAGGTGCCGGGCGCGCAGGACCCAGGGGAGCACCGCTCCGCGGAGCACGACGGGGTACGCAGGCCCCGTCCGTCGGTCGAACCAGCCGGACTACGGCCTCGGGGATGGGCCGTCTCACATGCGCTCCGCGTCCGATCTCGCGGGGGGGGCTACTACCCGCTGGCCAGGTGTCGTGGTATCGTACCTGCGAGCCATCCGCGTGCCTCCTCCCGTCGCGGTTGGTGCGCCTGGTGGGGTTTGCGCCCCCGCCAGGCGCGTTTGCTAGGTGGTGGTTCGCACCTCGCGCCGCGCTGCCGCGGGTGCTGCCTCCGCGAGCGCTCGCCTGAGGAGTGCCCGTACCAACCGGCTCGCCGGAACTCCCAGCCGCCGAGCCGCCTGCTCAAGCTGCTCGCGATCGCGTGCCGAAATGCGGATGGTCAGCGGCGAACCATCGAGTTGATCAGGTTGAAGACCTGGAAGAGTGTCCAACGTCACCATGCCCCCCGTCTGGCGCTGGGTCAGACGGTATGGTAGACTGCGTTGTTCAGCCAGCACCCAGAATTCGGCGCACTGTGAACAACCCGAGGGGGCAGTGGGCAGGACGCGGATCCGGGACCTTGCGGCAGAATTCGGCATCGAACGCGGCCCACTGAGCCGGTGGCTCGCCGCTGTGGGTATTCCAGTCCCACGCGGTCGGTCTGATCTGGACGACCGGCAGGTGGCGTTGGCGCGCGCCAAGTGGGAGCGCGAGAAGCGCCACGGCCGCTCTGCGGACGGCAAGCGGAACAGTCGGCAGATGAAGCCGACCCGGCGCGATGAGGTCACGAAGAGCCGCCGCAATCCGCCACGCTCGAATTGGACGCTCACCCTTCACCGCCGCGACACCCTAGCCTCTCTCATCAACTGCGCGATCCAGGAGCAGCATGAGGGAAGCACGAACCTGGCGGCGAAGTCCATCAAGCGCGAAATAGACAGCTACGAGCGCCGCCATGGGGAACCACGGTTCGCCAGCCTCAGCCGACCACAGCTCCACCGCCTGCGCCACGGCGAGCTTCGCTCCATCGGGGAAGCGACGCTGTACGGCTTGATGTTCCTCGTGCCGGACAGCGACGCGCTCTTCCGGACCATTCTGTCACCAGGGGCCCGCGAACTATTGAGACGAGCGGACAGCTTCTACGAACACCGCCGGCTAGCGCGATCCACGGAGCGGGAGGAAGCTCGGCAAAGGGTCGTGCAGGCAATGCGTGCGAGCTTTCCAAAGGCGTTCGAGAAGTTCGACAACCTCGTACGTAACAAGGGCCACTCGGAGCAGACCGTCGAGCTTGCCATCGATCGCGTTGCTGAACCCTTTGTACTGGCGCCTGAGACTGGCCACGTTGACCGCGATTGGGATGAGCTTGTACCCAAAGAGCAGCGGGACTATGTGCGGTTGACCCTCGGTAGGGAGCGGATACTCCTCAGCCGCGACCACGATCTCGAGCGCGTGCGGCTGAAAGGGCTCAACAGATTCCTGGCTGCCTTCAGGAAGCAGACCGCTCAGGGTCCAACGGACGGTAGCCGAGCACTGTTGGGGCATCGATGATCTCAGTGCCGGCGCTGCTCCGCGACGTGACCTTCCTGACAGCCCTCTACGGCGCTCTGGTGGCCACAGTCGTCGCTGCCCTCCAATGGCACGCGCATCGTAGGGATCGCCGCAGGGTCAGGCTTGACGCAGCCGTCCAGCAAGCCTTTGACCCGACCCCTCCCGATTCGGCCTTCACCCGTGTGGCCGCGTCTGAACCTCAGATTGTGTTCACGGTCACCAACATCGGCCGGCGTCCGGTGCGGATCACCCATTTCGGCGTGCGCTTTGGGATTCGCTGGGGTGAGGTCCGCAAGCGTCGGAGGGAGTTCCTAACGCAGCCACGCCCGGAGCTTCCTCTGGACCTGACTGAAGGCGAAACGTGCGAGCTCAGAGGCCCGAGCTTCGCCGGTCAAGTGAAGCTCCCGGACGCCACGGCGGTCTTTGTCTGTGATTCCCTTGGGCACCGGTGGGAGCGCCACGGCGAAAGTTTAGGGCAGTCCGCCGGCCGACGAAGGACCTGCCGATAGCACTGTTCGGCGGGCGCACGAGTGACGCCGGTAGCTCCGGAGCACGGCCCCGCGCCAACGGTGTGAAGGAGACACACACGGGATGAGTCGTCGTCGGAGAAACCGGAGGAAGGCGCGGGAGCACAGCCCGAAACCGCGCTCCCGTATGCTCCAGGTTGACTTTGGGGAGCCCGTCTCACTCAACGGCGTCAGGATCCACCAAGATGGTAAGATCGAGTTCCTGAGGAACGACGATGTCATGGTACCCAAGTCCGCACACACCCAGATCTCTTACGATCGTCCGAAGGGTCCCAAGGTCCTGAGTCGCGCTTACACATCCGGAGCGCGCCTGAACAGTCACCCGAATGCAACGCTTGATTCAGCGGACCGGATCTACTGGATTGACACCAACTCCATGCTCGTCGAGGACCAGCTAATCCACACGACCTGCATCATCCTCGGCGAGCCAGTGGGGCACACACCCAACTTCACATTCCTGCGGTACCAGAAGGTACACGGCCTCGAGTTCCGCGGGCCGTGCGAGCGCCCCGAGGCATTCGTCTGGTGTGAAGCTTGGAGATGACGTACGATCTCTCCGGGCGCCGCCGCACGCTGCGCCATCCGGGGACGGTCGCGCCGAGCGGGAGCGTGCCGGTGCGGTATGTCTACAACACGGTCGGCGCCGTGGATTCCGTGGTCAGCCCGTACGGGCAGGCGTTTGGCTTCCGGTATGATGCCGCGGGGCGGATGGACAGCATTGCGTACCCGAATCCCACGGGGATAGCCTTCAGCTACGACTCCGATGGGCGGCCAACCGGGCGATATGCCTACTCGACCTACCCCGACGTCGGGGGCGGCGACATCATCAACGAGCGGGTGTGGTACAACGCGGCCGGGCGGGTGGACTCGGTGTGGGATTTCGCGAGTCGCGTCCGGTCGGAATTCAAGTATACCGGTCACGGAGCGGTGGCATTCAGCGAGCAGGGCTACTGGGACGGCCCGTGGGAGGCCGGCACGTACCGGATGACCGTGGCGGACTGGTCGAACGTCGATGCGCTTGGAAATCGGCGAGCGCACGTGGTGGTGACCGGGCTCCCCATGCACATGACGCCCGCGTTTGACACGACCACCTATGATGCGGACCGCGGTTGGCGTGAGCTCAAGACGGGGTTCTACGTCGGCGATCAGTGGCACTGGGCCACCGACAACGCCGTGAATGATGGCGCGGGCAACCAGCACCTCACGACGCGTTTCCGTTCGTCCTCGTATTGCGTCAACGGCGACGCCGTGATGTGCTGGTTGCATGAGACCCAGCAGTACGGCGAGACGATTGGCCGGTACTACGCGGCGGACCAGCAACTGTTCCACGTGGATATGCACTCCAATGCCCCGCATCCGGGGCGGAACGACGTCGGCGGCCTGGAGGACTTCCGGTATGACGCGCTGGGCCGGCGGGTGCTGCGGTACTATCAGAGTCGGTTTATCGATTATCCGATTGGGGACGATGAGTACTGGTCCTACCTGATTGTGTACTTCGAGCGCACCATTTGGGATGGGGACCAGGTGTTGTACGAGATCCGGGCGCCGGGCAATGCGCCGGAGGATGATGACGCGGGGAACACGGTCAACGACCACTTGTACGGGCGGGTGACGTACGTCCACGGCCCAAGGTTGGATCAGCCGCTGATGACCCTACGGGCCGACCAGCCGAGCGGGAGCGCCTTGTCCCTGTATCTCTACGCTGATTGGCGCGGCGAGATCACGGCCGGCACGTGGCCGGGCGGGTGGGTCGACGGGCGGGGCCCGAGTTCGCTGGTGGACTGGCAGGCGAAGCGGGTGACGACGTGGCGGGAACAACTGAGTCAGTTTCAGGAGGTGGCCAGCGGGGAGACGTGGATGGGGAGTCTGCTGTCCAGCCAGCGGAACGGGACGCGGGATCTGTACAACCGGAATCGGTACTATGACCCGGCGTCGGGGCGGTTCACCCAGGAAGACCCGATCGGGCTCGCGGGCGGGCTCAACCTCTACGGCTTCGCGGGCGGCGATCCGGTCAACTTCAGCGATCCGTTTGGGCTGTGCACACCTTGGCCGGCATGCGCAAACGTTTACTGGGACGACGCAGCTGTCGCGGGCCACCAGCAGGGGGGCCTCCTCGGCGGCCTCCGGGCCGCAGGCGCTGTCCTCATGGGGTCTTTGATTGAGGGTTTTGGCATCAACGAAGCAGACCGCGGGATGGACGAAATCGCGAACGGCAACGTGTTGCGAGGAGCCGCAATCGTTGGCCTCGCGATTATCGGGAACCTACCAGGTGGAAACCTTGCGAAGATCGAGGCGAACCTGGCTCGGACCGTCAAGGCAGCCCAAGGTGCTGAGGTCACAGCAAGAGCGGTGGGAGGTTTCACCCAGGCAACTTGGACTGTCCTGGGGAGAGAAGGTGGGGCGTCGCGGACGGTGTGGAACAAGGTCATCAACTCCGAAGGCAAGACCATAAGGCTATATCACGACTCATATGACGCCGCCGGAGTCTTCCAGCATCGGAAGTTCAAAGTGCCGGATGAGCACATAGCGCGGTGACCATGGAGACTCTGACACGCGAGTCCGTGGTTTCGCTGCTTCAGTCATATGCCCTCGGCCGAACAGCTCTGGCGGACATCCGCACCTGGATCGGTCGGGTCGTCGCCGCCGACGACATCGAGATCGCAGATGAAGATGCTGCCGCGATCGCGGCGGTCATCAATGTCTTCGAGGATAGCAGCATCGAAGACTCAGAGCTACCGGCGCTGGCAGGGCATATCGCCGACATCCTCGGACTACTAGGCCTGTCTGGAGAGAAGTACGTCGCACTGATAGCTCTGTTGGTCAATGCGAGGCGCTTGTCGGACCTGCTACGACGTGTTGCCTCGGGACAAATCTCGGATGTTGCTTTGGGCAATGCCCTCAGCAGAACTCAATTGCCTTTGGGCGTGCGGCGGTGGCTGGAGCGTAGCTCTCCCCAACAGCGCGAGCGCATAGAGCGCGCGCTTACCGACGGCGACGTCAGGATGCTGGCTGCGGCTATGTGAGTTTGACCTTCCCCCCGAGAATAGGCCGGGATTGAATCGGAGGATCCAGAGGGGCTGGTCAGCCCAGAGGATCCGATGAAGGCACGCCGAAAGTACACCCATGAGCAGATCGTCAGCATTCTGCAAAAGCACCACGGGGGCGTGACGGCCAAAGAGACTATCCGGCGGCATGGGATCTCCCTGGACACGTTCTATTGCTGGAAGCCGAAGTACGGTGGGCTGGGCAAGACCGAAGCTGCAGCGGCTGAAGGCGCTCGAGGAGAGTTCGGTGAGAAGTCGGAGTGTGCTGGGAAAGTCGCGGGAGCCATTGTCACGGGACTTCTTGATATCGGTGGCGCCAGCGCGCTGACCAAGCTCGGCGTGGGGGCCGGACGGGCCGGGCGGCCGTAGTCGCCCCAGCTGTTCTCGCTCCGTCTCAAGCACGCCGGCGCGTCCGACGGAGCCTGTCAACCCGAGTGAGACACCCAGTGCCTGAGTTTACTGTACCGCCGCGACCAACTCCTCCTCCCGAAGACCGGGGGTAGGGAGGATCCTTCTCCGGCTGCCGATCGTCAGTCCGAGGGCCTCCTGGCGCGCCCTGCGGTGTGGGTCCAGCGCCTAACAGCGCCAGCGGGCCACGCCGCGGCCTATTGATCCACACTTCGGTCGGCACCACGGGCGGCTGGGGCACGCCCCGCGGGAAGCGCTCCGGATGCCGGGCGTACGCGCCGGCGAGGACCTGGGCCCGCTGCGCCGTCTCCGCCGCCGCGCGGCCGAAATGCACGTCCGTTGGCGTGAGCAGCCCGGCCGCCTGCGGACGGCCCGCCGGCTCGTGGCGTTCACCACCCCGGACCGGGGGCAGGAAGGCGGGCTGGAGCGGTCGTACTACGACCCCTACGGGCGGCGGGTGATGCGAACCTGGCTGAGCGACCTGTATTCGATCGGCATCCAGGCACGGGTGGACGAGCACCACGAGCGGTACGTGTGGGACGGATCGCAGATCCTCTACGAGGTACGGGCGCGCGCGGTGCCGGCGTCCGCGGACGACGACAACGCCTCGACCCCGGAGTTCGGGCGCGTCGGATACGTGCACGGCCCGGGCATCGACCGGCCGCTCGAGGCGTTCCGGGCAGACGGGTATTTCGGGTCGAACGGCTACGCCACCGACCGGCTTTTCCTCTATCCCGATTTCCGGGGCTCCATCACCCTCGGGGCCTGGTCGGATGGCAGCCAGGACCGCGACTCGGTGGTCGGGACCGTGGTGCGGCCCGCGTTCGTGGACTGGACGGCGCGCAACCAGTCGGTGTACAAGGCCGAGAATGCGGGGTACAACCTGTCCAACCTGAACTTCTTCGGCAGTCTCTTGTCGGAGCAGGTGGACGGGGTGAAACTCCACTATCTGCGGAATCGATTCTACGATCCGCAGACGGGCCGGTTCACCCAGGAAGACCCGATCGGCCTCGCGGGCGGGCTCAACCTCTACGGGTTCGCGGGCGGCGATCCGGTCAATTTCTCGGACCCCTTTGGCTTGTGCCCCTGGCACGACATCGAGTGCTGGGAAGACAAGATGTGGGCCGCGAGCGGAGGCACCGGGTTCGTAGGTCGTGTCCTAGCACCTCTCGGCTCGACGGCGCTCGAGGTCACTGGTCTCTCCTCGGTGGATCGAGGCGCGAAGGACGCGGCTGGCGGAAGCGCCTTGGCGATGGGCGGCCTGATTCTCGATATTGGATCGAGCGCAGTTTCAGGTGGTCGCCAGGGGAAGACGGCTGTCCGAGAGTTGATCAGGCACGCGACGGACAACCCGGGCGCTTGGAGGACCGTCGCGGCATTCGTCGAGCGGGCAGTGAGCAAGAAGGCACGAGGTGGAGTCAGCATCCAGCGTGTGATTCAGAACGAGGCTGGTGATCAGCTGGTTGAGCACACGATCTTAAATAGGGCGGGTGACGTCGTAGAGCAGCACTTCCGCCCAATGCTGAAACCGCCGATCGAACCCTGAGGCGTGTGGATCACAGTGATGGTGAACAGGCTGCCGGACATGTACGTGCTCGACGCTCTCGCGTCCGACATTGAGGATCTCGAGGGGATCCTCAGAATGCTCAACAGCGAGACGGAGCTCGGCTGGCACAAGGAGTGGGGCCGGAAATTCAGCCGCGAAGAGATTGTCGAGGCGCTCTGCCGTCTGGTGTCCAACGACCTCATCCTGACCTACGTGACGCCGGAAGAGCCCGGCCTTGTTCCCCTTGCGCCGCGTGCTCTGCCACCGGGGGACTTCGACGACGCCTGGTTTGGGCTCACCGAAAGGGGGCGACTTGTCCATTCCAACTGGGAGCCCGGTGGCGCCGGGCTCCCAGGAGAGGCAGTCTAATCGGTGAGATATCTATCCGCCTGAGGGTTACCGATTGTGCAAGCAAGTGGGCAGATATCGGTACGCGCTGGCGCGGCTCCCGATTCTGCCCAACGTCTTGCCTAGTCGCGCCCGGGCGGGCGCTCAATGGGTAGGTCCTCACCGGCTGCCAGCGCGCCGCCGGGTCTCCAGTAACGCGTCGGCTAGCTTAAGCACGGCGCGCCGATCGGCGGCGGGAAGCGCCTCGACTCGCTTCAACCGCTTCAGGAGCCGGGCCGTCTTCGGCGACGTGCCGTCCTTCATCGGTCTCACGCCGAGCAGCTCGTCCGTGCTCACCCGCAGGGCTTGGGCGAGGTGCACCAGGACTGCCCCGGGCGGCTGGGCGTCGTCGCGCTCGTAGTAGGCGATGACGCGCTGCGTCACCCCCACCGCCTTCCCCAACTCCTCCTGGGTGAGGCCGCGGCGCTGACGGATCTGGGCGAGGCGCCCCCCAAAGCTCTCCATGGTCCGCACCTTCATCGCGGCGATGACCGGCAGAAGTCGGGAAGGGCGCGTCGGACCTGGGAGGGTGTCCATTCAGAAGCCGCGAAGTGTGATCTCTTGAGCTGCGATGTGTGACGAATCGTGCGGTCTACCGCGAAAACTGTGACATCCTATCACACTTTGGCCCGTTGCCGCCCCGCTCTCCAGGCGTGTGCCTTCAGCCGCTCGGCCACCTGTCCAGACGACTAGACGGCTAGACGGAGAGACGGCTAGACGGCTAGGGGGAGAGAGGCGAAGGGGAACGTAGCGGG
>Ga0214473_10007634_pt1 | contig 12806 bp, 9 predicted proteins | sample RVTome_7_FD_203509 | JGI IMG/M metagenome (GOLD analysis project Ga0214473, IMG submission 203509) | Soil microbial communities from uranium-contaminated site in the Upper Colorado River Basin, Wyoming, United States - RVT98D197 | ecosystem: Environmental > Terrestrial > Soil > Contaminated >...
TCGAACCCTCTTCGGTTCCGACGCCTTCGAGGGAAGATCTTCGTCCTCGCCGCCGTCGCCGCAGCGGCGTTTGCGGCGCCGATCGGGGAGGCTTCCTCTCGGAGCGCTGATCCGCCGGGACCGTCCTTGCGGGGATTCGCCATCGAGACGCTGTCGAGCGCCCCGGATCAGGTGAGCGGTGGCGACGTCCTGCTGCGGATCCTCGTGCCCGGAAGGCACCCGCTCGAGCGCGTTCGCGTCTTCCGGAACGGAGAGGACGTCACCGACGCCCTGGCGCCCGAGGGGGGACGACATGCCCTGATCGGGCTCGTTCGTGGCCTCAGGCTCGGCAGGAACGTGCTCGGCGTCTCCCCCAACCTCTCCGGCCACGGTCGCGCGGCTCAGCTCCTGGTGAAGAACCACCCGATCGCCGGACCGATCTTCTCCGGTCCGCAGCAGCAGCCCTTCGTCTGCACCACCGCCCGGCTCGGCCTCGGGCAGCCGCTCGTCGACAACATGGAGGGGATCGGGATCCCGGTGGCGAGGGAGGATCCCGAGGGAGACTACCCGAGCGACGCGCGGGGCTACCCCACCGAGGAGGCGGAGATCGTCGGCTGGAGCAAGGACTGCGCCGCCGAGACCCGGATCGAGTATCGCTACCGGACCCTCGCGGGAAGCTTCGAGCCTCTCGCCGACCCGACCGCCCCGCTGCCGCCCGACATCGCGATGACGACCACGCTCGAGGGGCTCACCGTTCCCTACGTCGTCCGCTGGGAGCGGGGAACCGTCAACCGATTCGTGTACAGCATCGCGATGCTCGCGCCGGCCGGCGAGGAAGACCCTGTCGAGCCCGACGACGCGCTCTGGAACCGCCGCCTGGTATTCGCCTTGCAGGGCGGAGTCGCGATCGGGCACACCCAGGGGACCAGCGGGACCGCCGCCATGCTGCCTCACGATCTCCTCTCTCTCGGCTACGCGGTCCTGAGCTCCACCGGTCTCCGCACCGATACCACCTACAACCTGCAGCTCGGCGGCGAGACCGCGCTGATGCTGAAGGAGCACTTCATCGAGGCCCACGGCGTTCCGCTCTACACGGTCGGCGTCGGCGGGTCGGGGGGAGGGGTCCAGCAGTACGTCTACGGCCAGAACCATCCGGGCCTCCTCGACGCGGCGATCCCGCAGTACTCCTACTCGGACATGGTGACGCAGACCATCCACGTCGGGGACTGCGAGCTTCTCGAGCACTACTTCGACGTCACCGACGCCGGCAACCCGAAGTGGCTCGACGTCGAGAACCGGCAGGCGATCCAGGGCCTGAACGCTTCCTGGCATCCCGAGAACCAGAGCGCCGGCGAGGCGCGGCAGTGGAACCTGCTCTATCTGCTCTACGCCGTTCTCGGGCTTCCGGTGGCGGACGCCGCCCTGCCGCCGCCGGAGCCGCCGGCGCTGACCGAGTGCCGGCGAGCGTGGTTCGGCCTCTCCCCCCTGGTCATGAACCCGACCTTCACCAACGTCGACGATCTCGACAAGCTCGCCCAGGGGGTGGAGGGGGTCGAGTGGACCCACTGGGCCGACCTGGTGAACATCTACGGCACGGGCGAGTTCGGCTTCGCACGCGTGCCCTGGGACAACGTCGGCGTCCAGTACGGCCTGCAGGCGCTCCGCGATGGCGTGATCACCGCGGAGGAGTTCCTGCACCTGAACGCCAACGTCGGCAGCTGGAAGGAATCCCACGACATCGCCACCGAGGGCTTCCCCTTCGTGGGAGACGTGGACCCGATGAACTTCGACCCCTGGAGCTCGCGGAACATGAATCTGAGCCCGGACGGCGGCTCGACTCCGGCACCTCGGCGCGAGGGCGATCTCGACGCCATCGCCGCCGCCTACCGCTCCGGGATGGTCTTCACCGGAAGGATCGACATCCCCGTCATCGACTGGCGTCACTACCTGGAGCACGAGCTCGACATGCACCACACCCATCAATCCTTCACCACCCGGCAGCGGCTGATCGAGGGAAGAGGAGACGCCGACAACCAGGTGATCTGGTTCACCGATGCCCAGCCGGCCCGGGCCTTCGACCAGACGCCGGAGGCCTTCGAGGTGATCGACGAGTGGATGGCGAACATCCGCTCCCGTCCCGAGCGCGGCGTGGCCGAGAACAGACCGCCGCGGGCGGTCGACCGCTGCTTCACCACCGAGGGCGAGGAGATCGCCGCGGGCGATCACGTGTGGGACGGCATCTTGAACGACCGGCCCTCCGGCCCCTGCACCGAGCGGTTCGAGATCCATCAGACCTCGCGCATGGTCGCGGGCGGCCCGATCCGGGGCGGCGTCTTCAAGTGCCAGCTCCAGACGGTCGCCCGTGCGATCTCCGGGGGGGTCTACGGATCGTGGGTGCCGACGCCCGCCCAGCGGGCGCGCCTCGAGGAGATCTTCCCGGCCGGCGTGTGCGACTGGACGCGCCCCGACGCCGGGCGGCCCCCCTCTCGACGGAATCGGTCTCACACCCGCTAGTGTGATGCCGTCTCCTCCCGGAGCCTCGCGCCGAGGAGGCGGTCCCCTCCGCCCGCCCGACGGCACTCCTGGAGGCGAAGCCGTCGGGAGCCAGGAGGGTGACGAGCCTCACCCATAATGAATCAAACCCCGTATCGAAACCGCGTCGATGGACGCGCTCGGGTCGAAAAGACGCGCTCCTGTGATGCGCGTCACGTCGCTTTGACGCAGATTCGGCGAAAGGGGAGTCATCACGCTGCTCTATCGGGCACCGCTGCTGCCGGGTTGCACACCCGGTGACTCGGATCAGGGCTCTTGGCGAACGGTACAGGGGGGATACCGAAGATGCGCAGCTTCGCATGCTGGGCGGTCGCTGCCGCGGTCGCTCTCACCAGCGTTCCGTCGCTCGCCGCGGTTGGGCTGGCGGGAACCCGCGCCTGCTTCGTCTGGTCGCCAGCCACCGGTCCCGTCCAGTCCTACCTGGTCGAGGTGTCCAGGAACAGAGGGGCGTTCAAGGTGGAGCGGACCGTCCTGGTGCCGCGGGTGACCCTCGCCGGAAGGGTCGATGAGAAGCTCAGCATCCGCGTCTTCGCGGTAGGACCGGGCGGCCGACGCGGCATGCCCTCTCCAGTCTCCGATACCATTCAGTTCATGGGGTCCGAAAGCGCCACCGCCAGCGCGGGCAGCACCGACGACCGACCAAGCCGCAACGACGATGGAGGGAGCCGCGGCGGTGATGATGAAGGGGGCGGCAGCCGTGATGATGAAGACACCTTCGACGATGGCTGGAACGGAGAATACGGTGTCTGGCAGCCGAGACCCGCGGCGGCGGTGCGCTTGGCGAACGGGGCGATGCCCTACGACTTCAACGGCGACGGTCGCACCGACCTGCTGTGTCACAACCCCGAGGCCGGCATCCTGGCCGTCGGGCTGATGGGAGGCGCCTCGCGGCCCCGGTTCACCACTCTCGGCGCGCTGGAAGAGCCGTGGGATCCCGTTGGCTCGGGGGACTTCGATGGCGATGGATACGCGGACGTGTTGCTGCGAGCGCCCGTCCAGGGAAGCTCCGAGATCTGGCTGATGGGCGAAGGCGGGGTCCGCAGCATCGCTTCTTTCGAAGGTCCGAGGGAGAGCTGGAGAGCCGAGGCGATCGGCGACTTCGACGGCGAAGGCTTCTCGGACGTGCTGTGGCGAAAGAGGGAGAAGAGCCTGTTCTGGTTCATGCGCGGGCCGACACTGGAGGAGGAGGACTCCGGGCCCGCGGTCGCGGAGCGCATGACGGCCGCCTGCGCTCTGAAGCTGGATGGCGACGGCCGCTCCGACTTGCTCTGGAAGGGCAGCCAGGAGACCGTCGCCTGGTTGATGGACGGAGCGTCGCCCTGGCGGTCGGGTCCGATCGGGCCCCTCATGGAGGGGAGCCTGGCGATCGGCTGCGGCGACGCCGACGGGGACAGTTTCGGCGACGTGCTCTGGTACGACCCGGAGTCCCGCCGAGGAATCCTCTGGGTGATGAATGGCGGCATCGGGGTGGATCGAACCTTCGAGCTTCCGCCGCTGCCGGCGGGCTGGGCCATGGAGGCCTCGGGGGACTTCGACGGCAACGGCCTCGCCAACGATATCCTGGTGCGCGACACCAGGAGCGGGGCGATCGAGGTCTGGACGCTCCAGTGGAACTACGCTCGCAGCGACTTCCGCATCGTCTCCGCCGACCTCGCCGCCACGCTACCCGGGGAGTGGCGGGTGATCGCTCCCTGAGCCGACTCCTTCCCCCTCCCAGGATGCTCGGCGGCGAGCTGCCCGGAGCGGGGTGCGGAGATCCCGGGGCTGCGTCTCAGCCCATCCGTCTGCGCCGGAAGTGGGGGACGACCGCGTTCCCGTAGACCCCGGTGCGGTTGAAGCGCATGATCCTCCGGTGCAGGAGTGAAGGGAGCAGCCAGTCGTTCCGGCACAGCCAGCGGTGGTCGTACTGGATCGCCGAGCTCCTGGTGTCCGAGCGGTGCGCGTGGTACACGGCGGCCTTGTTGCCCCGCAGCACGTGGCAGCCGGATCCGTCGGGGGAGAGCATCGAAGCCTCCGGCTCCACGCCGAGCAGCTCGCACAGCTTCTCGATCATCGCCTCGGGAAAGAAGCAGAGCTCCTCGTAGCCGAGCCGCAGGCCCCGCAGGTCCTCCTCGCTGATCAGGCGCTGGATCTCGCGGTTCTTCCGGTACCACTCGCGAAACAGGCGCGCCATTCCCCGGAGCCTCGGGCTTCCTTCCCTCGTGCCAGGCTGCCGCTGCAAGTCGTCCTGCGAGGTCACCCACGCGCGCACGTCCTTGATCAGGTGGGCGACCCGGAGGTCGACCTCGGGAAGTCGTGCGAGCGCGTGCATCGGCGTCGGGGATTTCGAGGAGTCCACCAGGATCCGCTCGGGTCCGAAGACCTCCGCGAAGGTCGCGAGCACCACCCGGTACTGGTCCTCCAGCGCGTTCCCCGGATGTCGCGACAGGCGGGAGATCGCCTCTCCCCAGAACGCGCAATCTCGCGGGGCGCTCCCGCAGGAGCAGGTCCGCTGGAGCGTCAGCGCCAGCCCGTCCTCGCCGGGTCCGAGCGTCCGCGCCACTTCCCCGAGACCCACGCACCGGGAGTGGGCCGCGAGCACCAGATGCAGGAGCGTCGATCCCGAGTGCGAGGCGCCGGCGACGTAGAGGACGCGGATCATGCCCGCTCCCCGGCGGCCGCCCGAGAGAGCTGCCTCAGCCGCAGGAGAGGGATTCTCCGCCACCGCGCCACCACGCGATCTTCGCCCGCCTTCCGAAGCGGAGAACGTGGATGAGATTCGGATCGTTTCCGTCGACGACGAAGAACTCGCCCGCGCCGAAGCCCAGGCCCTTCGCCTTGGAGATCCCGAAGGGGTGGACATCGTGGCTCGCCGAAACCGCCTTCGAGCTCCACTCGACGCGCGCCAGCTTCTTGCGCCCGGTCAGGAGCCAGAGCGCGCTCCCGTCGAAGGCCATTCCGACGATCGGGCTCTCCGATGCGGCGGTCAGCAGGGGAAGGGGCTTGCCGCGGCCGTCGGTCTCCGCGAAGCGGTTGCCCTCGACGTCGTACTCGAAGACCTCGGGCCCGATGGCGAGGTAGAGCTTCCCCTCGATCACCACCGCCGGGCCGTACTTCCTTCCACCGGGAAGCTCCCGCCAGTCGACGACCCGGAACGGCCCGCGCCCGCCCCGCTTGCGCAGCCGGAAGACCGCCGGCTTGTCCACCGGCGGATCGAGGTTCGGCATGTTGACGGTGTTGAACAGCAGGAGGGTGTCGCTGGTGGGATCGTAGGTCACCACCTCGATCTCGCTGGTGTAGGAGCACTGCGTCCAGGAATCCTGATCCCCGTCTTCGCAGCGCCCCGCCTCGGGGAGGGCCTCGAGGATGTCGGCCGCTCCGATGCGCGAGCGGTAGTGCCCGGTCAGCCGATCGAGCTCGAAGACCGCTCCGGAGTGGTCGTCCCCGATCCAGAGGCGGTCGTCACCGGGAACGTGGACGATGCCCTCGGTATCCTTCATCCTCACCGTGGAACGCGCGAACGGCTTGGTCGAGATGGTGCGATCCTCGCACAGCGCGATCACCGGCTCGGCCTCCGGCTGCGGCGCGAGCGGACCGTACGCGCAGGATGCTGCAGCGAGCACCGTGAGCATGACGGCCGCCTGGAGCCGCTTGTCCACCATCCCCCTCTCCTCCAGCGCGATGGATCGGGCGTGGATGCTAGCTCTCATTCTCCGGGCGGTCCCGTGGTCAGCGGTCCGCGTCGGGGCGAGGCGCTCTGCTACCCTCGAGGCGAGGCACGGCGATGCTGGTGGCGAGGTTCGTACCCCAGGCCTGGAAGGCGCACTACTCGCGCATCGAGAAGCGATGGTATGCCAGCTGGCCCGGGGCAACGGGCCGGCTCCCGCTGCCCGACTTCCTCGGCATCGGAGCCCAGAAGGCCGGAACCACCTGGCTCTGGGAGAACCTGCGGCGGCATCCGGAGATCTTCGTTCCCGAGAAGAAGGAGCTTCACTACTTCGACAACAAGTTCGAGCGGCCGCTCCGCGAGTACGCGCGCCGCTTCGAGGACGCGCGCGGCCGGGTCAAAGGCGAGATCACGCCCGCGTATGGAGTCCTCCCCCGCGAGCGGATCCGCTTCATTCGCGCGATCATGCCGCGCGTCCGCCTGATCCTGCTGATCAGGAATCCCGTCGAGCGCGCCTGGTCCCAGGCGGTCATGGACCTGGTGGTGCGGAGCGGGAGAGCGGTGGGCGAGGTGCCGGAGGCGGAGTTCCTCGCCTTTCTCGAGTCGGAGCGCTCCGTGAGCCGGAGCCTCTACTGCCGGATGCTGGACAACTGGTTGAGCTGCTTCCCGTCGGAGCAGCTCTACGTCGGCTTCTTCGACGACATCCGCGAGCGGCCCCGGGAGCTCCTGGGCGAGCTGTTCGCTCACCTCCGCGTCGCGAGCGAGGTCGACTGGGAGGGGTTCCCGCTCGGGCGCGTGATCCTGCCCAGTGTGGAGCCCCGCGGCGAACGAGCGCGGGAAGCAGGCGTTCGCGCGGCTCCCGGGGAGGGCGAGCCCGTCCCCTGCCCCGCTTCCGTCCGGGAGCATCTCGCGCGCCTCTACGCGGAGGAGCTGGCCCGCCTGTCGGAGCGCTACGGAGAGCGCGTCACCCGCTGGCGGTCCGTCTGATCGCCTCTCCCCCGGCCGCGGTGGCTCACCAGAGCTCGTCCACGCGGCCCAGGATCTCGAGGAAGCTCCTCCGCTCCCGCGCGAGGTCGTGCTCGCTGAAGGTCTCTCTCGCGGCAGCCAGCCGCGACGCCGCCTGGGAGGGAGTCAGACGTGCGGCCGCCTCAGCCGCGGTGCGAATCGCCCGTGTCGAGAACGCGGGTCGGAAGCAGTTGCGGTCCGGCAGGCAGAAGGAGCGATTCCCCACGCAGTCGGGACACACCACGATCGTCCCCAGCCCCATGCCCTCGAGGGCGGGAATGTAGAAGCCCTCGCTGCGGTGGGGAAGGAAGACGGTGACCCGGGCGCGGTTGACGAGATCCAGGAACTCGGCCCTGGCGACCGCGCGGGTCGAGAGCCGGACCCGCCGGCCCGGTCTCCACAGCAGCCAGCTGAGCCGGCGACCCAGGCCCGGCTGCTTCAGGGCCGCGATGAAGAAGTCCAGGCTCCTCTCGGCGGAGGGGATCGGCTCCGGCATGCAGTCGGGGTCGATACCGTTGGGGATGGTGAAGATCGGGCCCTCCACCCTCCCGGTGGAGCGGATCGATTCGGCGACCTGCTCGCTCGAGCAGATGCGGATGGCCCGGTGGCGCAGGAACGGGTAGCGCGGATCGCCCGCGAAGCCGTGTCGCGTGTGCTGGATCAGGTTGATGATCGGGACCGGGGATCTCTCGCGCTCGGATTCGGAGAGATTGCGCCAGTCCGTTCCCGCCAGGAACAGGATGTCGGGTCGGCTGGGTGCGTCCGGGGCGAGTACAAAGCTCCGGATCTGGCGCCACGGGTTGCTCTCGTCCCACACCGACTCGCGGGAGAAGCGGACCTTCGGCACGTGATCGGGCGAGCTCAGCACGTGGTTGAAGTAGTCCCAGACCTTGAGGTGTCCGCCCTGGAACTTCTTGAAGTCCCTGAAGAACAGCACCTCCTTCACGCGGGGCTCCCCGCGAGACGCCGAGATCCCGCGCCGGCGGCGCGACCCGGCGGGGAGAGCGGGCGGATCGGCGCGTGCCCAGCCGCGGCGTCGGGGAGTCCGCCCGTCGATTTGACACCCGCCGTGGCGTTCCAGATATTCTCCCCGGTGTCGAGGGTCCGCGCGGCGTCTTCCTCGCTTCCGGAGATCAACCGATGTACCGCGAGCAGAAGACGCGGCTCACCGCCTACCGGAAGCTGACCGCCGGCATCCGGCTGCTGCCGGACTTCATCATCATCAGCGTCGAACGCGGCGGCACCACCTCGCTCTACCGCTACATCACCGCCCATCCTTGCGTGGATCCGGCCTTTCGCAAGGAGGTGCACTACTTCGACCTCAACTTCACCCGCGGCCTCTCCTGGTATCGGGCCCACTTCCCCACCCGCTGGCGCGCCGCCTGGGTCTCCTCCCGCTGGAGGCACCGGCTGCTCACCGGCGAGGCGAGCCCCTACTACCTATACCACCCCTGGGTCCCCGAAAGGATCCGCGAGACGCTGCCGGAGGTCCGGCTCATCGCGCTGCTGCGGAATCCGGTCGAGCGGGCCTACTCCCATTACCAGATGAACCGCCGCCAGGGGAAGGAGCCGCTCTCCTTCGAAGGGGCGATCGCGAGCGAGGAGGAGCGGCTGCGAGGTGAGTACGACCGGCTCGTCCGGGACGCGACCTACTACAGCGACAACCACTACAACTTCGGCTACTTGACCCGAGGCGTCTACGTCGACCCCCTGACCCGCTGGGGGGAGCGCTTTCCCGCCGAGCGCCTGCTGGTGCTCCGGAGCGAGGATCTCTACCTCGACCCTCGGGAGACGCTGCTCCAGGTCAACTGCTTCCTCGGCCTTCCGGAGTGGGAGCCGGCTCGCTTCAGGCCCTACAACCAGAAGCCCTACTCGGAGATCGATCCGAAGACGCGACGGAAGCTGCTCGACTACTTCGAGCCCCACAACCGGCGCCTCTACGAGTACCTGGGACGCGACCTCGGCTGGGCGTAGCGGGGACGGTGTTGCCTTTTGCCTTTTCGGCCGCCTGACCGCTAGAGCTTGCCGGGATTGCCCTTCTGGATCTTGATCCGGGCCCGAACCTGGCCATCCCGGACCCGGAGGTAGGAGTCGCCCTCGCGGGCAATCAGGTCGCACTTGGGCTCTTCCTTGCCTTCCCACTGGAAGCAGGCTCGGCCCTCCGCATCGATGAACCAGGTGCCCACCGCCTTCTCGCCGCCCTTGGTGGTCTGCCTCCGGGCCGTGCCGTCCGGGGCGAAGTAGGCGGTCCAGCGGCGCCCCGTCTGCTCCTCGTCCTTCATCCCCTCGCCGATCTCGGTATTGCCCTGGAGGAGCTCCCGCACCTGGTCGCCCGAGAGGAAGTCCCGCGGTGTCGCCGCGGTGTCTTGCTGCGCCGCTTCGGGGTCCTCCTGCGCCGCCGCAGGGATCGGCGCGACCAAGCAGAGCATCATCGAGAGCACGCCCAGGGTGAATGCCTTCATCATCGGTCGATTCTCCTGATCGAGGGAGCGGCCGCGCTCCGCCTCCGGCCGCTGTCCCCGCCCTTCACGGGCGCATCTCGATCGGGGACGGCGACTGCCTGCGCGGCAGGCTCTAAGTTCCTTGCGCCACAGCATAGCCCGACCATGGCCCGGTGACTCGGAGCTTCGAATCCCATCGCTTAAGACTCCCTTCATCTCGCCCCCCGAAGCAGGGTGGGATCGCGCGTCGCCCCGACTTCCCGGAGCTCGCTGCGCGCCTTTGGAGCAGATCGTCGCGCTATGCTGTGCCGCGATGGACGAGCGACCCACGGGACGAGCCAGCTCGGGCTACCCGCTGATCGTCATCGGGATGCATCGCTCGGGCACGAGCCTGCTCGCAGGACTTCTGGATCGAGCGGGAGTCCCCATGGGGAGCGACAGGAACGTCCACGACGAGTCGGCCTTCTTCCTCGAGCTCAACAAGTTCCTGTTCCGCGCAGCCCACGCGGAGTGGGACTACCCGCAGCCGGCGCTTCTCCTGCTCGAGGTGCCGGAGCTCCGCCAGGCGCTGGTGGAGCACCTGCGCTCGCGGTGCGCCTCGAGGGGAGCCCGGGCCTACCTGGGGTGGCGGCGATGGCTCCGCGGCTCGCGGATCGAGGCCGAGCGGGGCCTGTGGGGCTGGAAGGACCCTCGCAACTCCTTCACGTTACCCCTCTGGCTCGAGGTGTTCCCCGGCGCGCGCGTCCTGAACGTCTACCGCAACGGCGTCGACGTCGCGGAGAGCCTCGTGGTTCGCGAGCGCGGCCGCGTGGCGCGGATCCACAACGCGGTCCGCTCCTGCCGTTGCCTGACCCACGAACAGGCCTTCGAGCTGTGGACGGAATACGTGGCCGCGAGCCTTCGCCTCACCGCGGCGCTCGCACCCGATCGCGTCCACCAGGTTCGCTACGAGAGCTTCCTCGCGGAGCCCGAATCGGGGCTCCGGGATGTGGCGGGCTTCCTGGGTCTCGATCTCTCGGACGGCGAGATCCGAGCGCTGGTGAGCGACGTCGAGCCGGAGCGCGCACTCGCCTTCCGCGAAGATCCGAAGCTGGTCCGCCTCTACCGGGAGACGGCCCAGCATCCGCTGATGCAGCAACTCGAATACGGCGATCTCGCGTGCCTGCCGTCGAGCTGACGGTGGACGTCATCCTTCCCACTTGCGCTGGCGAGCGCTGGGTGGGCGAGGCGATCGAGAGCGTCCTCCACCAGACCCATCCCCTCTGGCGCCTGATGGTGGTCGACGACTGCTCGCCGGATGCCACGGTGGAGCGGGTCGAATCGCTGCGTCGGGGCGACCCCGATCGGATCTCGCTGCTTTGCCTGGATCGCCCGCACCGCGCGGCGGGGGCGCGCATGGCGGGAGTCGCCGCCAGCGGCGGGGATCTGATCGCCTTCCTCGATCAGGACGACCGCTGGATGCCGGAGAAGCTGGCGCGTCAGGTGGCGTGCTTCGCCGCCGATCCCGCTCTGGTCGCGGTGCACACCGATGTCGAGATCATCGACGCGGACGGCGTATCGCGCCCCGGCGCTGCCGACCGCGAGAACGCGCGTCGCGCCGGCATCGCCTGGGGAAGCGGCTCTGCCCTCTCCGCGGCGCTGTTCCGGAAGAACTCCATCCGCCTCGCCTCGAGCGCGGTGCGCCGCACCGCCTTCGAGGCGGCCGGCGGATTCGACACCTCCCTCTTCGGCGGGGAGGACTGGGAGTTCTGGGTGAGGCTGGCCGACCGCTTTCCGATCGCGCACCTGCCGGAGGTGCTGACCCAGCGGCGGGTCCACCCGGGAAACGCGAGCAGGGTCCACTCCCTGGAGCGGAGCGCCGGCAAGCTGGCGGCCCTGGAGAAGATGAGGTGCGCCCACCGCCACCTCGCTCCGCTCGCCGCTGCCAAGCGAGGAGAGCTTCTGCGAGAGGCGGCCCTCGCCGCCTTGAGGCGACGCCGTCCCGTCCGGGCGTCCCGCTACGCGCTCGCGCTCGGAGCCGACCGCGTCCGCGGCCTCTTCGCCGCGGCCGCCCGCGGCGGGGCCGAGGGAGAGCGCGCTGGCTCCACCGAGGCGGAGCGAGGGAAGGGGGGATGACGGGCGCGGAGAAGGGCCCCCTCCGCCTCTGCGAGCGGTTCTTCGCACGCCTCGATCAGGAGGGCCTCCGCTACTGCCACTGGAAGAGCAACGAGCACCTCGCGGAGGCGCTGGCGGGCGAGACGGACCTCGATCTGCTGGTCGCTCCCGAGGCGCGCGAGCGCTTCGGTCGGATCCTCGACTCCCTCGATTTCAAGCGGATCTGCTCCCCGCCCGAGAAGCGCTACCCGGGTTTGGAGGACTACCTCGGCTTCGACGAGGAGTCCGGCGCTCTGGTCCACCTCCACGTCCACTACGCACTCATCCTCGGGCGGCCGCACCAGAAGAACCACCACCTCCCCATCGAATCCGTGCTGCTGGGTGGGCTGCGGACCCTGCGCCGCGTCCCGGTCCCGAGCGCCGAGATGGAGATGCTGCTGCTGGTGATCCGCACCGCCATGAAGCTCTCCCTCTTCCGCATCCTTCGCCGCTGGCACCGCCCCGGAGCCGACCTCCTCCCGCAGGCCACCCACCGCGAGTTCCAGTTCCTGGCGCGCGACTTCGAGGAGGAGCGATTCTCCTCGGTGGTTCGCGACTGCGGCCTTCCGCTCTCGGAGCCGCTGCTGCGCGCCTTCGTCTCCGGCGTCCTCGCGCGCACCCTCACCAGCCGCGACCTCTACCGGACCCGGGCGGCGGTGTTCCGGTCCTTGCGGGGGTTCCGGCGCACCCACCCGGCGCTGGCCGCGCTTCGCGGCCTGCGCGGCCAGCTCTTCCGCTCCCGGATCGCCAGGAGCCTGACGCCCAGGAAGAAGACGCTCCCGGGGCGCGGTCCCAGCGTCGCGCTGGTGGGCGCCGATGGCGCAGGGAAGACCTCGCTCTCCCGCGACCTTCGCCAGTGGCTCTCTTGGAAGCTCCTGGCTCCCGCGGTCTACTTCGGCATCCCGAAGCAGGCGCGGACCTACCGCGCCCTGCGCTGGACCGGCGCGCGCCTCCGCTCTCCCAGGCTCTCGGCGGAGGGAAGGCCGCTTCGCGCCTGCGCGGCCCGGCTCGAGCAGAGGCTCCGCGCCTGGCAGTGGCTCTGGGTGGCG
>Ga0214473_10007635_pt1 | contig 12805 bp, 10 predicted proteins | sample RVTome_7_FD_203509 | JGI IMG/M metagenome (GOLD analysis project Ga0214473, IMG submission 203509) | Soil microbial communities from uranium-contaminated site in the Upper Colorado River Basin, Wyoming, United States - RVT98D197 | ecosystem: Environmental > Terrestrial > Soil > Contaminated >...
GCGGCAGTGGATCTCTTTGCCGTCTCCACCGATGAGGATCTGGTTCGAGCGATCGTCCGCATGGCTGCGGTTCGCAAGCTGCGGCGAAGGCAGGTACGCGGCGGGCTCTGAGATGTCCTTCATCTGGCCGTTGATGCTGCTCAGCCTGCTGCTGGTCCCGGTCCTGGCCGCCTCGTACTTGCGCCTGGTCCGGCGGCAGGAGCAGGCCAGGGCCGAGCTGGGTCCGCTGGGGGTGCTGGAGGGCGGTTCGGGAGCGCGAATCCGCACCCGCCGCCACATCCCTCCCGGCATCATGCTGCTGGGCCTATCTGTGCTGCTGGTCGGGATGGCCCGGCCGGAATCCACGGTGAACTTGCCCCACGTCGAGGGAACGGTAATCCTGGCCTTCGACGTATCCAACAGCATGCTGGCCGAGGACTTCGAGCCGACCCGCATGGAGGCGGCCAAGGCGGCCGCCCGGGCTTTTGTGGAGAACCAGCCGCCCGGCATTCTGATCGGGGTGGTCGCCTTCAGCGGCGGCGGATTGGTGGTGCAGCAGCCCACCGACGATCGGGAGGCGGTCCTGGCGACCATCGAACGCCTCTCGCCGGAGGGCGCCACCTCCCTGGGAGAGGGCATTTTCGCAGCGCTCACCGCCATCGCCGGCAAAGCGATCGCCATCGACGAGATCTCGCCCGAGGGGCAGGTGGAGTCGCTGCGCCTGGAAGACTATTCGTCGGCGGTCGTGGTGTTGCTCACGGACGGCGAGAACACCGCACCTCCAGAGCCGCTGGATATTGCCCAGCTGGCTGCCGAGGCGGGCGTCCGCATCTATCCGGTCGGCATCGGAAGCCCGGAGGGTGCGGTGCTGGAATTGGAGGGCTTCAACGTCCTCACGCGATTGGACGAGACGGCCCTGCAGCAAATCGCCAGCCTCACCAACGGGATCTACTACCGCGCCGCCGACGCCGAGAGCCTGCAGGGGATCTACGAAGAAATCGATCTGCAGATGACGATCTATGGAGAGAAGCTGGAGGTCACCTCGATTCTGGCGGGGATCAGCCTGATCCTGCTCATGAGCGGCGGGACGCTTTCTCTTCTCTGGTTCGGGAGGGTGCCGTGAGGGTGCGATGAGATTTCTGTGGCCGTGGCTCCTGCTGCTGATTCTGCTCGTTCCGCTGAGCGTGGCCGTGTACGCCTGGATCTTGCGGCGCAAGCGCAAGTTCGCGGTTCGCTATTCCAGCCTCTCGATCATCCGGGAGGCGCTGCCGAAACACTCGCGCTGGCGCCGGCACCTGCCTTTCGCGCTCTTCCTGTCCGGGGTGGCCAGCCTGACCACTGCCATGGCGCGGCCGGTGGCCGCAATCGAAGTGCCTTTAAACCGAACCTCCATCATCCTGGCGCTGGATGTCTCGCGCAGCATGTGCGCCACCGATGTCGATCCAAACCGGTTGGCCGTGGCGCAAGAGGCGGCGCTGGCCTTCATCGAGGGGCAGCCGGCCGGCACCCAGATCGGCATCGTGGCCTTTGCCGATTTGGCCCAGATCCTGGTTCCACCCACCACGGACAAGGAACCCCTGCGAGAGGCCATTCGCACGCTGACCACCTCGATCGGGACGGCCATCGGCAGCGCCACGCTCAAGGCGATCGACGCCATCGCCGAAATCAACCCGGCAGTCCTGCCCAGCGGCCTGAATCTGAGGATCGAGGGCAGCCCGGCCGAAGCGGATGGAGAGCCCTACGTTCCAGACATCATCGTCGTGCTTACGGACGGGGCCAACACGCGTGGACCCCATCCGCTGGATGCCGCCCGGCAGGCGGCTGACCGCCGTGTGCGGGTTTTCACCATCGGTTTCGGCACGACGACGCCGCGAGCTATGGTGTGCTCGCCGGCGCAGATGGGCGTCGAGGTCGGCGGCGGGGGCTTTGGGGGGGGATTTGGAGGCGGTGGGGGCGGTGGGTTCCGGCGGTTCCTGCTGCTGGATGAACGAACCCTACAGGGCGTGGCGGACTTGACCGGCGGTACCTACTACCGAGCCGAGAGCGCCGAGCAGTTGCTGGAGGTCTTCTCGAGCCTTCCCGCCCAGATCACGCTGCAGAAGCAGGATGTGGAGTTGAGCGCCGGCTTCTCGGCCCTGGGGGCGCTGCTGTTCACCTCGGCGCTGGCACTCTCGCTCTTGTGGACTCGCCTGGCCTAGTGCCGCACCTCGGGCCGCCTAGCCGTCCGGAGGTTGTCCTTCCAGGACCGTCTGCAGCGCCAGGTGAGGATCCCACCCGAACACACCCACGTCGGCAATGCTGATCAAGACCGAATCGCCCGCGACGGTCAGGAACATCGAGTCTGAGCTCGAGAAGCGCGAGCCCCCGCTGAAGACCCGGGTAAGCCGGCCATCCGCTTCCTCAACATGGAAGATGTCGATCCCGGTTGCGTTCCCCAGATCGAGCCGCATGGCCGCGTAGGCCTGGCCGTCGACGACCATCAGCTCGACGGTTCGCGGGCCGAGGCTCGCCACAGAACGCTCCCAGCGCAGCGATCCATCCGCCTCGACCGCGATCAAGCGCGTGTCGGCCGGATCGGAATGGGCCACGAGCAGCCCGCCGCCCGGCAGCTCAATCACATCCCCCGACCGCGGATATCCCCAGGGCAGGGCATAGATCAGCTCGGCGGACTGCAACTCGGGACTCAGGCGGTAGAGGCCGTCCTGAGCGTACAGGTAGGGCACATCGCTGGCGACGACCTTCTGACCGGCGATAGAGGCGGGCCATGCGGCCGCCTGCTCCCGATCGACCTGCCAGGTTCCCTGCCTGGTCAGCAGTATCAGCGCGGCTCCCGACTCGGCCCAGTCGATGATCCACGAAGCGGGCTCGCTTCTCCACAAGACCTCCCCCTGAACGGAGACCCCGAGCATCGCCGATCGGGTTGAGACGACCAGACCTCCGCCGGGAAGCGGGGCCAGTTCGGGCCTGCCGAACTCCCCCACATCCAGACTCCACAACGGAAGCTCGAGGTCCCCGCGCTCGAGCGCCGAAGTACTGAAGGCATCGATTATCCCTTCGGAAGAAGCGGAGTAGATCACACGGCTCTGCGCATCCAATAGCAGGTTGTCTGCCGGCGGCGGCAGCGATCGGCTCCAGCGGACACTCCCGTCGTCCATGTCGAGCGCCTGCAATTCGCCGGCGCCAGTAGAGACCAGCACGTTGCCGTCCACCACGCCCAGCGGGAGCAGGACCCCGTCGTTGTGCAGTTGGCCCCAGTTGACCCCCGGGAGCGCGGCCATGCGTTCGAACCAAATGGTGGCCGAGGGCGGTCGCCATCCGGCTCGGCGGGGATCGCTTGGCCAGTATCCCGGTCCGGGCGTATCCGCAAGATGGACCCTGATCTCGAAGTGCAGGTGCGGTGAAGAGCGTGGATCGCCGATGGCGCCGACCTGGTCGCCGCGCTCGATGCATTGTCCGGCGCGCAGCACCACGCTGGGCGGATCCAGATGCCCGTAGAAGGAGAGCAGGCGCCGGCCGCCGCGAAAGGTGTGTTCCACGATGACCACGCCCTTGTCGGCTCCCCACCCCAGTGGCTGGGCATACATCACCCGGCCGTGGGCGATGCCGTAGACCGGTTGTCCAAAGCTCGACTGGCCGAACCGCCAATCCTCGCCGGCGTGGAAGCCATCGTAGCGCTCACGGAACCGGCCAAAGTCGCCTCCGCCCGAGGCCGCTTCTGCATCGGGCGGATCCAGCGGGAAATCCAGCGTGTCCACAAAGCCGCAAGGTGCACCGCCCTGCCGCACCGGCTCGCTCAAGGTCAGGGCCCGCAGGTCCCCTTCCACGACGGCGGGGAGCGCCGTGGCGGTGGGGGTGGGAGTTGGTGTCGCGGTTGGGGTTCGGGTGGGCGTCGCCGCCGGGGTCAGGGTCGCCTCGGGCGGAAATCCGGCCTGGCGCTCAGCCGCCCCGCAGGCGGCAAGGAAGATCACGGCCAGGATAAAGGGGATCGATCTCAGCACGCTCAACATTCTCGCCGAACCTACCCCCCCTAGCGAATCAGTTCCAGGCGGCTCTTCATGAACCCGATCCCGTCCCGAACGGTCCGCAGCCTGTGAATCTCCCCTTCCGCTTCAATAAGCGCGGACAGATCGGCGACCTTCCGCTCGGCGGACTGATCGTGCTTGATGCGTGAGAGGCCCTCATACCCGGCCACCAACATCAGCACCGCCCGCTGGTAGTCGGTCAGCGGTTCGTCCTCTTTGGCTCCAGTGGGCCTATAGGGCCGCGGCTTGAGTTTCGGAGTATCCCGGCGAGGCTTGCTGCGGGTCAACACCCGGCTGAGCCCAGCCGCGGCCCGGTCGCGCTCGTTCAGGCTCTCGAGTCCCCACCGATCGGTCACGGTCTTGATGATGGAGGTGTGATCGAAGAGCGTGTTGACCACCGTACCCTCCTCGATGTAGGGGGAAACCAGAATCGTGGGCACTCGCACGCCCAGCCGGTCGAAGCGGAAACCCATCTGCCCCGCCGGCCGGTTTCGCCGCGGCGCCACAGCCGCCGGCGGCGAGACATGGTCATAGCACCCGCCGTGCTCATCGAAGGTCACGATCAGCAGGGTCCGCTCCCAACCGGCCCCCTCGCGGATGGCGCGATAGACGCTTTGGATGAGCAACTCGCCGGCCAGCACGCTGGAGGTGACCAGCGGATCGACGGACACATGCGGGTGCATGTCGTTGTGATCGAGCAGCAGGCGCGGCTCGATGAAGGCGTAGCTGGGCAGCTTGCCGGCGCCGGCCTCCTCGAAGAATTGGTCCATGAATGCGAAGTGAGAATTGCGATACGGCCGCAGCGCAGGCGTCAGCAAATAGGTCGCCGAGAGCAGGTCTTCCTCGTCGTAGTACACCCTCCAGGTCAGGTCTGGGCGGGGATCGTCCTCGATGCGGTTGAAGATCGTCGGGGCCACCGCGAAGAGCCAATTCACGTAGGGCGGGTTCCGCACGAACCCGTGCGAGGTGGCCGCATGGACGAAGGAGCGATTGGGATAGGTCTGGCTGGGTACCGAGCAGTGCCAGCGGTCGCAGATCGCATAGCTGTGGGCCAACATGCTGAGCACCGGGACCTGATCGGGGGTCAGGCAGTCCATGATGATCCGGTAGTCTGCGAAGTCGGGGTCTTTTCCGCGCAGATCCCGGTAGTTGTGGATGTAGTCGGTGACGAAGCCGCTCATCGGCGCCGGATCCGGCAGGCTGGATGGGAACGGTCGTCCCAGCAATCCCGCCAGGCGGGACTCGGCCCTGCCGGAAATCCCGGCCCGAGCACCGGGCAGGTTGTACGGGAACCGGTCGAACGGTTTCTCCCGGTTTTCGGGAGGGTTCACGGTCCCGTAGAGTTGGGTGTTGACATGCGGATAGTCCTCGCCAGGGTCCGGATTCGGGTGTGTCGAATCTGCGCCGCGGCCGACCGGCAGGACCTTGCGGTCCGCGCCGAGGGCGTCAGCCGGGATGGGATTCGACAGATCCTTCCCGGAAAGACCGTTGAAGGATTGGCCGTCGGGAACCCTGTCAAATGGCGGCCGGTTGGCTGGGTCGTACAGCCAGCCCACCATCGAATCGAACGATCGGTTCTCCAGCATCAGCACTACGATGTGTTGGATCTTGTCCAGGTTGGAGGCCATGAGCTCACCTGTTGGCTGCCCGGCGGGTCAGCGCCTAGATTGAGATCCGCAGAATGTGAGTGCCGGTCAAGATCATCCAGATGGACCACAGGATGTAGCTGAGGGCGTTGACGGCGCCCGCGGCCTTGAGCCCAGCTTCCTCCAGCACGCCGATCAGGATCCCGACCGCCGACACCAGACCAACCCATCCGAGCCACGCGGGAAATCCGGGCGTGTGCAGGAGGCAGCTCGAAACCAAGACCGTCCAGGCCGACGTGAACAGGTAGCCCAGATGCTCTCCGATTGCCACGCCAGCGTACCGGTGCAGCGCCTGAAACATCACCCCGACGGCGTCGCGCGTCGCCTGGCTGGCGCTTGGATCCGCATAGGCACGGGCCAGGTGGGGGACGACAAACGGCCAGCGAATCAGCCCCAAGATCTGCACCAGCCCGGCCAGCGCCCCGACCACGCTGGTGACGGCGATGAATACCGGAGCGCCCGGAGCCAGCACGTGAGGCACCAGGAGAGCGGCCGGAAGGAGCAAGATTCCGGTGAACCCGAACGCATACCAAAGGACCACCAGCCTCCGGCCGCCTGCCTGGAACTCCGTCAGGATGTACTCCGTGGGCTTACGCAGGATATCCGGATACTCAAACAGCCTCTGGAGCAGGAAGAACACGACGTTGAATCCGATGGGAACCACGATCAGAAGCACACCGGTGATCCGTGAGATGGTCATGTGTTCAACCCCCGGTTGGCAAGGTGGATTTCAGTGGTTTCTCCACAGACTTGCATACTTCTTGCGATACTTGAGATCCTCTTCCCTTTCGATCCACTCCAGCGCCTTCGCCTTGACAGCCTCATCGCCAACTGCATCATATACGTTGCGCAAGCTCTGGACGATGTCGTAGCGGATCAGAGTGCAGTTCTTCTCTGCGATGCACTCCCGAAAGCGGCCTTCCAGGCCCTCCAACAGCAACTTTCGCTGCTTCTTGCCCGCCGCACCCACCTTCCAGAGGGCCTGCATGCAATGTCTTGCAGTGACGAATCGTTCGTCCTTGGTGACCGCCAGCAACGCACCGAAGTCCTTGAGCATCCTGCCCTGAGGGTCGCTCTTGGCGAGATTACATAGGACTTGAGCCGCAATCGCCCGATTGTGGTCGTCCTTGTGGCTGAGGTTCTCCACCAACTCGTCCCACGCCTCGTAGGCCCACTTCACGGGTGCTTCGGTGAGCTCGAGCACGTGGAAGAAGGATTCGTTCTGCCGCTGGCGGTCTGCAGACCACAAGTTGTCCAGATTCGTACGGAGGGTCCCGTTCAAGGGGCTGTGATCTGGTAGATCTGGATCAGGTTGCCACAGGTATCGTCCAGGACGGCCACGGTGGTCATTCCCATGTCGGTCGGCTCCATCGAGAACTCCACGCCCAGCTCCCGCAACCTGGCGTACTCCTTCTGGATGTCGTCCACCTGGAACGCCGTGTATGGAATCCCGTCTTTGACCAGGGACTTCTTGAGCGCCTTCATGGCGGGGTAGTCGGAATTCGGCTCCAGCAGCAACTCCGTGCCGTCCTGCTCTTCCGGTGAGACCACGGTCAACCAACGGGCACCTTCTCCCAGTGGGATGTCTCGCTTCTTCACGAAGCCGAGCGTGTCCGTGTAGAACTCCAAGGCCTTGTCGTAGTCGTCAATCGGTACACTTGCCAGCCTGATCCGCATGCCAAACTGTCCTTTCCTCAGAAGTCGAGAGACTCCCCCGCGCCGGATGGGCGCGGGGGATCTTCACAACGGGCAGGGTCGATCACGCAATATCGGTCAGCTCGCCTCACGCGGGAGGGTAGTCACCCGGCCCGAAGACCTGCACGATCTCGGTCACGCCTTCCCCGACGATCTTGCGGAAGCGTTTGCACCATTCGATTGCGTCTTCCACCGAATCGGCCTGGATCACCGCGAAGCCGCCGGTGAGCTCCTTGAGTTCGATGGAAGGTCCATCGGTCACACTGAACTTCCCGCCCGAGAGCCGCAGCCGCTTGCCCCCGGAGTGGAGCGAGCCGGTGGTGACCACTGCGCCGGCCTGCGTCGCTTCCCCGATGAACTGCCCCATCTCGGCCATGAACTCCGGGCTGGGGGGCGGACCCGCCTTCTGGGGGTCGTAATTGGGGTCGTACACCATGAACTGCATCGTCGTTCCTCCTTTTGGCTGGGAGCCGTGCCGGTTTCGGCCTGGCTCCGCAATCGGTTGTTGTGCCAGATAGTCGTTCGGGGATGCCCAGAATCGACAACGACTGCAATGATACTGGGAATTCGGACTTCGCCAGTCTAGACCGACAGGTCCGCCAGGCGTCGCTCCAGAAACCGTCGCTCCGGTTCCTGCTGCGCCAGGGCGAGTGCCCGTTCGTAGGAGATCCGTGCGTCGGCCGTCCTTCCCAGCTGTCGGCACAGCTCAGCCCGCGCCGAGTGCGCCAGATGATAGTCCGCCAGATCGCCGCGGGACAGGATGGCGTCGATCAGGGCAAGACCGGCCGCCGGGCCGTCCCGCATCGCCACGGCGACGGCGCGGCTGGTCTCGAACACTGGCGAAGGGGCCACCTGCAACAGCATGTCGTACAGACCCACGATCTGGGGCCAGTCCGTGTTGGCGAGCGTGGCTGCGGCGGCATGCACCGCCGCGATGGCGGCCTGCAGGGTGTACGAGCCGATCTGGCGCGAGGAAAACGCCCGCTCCACCAGGGCCGTCCCCTCCGCGATCAGGTCCCGGTTCCACAGGGAGCGGTCCTGGTCCTCCAGCAGAACCAGATCGCCTCCCGGGGAGACCCGAGCCGCCCGGCGGGATTCGTGCAGCAGCATGAGTGCCAGCAGCCCCAGCACCTCGGGCTCCGGCAGCAGCTCGGCCAGCAACCGCCCCAGCCGGAGGCCCTCACCCGAGAGATCCGGCCGCGTCAAGGACTTGCCCGAGGAGGCCGAATAGCCCTCATTGAACACCAGGTAGATAACCTGCAGCACGGCCTCCAGGCGCTCGGGGAGTTCCTCCCCAGACGGCACCTGATAGGGAATGTGCGCCTCCCGGATCTTGGCCTTGGCGCGCACGATCCGCTGCGCCAGCGTCGCCGGGCTGGTGAGGAAGGCATGGGCGATGGCCTCCGTGGTGAGCCCGCACACTTCTCGCAGGGTCAGTGGCACGCGGGCCTCCGCTGACAGGGCCGGGTGGCAGCAGGTGAAGATCAGCCGCAGCCGGTCGTCTTCGATCTCCTCGGCATCTTGATCCCCAGCGTCGCCGGCCTCCAGGGTGAGCAGACCGGCGATCTTGTCCAGCGAGGCGGATGATCGTGCGCGCCGGCGCAGGGCATCGATGGCCTTGAAGCGGCCGGTAGAGACCAGCCAGGGCCGAGGATTGGCTGGCACTCCCTGGCGCGGCCACTGCTCCATGGCCGCCCGGAAGGCCTCCTGCATAGCGTCCTCCGCCAGGTCGAAGTCGCCCAGCAAGCGGATCAACGTGGCAAAGATGCGGCGCGATTCACTACGGTAAATGGCATCCACCTGCGCTCGCACCCGGTCGGCCGGGCTGTCAATCGGCCGGTCGCGTTCCACCACTGCTGCTCTGCTCTGGCTGTGCACTTGCGGAGGCCTCCCCCTACAGCTTCCTCGGCTGGTAGGTGACGATCAGGACACCTGTGCTGGTCGCCTTGGAATACGCAACCTTGTATCTCTTCAGGTCGCCCCCATCCTCGAAGAGCCGCTTGCCCTTGCCCACGACTACCGGATGGATCATGAGGGTCAGCTCGTCCAGCAGCTCGTCCTTGAGCATGGACCGGACCAGGGTGGGACTGCCGGCCACGCCGATGTTCTTGCCGGGTTGCCTCTTCAACCTAGCGAGCTCTTTCCCCAGATTGCTCTTGATCAGTGTCGGTTTGTCCCATTTCCCCCAATCGACTTCCTCCAGGGTGGTCGAGACAATATACTTGGGCGTCTGGTTGATGTGGCTTCCATACAGCTGATCGTCGGAGTCCGGCCAGTATCCCGCCCACTCCTGATAGGTCACCCTCCCCAGCAGGACAGTGTCCTCAGCCTCGGTCACTGATGACATTCCGGACATCATGTCGGCGTCGAAGTGATCGAATTGCCATTTATCGGGCGATTCCACGACGCCGTCGAGGGAGATGAACAGCCCGGCGGTCACCTTTCTCATGTCAGTCCTCCTCTAGTTCCGATCGTCGGACACGTACGACATGCTTTCGATCTCCGCCGGAATGGCCTGCATTTCCGACGGTTCTTCGGCTCGCGAGCCGGCCGCCGCGTGCCGGAGCAGCACCGCAGCCATGACGGCCGCGCCGATGGCCACCGCGGCGCTGATCCCGGCCGCCAGGTTCAGGCCCTGGACGAACGCTCCGCGGGCCAGGTCCAGCAGCGCCTGGCCGACTGGCCCGGGCAGCTGCCCGGCGACGTTCACCGCCCCGCCCAGCGTGTCGAGCGCGGCCGCCGCCAGCCCGGCCGGAATGCCGGCCGGCAGGGCGCTCGCCACTTCACTTCGGTAGAGGGCGGTCCCGATGCTGCCGAGGATGGCGATCCCCATCGCTCCGCCGAGCTCGGCGCCGGTCTCCGAGATCCCCGAGGCCGCCCCGGCCTTCTCGGGCGGGGCGCTCCCCACGATCAACTCGGTGGTCAGATTGAACACGGGTGAGAGGGCCAGCGAGATCACCACGGAAGCGGCCACGACGATCGCCAGACCGGCCGGACCCCCGACCTGGGTGAGCATCCCGAGCGCGACCGCAGCCAACCCCAGCGATCCGCCCAGCACGACGGCCGGGCGGATCCGGTGTACGAAGCGGGGGGCCAGGTTGGATCCGACGATGAAGCCGACCGAAGAGGGCAGCGACCACAAACCCGCCTGCAGCGGCGACAGCCCAACTACCAGCTGGAGATACTGCGCGACGAACAGGAAGTAGCCGACCGCGATGAACACGCCCAGCACGTTGGTGGCCAGCGACACGTTGAAGATGGGGATGCGGAAGAGGCGGAGTTCGATCAGCGGGTCGGCCAACCGGGCCTGGCGCCGCAGGAACAGGAAGCCGATGGCCAGGCCTGCCGATATGGCCGCCACCGGCTGCAGACCGAACCCGGCCTGCACGCCTTGCTTGAGCCCGAAGATCACGAGCAGCACGGCCGCCAGCGACATGGCCGCGCTGCGCAGGTCCAAGCGACCCGCCTGCGGGTCGCGGAACTCCGGAAGCACCCGCGGCCCGAGCACCAGCAACAGCGCCATGACCGGCAGCGCCAGCAAGAAGACCGAGCCCCACCAGAAGTACTCGAGTAGCACGCCGCCGAGCAGCGGTCCGACCGCCCCGCCGACCGAGAAGCTGGTGATCCAAACGCCGATGGCGGCCGAACGCTGCCCGGGGTCGCGGAACATGTTGAAGATCAGCGACAGTGTGGAGGGCGCCAGGGTCGCTCCGGCAATCCCCATCAGGGCCCGGCTGGCGATCAGCATGTTGGCGCTGGTCGAGAGCGCCGCCACCACCGAGACCACCCCGAACATCGCCGCGCCGATGAGCAGCAGCCGCCGGCGGCCGATCCGGTCGCCGAGGGTGCCCATGGTGATCAGCGAGCCGGCCACCATGAATCCGTAGATGTCGATGATCCACAGAAGCTGGGCGCTGCTGGGCTGCAGGGTCGCACTCAGGCTGGGCACGGCCAGATGCAGCACGGTCAGGTCCATTGCGTACAGTACACAGGCAAGCGCCAGTACGGCGAGACCGATCCACTCGCGGCGACCGGCACGTTGCGGGGCTACTTCGTCCATGAGGTTTACCTTTCCCATTTCGAATGGTACCAATCAGATCAATGTTGTCAAGTCTCAGTGCCGGCCGGCGGGATGTTGTGGTTGACCCGGAACAGGTTGGTCGGATCATAGCGGCGCTTTACCGCTGCCAGCCGATCCCAGGTCGATCCCGGATAGGCCCTTCGCACCTGTGCCTCGGACGCCTCGCCCAGGAAGTTGACATACACACCCGGGTCGCCCTGTTGTAGCGAGGCGGCGAAATCGGACACCCAGGCTTCCCGTTCCACCTGCTCCGCAGGGCTCTCGTAGAACGCGGCCAGGTTGACCATGATCCGGCTGGCCCGATGGGCGTAGGCGGTGGCCTCTGCCGGCACGCGAGCCATGGCCCCGCCCAATACGCGGAGTTGAGCCACGCGCACCGGCGCTTCGGAGGATTCGAGCCGGTCAACGACTTCCTCCGCCACGCCAAGATCGATTCGGTCGACGAGCATGGTGCGCGCCACCGCGGTCGGGTGGTACTCCCCCTCCTCGGGCGCGAAGATCTCCGGATAGGCCATCGGGCGCAACATGTCGACGATCGGCGTAGCCAGCTTGCGGAAAGGGGCCAAGGCCCGCTCACCGGCGTCCACCTCGCCGGCATATACCAGCATTGCGAAGACGACCAGCTGGCCGTGCTGCTCGGCCGGAACCATCGGCATGGGCGGCGCGGGCATGACGTTGGCGATGGTCGAGAGCTCGTCCGGGGCGGCTTCAGCCGCGGCCATGAACCCGGCGATGATCGCGGGCGTGGCCGGCAGGATCAGCATTCCGCCCACGACCGAAGGGACCTCGTGCAGCCGGAATTGGAACCGGGTCACCACGCCGAAGTTTCCGCCGCCGCCGCGTAGGGCCCAGAACAGATCCGGGTTCGTCTCGGCGTCGGCTCGCAGGAGCTGCCCATCCGCGGTCGCCACTTCGGCCGCCAGCAGTTGATCGATCGTCAGGCCGAACCTGCGGACCAGGTAGCCGACCCCCCCGCCCAGGGTCAGGCCGCCGATGCCTACCGAGCCGGTGTCGCCGAATCCGGTCGCCAGCCCAAGCTCGCCGGCCGCCTGGGTGTAGGCGCCGGCCGTCAGGCCCCCTCCGGCCCAGGCGGTGCGTCGCTCCGGATCGATTTGTAGGGACTGCAGCTCCCGGAGATCGAGCACGATCCCTCCATCGGAGAGACTATGACCGGCAAAGCTGTGGCCACCCCCGCGCACGGCCAACTCGATTCCGGCCTGGCGCGCCAGCGTGATGACCTGCAAGACGTCGTTCGAGTCCGTGACCCGGACAATCCCTTGCGGACGGCGGTCGATGCCGCCGTAGAAGATGGTGCGGGCCTGCTCGTAGTCCTGGTCCTCTGGGACGATCACCCGACCGTTGAGTGCAGCTCGAAGTTCGGA